>ERZ827490.795-NODE-795-length-46372-cov-3.851005_pt1 | contig 46372 bp, 70 predicted proteins | sample MGYA00519770_ERZ827490 | MGnify/ENA primary metagenome ERZ827490 (study PRJEB31778, sample SAMEA3449324) | human gut metagenome | biome: human gut; feature: human-associated habitat; material: faeces | place: United Kingdom | collected 2010/2012 ...
TCTTCATCAGTCTCAACGCCGAAAGTATAGTTACGCAACGTTGTCTGCTCACTGTTATGTCCGGCCAATTCTCTCACATCATTTATTGATAGGCCGTTGTAAAGCAAGCGAGAAACATATGTCTTCCGGATTTTGTGATTGGATTTTCTTATTTCGTTCATCTTGTCACAATACCTATAAAGTTTATTTCTGGTTGCCGAGTAACCAACTTTCTCAAATATCCGTTCCGTAATGATACCTTTCCTTAAATAATACTTGCGAATTTCTTGAAGAATTTTAATTGCCTCATTGGTCAATGGAATGGAACGTTCACCCGCTTCAGATTTTGTATACTCTTTTAAATCGTATCCAACTAGAACCCCATTATCATAAATACGCCCATACTGTCGTTTAATGTTCACAGTATCAGCTTCAACATCATTCCAAAACAATCCCAACAGCTCTCCTATCCTAACCCCAGTCTCTATCATAAATAATATTGCAAGTGGTGTTAGATATTGTTTATCCTTATCATTGTAATCTTCCCAACATAAGTCAATTAATTTTTTTAGAACCGCCAAATTAAATACCTGAGTTTTGTTTTCAGGCTTTTTCGCATGCTTGAATTTTTTATCTGACTTCTTGATTATCACTTTAAAAGGTGATGTGTCAATAATTCCAATGTCCTCAGAAGCAGCGAAAGCTAATCCCTGACGAAGTATTGTTGAGACATTATAATACTTAGTTGATGTCATTTTGTACTTTTCAATAAGCTTATACGCCCATACTTTAATTTGGATTGGCTTAATATCCTTGATCGGATTATCAATGATATCCTTTGATAGAGGTTCATTGACGTAATACTTATTCCAATCAACATCATATCTTACTATGGTAGCCCCATCATGGTCTAGCCCTTGATAACTTAACCATTCAGAATAAAACTCCCGGAATGTTATTGTCTTATGTTTTGTATCTTCTTTTTGAGCTTGGGAATGTGCATCAATTATATCATGATGCTCTTCTACATAATCCTCTGCCTCACCTTCCTTTATATAAATAGATACTAATTCGTCCAGTAAAGCGTCCATTGTTGTTTTTTTTATTTTTCTTCTGTTATTCTCCTTACTTGGGTCAAAAACCCAAGTCATGACGCTTCCTGTTTTGGATGTTGATATTTTGTAATGTTGTTCATGCAGATACTTAGCCCTTTGTCTTAATTCCTCTTCTTTTTTCATATTAGCTAATAATATCTGTATATTATCTATACTGTTTATCATAGCACTTGAAGAATCAAAAGACAATGGGTCGATAATTTCAGACTTTTTCTTTTTTATCCTCATCACCACTTTTTAATCAAATTACAGTAGCCAAGTACCTTCCATTATTTTATTTCTTATCATATTATTATAGCTATAAACAATCCTCTTTCTTCTATAATTAATAGCAATAGCTATGCCATTTCGTTTTTAGGTACACCCCACTCCCTTGTTCTCCCTTTGATTGCCATATCACACTATTAGGCAAAACACTACCGTTTTCTAACAGCCATTGCGCATTGGCCCAATTTTGTGGTGTTGGCTCTCGATAGTAATTTCCATCGCTTACACATGCATACTGACCTCTCTGGAATACCACATCTTCAATTGTGTCAGGAAATTTTGGATGTTTTACCCGATTAAGGACAACAGACCCTACATAGCGCTGTTCCTCACCAGAATAGCCCTGTGCTTCCCCACAGATAACGTGAGCCAGTATATATAAATCTTTTTCCGTATATTGTGGGGGTTCAATTTCTGTATCAGAAAGATACTCAGATTTGACATATGCATAACCATCTTCTGTGGTTATCATGGACCATCCGTCATATTCGCCAATTACTTCAAACGAGGTATTCAACATGGTCTGGTCAAGAATTCTTGATTCTATATCAGGCTTCTCCCGGATATTGACTCCGGCTTTGTTTGCATACATTGTTTTAGATTCTAAAGCCTCAGTAAATGCTTCTTTCATTGTTTCAATCTGTGCCGTTATAGAAACGGTTTCTATAATTTCTTCTGCCCATGCTACCATGGGCATGACTAAAGATAGGGATAAGGCTGTAATCCCTATATATAATATTTTTTTCATGTATGTCTCCTATCATTTTTCAATTATTATGCTTGACATTTCTCAATCCTCGTTGTAGTATATAACTATAGATTAGTTACTATCAAATAGTTTTGAATAGTAAGGAGGACGTATTATGTTTAGAGATAATATTATTGAATCACTTAAAGAAATGCAATTGTATAAAAATGTCATGTCATCAACTTTAAACAATGAATTATATTCTTTGCATTTGGCATCAGAAGATAGTTTTGTTCCACAGCTTACTATTCGCTCAATTGTTGAGAACAATCGAGTCCCAGCCATTGCCTATCGTTTTCATCGGGATGGAGTAAATATAGGTAACGATTACTTTCCATCCCGAATTCTAGTTGATATCTACAAAGATTCTTGTGATCAAAATGGAGCCGTATGGATCCCTATCGAACGCATGGTTAATTGTGAACGGGTCTACCTTTGCATAAAAGAAAATGGAATATATGACATCACATATCAGGGAACTTTGGAAGAGTGTAGTGCTAGTATTACAAATCCAGATCCTTCTCTGAATATTAATGCTGTAATTGCAAATCAAACTTCTGATTATTGGATTAAAGTTTCCAATATTTGTCAAAGCAATCTTCATCGTGACGATTTAGTTTGCATTGGTTCCAAAAAACCTCTTAGTTTTTCATTTACTGGAAGCAGAACGGTAATTAATTGTTTATAGTATTTCTTATTCAAACCCCAGAATTCGGTCTGGGGTTTCTTTATATGGCTTTATCAGTTGACCCGAAACCACCATTTCGTACCGTGTTGCACTCATCATCTACCGTAACTCCAAAGGGTAAGAAAATTCCCTGTGCCATCCCCTGCCATGCTGGTATGTCTACTGTTTTGCAGATACATGAATCATTAATCAACTTTACAAAAATATGCCCCTCGTTATCAGATGAAAAATAGTCACCATCAATTATTCCAAAAGTATTACTCAGGCGTACACCATACTTGAAACCATGGCCGGAGCGTGGTAATACTCCTAGGAACCATCCAGGTTCAATCCTACATCTAATTCCAGTTGGAATCTTAACTGTCTTACCTGGCTCCAGTATAATATGTACTGGTGTAAAAATATCATATCCAGCCGAACCCATTGTGGCTCTTTGTGGTAGTTTGATTCTCTCGTAAATTTCATCAAGAAATCCATCTTCAGGTAATCCGTATTGAACACCAAAAGACTCAACCATATCTTTATAAAATTGTTCTCTTGATACCTTTTCAAATTTTGCTATTCTTGTTTCCATTATCTTCACCTTCTACATACAATATTTCTCTTTTATCTAACTCGCTTAACACCTCACGAAATGTTCTATATACCATATCTCTCACCAGATCCTTACATGAATTTGGTGTAAAATAGAATGTACTATAGCTCATACCAGTATTGTTATCAATCACATACCACTCAATCTGTTCATCTGGTTCCTTTGACAAATCTATTTTGATTGATAGTGAAATTGTATCCTTATAAAGTCGATCCCTCATTCTAAAGAGCAGCTTATTTTCTGATTGCTGCCGAAATCCTGCCTTGATTAATTTCTCCGGTGTCATATCATTATGTAGTTTTAGTACTATCATTCCCCACACTCCTTCAATAGATTTATAACATACTGGAACATAAGTAACTTCCTAATTAGATATTCTCTATACTCTTTACTTAATACTCCATCTAACATTATCTTATATTGGCGTACCTCCTCTTGGAAATACGCCATACAGTTCTGATTCATGCTGTCCATAAAACTATTTCTCCGTTAAGAAGTGATTTTTGAACATCAATAACTCTTTGATTCTTACTGCCACACCATTTAAGATTTAAATCTCGCTCATCGTCCATATATTTTCCATCTATAAGCACATCACATAATTTAATGGTATTTTGCCTACATGTTTTAATTAAATCCACTCTGCGTTCTAAAGGATTTTCACTAAACCTTAGGTCTGCTTTTTCTTGCCAGCTATAATCAAATGATTCTTCAAAGGTATAGCCTGTATACAACCAAATGATCTTATTTCGAAAAGTATAGCGGATTTCATTTAACAACATACAAATTTCATCTACATTTTCATCTGCCAATGGTTCACCACCAAGAATACTGACCCTTTTAACAAATGGTTTGCTAATAAGGTCTAAAAACTGTAATTTTGTTTCTTTGGTCCATTCTGATCCACCCTTAAAATCCCATGTTTCAGAATTAAAACAATTGTGACAATGAAAATGACAACCCTGAACGAAGAGGGCAACACCTATACCCTCTCCATTGCTGATGTCCATGTTGCGTATCTGAGCAAAGCGCAATGTAGTTTCCTCCCTAATTCTCTACTGCATGATCATCTACATGAACATACCTATCCTGAAATTCATCCAATCGTCCTTGGTTCCACCCATTTGTTGCAGTTCCAATATATCCGCAGGTACGTCTTGCAACGTTCATTTTATTAGTATCCTCATTACCACAATTTGGGCATCTCCAGCCAAGTTTTCCATCGATATCTAATAACTGGATTTCACCATCGTATCCACATACTTGACAATAATCACTCTTTGTATTTAATTCAGCATACATAATGTTGTTATAGATAAACTTAAGAATCTCCAACACAGCAGGAATATTATCTTGCATATTGCATGTTTCAATATATGAAATAGCTCCTCCAGGACTTAATTTCTGAAATTTGGCCTCTAAACGTAATTTCTCAAAAGGATCAATCTTTTCAAATACTGGAATATGATAAGAATTAGTAACATAATCTCTATCTGTAATTCCTTCTATAACACCAAAACGCTCCTGAAGTTTTTGCGCAAATTTGTACGTAGTAGATTCCAATGGAGTTCCATAAACACTATAATCAATATTTTCATTCTCTTTCCAGTGGTTACATTTATCGTTTAGAGCTTGCATTACCGCAAGTCCGAAAGCCTCTCCTTCACCTTCATCACTATGACTCTTCCCAGTCATATACTTTACACATTCGTATAATCCGGCATATCCTAAGGAAATAGTTGAATAACCATAATATAAAAGATTATCTATAGTTTCACCTTTGTCTAATCGTGCTAATGCCCCGTATCTCCAAAGAATAGGAGCAACATCTGAAGGTGTTCCTTTTAAGTGTTCGTGTCTAATACGAAGTGCTTTATGGCAAAGTTCTGTTCTTTCCTCAAATAGTTCCCAGAATTTATCAAAATCGCCACCCGAAGATAAGGCTATGTCTGGCAGATTAATTGTTACTACACCCTGATTAAATCGGCCATAGTATTTATGTTTTCCTTCTTCATAATTCATTGCTTTTGCAATATTCCCGACACCTTTTTCTGTGAAGCGGTCTGGAGTAAGGAAACTCCTACATCCCATTGGGGTATAGACATCTCCCTTCAGTTCAAGCATTACTTTTTCAGAGACATAATCCGGAACCATACGCTTTGCTGTACATTTTGCAGCTAATTCAGTCAAATACCAATACTTACTATCTTCCGAAACATTGTCTTCCTCTAGGACATAAATCAGTTTAGGGAATGCTGGTGTGATCCATATACCTTGTTCATTTTTCACACCTTGGCAACGTTGCTTTAATGTTTCTTCAATAAGTAAGGCCAAATCAGCCTTTTCTTGCTTATCCTTAGCTTCATTAAGATATAAATATACTGTTAAAAATGGTGCCTGACCGTTGGTGGTCATCAAAGTAATGACCTGATATTGGATGGTCTGGATTCCTTTCTTAATCTCATCCATCAAGCGTTCATTCGTAACCGTTTCTACATAATCAGGATAATCAAAATAGCTACGAACAGAATTTGACTTGAGTAACGCATCCACTTCATGCTCTACTTTTTTTCTAATTTTCTGTCTACTAATATCAACAAATGGTGCCAAGTGTGCTAAGGAAATACTTTGCCCTCCATACTGTGACGAAGCAACCTGGGCAATAATCTGAGTTGCGATATTACAAGCTGTAGAGAAACTATGCGGCTTCTCAATTAAGGTTTCACTGATGACTGTTCCGTTCTGAAGCATATCTTCCAAATTTAGCAAATCACAATTATGAGTAGCCTGGGCAAAGTAATCCATATCATGGAAATGAAGTATCGCTTCTTCATGAGCCTGGACGATTTCTGGAGGGAGTAAAAATCTCCTAGATATATCCTTACTTACAATTCCAGCCATATAATCACGTTGCGTAGTAACCAGTCTCGGATTTTTATTAGAGTTTTCGCTATTCCAGTAATCGTTGATTCCACCTAATAATTCTCGAATTTCTTCATCAGTTGTATTAGACATTTCTCTCTGAAATTCTCTGGTCTTTCGGTATCCTTCATACGCTTGTGCCGTAAGTACAGCTTTTTTGTCTATCAGCTTCTGGAAAACAATATTCTCAATATCATAAATACTTATCGTTTCGTCGTTATAGCAAGATTTCTCAATTTCATCTGCTATGGTATCTGCAATCTTTGGTTGTATTACACCACCATTTTTCATTGCTTTCATGATTGCTCTTGAGATTTTAGCTTTATCAAAATCCACTTCTGAACAATCTCTTTTTAAAACTTTTACCATTTTATCTACCTCACATATTTTTTATTCTAACCTTCAGTTCCTCCAGGTGCTTATACTTATCAGACTCATATTTTGTATGGTCCTTCACTATCATTTTTGTCTGTTCGTTGCAAATCAACTCTATAAGCAGCTTTTTATCTTCTTTAATCATCTTTGAATGTATCCCTGCCCTCCCTCTCTAATATTTAAACATCTATGTGATGTAGGCCCATCTACACAATCCGGTACTCTACTAATACTTTCAATAATATATTCTCTGCCACTTAATCTGACAGTTATAAAGTCATCTTCCTCTTTCAGCAATTCTCTTGCTAACATTCCACCTGTTGTAATCAAAATACTATGCTCTCACCTCGATTCTCCATAATAGTCTTTAATATATATCATTGCTTTCTTCATGGCATTTTCACCTGTTTCTATTCTGTCTATCTGGTTTCTAATCCAAGAATGTAGAACTATATCATCCGTAGTGTTTTCAGTTTCTAGGAAACCAATTACAGGGATATTATTCTTCCATGCATCAAAAACTTCATCAATTGTTCCTGGGGATTTTTCAATATCTTTAAGATTAACAAGAATAACATCGGCAGACTTAACTTTACGTAAATCAAACATCATAACTTCTTTTTCTGACTTGTGATAATCCCTACCGTATTCATAATAGCGGGTTGGGTCAATACAGTAAAAATCATAATCGTATGCATAGCCAGAATATATTTCAAACCATTCGGATGCCATCTTGCGCCATAGTTTTGGATATTCAGCTCCTACCCCATAACAGCCAATGGCTCCTGCTAAATAAATTCTTACTTTCAACTATTCTCCTCCAAATAGCTCCGCAGTTTATCTACTACATCACTAAACTCATCGTTCTCGTTATTGTAAATAATTCTATCAGCCAGATTTTCAACACCTTTAAAATCCTGGTAATCCTGTTTTATTCGGCGCTCAACTTCTTCTTTTTTGTCTCCACGTTTCATCAGTCGATTTTTAATGGTCTGATTATTGGCATAGATATAGACCAATCGGTACTCCAAGCTGGGATACTCTTTCACCACATCTCTATACCCCTCTGGCGTAAGTATGATAATATCCTTTTCGCCAGCACTCTCAATATCTTCTCTAGCTGACCCGTAATACCATATTCCTATTTCTGTTTTATAAACCTTATATTCAGCAAAGTAATTCTGATCAATTTTCTCTAAAAATTCTTCTTCGGATACGAAGTGATAATCGACGTTCTGTATTTCTTTCTCCCTCTTAGGTCTGGTGGTTGTAGTCAAGACTGGGTGAAAGCCGTATTTCTTCAACTCTTTTACAATTGTTGACTTTCCCGATCCTGATTTCCCAGTAATTATTGTTAACATTTAATCACCTGCCTTTAGTTTTCGATTGTGAGAACATAATCCCTAGTAATCTGATTATGAAATTCCGTAATTTCAGTCATCACCATTTCCGCCCACTGTTTTACTTCCGGATTAGCGCTTCCATCTCTATTGCGTTCCTTAAATACATGCGCCCATTCACATAGATTGATTTTTGAAATGAAATTGCTTGGTATACTGAGCATATATAGACCTCGTTTTACATCATTGTTATTCACATATTCTTCTTTTATATAACCATTTGTAGTCTTAATGTATACTTCTCCATTCAAATAAATTTTTTCTGGTATACTAATTCCAAGTATTTTGAGGGCAGTATCTGTGGTTATTATTTTATCCTTGTACCAATCCGACATTTCATCAGTAAATGTAGCAAGTCTTGTGCTGCTCCTGATGATTTTATTTTCAAATCTTTTTGCATGTGAGTCTATATCATCCTGGCCTGCTCTATGTATTCCTTCTGTCATAATTGCCACATCAATAAACCTCAATACTGTGATGTGCTTTTTCCCCATCCTTAGTAGCATACTAAGCCAGTCATTGAATTTGTTTAAGTCCGAACCATTTTGAAATTGTCTCAACATTCCGTATTTGTCCAAAACAGAATTACATATTCTCTCTATTTCATCTTCTAACTCCGGAGTCCAATTTCTTTTGCTTATGAACATAGATGTAAATGCTTCTTCAAATCCTGTAATACTTTTTACAACAGCCCTCATATGTTATTTCACTACCTCATATTCTCTGATTCTTTTCATGAATTCTTTTATCTCATCTTTGTCCGCTCCAAGCATCTCAACCTCAATTTCTTTACCCATCTGGATTCCAAATACCCCTATGACAGATTTTGCATCTATAACCATGCTACCGTCATATAGATTGATGTCGTTATTGTATTTTGAGCAAAGATTAATAAAGCCCGTTACCTGCTCAGGCGACTCTAATTTAATTTTTATTCTGTTCAATGTGGTTATCCCTCCTAATTATAACTTGCCTCATTCTTGTCGAATCTTACGCACTCGAAAACAGGGAATTGAATAGATATTCCTCCATCCTTATTTTTAATTTCCTCTTTATATTTAACCGAAATAATATGTCCAACAACATTCTTTGTATTCATCCAAAACTGCTTCCTATCTGCATCTGTAAAACCAGACCCGACATTAACTTTATTCCCCTTATAATCGCAGATTAGTGCTCCTAATGTTCCTTTGTTGCGTCCACTCCCTTCTTCAACTCCAATACACCGAATATCACAGGAGTAGAACTTTTTCACTTTCAACAACGTTTTAGTACGTTTACATTCATATGGTGAATCTAATGATAACATCAACCCTTCCATATCATATGTCTCTGCATAGTCAAGCCATTTCCAGATTTGGGATTGGTCAGTTCCTTCATAGAACATAGTTACGATTTCAAGATTGTCAGTAGTGAACGCTTTTAGCGCAAGAAGTTTTTGTTTCCGATTTCTATATGTATCTTTTGATTTTCCAATATCAAACTCATTCCTTGGTAACACATCAAATAAAACCAATTTTAATTCTTCTTTTGATTCTGTTTTACTCTGGGCAATTCCTGTTCCCTTTTGGAATGCTTCAGAATCTGTTAAACCTTCCAGGTTTTTATAAATAAGCTCTCCATCAAAAACATAGTCTTCTGCATTCACAATTTTTTCAATGTCGCACTTTATATGATCAAGTCCAGAATACTCCTTACCTTGACGCGTATAAAATTTCCCATCATAATAAATACATCTGTTTCCATTTAATTTCTGGCTTAAGGAGAACCACGTATTCTCCGGCACCTTTGCTTTATCAATTGGAGTTCCAAGCATAACATCAAAGGTTGGAATCAGGCCCGGAATAACCTTATTAATCACTTTTGCATCGCAGCCAAGTCTAAACTTTTTAGTGACCATCTGGACATAAAACATAAACTCATAATCATTTTCTATGTAATGGTCATAGATAAATCCTTTAACGTTGGCGACATCCTCGTCTCGTCCAGAATTATGTTCCTTCAGATAATCCATAACATCCTCAAAGGTATTTAAATTTACAGTTTTACATTGCTGGCATGTATTAGCATCTGGTTTACTAATTTTTTTATCGCTTATGCCTGTCACGATGTTATTATCTAATAAAAACACCAGACACTTCTTAAATAGTTTATTGTCTTTATTGGAACCGATTATCTTCTTTTTATCATTCAGACTTCTTGTGTCTTGAATTTGTTTAAAAATATCAATTACTTCCTTCAATCATGCCCTCCTCTTTCTCGCAATATCTCTTGGCTAATCCTATTACCTGGTAATTCTCTTTTGACCGCAGAAAATCATCAAACATAATATTGATTTTCTCCTCCACAGATAATTCCAATATCATCTTCTCTCTAGCAGCATTTGCTTCTTGAGTTTTATCATATTTCCCGTAATACTTTTCCCATTCATCATCATAATGCATTATATTCACCTCCCCTACTTAACATAACGAACATAGCCATTTCCAACACTCTATGGTAAAATAGGTCCTAGAGTGGCAGAAAGGACCCCTTATGACCAATCAAGATCCTAAAGTAATAAATCTATTCAAAATGCAATCCAATGAAACCATTCCATCTATAAAGCTCGAAGGAACTTATCTGTATAAAACCAACTTTTTCCCTGGGAGATTATTAGCAGCTGAAGTCTATGAAAATCAGATTATTATAAGACCTGTCTTTGAAAATGAACCTATGAGATTTAAAATATAAAATAATATAATGCCACTCTGTTTTGTGATAGACGAAGAAATACTCGTTTAGTCTCTTGTTACTTCAAATGCCCTATCTTTGTCCTTTTTCAGTTCTTCGTTGGCTTCTAAAAAAGCTTCTTTGATTTTATCCTTTGTATCCTTATTTGCATCAAATAACATTATTGCAAATCCAATACAATAACCGATAACCGCAATAATATCGCACACCCATTCAGTTACTGTCATTGGATGAATATTGAACAGCTTTCCATCAGGATGATACACTAATAAGCTACTAACTAAATTGAATACTAACGCAGTTCCAATAACTACAACACTTCTATATTTCTTTAATATTATCTTCATAATTTCTCCTATTTTATTATTTACTAGACTTGTGTAGACGCAAACATAGCAGTATACTAATTACATGATTTGACTGGGAGATATAAACATGTATCGTAGAAAGAAAAGAATTGACCAGCTATTAGATGAATACAATCAGGAGCAGAAATGGGGATCATGTCTTGATTGCGGCGATGACGCCTTCTGCGAATACGACGATTGTTTCAAAGCCTATTCCTTTAGCTGCCATAATGAAGATTGTCCGCATCATTGGCCTCCACAATTTTCAAAGAATAGAGAGGATATTCCAGATTGGTTTGCGTGGCCAATTCCTTAATAATTAGGTTCTCACAAAACCACTGTTTCTTCCGCTTATTCAACAGTTAATTTATAATGATTCTCACCGCAATAGCGATTATATCCCTCTCGCTTAACTTCATTTATCATAGGGAATGTTAAATCTACACCGCGTATTAGTTCTGTCAATTTCTTATTCCCTTTTAAAACATCAATATTATGCGTTCCACGATATGTATTTACATACAATATATTCTCTTTTATTTCATCATCTGACCATTTTTCATTAACGTAGACAAAGCAATGCCCTTCTGCAATATCGTCATGAGATCTATAACAATCATCCAATATTACTTTTCGTTTTCCTAAATAGATATAGGTTTGCCCATTATTGCACTTATATACTCCACCTACCTGTAAGTTACTCAGGGGTATAGTAGATATGGATTCTTTTTCTTTACGCTTTGCTTCACTTTCGGATAATGATTTTTCTATCTCTTCTTTTATTTCTAGTTCTTCTTTAGATGGATTTACAACTAAAAAAACATCTCCCATAGAACGTTTTCCGCCACCTCTAAAAGCAATAGATTTACCGCTCCATACTCCAACATCCATACCTACAACATATCTTCCTGTGCCTTTACCAACACAAACATCTCCATCGTGCAGCTCTCTACCCAAAATATCTTTTCTCAAATTACACACTCCTTTATCCAGCCACGTAGCTACTTCATTTCCTGCCATGTGACCATATTCCAAGAACATCAGGCAGAACTAAAATGCCTATCATAGTTAATACAAGCAAAACACAAATCAGCCCCATAAAAAAGTCATATACTATATTTCTCATAGTTCCTCTACATCAATATCTGAGTAAACAGATTGATTACAGATATTTATATCTTTTGCCATCTGATTATCTTCTATGTATGGATATGGTTTCTTTCCATCTATCATCGGAATGCCGAATCCTTCAATGAACTCTCCATCTTCATACTTTGATTTCAGCCTAGCCACATGTTCCACCACACCCTTTAAATCATCTGCATCATAGAATGATTTACTCCATGCCCGTATAGCATCAGGAGTCCAAACAGAGTCATCTATTTCAATTTCCATGGTTGTCTCTCTGGTTACTGTACATTTGAATTTTTTCACTGCATTATTCCTCCCTGAGCAGATAAAGCTACTCTTTCATTGTGATTACCACAACTTATTATGTAGCCCCTTGCTTATAACATTTTCTTTTAGTCTGTAATATCGTGGGTTATCTTTTTCAAGATGCTCTAATACCGTATTCATACAATCTTTTAGTTTTTCTGGTTGGTGAACATATCCGATGTCTCGGCTGAGTAACTAATACCCTCAATGGAAAAACATCTATAAATTCTAAAATACCAGCGATATTTGCCGAACTCATCTTCGCAATCTTTTTCAAAACCATACAACTTTTTCTTATAAAATATCTTTGCCATTTATACCTCAATATGTTTTTTCTGGGATGAAAGAAAGGTTTACTCCGTAATCTATCTTCATGTCCATCCAAACCGTTTAGACATCTCCTCGTACCATTCTTTTTTCCATACACGAATACATTGGACTCCCATAAATGCGACAAGAGGAAGATTATTCTGTTCTATGTATTCCCTAACTGTCTCAAGTAATTGGCCCTGAGCCTCATCAATATCATTGTGGCCATACTCATCTTCGTAATCATCATATCCCAAATATTCTTTATACTTATCTATTGTATGTTGATGTATATCATTGATAATACGTTCATACTCTTCATAGGCTATTGCATTCAATAATTATCCCTCACATTCTTTTTAAATATCACTCCAGAAGAAACATACGATTCATGACATTTTATGTACTAAATTGCCTTAAACTCATTTTTTAATCTTTCTTTTTCGTCTGCCTTTTCGCACTCTGCACGGTAGGCTTCTGCTACTTTATTTCCCATTTCTAATGTCCATAACTCTCCATTTCTAACTCTTCCATAAAATTTCATATTACTTACAATATACTGAAACATCAATTTCCCTATACTATCGCCTAATGATTGTTTAAATAGATCCTTCATCATTTCAGACATATCATTCTTAACATATGTTAAAAAGCTCTGAGCTTCGTAGTTCTCAATCCCATATTTTCTCAATACATCATCATCAACAAATTCTGCCACAGAATAATATAATTCGCCTTTATCGTTTGCTTCTTTAAAATCATTTGGATAGTCAACACCTAACGTCAATAGTTTAATATGTGCTGACACCATTTTATCGACCATTTCATTAATGGTATTTGCTTCGTTTTCCATATTTAGCTTTCCTTTCCGTATAGCATTTCTTCCGTTGCTCTCTTATAAAAATTACGATCAATCTCAAATCCGAATGTGCTTCTCCCAAGCTCTCTAGCAGCTCTCAGCGTAGTTCCACTTCCAGCACACGGATCTATAACGACATCACCAGGATCAGTAAAGATTTCAATCAGTTGTTCCAGTACGTTGACTGGCTTTTGAGCCGGATGGATCTTAGGTATTTCTTTCCCGTCTTTCTCCCACTTAAACCAGTTGAAAACCATATGTCCTGTACCACGTATATTTTTACCATTCTCGTCGACCTGAAGCCCGTTCCGGAATTTAGGCAACTTATCACGATACAATAGTAATGCATATTCGGTGGCCCCAACAACACGCATATTTGCTTTAAGTACCTGGGGACTATAATTCTTCACAAATACTAAAGGGATATTATGTACAAAGCCATGTTTTTTAGCTGCGTTGATAAGTGTGGGAATTTGCTCGAATGAGCAGAATACAATCATACATGGAGAATTACTACTTCTACCACGAGGTACTGGTTTAGTATCATCTTTCTTCAGCATTTTTGAACAGAAGTGAAAGAATTCGTATAGATTAAAATTAAAATCAGAGTTGAAAGCTGCTTTACCTGCTAATTTGCTCTCACCATTTTTGTTATCACCACCTTTGTACCACATTGGGTTACTTCCATAAAAATTATTACCAACGTTGTAGGGGACGTCTGCTATGATCAATTGCGCGGGTGGTATTGCATATTTCTTATAATTTTGCATTGAGTCCCTATATAATTCACATTTTAGTATCTTTTTATATTCCATTTCCATTAGGAGTAAAGTATACTTATAGTTGGCCGACCAAACCTCTCTCCTCCTATTTTTTTATTTTTAAATTTCCTTGTTATTCAAACACTTCTTCTGGAATATCTTTTAAATATTGTGGTAATCCACCTTCAGCATATTCACCTGTAACCCACCATGTTTCAAAATCAATCTTCATAATTTGCTCACGATACGAACCATCACTTTTACTGTCTAAATATGTATTAATGGCATCAACTAAATCAGATGGTTCCAGATGATGTCCTACACCACCATCACTTGTAAGTTCTCCATCAATATATAACCAGTGCCAGTCATCACACCGTACATCTCTAATTTCTAACATACAGAAAACCCCCGTTAAATTTTTCTAACATATCTTCATAATAATAAATTTGTTCCTGAATATACTCGATTACCATATCCTCAAATTGTTCCATTGCATCTTCGACTGAATCCGCTTGAATCTCATCATGTTCCACATTTAGTAAACCTGACACATAAATATAATTCTCCGAATCATCTTTATCCTGTACAAATTTAAGAATCACCTCATCGTCATAGAACTGTGTAAAATGTAACTCAAACACATCATCATCCGCTCCATTAGCTAACCAATATCTATTTTCATATTTCTTAGTTGTGTCTACCATTCAAACTCCTATTCACATGAAAGTCCTATTTAATCGGATTTTATATCTGAGACAACAAACTCTTCACTGGCTCTCTAGTCATATTCTCTTTTGCCCATGAGATATATCCTGGATCGCACTTCGCAATCTGAAGAAGTGTTTTCCCACTATGTTTTCCAAAGGTAATTACATATGTATTAATATCCGGCAATTCTACTTTCGCATTTTCTCCTAGTAAAGTTATCAGTTCATCCGGTATTATATAGTCTAAATCCTCTCTGGATGCCAAAATATCGCACTCATGAATAAAGAACTCTCTAGGATTTCTAGGCTCTGACATAATAACTTGTCCTGAACGGCTTTTATTCCATTCGCCGGAGTGAGCTTCGCACATATCCGCAATCATCTGTTTGTATTCCATAGGAATATCGTGTTCTACTTTTGTTTCAAGTACCCACTTGGCAGCTAATAATGGATGGTCTTGTACTGTATATTGAGAGCCATTCCATCCACATTTTACAGCATCATGCAGCACCGGCACACACCTCATGCAATCTCTTTCTTCTGGAGTAGAATACAACTCTTTATTAATCTTTAATCGTAATCTATGATTTAGTATGGAATCAAACATATATACGTGATATATTTGTCCATGTGTTTGACACTGCGTTGCATTGTGAAATTTCCCGCTTGTGCTACTGGGCATTGTAAAGATGTAGTCTGGGATTTCTGCTACCATATCCATAAAATATGCCTTTATATTCTCTGTTTCAAAATTTCTGTACATAGGTTCAAATATCTTCTGCTTTTCCTCTGTTTTCATATGTTCTCCTTATCTCAAATAATTTTTCAAATAATACTCAAAATACTTTTTTATAAACAATCCTGAATACCTGTTGTCCGGCATAAAAAATATTGGAATATTATATTTAAACCAAAAACTATGTAACGAAGCCAAAAACGATTTCTTATTGTATTGCGTGTTATAATTACCTCTTGCGACATCAGAATAGTTAGCGTTTTCAATCAATAACACTTTTGTCTTAGGAGCAAGACATAATTCTTTTTCAAATCTATCTCGCTCCTTTGTTAAGTTTCCACTTATTTCTTCAAGGTTTGCCTTGCGTTCTATTACGCATCTTTTGTTGAAATACATGTCTCGTGGAATAGATAATTCTTCGTACTTAGGCAGCATAAAACTATAATCACCATAATCCAACGCTTTCTTTTTATAAAAAATATTATTCTCATCAAAACTGTTAGTAATATGGGTATTTTGTTTTTCCCTTGTGTCAATTAGTATCGTTAAACTATTAATCAACTCATCAATTTCTTTTTCTGTGTATTTGTAACAACTAATTATCTTTTTCTTCCTCCTCAATTTTCTCTATAAGAACATAATCCTTAATCCACCATTCAAATGTATTGGGTACAATTTGCCATCCATCGTCAGTCTTTATTTTTTTAGGTTCTTTTTTCCAGTCCTTTATATATATTACATCTCCATCTTTAACAGGAATTTGTTTAAAACTTGTCTTGCATCTCTTGTCATTCCTCGGTATCGTTTTATGAATTTTCATTTCAGTTATTTTGCCGTTCTGGATGCAGTACGCATCGAATTTAGGGGAATATGTTGTGTTTAAACCAGTAATACATACATAATTCCACGGCAATTTTTCGTCTATTAAATCAGCATATCCCAACACTCCATATTGAAGACTGGCTAATTTTGTGGGAGAGTATTCTTCGGTTGGTATATTGCCGCAAATAGCTTTTACTAAACCAACCCAATCAAAAATCCTATATTGTTTTTCACTAATCTTTCCACTATCTAATTTATCTGTAGCATATTTGTAGATAATGCTTTCGCTAATTCCCAAGTCTGATACATTAGCCTTAGAAAGAGTCTTCCTTCCTTCCCATTTTTGACCTTTCCAGCTATCCACAACATCTACACACTGTAAAAGTTTTTTCACGCTACCATACTTCTTGAAATAATTAATCCTAATCATTTTACGGAAAACTGAACCATTTAGGTTTGTGCCATTCGTAGAAATATAGATGTCAACAATATTATCTTTACCTTGACGTGCAATTTCTGTTATTGCCTGAGTTGCCTTATCTCCAATTCCTTTAATGCTTGACAAATTGGGATATATTATTTTGTCAGCATCGTCTACTGTAAATTTTGTATTGTCTTTCCCATATTCATAAGAACCAACCGTATATTCAAATATGGTTGTCGCTTCTTTAATAAGTAATCCAACCTTGTTTTTATCGCCTTTATCTTGGTAGTGATTCAGTGTCACCTCGTAAAATACTGAGGAGTAATGTGCTTTCATCCATGCTTCATATAGAGAATCATTTGCCATTGCCAAAGCATGTGGTGCATTAAATGAATATCTGGCACTGTCTTTGATTACTTTATAAACAGGTTCAAAGTTATTGAGATTTCCAATATTCTGCCCCCAATGTTCTTTTAATGTATCCTCAACATGTTTAAGAGCTTCACCTTTAAGTTTCTTTTTGCTAATTTTCTTAATAGTGTCATAACTGTCCTTCATCGGAATACCAAGCCAAGAGAAAATTTTCATAACCGCCTCTTGATATAGCATGTAGTGGAAACAATCACTAAGCAAATCGTCTATCGCTTTTTCCCCATTGGTATACTCTACACGATTTAAAAAACCATCAATCAATGACTTAAATCCTGGGCGAATACCAGCAATAAAAGCTGCCAATTCTTTTATTTCTTTTGGCTTATACTTCATCACTCGTTTTGTAGTAGTCGGTTTTTCACACTGATTCAAACTGCATGTCGCACCTATTTCATACATTCTCCATGTTAATTCATCACCAGAAACCATCTTGCGTAGTTCTGCTACTGTTGGGACTTTTCTGTTAATAGCATGGTACAGCTTATAGATAATTCCTACGACATCGACAATCAGAAAATCGTCTTTTACATATCCATATGCGTCAAGCAGTCCACCCTCGATATTTGCAACAATAGTTGACTTTCCAGTACTTTCGGAATGACATCTTATTAAACCAATTTCGTATCTGATGTCCCCATACCCAATTACATCTTTTTGTCGTGTATTACCATTAAAAAGCATAAATCCACATGCATGAACCTTCGCTTGTTCAATAATACCTTGGTATGGCTTACTATCATTGAAGATTTCAAGATAGTGTTTGTCGGTAATGTAATCCTCAATGTGAATATCTTTTTTATCTTCTTCGTCATCTGCTTGTTTTAATGCCTCATTATACTGATCAATACATTTGGAAATATCGTTTGCGACACTCGGCTCAACGCCTTTAATATCTGCATATAGTTTGAATCCCGATTTTTCCCCAAGTTTACCGACCGCTAACAGAGGATAACAACCATGCCCACCAAATAACTCCCTTGCAGCATTAACAAATGGCTCCTGTTGAGATACGTTAAAATCAATATCTGGCATTTGATGCGATGCTAAAATACGGTCTTTTGTTACAAATCTCTCTGGATATATTGGAACTTCTGCGTCAAATCTATCCATAGTAGTAAATCCGAGCAATTTGCTTGTATAATATGAACTTGCACTACCTCTGGAAGTAGTAGTGAGCTGCCCGCCATATTTATTTACTGCAAGGTTTACTAATGCATGATTATCTATAAAATAGTCTACTGTCTTACTTCCGTCTATTTCTCCGTATTCATATTCCAACCCTTCTTTCCTTTCGGAAGTATGATGTTCTTCATCTTCTTGCTCAAATGTCTCATCCAATATTTGCTTTAAGATTTCTGATCGTTCCTCGTAACTACAGTCTTGGTAGTCTGGATGTATAGGGATTTTAAATTCAGTATCGTATGTAATATCCTCGCAACCATCAATGAACACATGCGTATTCATCATCGCATATAGAATTTCCTCTGTCGGTAATACTTCTTGCTCTTTCATTCTATCAAATACCGTACATCCGCATGGGAAATCCATATACCAACCATTTTCATCATCGTAATGAAGCCCTTTTCGTAATAAAAGGTTTTCTCTCTTAATTCTATCTTCTTCGTTAATATAATGAGTATCTAATCCTATAATGGTCTGAATGCCAAATGACTTTGACATCTCATAGATACGTTTATTTAACTCTTTTTGTCCAACGGTATTGTTTGTCTGATATTCAAGGAAAAAACTATCTCCGAAGTGTTTCCATATTCGTAACCAAATTTCAGTAGCATCTTCATACTTCCAACCAGCGATACATGCCGAGGTAATATATACATCATCTTTATTAAGTGTGAATAATGATTCTAAATCAATTCGAGGTTTATAATAAAAACCACTTTCATGAGCACATGATAAAATATAATTCAGTTTTCTCATAGCATTGTAATTACGAGCAACAATTACCATGTGACAATTTGTATTATCTTTCTTCTCTCTCTTTTTAGGCTCTCCTGTTTTTTTATCTGCATATTCTTCTTCAAATACCGCATTTACATCTTTTACCCAATATGCTTCTACGGAATATCTGAACTTGACAGGATTATTGATACCCATTTTTTTACGATTGTCTTTATTATTTGTTTGATTACAGACATTATAGACGTGGAGCCATTCACCTGCGTAACCATGTTCTCCAGAGAAATAGCATTGACATCCGTATTGATCAGATAATTTAATGAAATCTTCTATATTTGTTGTGGAGTCAATCTGTACTAAATCTGACCATGTTGTGTGTTTATGATAATTCTCCATCAAGAGATTTTTTTGATTTATCCATTCTTCTATAGAATAGGGGAACTCAAATTTTAATCGTTTTACTGCTTGTTTTGCTTCTTCAATTAAATTTTCCGAAATATTTTTCACCACCTCTACGGTTTATAATCGCAACAATTATTTCTTTGACTGCAAAGATAATTACAGTAATAGTAATCTGGACTCGGCAACCATTCCTTTTCATTCTCAATTAAGCGGATTGTATCTTTCGCCCATTTGATTGCTTCCTCATATTCAGTCTTGTCCCACTTAATTTTTATCCTTTTCTGGTCTTTGAACATATTCCAAACCAAATAATCCACCTTGCCATATTCAGCAATAACCGGAATGGAGTACAGATAGAGTTGGCGTTTGAATTCCAAGAAATGCTTATCATCAGTCTTGCTTATTTCACCATTCTTCTTGAATTTTAAAGATGCACTCTTATGATCAAGAATTATAACTTCGCTTGTTTTTTTATCTTTCAACAGCAAGTCAATAAACCCTACGAATGGTTTATCCATAATCCTGAATTCTACTTTCTTTTCAGTTCCTAATACTCTATATTTTTCTAAATTAAGGTCAATATTATTAAAGTAATCCAGACCCTTATCAAAATATGACTGGCGGATATCAACAAATTTATTAGGTGGAGCATCATGGACTACTATATCATTAAACCCATCTTCATATTTTTGACTTATCTCAAATATTGAAATCTCACCTTTTGAATATCCTTCCAAAAGTGAATGACAAAAGCTCCCAAATTCACCGAAGAATCCATTTTCACCATACTCGCAATCTATGTATTTACGTTTCCATTCATAAGGACAGTTATAAAACGAATTAAGTCTACTAAAAGACCATTTCATCGCATCTATAATAAATCCATAATCTTCTTCCATGCTCTACAATTTTCTCCTTTCCGATAAAAGCTTTTCAAACACGTCTTTCCCTCTATCTACAGGAGCCTCTTTTTCTCCCAATAATCTATCTTTGATATAATGCCTGTCACTGATAACATGTACGTTTGCAAACTTTCTAAGTGTTTTTGTACACTCGATAATCTTTTTCATTTCAACATCAGAATCAAAAGCAATAGTTATATCCTTAATTCCCATGCGAATAAGAATTTTCACTTGTTCCTCGTTTAAATAACTGGTTTCAGCAGCAAGACAGTAGTCATATCCCCACCCATAGGCTTTCATTACACTCTTGATTCCCTCAAATATGATGACTTTCTCTCTATTAATAATGGAACTATATTGTTCTTTCATCCCAACAAAAAAATCTGTTGTCCCTATTTTCTGGTAATTCATATATTTCTGTATCTTAATGTCCTTGTAATTCTTGTATCTCGTGCGCCCTTTGAACCCTATCAGGTTTAATTCGGCATCATAAATAGGGTAGACTATTCTATTTGCATCTTCGTCAATTCGGATATTAAAAAACTTCATTACGTTAGAATTGATACCCTCTTCTACCCATTCGTCAGGTATATCAACGGAATATTTCTCAAACTCTGATTCATTTAAAATAGTCCTTACAATATTATTCTCCTTTTTAAAACACCCATCATGTAATCTTTTTATCTCTTTAAATACTTTTAAAGCAGAACATTGTTTGAGGTGTTTTACATCAGTACCTGATAACTCGCCTACTTTATCCACTGCTTTGTTGAATGGCATGTCTTCAAATATCATCAGCCAATTCAGAATGTTTCCTCCAACTCCGCAACTGAAACAATGGAACATATTTTTGCTCGGTGTAATAAACAAAGAAGCGGTTTTATCTATGTGAAGAGGACAATGAGTGGCAAAACTATCAGACCCCCGTTTTTCAAAATCAAACGTTTTCTCTGCATATCCAAGCAAATCTATAGTTGAACAAATTTCGCTTAATGCTTCACTATCGTAGTTGTTTGCCACTCACTTTTCTCCTCCATCACTATTATTGAAATGGTGTTTCATTCTTACTGTGTTGTTTCTCGGCTTGAACAATTCTCATCTTATTACCATCAAACTTGAAATCTACATAGTCTTCCTCATCCATCATTTCTCCATTACGATTTAAATCCACGGTTGCCGCAAAATTCCCACAATCTAAACCATCTTTCGCAAGTTCCTCAGATGTTTTATCTCTCCAAAATATACTTGTACTCACATATCTTTCAAGTTTGTCTGAATCCGCAACTTGGTTCTGGCGATTAAGCTGTGCTCCTGCAAGCATTGCAATATTTAATTCCCCTGCTACATTATTCTTTAGAAAATCACATTTCTGACCCAGTACATTGTAGTTCTCTGAACTAGAAGTTACATTACTCTTGATGTAGTCATAAATACTAAATTCCAGACCCATCTTATATTTCAAGACTTTATGTATTGCATAAATCTCTTCATCCGTCGATTGTGGAATATACATATGGACAAAGGGTTGATTCTTAATCCACTCATTTGCTTTTTCAAGTGTTTTCCCTTCATCGTAAGAATACTTACCAGTCTTAATCCGCTTGATTTCTATTCCTGTTAGATTTGCCAATAGTCTTTCAGCAAATAATCTGTCTTGCATTTCTGTGTCTAAATATAGTGTTGATACCCCATTCTTGATTTTATGAATTGCTTCGTTCAAGAAAAAAGCCGATTTCCCTTTTTTCATCCTTGCCTTTAGTAGTACCAATTCACCTGATTCATATGTAAAATATTCATTTAATAGAGGGAATTTTGAAGGAATACCATAGATACCATTTTCGTTTCTTCGGCTACATATCTCGCCCCAGATGTTATCAATACGATTACCAAACAGTTCGATTTCATTTGACGTGATATATTTTTCTGTGAGTTTATTGATTTTCGTATTAACTGTTGTATTCAACTTGTTAAGATCTGCATCGTTATTGAAACACATAGTTTGAATTTCGAGTAATACTTTATTTAAATCTCGTTTAAATGACATGGTAACTACGTTATTTACAAGTAATCCATATTCTTTTAAAGTATGTCTACAAGCATACTGACTCATATTAATAAATTCTTGCATATCTGTAAGATTATATTGTGCAATCTTTTTCTTAACTGCATTGTTTGAGTTGAGCATATTCGTTATATTAAGGGCATCTATCGTTTCAATACCATTTTTATACAATTCCTGAATCGCCCAATAAATACAACCATTCTCCACGTTATAAAAATATGACGGTTTTAGATAATCGGTGTGTAAAATAAAATCGGGATGATATACTAATGTTGCAATAACTCCCGCTTCCGCTTGAGTATCGGAGATAGACGAAATGTTTAATGCCAACGCACCACCCCCTATTGTTTAAGTATGTCTGCGAAACTGGTGGAATTTCTAGGTGTATGCTTAAATTCGAAGTCATTATCTTGTTTAATTTCAACTTTCTGTCTTACTGTTTTTACTTTTTCTTTGTTGTAGGCATCAAGCACATCTTTATTCTGAATCACATAGTACAACCCTTGTGGGTAATTTAATGGGATTTTTTTATTGATATAATATTGCAATCCAAATAACAGAAAATCGCTTTCTAATCCCTTTGTGAAGATAATGTTTTTTATCACGCTCTGTAATTGCGAATAAACCGGGTTAGCATTTATGTGATTCTTGAATAGATCGATAATTTGCTTTATATTTTCTTTTGTTTTATAGCAATCTGGATGGTAATACGACGAACCAGATTTCACGGCTTCTCCCATCATTAGTTCACGTTTATCATGTAAGCAATTTGAGTATTTGCATTTTACTATTTTTTCATTATTCATTGGATAATAAGGAGGGCATTATGCCCTCCTCTCCTCCCCCTTTTTAATTAAATGGAAGTCCTTCGTCTTCGACTTCATCTGGAATATTCATGAAACCATCGTCTGACTTATAAGCAGGTACTCTATTGCTTTCTCCTGTTGATGAACCACTAGCATTTTTACTCTCTACAAACTCCGATTCTTCAACCACTACATCTGTTGTATAAATCTTAATCCCATCCTTATTTGTATAGCTTCCGGTCTGAATGCGACCAGAAATACCAATTGCCATACCCTTTTTGAAATATTTCTCAATAAACTCTCCGGATTTCCCAAACGCAATACAGTTAATAAAGTCTGCATCATAGTTGCCGTCTGAATTCTTAAAACGTCTATTTACTGCTACTGAAAATCTTGCAATACATGTTGCATTTTCCCCAGTGGAATATCTTACCTCCGGATCTCTGGTCAATCTACCTACTACTTCTACTTTGTTCATAAATTTTATCCTCCTACTTATGCCTTAATCGACTTAATTCCCTTAATTCTTGTTAAACATTCCTTTGCTTTCCCTAAGTCCCTGATTGCTTTCGGATTGCCATTAGAAACATAGTCTTTTAATGTTGACATTAACTCTTCATTCTTTGTCCCACCAAGTTCATTACAAAGAGTAATAATTTCACTTTGAATGTCCTTAAGAATATCTTCATCGTTTGCAGTGGTTCCTTCATATTTCAGGGTGTCAGGTTTTGGAGCTGGAGCATCCCCCTTGTTAGCCCATTCATATAATTTTTCTCCATCCTTTTCGGAAAGAACCTCAAATCTTCCATCAAACAACTTTGTGTTATCCTTATCCGCCGAAGCAACGTGTGTGTCCTGAGAAATCATCAGTGATACTGTATATTCATAAGAAATATCTTTATCCTGTTGCGCACCCATTCCAACTTTTTTAGGACTTGCTTGCCGTTCTTGTCTTCAAGTACCCAATCGTCTTTACCTCTTGCCGTAGCAATAATATGAATAGGACTATTTAACACCTTGTCCATAAATTTGTGGTGACGTGGTTTCAGTTTCCCCCAGTTCGTAAAACTATTGCCTGGCATTTTGTCGTGTATATCATTCAGCCATTTCCACTCATGTGTCATAGAGTCAATAATTAAAACTTTGTATCCCGCATTTACAGCCTCATCAATGGCCGCCATATACTTTTCGCACTCAAAAGGCTCTTCAAGTTCCAATAAATCATATTCAAACTCATCTGCGTAATATTTATTACGAGAACCTTCTGTACCAATAAAAGCAATACCGGCTCCACCGCATTTTCTGACCAATCCTGTTGCCATTTTCAGTGCGCTATAGCTTTTACCACATCCCGAAGCACCACTAAGTAATACCTTCAACCATACCTGTTCTCTTTTTGCTTTCTGAAATCCTGCCATGTACTATAAGTACCTCCTAATATTAATATATTTTTTGTTTCTTCTATATCACATCAACGCCCATAACCAGAGCGGAACATAGAAAGTCGCTCTATTTGAAAATCTATGATGAAACAGCTCTTTCATGGCGATTTAACAACTATATATAGTATGCATCAAGCATTCTTTTGTCTATATATAGTTGCATAAACACACCATAGGCAGGCTGTATCTTGCCTAAACAAATATTCTCTGTTCAATTGTTTTTTATTTGTGGAAACTCGGTCAGAAATGACCATTGAATAAGAAATTAATTAAACTATTCTGGTAGCGGCATCCATGCAATAGGTTTCAACCCAATTCGTGTACTTCCCCTAACCGTTAAATAATGATACTCAATCCGTTTTTCTCCATCATGGTAAATATGTGTATGCTTATGTCCCACATACTTCCTCCCATCAAGTTTTGCTTTAAACAAAACCTCTACACCATCGTCTGGCAGGTTGTCTTTGCACAAAATCCAACCTCCACCAGTACCATCAAGCAGCTTCCTAAATCCTTCAATGGTATCTTCTCTGTTTTCATAACTCACTAAACTTTTAAAAGCTACATTATGCGGATTGTCTATCTCATATTGTATAAACACTCTTGATAAATCCATTTAGCACCTTACTTCCCGGAAGTCTCCCTGTCCAAAATCTTCACTCCGCCATTACTCTTAACAGTGTCAGTAGCAAGTTCTCTCATCTGAGCATAAGCTAAATCCAGCTTATTCTGTAATGTAACAATAGTATTCTTAGCATCTGATAAATCCGTCTCAAGACGTTCTACCTTATCATGCAGCGCTTTCTGCTCATATTCATTCTTCTGATCGATAGCCCTCTTTTCAAAACCCCAAGACTTCCCGGCATCGGACTTTCCCTTCTCATAACCATCAGTTGTCGCAGATTCAATCAATGAAGGAATTTCAGCTACCTTCTGCTCAAGGTCACTAATGTGGTTCTCCTGTGCAATAACAGATAATTCTCTTTCTTCAATAGAATTATTCCACGTTTCCAGCTCTTTACGCTTCACAGCCTCTTCATCTGCCCATTTATCTTCGGCTATCTTTCTTGCTCTATCACGATTATATATATATTCCTCTTCTTCACGCTGCTGTTCCTGTTTTAACTGTGCTTTTAAATCTGCGGCTTCTTTTCTAATTGTGGCCAGTGCTTCAGCCTTTTCTTTGTTAAGAGCATCAATCTCATCTTTAATAGCGGCCTTTGTGTCCTGAAGATTTTTCTCTGCTTCAGCTTTAACCAGCTTATACTGTTCATCCAACTCATGAGCCTTGTCTTTATGCGCGTTTACCAGGGCAACAAGTGTGTTCAACTCTGTTTCAATATCATATAATTCGCATAATTCTGCCTTTTTAATATCAACTGCCTCACAGATGTCATTGTACTGCTTAACAATTGAATCATTCAGAATACCCGCACCCGCAATCTCCGCTGCCGAATCAAGAGTCAGCTTCTGCTTTTTTAATTTCTCCTGGGCAACCGGATCGTCCTTTGCTGCCATCAACTTATCAAGTTTCTTCTTCTGGGCCATATAAGCCTCCATGATTTCTGCCTTTGTGCTCTTTGCGTTAATGTCTGTCATAATAATGATCTCCTTTTTAATTTATATTTTGTACAGCTATTGCTGTATTTTTATTTTGATAGAATTAGACTGCACCCAATTCTTTTGTTCTCTTGCGTTCATTCTTTACCTTATTCTCTATCTTCTCCGCTGCTAACTTATTCTCCATTCTTCTCATTACGCTTGCGAAATTGCCAATCGGCTTACAAGTTAATCCCAAATTTTTACCTCACTCTTTCCTCAAATATTTCCCCGATTTACTAACACTCTCCATCCGACCATTATGTAAATGTATCTACCTGTCCAGATTCTTCCAACCAGTCCTCAATACAATCTGTACAGGTATAACAGGATATTGCATGGTCATCCATAAATCCCGACTCATTAAGTGCATAATCACCTATAGGAATATCTTTATCACAAGCATTACATTTGTGTGGCTTTCTACACTTTACTAACTTCTCTTTATAACAAGAAATTTCTTCGCTATCCATATCACCATCATATAATCCACAATCTGTATACATATCTTTTGGATATTTTAGTTCTTTACTAATGATGTATTCACCTCTATTCTACTATTCTCCTCTCTCCCAACTTTTTTTACTCCAACATCTTTCACTTCCATAAAAGAAGATTCCATGTTTCATTAATTTTCCACTCGCCGTAATATTCGCAGTCTACAATCTGGACATCAAATGGTTCCTTATAAAACTCAATTATACAAGTATACACGCCATCTACGGGTGGTTCTTTTTTAGCACTACTCCACATTATCTTTTAACCCTCATTTTATTAACCATTTTTCACAATCTCAATCGCCTTTTCAAATACACACGCAAGACAGTCATTATGCTCACAGTTTGTTCCGAAACAATCCATTGTTGTTGGACTTAACATAATTGACTTACATTCCTCTAACCGCTCTATAACTTTATCTACGTTATAAGCCAGAGGTTCTTTTCTAATCAAATCCTTAATTTCCCTGACCGTTAATATAACAGGAAAATTGTCAATATCTGTTTCTGGGATTCTTTTTTCATTACAATCTATAGTAACTTTTTTCAACAGCTCTTTTCTACTAATCAAATCATTCGCTATATTAAATCATCTCCTCCAATGAAACGTGGGTTTATTCCCATTATGTAATATCATCATCGTTAGGGCATTCCATGTATGCTATTAATTTCCCTTTTGATTTTGCATACTCAATTTCTGATCTGGTAGAAGTTCCAACATATCCACCTTTATTAATCACGTAAATTTCATCCGCCATATCAATTTTTCTCTTATGCATGTCGTCAAGCATTTCTTTAGTACCGTCTGACCATACCTCATCATCACCAGAATGACCAAATAAACCTACAGAAATTACTATATAGCCCTGAAGCGTTAAAATCTTTTGCATACGCATAAAATCATCTTTAAATCTCGTGCTGCCACATAATGTAATAACATTATATTTCCCAACCATATATTCTCCATTCTACAATACCTTGAAAGCAAACTTTATTTGGAATCTTTGACAGTTTTACATCCACCTTGCCATGTAGATGAGCCTTGTCCTAACCAGGTTACTTTGAGACACGTCACTTCTCAAAGACAATCAGATGGAGTCGAACCACCACCCCGTCGCACCCGCCCTCTGCCATCGAGCCGGAGTCGAACCGGCCTTATGGATCATATCTGACTCGAACAGATGACCGTCTGGTTATGAGCCGGATGCTCTAACCAACTGAGCTAATGATCCTTTTATGATGGAAATTGCTATTTCTAAATGTTTTTTCCATATTAAAATAAGAAGGAAGAAATAACATAGCCATCATTTATAAAAACCTTTTATGCGGAAATCATAATATTTAATACTTGCATTAATATTTGATTGAATTTTAGAAGGAAAATATTATATAGCCGCCAAGGTTATTATCACTGGAGATTGTACCAACTGTTTTCGCCATAAGAATAGAAGGAAGTTGATACATAGCCATTATCTACTTATTAGGAGATTATAGGTTCTATATTTTGATAATCAGTCAATTAATGAGAAGGAAGAACCTATATAGCCTAAAATCTAAATATATTCACCCATAAATACTTCCGTATCATATGGGGTAATACCATCATTGATGTCGAAAATAATATCCGCTTCTTCCTTATTCTCCACTCGCAATCCCCTCGCTCTGATATGTAAATCAATCAGATCATAAAGATTAGGTTTACTCATATTAACTATGCTATAGCAAGTGGCCGCCACACCATGTAAATTACTTTCAACATTATTACCACCACAGTAGGAATCGTAACCATTTATAGATAAGTTCATATCACACCATATAATTTCTCTTTTAAGGCAATCGAATATTACTGGTATGCATACCGTACTCTGTGATGTTAAATCCATCTTTTGCTCAACCGTTTTGGGTTCATAAATTTCTCCTGTATTAACATCTTCTCTGTTCATCCAGCCAAACATTACATGAGGCATATCGGAATATTTCTGTTCTGTATAACTATATACCTGATACACTACATATCTGGCTCCATACTTAATGACAGATTCGATATCTACATCTAAGAACTCACTCACACCGTTTCCATCTACTGGTCCACCATTGGTAATGTCTCCAGAGTGGCAAGAATTATATTTTTCTGATTTCAAATTTGTGTATGATACATGCTCCATATACTTCCAATTATCGTCAAAAATAGCGGCAGATAAATCAATGTCAATTCTTTCACCGTAATAATCGTCATTGTCATCGCTCTTACCCATATTAGTCCACCAGATAAACGCTCTAAAAGCCTTTGCATTTTCTTGAATAGATAACCGTGATCCACGCACAATAGTCTTTAAGGACTTGCTGGAACTTCTCTGACTGAACGGAACAATATATTTCTTATATTCTTCCGAGAGATATACGTTACCAAGAAAATCTTTACTTTTATAATTCTCAACCAAAGCATTCTCACAGATTTTCACAATTGCATTACAATATTTTTCCTCAATATCTGGCAAAGTATTTTCAATACAGTGGCATCTCGCTAAGTTACCCTTTGGAAAGAATACTCTTGAACCCAAATCTTCTTGTCTCTGAATAAAATGTTCTTTAACCTGCAGTAAAACAGGAGTTGACACATCACTTGCAACATCTTTAAACGTATTAATTACAGAATTTTTATCGTCTGTTTTTCGAAGAAGATGGTCTAATTTTCTTGCGAGTTCCCCAGGTCGTTTCTTTAGAAGAATAAGTGCTGCTTTATAATCTTCTGTTTCAATAGACTTAACAACTTTGCCGGCAAAGGTTTCTATTTTAACTCCGTTACGAAGCTTATTAAAGGCTGTAATCACTTTTCCAAACTGCGTCTCACTATATTCTGACGGATGCAATCTCTCTCCAACACGCAGCCACTTATTTTTGTATCGAAGCATATCCTCTTCGATCGCACCGCAATTCTGTAAAAGTTCTAACAATATTCTTCTTTCTTTTCTCCGGAAACTTCTGAATTTTGTGTTTTCTGCCAAACTAATATCTCCATCAGACATAGCCGTAATCAATCGCAAGACATCTGTCGCCGTTTTAAAATATTTCTGAATATCTTTAACAGTTGCTAATGGATAATTCTCTAAATACAGCTTACCTACAAGCGCTGCATTTTCTTTCAGCAAAATTTCATCTGGAAATTGAACCTTCATATTTTTAAAGATCCACTCAATATCTTCTTTGTCAGTTTGAGATATGGAAGTTTTAGATGCGCATAAATTCTTAAAAATCTCATATAAATCTTCCTGACTGCCTAAGTCAATAATTTTCACTTTAGTTGTTTCGAAAAGTGGGAGTCTTTTATTTTTTTCTTCATACGGATAAAATGTACCTTCGGACCAATAATGAATAATTGCATTTATATATAACTCAATATAACTTGACTCCATAACTGATTCTGGAAAATTTGGATACATTGGATTATATACAACGTCAGCCCCTACTAATTTCTTTAATTCCGGAACTAATTCCAGATAAAATGTTTGAAGTTCTTTCTCGCTTAACGTTTGCAATCTTTCAAATAATTCTTTTGAAAATGTATATCCTAATGATTCTACGTTTTTCATGAGTGTAACAATATACTGGTTACATGGTTTCATGTTATTTCCTGATTCAATAATCACTTTGTTTTTTCTTCGTAATAAAATTTCGTTCATTTTAATTTCTCCTCTTTAATGAAATTGGCGATAGTAGTAACCTATTAGATATTGTATGTATTTGCTTAGAAGGAACTATCGTCATAGCCTTATTTTGTGGAAATTATAAAATCTAATTTTGTTTTATGATTCATAATCTTATTAGATGAATATGAATCATATCTGTTTTCTTGTTTTACAGAAGGAAGATTTTATATAGCCACATTATCTTATTCTCCGTAGGAAATAGAAAAATCTAATCACATATTATTTATTTCCATCAATTAAGTCAGAAGGAAGATTTTTCATAGCCTACTTATTATAAATCATCAAGAAATTATCAACACTATTTCAAATTTTATTAGATATTTTTTCTTTTAATTTAGAAGGAAGTGCTGTTTATAGCCTAATGATTTTATAAATTGATTGTTCAGGACTTGAACCTGAATTTGCTGTTTTTAAGCAAGCCGTCTTACAAAGGATGAACGAGTATATTACTAGACTTACGATCCGTTCATATAACTCAACCTTACCATTTAGACCAACAATCAACTGTAACATAACCTGTCATATATGCTGCGCAGTACATATAATGATATAAGCCGTTGAGACTAATTTGTTTTACAACTTCCTACAGCTCAACAAATAGTTGCCCACTCTATTATGTTGCGCCAGGTTAAACTGGGCATGTTGGATTCGAACCAACGAGTGCGATCGTCAAAGGATCGTGCCTTACCTCTTGGCGAATGCCCATTTTATCTATTTAAATTATTCACCATTTACCAGCCTTGCAGATGCTTATAGTCAAATACAACTATACTAAACTGTATATCAAGGATTTGATAAAACTTTATGTCTTTACTATTTACTCTTTTAACTTTGACTCATGATTTAAACTTTGAATTTTCAGCTTTACTCTTTGAGCCTTACAACTTTAAACTTTACAGTACACGCCCTTCTCATATGGGGCCACTATTTACATTATAAAATATAGGATTTTATTTAGCGCATATTTAATAATATGTACTGATAATCTTGTTTTACAGATTTCTTTTTGCTTTACATGAGACTATATCTGCAAAAGTCTAATGAGTTGTAGTTTTAAGTTTTCGGTAAACAGTGAATAATCCTAATTAACTATTCTCTAATAGCTAATTTCAATTTCAGTAATAGCATTACTAACTGAAAGTGCCGCGTCAACCTCTGCTTTGAAAGACGCAATCTTCTCTTCCAGAACATTAATCTTATCCAGGATCTTAATCGGATCTACAAGCTCGAAGGTATTTGCCGTCATAAACTCCTTCTTGATTTTCTCGACATTACTTGCATCAGTCTTACCTTCCTTTGAACCATAAAGGCCGATAACATACTCGTCTGCTCTCTTTTCAAGGTCATCACCGTTCTGTTTTAAGATCTCGGCCTGAGCTTTATTATACTGTTTCTTCAATGCCTCAAGCATCATTTCATCAAACTCGACACCATGATTCTTCATTTCAATAGCTTCGGCCCTGGTGTATTCTTCTCCGTTTACAGAGACTTTTGTTGTTGCATTTGATAAAACAACTGCTCTTTTGATGGCATTTCTACGTTTAATTAAATCTATGGCCTTATCGTAGTATCCTTGCATTACTCCCTTATATTCTTCGACAGAAACACCTTTAATCTTATCGTTTGAATGTTTATTTGCTATACAATACGTTCCATCATTGATTGCAGAAATAATTCTGTCATCAATAATTTTGAGTTCCGCTAAAGCCTTGTGCACTGTCATTTTCTCTGTTGTCATAATTGTTTTCTCCTTTTTGAGCTTTAATTTTTGAATTTTATATGATAGGCGTTACCGCCCTGTTACTTTAATTCTGTGTAAGGTCACTACCGGCATACCCTTACACATTTTATTTCACCTCGGAAGACCTGCTTCAACCGAGTTGTTGGCTCATAGAATTTCATGTGTGAACAGTATTCCTTGGTATTCTGTTTCAGTTCAGCACAATCAGAGTTAAATTTCTATGATTTAATTGTCACCAGTCTGTCTGACAAACCAACTTTGTTACTGGCATAAACGTGACGATTTCTATTCCGAGATGAGTTACCCTATATGATTATTCTCTTTTTACCACATAATTCTTTCGCAATTACAATCCGGAAAGAATTCATTTATGTTTAATAATTTTTCGTATAAACTAATTCCATGCTCATGGTCATACATCCAGTTAATCAATTCATGTAATACTTCTGTAAAATACGCCTTGCTGGTTTTATATATAAGTCCAAAATGAAAATCATCATAATCATGTATAGCAATTCCTATTGAATTAGATGGCCATCCAAGATCGGGATTTTTAAAAGCTACTAAAAATACATATGGCCTTATACAAAACACATTCTCGTCAAAATAAATATTGGAATATACCACTAAATGTTTATTACACTTTTCGATTACGATATTATTACCTCCATAGAAATCAAAGTTTCAACTTAAATTGAAATATACTCTACTTCATCATATCCTGACTTTGCCAGCTCAATCCCATACCTCACCGCTCTAAGATAGTCTTCTGCATCAAACAAATCTCTATTAATAGTTGCATCTTCTGGACATTCAGTTAAGTCGCATACGCGAAAAAGCTCATCGTCTGTTTCTGGGTCATAAACTGACTGTTCACGCATTCCCCAATCACTTTGTTCGTCTGCAATTTCTAAAATTTTCTTCTTCATTCACAATTCTCCTTTACTCCAACCACTTATTATCAATATAGTAGAATCCAAACACGCAGCCGCCAGTCAGGAAAATCCAAAATATCCAAAACATAATGACTCCAGCGCTAGATTCGAGATATTCGACTGTTTCCTCTATATTTTTCTCATTGTAAAATTCCGTGTTATTGATTGTTTTATCTTTTAAACTTGTAAAAATCGTACCTGTATATTCCGTATCGCTGCCATAGTAAACATACCTTATATGAGACGATTCTTTCTGTGTGTCAATATGATGTTCACTTGGTTTATAAATCTGTCCATAGTCAAACTCAATGTCTAAGAAAGTCACTTTATTACAATGCTCCGACCATCTATCAACAGCATCCCATGTCCAATAAACTTCTGTTTCTGTGTACGTTTGCGATTTACCATTTACAGTTCTTGTTTTTGTAACCGTTCTTGTATGCCTAGTATACCTCTCCTTCACTTTCTCGACAGACATGTATTCTCCGCCTATTTCAGGATATGTAACTGTATCAACAGCCTTTAAATCACCGTAAACAAAAGCATTACCTACATTGGTGTCTATACCATATTGAAATAATTCCTGACTCTCTATTTTTACGGCTTTATTGTATATCTCATTTTTATCCATCTGGTGTTCTGAAATCTTTGCAGAAATCAAAACACCGATAAGTAACATAACAGCTACAATAGAGATACTGGCTAAAATTTCGCGTTTGGTAATTTCAAAATTACCAAAATCAAATCCTCTTTTATTATAATAATCACCCATATATCTTATTCTCTGAAGAGTGACTGAGGCGCATCAACCGGAGCATTGTAGTCGAGGTATGTATAATCCTGCATTTCATATCCAAGCATGTTTAAAAACATTCTTGTCGGGAACTTGCGAACATATCTGTTATATTCCTTAATCTGCTTATTATAATTACTTCTGTATTCTGCAATCAGATTTTCCGTCATGGATAATTCCGTCATAAGCTGCTTATAGTTCTCATTTGACTTTAATTCCGGATACGCTTCACTCACCGCCGTAATTGCAGTTGTAACATTTTCAATATCTCCACTGGAGCCACGCCCCTCCACAATAGCTGTAAGTGTCTCCGCTTCATGTTTATCGTACTGCTTCACACAGTCGGCCAGATTATAGACTAAATCAACTCTGCGCTTTTCTTGTACATTGATATCCGACGACGCTGTGTTCACCTGCTCTTCTAAAGCAATTGCTTTATTCTGTGAACCCTGTACTCCGAATATACAGAGTAGGATAATAGCAATCACACCCGCTCCAATAATTAATGACAACTTCCAATTTATTTTCTTGTTCATATTTTCTTATTCTCCTTTTCTATAACACAATCATACATAACCATGTCCAAATAATCTGTAGCATGTGGATGCTCTGATCTTGTATTAAATTTATTCGCTTTTTGTTTGCCTTTAAATCATCAACTATCATATGTACGAGAACATTTCCGACAAATAGTAGCGGATACCATGTACCACCAAACAATATTACATATACTGTTGGTATTAACATGACCATAAAAGTCCAACTGAAACTGTGCATAAGCAACGCTGCTATATAATCATATTTATATAATTTCTCTGGTGCATTTTGTTCCCACCATGATTTCTGTTTTGCTGACGCTAACCAACCTTGTAAATAATAATCATCTACTATGTGACAGAACACCATGGATACAAGAATTAATAATTGTGTTCCCATTTATGTATTCTCCTTAATCATGAACGATTTATAATATTTTCGTATTTTTTCAAATACCATATAGTAGAGCTGATTACACAAAGCATAGAAATTTATACGATGACAATTCAAATCGTCTCCAAGCAAATTATCAACTATATGTCTTAATACAAACGAGATAATCGAATTTTTATTTAGTGGGATATTGTGATTGAGATGTGCTTGAATTAAATATATCATCTCATCTTCTGCTTCCTCTAATTCATACTTATATACATAATTATATAACTCTCCGTTCTCATCTTTTGAGCTTCCAGTAAGCATTTCAAACATAAATTTTTGAAACTCATATGAACGAAATTGCTCTCTAATCTCATTCTCTGTTATTTTATCTAACTGCAACTAATTCTCCTTTTCTTTACCACATAAAACCGATTTTTCTTCCACTTTAATAGTCATCTTCGGTTGCATTTAGTTCCCATTCATATTCACATTCTCCGTATTCACACGGACAAGTAATATGTCCTTCTTGACAATATTCTATGCACTCTCTACAAACATCTGTTTTTTTCATACCTACTCCAATCAATCTTCACATACTCCTTATAACAAGGATAATATGTAGCAGTTCCAGTCTGCTCTTTACACCAACCGTCAAGTAATTTCTGTAACGACTTGTAATCACAATTATCGCTTGCATCTTCATGTAATTTATCACAAGCGCTTTCTATAATGCTATCCGCATCAAAAGAAATTTCAGTTACAGAGCACACCCATAAGCGTTCTGGCTTCGTATATACTCCCTCATCAGAATATTCTCTTTCGTATTCTTCAAAGAAGTCATCTACTTCTGAATAGTACGCATCAAATTCTTCACAATACAACATGGTATCTACATCTGACTCTTGTACTTCTTTGGCCTTAGCCACCGTCTCTTCCCACTTCTTTATTCTCTTTTCTTCTTCAGCTCTTTGGAATCCTTCACAATCGCAATGCCGATAACCAGGTTGCTTATATGGCTCACCACAAAATTCGCATAACTCCTGAACTCCATTAAAGCAGCTCCGGCAAAATGATAAGGATTGATGTTTATATGGGAAATGTTCTCGCTGACCAGCTTTAGACGTATCACCTTTGATTCCATAGACATTATTCTCTATTCTCATCCCTAACCCATGACAGACAGGACAGATACGCTCATTTTCTAGTAAATCTTTAACTAAATACTGTGGAAGAATTTTTTGAGACGTATTTTTTATATCCACTAATACTTTTTTTGTTGCTGAACCTTCTTCGTTAATTACCTCTAAGGCACATTCTCTTTCATCGTAATATTTGTCTGTGCAAGTAAAACTAATAGATTCGTCATCTTCTATCTCGCGTGGTGTATATGATTCACATTCGCAATCATCTTCACCAAACGGACACCATTCTTTATCCCTATTATTACATGCTACTAAAATATTTATCACCTCACCTCTGCCAATATCCATAAGCCCAATGTCCCAGAATCTTGCCACACTTTTTACACCGGCAGTCAAATTCAAGTATGTTTCCTCTATAACCTGGATTTAGATAATCCTGATTGCACTCTTCCAGATCAATGCTGCCACAAGTACACTTGAGTGGCTCGTGATCCGTATCAATGTAGCCACGCTTTATAGCAAGCCAATCCTGAAATTTATATTTAAAATCATATAACTTATCTATTATTGCATTACGTTTTATCAATGGTACCTCCCGATCTCGATGCATACCAACCTCATCATTATTAGGCATATATTCTAATATTATGTTTCCATCAATGAAACAGCTAAATATAGCTCTGTAATCTCTACCTCCAATTCGAATTATATTCACTTCGCTTTCGCTATTCACTTCTATAGGTATCAACTCTGATACTTTTGAGGTTCCATCCCCTATCATTAACCTATATTCTATATTGCTCCCTTCTTCACAGAAAACTAAATTTTCAACTATTTTTGATTTCTCCTCTAATAATATTTTTCTTTATGTAGTTATATATCCATCTAAATATGTATATTATAAAAATATACACAGTAACTTTTATGAAAATACAGGAGGACAAGCCTATGTTAGATACCTATCAAGTTTTATCACTCTTATTTCTATTTGGTGGATTTCTGATTGCATTACTTACCTATATTAACAGACATAATAGAAGGTAATCTGAGTCTGGAGAATGTGAAATGTGGATTGATTATTGCATACACATTCTCCAAAGATGTTAGATGTGTCCTTAGAGTTTTTACATAATCTCATTAATTAGTTTATTCAATTCATCTCTGGCCGACTCTCTTAACTGAGAAGAATAAATATCATACCATCTCTGAAATTTTTCTCTTAGCGTGAGTGTTTCTACTTTTGGTAATGAAATTAATTCTGTGATTCTAGCCTGTGTTTCGTTCTTTAATAAAGCAGCAACTTTTGACGGCACAATTACTGGATTACCTCCGTAAGCCTTTACCTTGTTATAATCCTCTTGTGATTGTACAGGAACCGAAATCGGTTCCGTGTACTGCTTATCGAACTCACTAATAAGCATTTTCTTGACTTCACTTACATTTTCCCTAAAACCATTAAACTCAAGATTATAAACATCATCAGCATTCTTCTCTACCAGTCTTTTAACAGTATCTATTTCGAGCTTACCCCTTACCATGGCTTCTGCAATCATCAGAGAGGTTGTATCCCGCGCTTGCCAGCTATTACAAGTTTTTCTGTCACGCTCCAGCTTTATATACTTAGGCTTAAAATTGTATCCATATTCCATTGTTTCACTACAATCTACTGCTAGTCCGTTTACAAATATTCTGTCTTTTAAATCCTCATTCAAAAGAATATCCCCATATTTGGTTTCTATCTTCTCTAAAGAATACTCTTCCTCATAAAATCCAAGCCAAATATCACACAGGTCACTATACTCATTTGAAGTTACGTTTTTGACTTCAATAATAAGTCCCGTATTATCAGATGGAACTTTATCAACATAAAATGAAAGTATTTTTTCTCTCCACTTTTCACTATTCTTAAATTTTGAAGTCCATATCTCATTTTTCTCATTGTTAAAGATAGTGAATGTCTTTCCCAATCTATTTAAAACTAGGGCAGCGATTTTATATCCTTCACCGAATTGTCCAACTGTATCTTCATTGTTACTCTTATTGCTTTTCCCTAAAAGCAACGTATTAATACTCAACTTTGATTTTGAGTTGATTAGTTTTAAAATCTTTGTGTTGTAATCGTAATCAACACTAAATTCATTTCCATTATCTATTATTTCTTGATCTATGCCGTTCTGGATTAATTCTCTGATCGCGTCGCAAAATGTCCAGTCAGAAACATAATTTTGTGTAAGCGTCAATTCGTAACATTCACCCATATTATTCACCTCTCTAAAATCTAAGGGAACTAAATTTTATATTCAAAAACATTCAACCATTCCTCAACTGGTTTTTTCTTAGCGTTTCCATTTATATTCCCTTTTGCTCTGCCCTTAGATAACAAGTAATGTCTTTTTGCTCTTTCCAATTTTACACCTTCAGATATATAGATGGGACAATTGTTCCAGATGCTAGACTCTAAGTCCGCTACGTCAAAAGAATATCCATATTGTTGCGTCCCCATATACGGAGGATCTATATAAACAATCATATTTCTGTTCTTTTTTATATCCCATTCCTCATCTAATACATGGCAGAAATCAAACACATCCATACAATATCCATTAATGCCTGATGCTTTATCACATAATAATGCAACTCTACTATACAAACTATCAGGCATAGGCATCATAGGATTTACTGGACTTTTGCGATTACTTGTTTCTGTTGGCATCCAATAGTCCCTCAGTCCTCCGGCCTTTTTCCATTCATTATTTTCAATCCATGTTGCTGTTGAACCAAAGGCGCATGACTGTAGGAATAGGAAGTGATAAATCATCATATTATCATCCACTGGCCTACTCAAAATATCTAACGCATATTGCTTTATTTTAGTAATATCTCTAGGGATTGTATCGATAAAATCTTTAAACAGCTTGATATCAAATGTCATATTACCAATCATTTCCCAAAAGACTCCCCATGGAGACAAGTCAACCATGTGTATATTTTCTCGCTTAACTCCACGATTCATCATTTCGATAGAGACGGCTCCACTTCCACAACAAACATCATAGAATTGTGTATTACCTGTATTCCCAAACTCTTTTACATTATCAGCAAGCATTATATCAACTATTTGCTTTGCCAATCTTTGTTTTCCCCCTTGATAACTACAAGGTATTTGTAACTTATTCAATAATTAGCACCAAAGCGGTTGCAACCTTTAAAGCCAGCTACTAATTATCCTTTCTAGTATTTATTCTCTCTTTAACGGATGAAAACTAGATTTGTTCTGCTCACTCACTATCTCGGATCTAAAACCCCTCCACCATAATCTTGAAAGTATTATATGCGTCTTCGATGCTGTTAAAATGTGTATTGATGTTATGTCCTTCAGTAAATATTTCATACAAAGCCATAGGTTGGTCAATATTATACCCTTGCGATATCATCCAATCTGTGAATTTGTCAAGTAATGACTTTATATATTGCTTTTCACTACTGTAACCATCCTCAAACAAATATATAGTTTCAACGCTAAGAATAAACTTGTCCTCGTCTTTGACGTAGATCAAATCCAAGTCATTCATTGTATGTAAGTTTGCATTTTCTGATTGAGATAAACAGTCCCAAGACTTAATTCCCCATATAAATTATATATTTTTTGTCTCGTATTCATCAATGTAGTTTTTTTCGTATCTTTTATATTCAAAATATGTCATCAATTTATCAATTATATTAAATGGGAAATATTTGATTAACTTACCATAGTAGATATTGCTTAGGGACGGACAATGCCAAAGGTTATTTTCTGTTATTACTTTATAACATTTATTTTCATCATTACGATATCTACATAATATACAATTAAAATCCATTATACTCCTCCATATAGCCCAAGACTCCACCCAGGCCACGCCCCTTCACAATCAGCTTTGCTACTGATACTGGTATGTAGTTTTCAAAGCTCTCACCTTCGCAGCGAAGTACTCCCTTAAACTTTCCATAGTCTTCAAGCTGCTCCAGAACTCTGTCAATATCAAAATCATTAACCCGACTCATTCTTATCATCATTCCTTACATGTATTTTTTTGACACTTAATGCATCTATCGTGAAACTCGTCAAATATGACATTACATTTATCACACTTATATAGGCTATAATCACAGCAATCGGTATGCACCTCTCTTAGATATTCCAGATATTCGCATATACAATCGTTCCTATCCATAATGTTCTCCATTCATGGGAATTGCCTCTAGCAGTTGTGGATGCCACTTGTTAACAAATTCTACAAATGCTTTATCACAGTCTGCATCTGAAATATTTTTGTCATATTCAATCTCAACGTCTTCACCATAATAGCCTCTAGCCGTTCCACGCTTAATATTGCACTCATTATATAAAGAGGTTATTGTACACATCTGATACGGGTCATGCTTGTATGCTGGTTCTCTTCCGAATAAAATCTTAAACGAATTATTGTCCGTTGTAACCTTATAATCAAATCCTCCAATTTTAGAAAACAAGGTGTCTACTGCATCGTCTAACATTTTATCTGCCACAGCATTTAATTCTCTATTTTCACTCCAAGTATTATCTAATTCATATGGAATGTTATCTGCACCTAATCCCATATATGTGTTTTCTAATCCGCCAATTCTATGTCTCATATTTTATTCTTCCTTTCATGGTATGAAAATTTACATTTGCTTTCTACTCTGCATCGACATAACAAGTCCCATAAGGCAACTCACAGACATAAGCAAAGTAACAATCATCTGGACTAAAATAGTTTTCTTTTTTCGTTGCCAACACTTTCTGCTTTGTTGTACTATCATTAATACCTTTTGTAAAACACTTACCGCTCATCATATTTTTATAAAAATTACTTGCATTATCTTTCTTCAAATTTATTACCTCCATTTTACTGATAAGACTTGAAAGTCGCATTTTATCGTATTCCATTTAATATTTCTTGTGCTGCAACATACATCTTCTTCCTTATGATTCTCATTGCTTTTTCTAACACTTCTTCATAAGCATGATACTTTAAATCAAGAATCACTTCTGAACATTCTCTTGCTGGAAATTACATAGTAAGGAACATTTTTGAATGCCCCACAAGTTGTCCTGTTAATGAGGCAATTCTAACTTCTGTATTATTTATGGTTTCATAAAACTCATATTCTCCATATGTATATGGGATTTTCTTTATAGTCATATACTTTCATACCTACCTTATTTAACAGAGGAAATTCACGGTTCATCATGTTTAAACACATCCTTGGAATACGGACTTAAAACAACATTATTCGCTACGATATTTGCCATGCGACCGACCATCTTTAGTGACTCACGAATTATTGTTCCATTAGGAATCCGCTCCGTCCAACAATGCTCTGTGTCTATCTTATACTTCTCTGCCCACCTCTGAGCGTATGATATCTCTTCTTTTGCTATCTGCAATGACTGAATCATATAATCAATTTTCTCTACATTTGTCATTCCATCACCTCATCTCACATGAATGATTTGTCTCGACCTTTAGCACTTGCAATTCAAATTCAAAACCTCTTCTAAATGGGCCCCCAACACCCCGTTACCAAAACCGTTAGAATGCTATTCAGCATTCAGATTGACTTTTTATTTTGATTGTAGTATTTTTAATGTAAAATAGAAAGGAGACTGGAATGAGGAGATATCTGTATATCATCGGCTTCGGAATTATACTACTGATTGCAATAAACACAACCTCATTTTCATGCCAGAATAAAGAGTTTGAATATGGCAATCATCCTGCTGAGTTTACAGGCACATATGTTATTGTAAATGGTCAGCAATCAAGAGATAAATATTACATTTTAGTTGATAGCGAAAATGAAATACGAATAATGAAAATGCATCTCAATGATGTCATAATACAAAACGCCGATTCAGAGACAATTGCTTTGAGCGACATACAAACTGGCGATACAATTAGGGTGAACTTTATGGGTGACATCGTTGCAAGTTACCCCGAAATAATAACCAAAATACAATCTGTGACACTCCTCGATAAAAGTAGTAATGCCGATGTGGAGACTCTAATTAAACTTATTCCAGGTTCCTCATAAATTCAAAAATACTTTACGCCTATATACCTTAGCACCTTAGCCATTCCCAGACCACCATACATTACAGGTTTCATACAATAAAGCCAAAGCCTCGGATGAGTCTTTAATAATCTCTGGAATCGATTAATATCCTTTTCCAGATGACACCCAAAAGCGCAAAATACACATCCCGTTCTACTATATCCTGTACAATAATATTTGCCATCCTCATCAATACATATTTCTCCATAAACTGATGGATATGGTACATCAAAACGGTATAGATATTCCAGAACATCATTTTCTGTCCAAAAGCTAATCGGTTGGCTGCTAGGTTCCCCTTTATCGAAAGCATTACAGCCATTATGTAGCCACTCTGTTTTTCGCTGCTTACTCTCACAGGCCATGGTCCCAATAATAGGTATTCTTCCACTACTCTTATTGAACCTCTTAGCTGGATTCTTCTTCATGATTTGGCAGCACTTATTGGATACCTTGAATGGAGCATCAATAAGATACTTCCATTGCAGCATATTATAGATACCTTTCTCTCTGCCATTGAAACATCCGTAAGCCCAGCAATTTTTACCAAGCTTCTTTACATCGCGAACCTGGCGGCTGACAGTTTTAGAGATAACCGGATATCCTTCAGTCAACACCACATCTCTAAATGATATACGCTTACCAGATTTATCTCTCGGATAATCTACTATCAGTTCAACTTCAATACCATATCTGTTTCTTAAATAAGTTGGAAACTCTTTGACATGTTTTTTTACTTCTGGAAATTCAAGACCTGTATCTGAGAACCATAGAACTAATTTACAGTTTAGTACTTTACATACTCTGGCTGTTAAATCAGCCAATACGCTACTATCCTTGCCTCCGCTAAAGGAGACGTAACACATGTTATTATATCTGTTATATGTTTCTAATATCCTGGTTTGACTCACCTGAATTTTTCTTTCCAGGATCCAGGACTGCATAATCTTTAAGTCTGTTGCTGTATATTTGCTTTCTACCAATATGTACTTTCCTCACGCAATTTATTACGCTTGCATGAGGCAAAGCCATACTTAGCGGGTGTCTTTTTATGTCACTACCGCATATCTTTTTCGATTATTTATCTCAGCGTTCCAGCTTCATAATCTCGTGACAACCTTTATCTACTAAAGGCGTTTAATACATCTGGTGAAAACCTACCCAATTGGTAGCACAGCGTCACAAACGAATTCAATCTTATTTATCATAAAATCTAGCATCGGATTCTTTGGATGAGCTGAGTTATAGGAATCACATTCCATTTGCACATTTGATTCAACATATAAATTAAATGAGTCTGATGATTCTAGATGTGAGTTGTCTAAAACAATATACTTTTCCGTATGGCGAAGATTACCTTTTATTGTACTATATGAAATTGTAATCTTGAAAACCGGAAGTGTAACCCTGGTTTTTATGAAATTCAAAGGATGCACATTTTTAAGCTGCTCCTTGATATAGGGGTCATATTGTTCAAACACATCCATGTGAGTCCTACAACCTACCTCTTCAAAGAATTTGCTCGGATGCACTACTTTTCACCACCTTTCTTCTAACCGATTTTTACTACTTTTTCACGCTCCTTTATTTCTCATGAAACGATGGTTTATTCTGTTTTATATCTCATTTTTTCATTTGCTAATATAAAGCTCAAAGCATAGCAAAGTTAGACATATACCAGTATAGTAAAAATTAAACTGTATACCTATCCCAAGATCACAAGGTGTAAATATTAATCCAAAGTGTTTTGTATTAATTAGTGTCTTATCGCTCATTTCAATTTCTCCAATCGAAACCAAGATTTCAAACCTTATTTTGAAGCTATACTACCAATATTGCTTTCGAGTTTCTTATATGTATCATTCGCCATAAGTACATTCAGAACCGCTTCTGATAACATTTGCTTTGTGCTGCTATCAAACATACTTTTTACTTTGCTATTTACATCATCACGAATTGTCTTGATTTCTCTATCGATCACTTTCTGTATATCAGTATCTACACATTTATCTCTGAACCATTCATTAAATGAGGTTTTAGAGTATCTGTCCTTAGAACCACAATCATTATTAACAATTCTGTTTTTAATCTGTTCAATTACATATTCCTTTAAAGTATACTCTTTGGCTTCTTCATTCCAACCGCCACCAACTCTAATTACCTCTGTGTTATAAATATCTTCCATAATATTTTTTAGCCAAACAGAAGTATCATCTGGAATCTGCTCTTTTACATTATCCATAATTTCTCTTTTAATATCAGATATGATTTCTTCTCGAATTTCTTTTACAATCTCCGGCTTTAATTCCTCCTTAACAGCCTCTTTAATACCAAGAACCATATCTTCCATATCATATTCAATTTTTAAAGTCTGACCCATATATTAATCCCTTTCTATTATCACTTTAGTTTTATCTTTTACCTTTACGGCTCTCTTAGAGAAACCATTCTCATCTAAATATTTTTCATATGCATCTGAGCAGTACAACCCCTCACAACTGCATGGGTTTCCATAACTATCAGGAAATATCCCTGGCTCTGCATGACAGTATTCACATAAGGATTCGTCTTCTGCCATTTCTTCTATGTCTCTTATAATCTCAAATCACCTACTTTCACACAAAACCAAAGTTTCAAGCCTTTGACTTTTTCAAAAGCACATATACAATTTTTTCCATATCATCACCTACAAAATCTGCATAATGTAAGAGATTGATAAGTTTCGCAATCTGCTTTTGGCAAACTGGACAAATATCCTTTTGTGATGGTCTAATAATATTTTTCGAGCAACGGCTTGTATATTGTACTTTTTTTATTTCTGGCATAAAATATTCCGGTGTTTGTTCACACTCTTTACCGCAATAATCACAATAATATGTATCAATCTGTTTTGTTTTCTTCATTTATATATTCTCCCATCTAGTAGTTCACCGCATGTACTTTCAGTCCATATCTCTTTGCCAAATCAATCATATGTTTAGTTCCTCGACTCTTACCATCCCAGAGCGCAATCAGTACTCCCGTGTGTCCCTCTTCAGAAGCAAACTCTGCCATTTCTGCATCTCTTCTATAGCCAGCACTCTTTCCGTAACAATCCCAGTTAGCCTCAAACCGAGACACCTCATAATGTGCTATCTGTGCGTACTGTTCTCCAAGTTTGTCAGCTCCTCTTGCAGTACCACTCACAATCCGAATTTTTTCTAACGAATCATCTTTTTTAGTTTCTTCTGCAATGATCTCAATGCACTTATTCATCAATAATGGAAAGTCATCAAAATCACGTCCTCCCGCAATAATTACTCTTAGTTCCTTCATTACTCCTCCCATCTTCGCTAGAAACTCGACATTCATCTGTTTTGTTATCTATGATGTAAAATTGCAAATTTTTTAGCATCACAGCATTCCATACTAACTTTATCCGAAATACTAATGACTTTGTTATTTGGAAAACTCTCTTTAATCATCGCATGTATATTGGCTATCGTGTGGCAATCTATACTCATTGTGTTGTAGGACACTACAATTACATCATCTGTCTTAGGGCGTAATTTGATTATATTATTTATCACAGTTGGAGCATTATCGTGCGCTGCCATAGCATCAAAATATCCTTCTTTATACTCTTCTGACTTACCATTTAATCCGTGATATTTTACAGTATCTTCGTCAATTATCCTCATCATTTTTGTCATTCCTTTCGCTTCGCTCAAGGCACAAACAAGTTATGAAA
>ERZ827490.820-NODE-820-length-45434-cov-8.894202_pt1 | contig 45434 bp, 68 predicted proteins | sample MGYA00519770_ERZ827490 | MGnify/ENA primary metagenome ERZ827490 (study PRJEB31778, sample SAMEA3449324) | human gut metagenome | biome: human gut; feature: human-associated habitat; material: faeces | place: United Kingdom | collected 2010/2012 ...
GGATCATTACCATCAGCCGTGAGTTTGGTTCCGGCGGCCGTGAGCTGGGCAAGCGTCTGGCCAAGGCCCTGGGCATTCCGTGCTACGACCACGAGATCATCGAGATGATCGCCAAGGAAAACGGCTTCAACGAGGACTATGTGGCCAACGTGGGCGAAAAGAGCATCGAAGCCGCCTATCCGCTGACCATCGGGCACCGCTTTGGCATGCAGCCCTTCCAGATCATGGAGCAGCCCATCCGCGTGGCAGTGGCCCAGCGCCAGATCATCGAGAACTTCGCCAAGCAAGGCGACTGCGTCATCGTGGGCCGGGCCGCCGATGTTATCCTCAAGGACTACGACCCGCTGAACATCTTTGTCTATGCGGATAAGGACTCCAAGATCGAGCGCTGCCAGCGCCGTGCCCCGCAGGGTGAGCATCTGACGCCCCGGGAGATCGAGTCCCGTATGAAGCAGATCGACCGCAACCGTGCCCAGCACCACCAGATGTACAGCGACAACAAGTGGGGCGACAAGGGCTCCTACGACCTGTGTATCAACACCACCAAGCGCTTTGTCAAGGATATCGTTCCGTCCATCGCCAAGTTCTGCGAGGACTGGTTCAATTCCCACGGTTAATACATAAAAGGCCCGCGCTGCGGGCCTTTTACCGCAGAGAGGAAGGAGGCTGTTCTGTGAAAGTCCGTCTCAATGACGATCCCGAGATCGTGAAAACCATCCGCGAGGGCCTGAAACGCACCGGCGGCTACTGTCCCTGCCGTCTGGCCCGCACCGAGGAGAACAGGTGTATGTGCAAGGAGTTCAAGGACCAGATCGCCGACCCGAACTTCGAGGGCTACTGCCACTGCCGTTTGTACTACAAGGAGAAATAAAAAACCGGGCCGATGGCCCGGTTTTTTATTTCTTGATAAGCTCCTTCACCAGTCCGGCCATGGTCAGCACCACGCCGCCGATAAGCATGAAGTCCGCCAGGTTCCACACCAGCGCCCGTTTTTTGGCCTTTCGGTGGGGGAATTGCAGATAGTCCGTCACGCTGCCCCGCCGCAGCCGGTCCCATTGGTTGCTGATGCCGCCCAGCAGCACCGACAGAATGCCCAGCTGTGCCGCGAAGGCCCGCTTGCCCAGCTCCGGCAGCAGACACGCTGCCGCCGCCAGCCATACGCCCAGCGGCAGCCAGCGCAGCAGCTTCTCGTGCTTCTGCCCCAGCCCCAGAAAGAACCCCCGGTTCTCCAGATGGGTCAGGCGCACATACCGACGCTCCCATTTCAGCTTCCCCGTCCGGGACAGATATTTCAATATCCGGTCGGCGGCAAACAGCGCCGCCGCAATGCCGATGGCTATGTACATCCGTTACCTCCGTCCCCGCCGCACGGTAAAGCCGAACACCAGGCCGCACAGGCCGCCTACGATGTGGGCGATCTGGGAGACGTTGTCCTGCTTGAACAGTCCGTCCATGATCTCGCCGCCCAGGTAGAAGATGACCACCAGAATCAGCGTCACGGGGATCTCGCCCTTCCGCGCCGCCGTGAAGGAGGACAGCACGATCATCATGAACACTACGCCGCTGGCGCCCAGCAGCGCCGTGTGGGGAAAGAAGATAAAATTCACCAGGCCGGTGACCAGCGCCGTCAGCGCGATCATCCACACCATGGTGCCGCTGCCGTATTTCTCCTCCAGACCGGGGCCCACCAGCAGCAGGAGCAGCATATTGCCCATGTAGTGGTCATAGCCGGAGTGTCCCAGCACATGACCGAAAAAGCGTACGTATGTCAGAGGGTCGGCCAGAGAGGACCGGTACACGGAGAAATACTGCGTTGTGGCGGCACCGTTGGTCCAGTTGCCCAGCAGCAGGGCGATCAGGCTCAGCAGGGCGAAGGATAATATCACCGGCGCGTTGAAGCGAATAATGATCTTTTTCAAGCAGGATACCTCTTTTCAAATACGTTTGAAAAGAGTATACTATACATTCAGAAAAAAGTAAACCAAGGAGGGCCTGTGCCGTGAAAAAATGGGTGAAGATTATTCTCTGCGTTCTGCTGGCGTTGTTGCTGCTGGCGGGCGGTTATGTGGCCTATGTGTTTATCGACTATCACCGTATCGGCGACCAGATGCTGACGCCGGTGCAGTCCACCGATGCCGCCCGGTCCGTCGATACGAATACGGCCTATACGGTCGTTTCCTGGAACATCGGTTTCGGTGCTTACGAGGACGACTACGGCTTTTTCATGGACGGCGGCACGGAATCCCGCGCCTGGTCAAAAGAGCGCCTGACGGCCAACATGGACGCTATCGCCGGGTACCTGAAGCAGCAGAACGCCGACTTCTGCCTGCTGCAGGAGGTGGATATCGGCTCCACCCGTACCTACCATGTAGACGAGCGCGAGCCGCTGTATGCCGCCCTCTTCAACAAGAGCAGCGTTTTCTGCCAGAATTACGACTCGCCCTATCTTCTGTATCCCCTGACCGCGCCCCACGGAGCCTCCCGGTCCGGCCTGCTGACCTTCTCTCCGGCGAATATCACCGCAGCTGACCGCGTGGAGCTGCCGGTGGAGTCCGGCTTTATGAAGCTTCTGGACCTGGACCGCTGCTACTCTGTCAGCCGTGTCCCCGTCTCCGGCGGCGGTGAGCTGGTGCTCTACGACCTGCACCTCTCTGCCTACACCAGTGACGGTACCATCGCCACGGAGCAGCTGGCGCTGTTGCTGGCGGATATGCAGGCGGAGTACGAAAAGGGCAGCTGGTGCGTGGCCGGCGGCGACTTCAACAAGGACCTGCTGGGGGACTCCTCCGTCTATTTCGGCGCGGCGGAGCAGGAATATTCCTGGGCGCAGCCCATACCGGAGGGCGTGTTCGACAGCTATGACGTGCAGCTGGTGGCGCCACTGGACGAGAACGATCCGGTGCCCTCCTGCCGCAACGCCGACGGTCCATACCACGACGGCCAGTATGTCCTCACCGTGGATGGCTTCCTGGTCACCCCCAATGTTGCCGTGGACAGTGCCGCTGTTTTGGATACAGGCTTTGCCTACTCCGATCACAACCCGGTACAGATGACGTTTACCCTGCAAAAGTAAGCAAAAGCACCCCATCACGGGGTGCTTTTTTCACCGTAAAGCAGGAAGGTGCGCGTCTATTCATAAAAATTTCGAAAAGGGGGTTGCAAAGATGTCCGTTATGTGGTAACATACGTCCATCAATTAGATACAGCCCGATGAACCGCCCGGAATGGAAAGACCGGATGGGGAGGGAACTCTGGAGAATCCCATTCAGTTGGGTGCCGAAGGTGCAAGGCGCGCGAGCGCCGAATCTCTCAGGCAAAAGGACGGAGCAGACGAGTTTTTCGCTTGACCAGACTTCTCCAGAGTTGCCGTTTTCCGGCAGCTCTATTTTTTATGCAAGGAGAGAAATTGTATGTTAGAAAGTGTATTGTTCCCCATCGTATCCAAGATCAACGAGTATCTCAGCAACTATATTCTCATCTTCCTGCTGGTGGGTGTGGGCCTGTGGTACTCTATCAAGACCCGCTTTGTCCAGGTCCGCTGCTTCGGCGAGGGCATGAAAAAGTTTTTCGGTGAGATGAACCTCCGCGGCGGCGCCCAGAAAAGCGGCATGACCTCCTTCCAGGCGCTGGCCACCGCCATCGCCGCCCAGGTGGGCACCGGCAATATCGTGGGTGCCTCCGGCGCCATCCTCACCGGCGGCCCCGGCGCCATCTTCTGGATGTGGATCATCGCCTTCTTCGGCATGGCCACCATCTATGCCGAGGCTACCCTGGCCCAGAAGACCCGTATCGTTGAGCCTGACGGCAATATCAAGGGCGGCCCGGTCTACTACATCACCACGGCGTTCAAGGGCGGCTTCGGAAAGTTCCTGGCGGGCTTCTTCGCCGTCTCTATCATCCTGGCTCTTGGATTCATGGGCTGCATGGTCCAATCCAACTCCATCGGCTCCACTATGCAGACGGCTTTCGGCATCCCCTCCTGGATCGTGGGTATCGTCCTGGTCATCATCTGCGCCATCATCTTCCTGGGCGGTGTGCAGCGTCTTGCCGCCGTTACCGAGAAGCTGGTCCCCATTATGGCCGGTATCTTCCTGCTGGGCGGTCTGGTGATCCTCTGCGCCCGCATCAAGTACGTCCCTTCCACCTTCGGCATGATCTTCAAGTATGCCTTCCAGCCCCAGGCCATCATCGGCGGCGGTATCGGCTACGCCCTCAAGACCGCGATCTCCCAGGGCGCCAAGCGCGGCCTCTTCTCCAATGAGGCCGGTATGGGCTCTACGCCCCACGCCCACGCACAGGCCAACGTGGCCCACGCCCACGATCAGGGTGTCGTGGCCATGATCGGTGTGTTTATCGACACCTTCATCGTCCTGACCCTGAATGCCCTGGTCATCATCTGCACCCTGTACACCGCTGACGGCCCTCTGGCCAACGGCTACTTCGGCGACATCACCGCCACCCTTGGCAAGACCAACCTGGCCCAGACGGCCTTCGGTTCCGTATTCGGCGCCAGCCTGGGCGCCAAGTTCGTGGCCATCTGCCTGCTGTTCTTTGCCTTCTCCACCATCCTCAGCTGGAACCTGTTCGGTAAGATCAACGCCAACTACCTTTTCGGCCGCAAGAACAGCAAGCTCTGCAACGTGATCTACACCGTTATCGCCTTGGTATTCATCTTCCTGGGCACCGTCTCCGGCAGTGACTTCGTCTGGGAAGTCACCGATATGTTCAACAACTTCATCGTCCTGCCCAACGTTATTGCTCTCTTCGCCCTCACCGGCATGGTCATGGCCAGCCTCAACGAGGTCAACAAGAGTAAGCAGCTGAAGGTCTGAGTAAGCAGGGGAGAGGCGTAGGCCTCTCCCCGTTTTCCCCTTTTGCAAAACGCGAAAAAAACAAAAATTAGGGGTTGACATTTTCGAAAATCCCTGCTATATTATACAAGTCGGCAGCGCCGACCACCCGATGTGGGGGTATAGCTCAGCTGGGAGAGCGCTTGAATGGCATTCAAGAGGTCAGCGGTTCGATCCCGCTTATCTCCACCACAAAAAGAAAACCACGACATCCGTCGTGGTTTTCTTTTTGCCTCTATCCGGAAACCCGTCTCAATTTGAGACGGGTTTCGGCAGATTATTCACTTTCCTCTGTTCCCTCCGGGAGAGCCTCTGTACCCTCCGGCAGCTCCGCTGCGCGCTCCTCCTCGGTGATGGTGGGGATAAACGCCTTCGCCAGCTTGCCCTTGCCGCGCTGCTTGATATAGAAGTACCCTATGGTACTGAACACCACCGCGCCGATGAAGTTCACGAACAGATCCCCCATGGTGTCGTACAGCCCGATGTCCAGGTATCCGCCGAGCCCCAGCTCCTGCCCGTTTATCGTCACCGAGGTGATGCCGTCGATGGTCACGGGGATGTTGCTGTTGGTGGGATCCAGCATCACCGAGGTGATGGCGTTCACCACCGTGTCCTTCTGCATATCCATCATGAACAGCCTGTCCATGCCGAACTCGAAGAACTCCCACAGTACGCCTACGGTCATGGAGAAGCAGAACGCCGCCACAGCCACATAGATAGGGGACAGCTGAAACTTGATCTTGCTGTTGCGGTTGAGAATGTCGATGAGCGCGAACCCCGTGGCGGCGCACAGAAATCCCGTGGTGGTGTGCAGCATGGAGTCCCAGTGCGGATAGGTGATGAAGTAGCACTTCAGCTCACCCAGTATCTCCGATGCGAAAATAAACAGCAGTATGATGATCTCCAGCGTGGACGGCAGCTCAATGCCGAAGTTCTGCTGGATAAAAAACGGCAGGACAAACAGTCCCAGTACCAGCAGGCAGATAAACGCGCTCTCATATTCGCCGCGGATGATGGAGGACACCAGCGTAGCCAGTACGATCAGCCGCAGTACGGTGTATACGGCGAACACGGTGGGCTGCCGCCTGATGACGGCCTTCAGCTGCGGGCCCAGGTGCCGCGGGGCCTTTTTCTTACGTTCCATAGTGTATCCCTTTCTGCGTGTCATTTCCATTTTCCGGTATTATACCACAAAATACGAAGAAATACAATAAAAATGACAGCGCGGCAGGATCGAGCCGACCTTCGTCAAGCGTCTCGCGCGCCCAGTAGGATAGAAACAGCGCCCCGCCAGATGGCGGGGCGCTGCTGTATGTGTTTGTTACTTTGTGCCGAAAATGCGGTCGCCGGCATCGCCCAGACCGGGCACGATGTAGCCGTGCTCGTTCAGGTGATCGTCCAGCGCACCGGCATAGATGTCCACATCCGGGTACAGCTTCTGGATGTGCTCAATGCCCTCGGGAGCCGCCACCAGTACCATCAGCTTGATGTGCTTGCAGCCGCGCTTCTTCATCTCGCCGATGGCCTCCGCGGCGGAGCCGCCGGTGGCCAGCATGGGGTCCACGATCAGCACATCGCGCTCGGCCACATCCTTGGGCATCTTGCAGAAGTAGGGATGCGGCTCCAGCGTCTCCTCATCGCGGTACATACCGATATGCCCCACACGGGCGGAGGGCACCATCCGCAGCACGCCGTCCACCAGACCCAGGCCCGCACGGAGGATAGGCACCACCACGAACTTACGGCCCGCCAGCGTGGGCGCGTCCATCCCGCAGATGGGGGTCTCGATGTGCTTGGTGGTCAGGGGCAGGTCACGGGTGGCCTCATAGGTGATGAGCATACCGATCTCGGATACCAGCTCCCGGAAATCCTTGACGCTGGTGTTCTTGTCCCGCATGATGGTCAGCTTGTGCGCCACCAGGGGATGGTTCATGATGTGGACCTTCTCGCTGTACATGATGTTATCCTCCGTGTATATGAAATTTTAAGGGTATACGTTTTACTCCGCCGTCAGGGACAGCCCCCTGGCCAGCCGTTCGCGCTCCGCCTGGCTCAGCCGCAGATACACCGGCTGCAATTCCTGCGCGGAACACGTCAGCCCCTGCGCGGCAAGATGCTCCGCCGCCAGCGCCACGCCCGCGGCGCTCTGCTGCCGGTGCAGGGGAGAGGCCAGCCGGCACCCGATCCCCGCCTTCTGCAAAAAGTCGTACAGCAGCACCGCGCCGTCGCCCACGATCAGCTTTGGCTCCGGCATGGCGGCCAATTCCTCCGCCACCAGCTCCATAGCCACGGCCCTGTCCGCGCATAGTCTCGTAACGCGGCCGTTTTCTGTCCGGAACAGCGCGTTATACACCTGCTGCCGCCGTGCGTCCATAGCGCCCACGACGACGCCCTCGAAGTCCGTGACGCCATAGGCCATTGCCTCCAGCGTGGATACGCCGCAGCAGGGCAGCGCCTTGGCCCACGCCAGCCCCTTGGCCGCCGACACGCCGATGCGTATCCCGGTAAAGCTCCCCGGCCCCTGGGCCACGGCGATGATGTCCATATCGTCCAATGTCAGTCCCGCGGTCTTCAGCATTCCGTCCAGCAGCGGCATCAGCGTCACGCTGTGGGTCAGCCCCCGGTCCTGATATGCCTGGGCCAGCAGTGTGCCGTTTTCCGTCACGGCCACGGACACGCTCTTGGCGGAGGTCTCCAATGCCAGTGTTTTCATTGTGCCTCGCCTCCCGAGATGGTGATGATGCGGTCATTCTCGTCTGTGCCCCGGGCGATGTCCACCCACAGGGTGTCAGCCGGCATAGCGTCGTCCACGCGCTCGGACCACTCCACGGCGCACACGCCGCCCCGTGTCAGATAGTCCTCCCAGCCGATGTCGAACAGCTCGTCAGAGCTGCCCAGCCGGTACATATCAAAGTGAAACAGCGGTGTTGCGCCGTCGTATTCGTTGACAATGGTAAACGTGGGGCTGGTGACCCGTCCGGCGCAGCCCAGACCTCGGGCCAGCCCACGGGTAAAGGCGGTCTTGCCCATGCCCAGTCCGCCGCGGTAGGCCACCACTGTACCGGGGCGCAGCCGCCTGCCCAGCATTTCGCCGATATGCTCTGTCTCCTCCGGACTGTGGGACAAATATTCCATCGGCGCGGCCTCCTTTACCTCAAATCGACTTATTATAGCACACCGCCGCCGAAAAGGAAAGAGCGAAACCACTCAAGTCGAATAAAATGTTCCGCCGCAGGGCGGTCATGTTGGCACAGCAAGAGTGCCGCGCACAAAAAGAAGAGGTACACGTTTGTGTACCTCTTCTTTTTGGCAAATAACCCTAACTTTAATAGAATTTCAAGGGGGGGCATTTTCGGCGCAAAAGGGGGTGCAGTAGTTTTCGGAAATGCACCCCCTCTGTGGGAAAATTTCTCATGACTGATCTATTCCTTCAAAAACGTGGCCAGAAGCATCCAGGTTTGTTATCAGAAAATTCGTGACTGCTCCACGAAACTCCGCTTCTGCGCCCTTATTTTTCCAAAATGCCCGGTTTGCGTCCTCGATTTTCGGCTGCATCTGCTCGATCTGGTTATCGTCCAACGGAAAACGGACATCACCAAAATCGTCATTCATAATTTTGAGAAGCAAATCGTGATACTTATGTGCACCGATTGTTTGTAAAGCGGCTATGATTTCAAAAAGATGTTCTGAAGCAAGGACCTCCTGCAAATCGTCCATGGCGGACATCCAAAACTCCACGCTAAGGGCGAGCAGCCTTTCACTCTGAGACATAGATTGCTGCAGTTCAAAGAGCTTTTCCCAGTGGAAAGACGGCAGTTGCTCCAAGACGTTACCTTTCTCCATGTAAAACTCGTTGTATGATTCCGTGCGCCACCCTCCGGCTCGCTTTATTACAACGCTATATTCGGATAGCCCATTATCATATATCACAGCGTTTCGCGAAGACAGAATATCATCCTCAATATAATAAACGCCTGCTTTGGGAACGTTTGCATCCAGTGATTTTCCGTTGCGTATTGTTCCGATGTACTGACCGTTAATGTACATTCGATACGGCAAAAGAGCTCCCGCAAATGTGGATTTCCGATGAATATGGAATCGCACCTCACGCATGAAATCGCACTCCTGTATGTGGATTCAATTATTTACATTGCTTAAAAAAGTCCACCGTAATTCTGTCAAAATTACGGTGGACTTATGTCATGCCATATCAGAATAGATTTCCCGTCTTCCGCAAGAAGAATCACTTGATTCTTCGTCGAATAACAATTGGAGCATATGCGATGCTTCCTTTCCGGCGGGCAACTGCTTACAATAGTCTTATTGCTTAAAAGGAGATGAGACTATGCCAAAAGAATATCCCGTTGAATTCAAGACCAAGATTATCAAGCGATACCAAAAGGGAGAATCCATTCAATCGCTCAGTCAGGAATTGCACATCGCGCAAAGCACACTCTACGACTGGAGAAGAGAATACTGTTCCATCAAAACAGCAAATCGTACCTACACGCCAAAAGAGTTCGACACCCTTTCAAGGCGGCTGGAAAAGTTGGAGCATGAACTGGAGATCATTCGGCTCACTGGGTACATATCAAATGTGCCCTTGCAGAAAAAGCTGGTCTTCTTGGAAAGCCTCTACCAAAAGTCAGACAACCCGTATAGTGTCTACGAGCTCTGTGAAGCGTTGGATGTTGCCCGCGGAACCTTCTACAACCACATCTTCCGCCGAGCCGACCGCAGCAAGCGCGATCAAGAGCAGGCGCGGCTTATGCGGCTGGTACAGCAGGTTTTTGATGACAGTGCCCAGCGATTCGGCGCCGAAAAAATTCGCATCGCTCTGACCGAAAGCGGCATCCGGGTCAGCACCAAACGCATCGCGGCGATCATGCAAGAGCTTGATCTGCACAGCATCCGCCCAGGCGCAAAAAAGCAATTCAAGAAGCGTCAGCAGTACAAAAAACAGAATCTACTGGAGCAGCAGTTCACCGCGGAGCGTCCCAACCAAATCTGGGTCAGCGATATTACATACTTCAAAATCAACGACTACTGGCTCTACTTTTGTATGATCCTCGACCTTTTCTCCCGCAGGGTCATCGGCTATCGGGTGTCCCGCAACGCAAGCACTCATCTGGTCACAAGCACCTTCCGGGACGCCTATCAAGCACGAGGCAATCCCATCGGGCTGACCTTTCACAGCGATCGCGGCGCACAGTATACCTCAGCCACGCTTACGGAACTGCTGCAAAAATGCGGTGCGAAACAGTCCTTTTCCGCTACAGCACGGCCCCATGACAACGCGGTCGCCGAAGCGTTCTTTGCTTCCTTCAAAAAAGAGGAGGCGTACCGCAGGGAGTACACCTCGGAGCAAAGCTACCGCAAAAGCGTGGCGCAATATGTCCAATTCTATAATGAGCTGCGTCCCCATCGGACCTTAAAATACAAGACCCCACAGGCATTTGAGGAGGCGTACTGGGCGAGTTTATCGTAAAACTGTGTTCAAATAACGACTTTGCGTAAAAATATTCGTTTCATATTTTGAGAGTTTTCACCTTCACTCATAAGAAGGGGATAAGAAAAAAGCCTTGACTTCTCAAGGCTTTGTGGGCATGAAGAAGCCCGCTTTTCGATAAAAATGTTCGAAAAGCGGGCTTCATTCAAGAAGCATGTCTCCCGGCAAGCAAGGAGAGGCGGCTATGTGCTGCGGTACGATTTTCGCAAGTTCTTCGATACCGCGCCGCACAAGCCACTGTTTGAAGCGAACAGGCGGTTGTTTCACGATCCGCGCACAGCGGCGGAGGTGGACCGTTTTATCCGCGATTTCGGAGACTATGGGCTGGGGCTGGGGAGCCAGGTGTCGCAGGTGTGCGCCCTGATGCTGGCTTCCCCCATCGACCACCTGTGCAAGGACAAACTGCGGCTGAAAGGGTACGGACGATATAACGATGACGGGTACGCTATGCACGAAAGCCGGGCGTATCTGGAAACGTGCTTAACAGAAATACGCCGCAAGGCAACAGAAATCGGTATTGTGGTGAACGAAAAGAAAACGGGCATATCGCCCGCAGGAAAGTCTGTTTTTCTCAAGTGTCGGTACCACACAAAGCCGGATGGTGGCGTAAAAATGCGGATGGGCCGCGAGGCCACAGCGCGTCTGCGTAAGAAATTGCCAAAGCTCCGAAAAATGGTACACGCCGGAAAAATCTCGCTTGCGGATGTACAGCCGGTTTGGGCATCCTATTGCGGGCACATGAACCGAGGGAATAGCCACAAGGCCGTGCGAAAGTCGGCGGAATATTTTAAGAGCATATTTGGGTTTTACCCGGATAAGGAGGGCTGGAGCTATGCCCTTGCAGGAGACCATTGAAAAGCTGACCGATGTATGCGCAGAGCTGCTGGCTATATGCCTGGAGCAGGCGGCAATCATAGGGCAGCATGTGGAGGCAGATAAATACGAAAAAGCTTTAGCGATGCTGGAAAGCGAGGTGAAAGAGTGTACAAGGTAAATGCAGGCGGCGAGACATTTTACAGTGAAGCGGCAAACCCGGTAAAAATCGCAGAAAACGGCAGCTATATTCTGTGCAAAGAAAGCGAACGCGAGGGCTACGCAGTGGATGCCACAGGCGGCGAAGAGACCATGCGGGTCATTAATGGCAGCGTGGAGCACGTTAACGGCGCAGAGCTTGTTGCGGGGCTTATCTCGGAAGCAGAAACGTTGACGCAGCAACTTGGAGAAGCGGTAGAAGCCATCTACAACAGCGACATGGCGACCATCGGTTAAGAAAGGAGAACGACTATGTACAACATTATGACGAAGCTCATCAACAAACGGTTCTACAAGACTCGTGAGGAGGCACAGCAGAAGTGCGACGTGTTTTACGCCGTGGGGCGCATCACGGACGAGCAGTACACGGAGCTGTGTGCGCTGATCGAGAGCGTGTACGCAGAATAAGGGGCGGGGAGAATTACTCCCCCCGCCGGATGTAGGCTTCTTCGGCATCAAGCTGTGCCTGTTTGAGCGCAGCAACGGCCTTTTCAAGCTGGGCAATGGCGTCGGTAACGGCGTTGAACAGGGTGAAATACTCGGGCATAAGAACACCTCCTTTCTGCAAGAAGGATAGCACAGGTGGCGTGTCAGAAACGGTCGAAGGGTGTCGAGGGTGCAAAAATAATTTGAGAGGAGAACGCGGCAAATGGAACCGTGGGTACAGCAGATCGCCGTACCGCTGGCGGTAGCGGTGCTGACAAGCAGCGGTTTGTGGGCACTGGTATCGAAGCGGGCGGACAAAAACAACGCAGAGCGGAAGATGCTGGTGGGTCTGGCGCATGACCGCATCATCCATCTGGGCATGGTGTACGTGACACGAGGGTACATCACGCAGGACGAGTACGAAAACCTCAATGACTATCTGTACCAGCCGTATGAAAAGATGGGCGGTAACGGCAGTGCAAAACGGGTCATGGAGGAAGTAAGGAAGCTGCCCATCAAGCGAGAGGCGTAAAGCCGGAAAGGAAGTAACTATGAAGCTGAGCAATCGTATGTATGACATCATCAAGTGGTGCGTTATCATCGTGCTGCCCGCTATTGCGGCGCTGTACTCCGGTTTGGCCGGTATCTGGGGCTGGCCCTATGCGGAGCAGATCGTGAGCACCATCTCCTGCATCACCGTTTTCCTCGGTGCTGTGCTGGGCATTTCCAGCGCCAGCTATAAGAAGGAGAAAGACCTGGGGGAAGCAGCATGAACGGCGGCAGTAAAGTCATCAAGATAGCCCGGGAGGAGCTGGGCTATCTTGAAAAGGCGTCCAACGCGCAGCTGGACAGCAAGACCGCCAACGCCGGGGACAAGAACTTCACGAAGTACGCACGGGACATTGACGCCATCCCCCATTTCTATAACGGGAAAAAGCAGGGATACCCGTGGTGCACCACGTTCGTGGCGTGGGTGAACGTGCAGGCGTTCGGCGTAGCAGAGGCGAAGCGGCTGCAGAACCTGCCGGACGACAGTCTGGGCGCGGGCGTGTACTACCTGAAGCGGTATTTCAAGGCTGCGGGGCAGCTGGGCACTACGCCGAAGGTGGGCGCACAGGTTTTCTTTGGCGATGACCACACGGGCATCGTGACGGAGATCGTGGGCAAGGGCTTCCGCACCATAGAGGGCAACACCAGCCCGCAGAGCGGCGTGGTGATCAACGGCGGCGGCGTGTACGAGAAGGAGTACGCCAGCGTGAAGTCCTCGTACACCTTCGGCTACCCGGATTATCAGGAAAGCGACGAGGACGCGCCTGCGGAGAAGCCGAAGATCTATCTGTCCCCGGCGTACCACCAGGCCAACCAGTGCTGCTATAAGCGCCCCGATGGCCAGCAATGTTACGAAACTCTCGAAAACAACGAGTTTCTGGACATTCTGCAGCCCATGTTGGAGCGGTGCGGCTTTGACATCATGCGCGGCCCACGCCGGACGCCCATGAGCGACGAGTACGGCCCGGACTATATGTACCGCGCCATCAAGGAGAGCAACAAGTGGGGCGCAAAGGTGCACTATGTGTCCCACACCAACGGCAGCACCAACGGCCCCACCGGGCACGGCACGGTAAAGGGATTTTTGTCCATGTACCACCCCAGCAGCGCCAACGGGAAGAAGCTGGCGGAGCTGATGGTGAAGTACCGGAAGGCTATCTACCCCCACGGCTGCCGGACGGCGACGCGGAGCGACCTGCACGAGCTGGACGACACGAACGCCTACGCCGTGTACCAGGAGCACGTGTACCACGACAACCCGGAGGACGCGGCGTGGTTCCATGAGCACATGGAGGATTGCGCTGTGGCGGACTGCAAGGCGCTGTGCGAGTTCTGCGGGCTGGAATATGTGGAGCCGGAGAAGCCGCAGGAGCCGGAACAGCCGGAGACACCGGAACAGCCGACCGTGACCGAAACGTACACCGTGAAGGTGACGCGGAGCGCGGACGGGAAAAGCGGAACGTGGGAGATCGTGAAGTGACCTCGGAGCGCATAAGGCGATAGGACAAAAACGACCGGAGAAATAAAAATAAGCCCCCTGCGGCGCACAGAGCGTCACAGGGGGCTTTCTACTTTAACAGGAGGGTAGTTTGACGGGTAAAAAAAGAAACGCCGCAGAGGGCGTTTACGGGCGAAACAGAAAGATGCCTCCCGCCGGGAGTGAAGGGGGGGGTAACACTCGGCGGCGGGAGGGCTTGAAAAGTGGGAGACGCAGCCTGTGTGTAAAGGGAGGGCTGTATCACATTTACTGTAGCACAAACGGGCGGGCGCGTCAATGGCGGGCGGCAAATCTTTACGCATTTTGCACCCTCCCGGCCAAAATGTTGGCGTTGATGTCCGCCTGACGCTCACGGGCCTCCAGGACGAGGGCGGCGGAGCGCTTGCCGGTGCGGGAAAGCAGACGACCTGAATAGCGCTGGGTGACGTTGGGATTGGTGTGCCCCAGCTTGGACTGAAGTTCCTCCTGCTTCATACCGGCGTTGAGATCGATGCGGGCGCCCACATGGCGCAGGTCGTGGCTGCGGATATCGGGAACGCCGGTGACTGCCCTGACGTGGGATTCCACAAGGGTGGAGAGCCACTGACGGGAGCCGCGCTGCCACTCGCGCCTTTCATCGCCGGTGCGGGGACCGAAGGAACCCTTTGGCGCGGTGTTGCCGAACAGGGGCGCTGTGTCGGGAAGGTCCTTCGGCCGGATGCCGCTGGCCAGATAGATACGGACGGCGGACTGGGCGATGTCGGGAAATTCGATGCGGCGGAATTTGCTGCCCTTGCCGCTCTCGACGGAGAGCTCGCCGTCCTCCCAGTGGAGATCCGCCGGGGTGAGGTCCAGAAGCTCGGCGTTGCGGAGCTCGGTGGTCAGAAGCATGATGACGATGGCGTAGTTCCGGGGCCACGTTTTCGCCTTGGCGGTGGCGGGCTTGTCGTTGCGCCAAAGCTTCATCACCTGCTGGTCGGTGAGAAGCACATCATAGGGGCGGCGGGCAGTCTTGCGGGTGTCGGGCGTCAGGCGGCGGGAGACAGGGTTGTTGGTGTACCAGCCGCCGCACTCGGGGTCGCTGGCGTAGTCGAAAAAGGTGCGGAGCCGGTTGACGTAGAGGGCGACGGTGTAGGTGCTGCAGCCGCTGTCGATCAGGTAGTCGCGCCACAAAAGGATGGTGGCGTAGGAGGGGTCGGCGTAGTTCTCCTTGGACTCAATGAAGAAGTTGACGAAGTTCTCCAGCGTGGCGGTGTACGCCTCGACGGTGCGGGGGGAAGCGCCGGTGGCGGCGCAGTTTTTGATGTAGGAATCTGTTGCGGCACAAAGCTTGCGCTCGGCGGCAGAGCTGCGGGGCACAGGTCATTCCTCCTTCCTGTGGGGTTCACGGGGCTTCAAAATCTCCACGGTGTCGGGGAGCAGGAGGCGGGCGGCGGACTCGCTTTCGGCGGTGATGAGCATGGTCATAATCTCGCCGTCCCGCTTGCGGCGGACGGTGAAGGGATATTCGCGCTTTATCACGTTGGTGACGAGCATGGGGTCATTCCTCCTTCTGCATACCGTCCACGCCAAAGGTGAAACGGACGATATTGGGGATCACATCGCTGTCGGCGACAATGAACGTGTCGCAGAATGTGAACAGGGAAGCGATAGCAGTCTTGGTTCTGTCCAGACCGATGAACGGCGTGTGGAGCACGACGGAGACTGTGGCGGTTTCGCTTTCGGGCTTGGGATCGTTGCAGTCTACGGCGAAGTCGGGGCGCAGGGTGAGGGCCGCTTCCTTGAGGGAGATGTACTGCTTGAGCTTTTCAGGGCTGATAGACATGATAGTGTCCTCCTTACAGAATTTTGTCATAGTATAGTCTACCGGCAAATGCGGATTTTGTGCAAGGGATTTGAAAAAATTTTCAAAATTTAGCCGCGACGGAGAGTGGGGACGATATCGGCGATGATGCCGGCGGCCTCGGATGCCTCGGCGGTGGTGTTGTACCAGTCGAAGGAGAAGCGGATGGTCTCCAGTGCCTGCTGCTCGGTAAGGCCGCTGGCCATGAGGTTGGCGGAGGCGGCGTTGTCGCCGGAGGAACAGGCGGAGCCGGTAGACACCATGACGCCGTTTACGCTGAGGGCGGCGGCGAGGGCAGCGCCGTAGACACCGGGGAAACGGATGGAGAGGATGTGGGGAGCGCAATCCTTGCTGCTTTTGCCGACGGGCAGATTGATGTCGAAATCCACACGGTGGCAACCAAGGGAAATGATAAACTCCTGAGCGACGGCGCGGATAGCTTTCTCGTTTTCCTCCATGTGTAGGGAGCGCCAGGTGAGGGCGGCGGCCATAGAGCTGACAAGGGGGACGGAGACCGTCCCGCCGCGCATACCGCGCTCCTGTGCGCCGCCGAAGATCATAGGGGCGATGGGACACCCCTCCTTGACGATCAACGCGCCTATGCCCTTGAGGGAGCCGAACTTGTGGCCGCCGAAGGCCATGTAGTCCGTACCCAGCGCCTTGAAGTCCACGGGGATGTGGCCTACGGCTGCGGTGGCGTCTATGCCGATGCGCCGGGGGCGGTTGTTGCGGCGGAAAGCATATACGTCGCTTATCTGCCCGGTTTCGTTGTTGACGAGGGAGAGGATGGCGGAGGGATTGCCGCGGGGCGCGTTGGGGGAAGAATAGGCGTGGATGCCCTCGCTGACGGCGTGGTGAACGGTTCCGTTGTAGATGATGCCGTCGGACTCTATGCGGAGGCATTTGACCATCCAGTTGCAGGCTTCGGTGGCACCGGAGGTGAAATACACCTCGTCCGGTTCGCAGTTCAGTTTGTCGGCGATGATGGCACGGCAAGATTCCAGTTCGGCCTTGGCCTCGCGCCCAACGGCGTGGGCGCTGGAAGGGTTGCCGAAGATGGCGCACTGTGTGGCGGCACCAAATGCGCCGGGAACGGGCGGCGTGGTGGCGGCGTTGTCGAAGTAGATCATGTTAGTTTTCTCCTTTTCGTAAGAAATTTTGCAAAGTGTGTCTTGGGTTACTTGTTGTGTTTCTGCAAAGCGTGTTATGTTTTTCGCCGGCTGTGTTTGCATATTTGCCGATATTCAAAACGCAACGAAAATATAGTTTACAAAACAAGCCGGAGGGCGGTGTGCCGTCCGGCTCGTAATGTGGGATATTTTGTGTGGGTACGGCCCTGCGCCGTCAGCTGTTGACGGCATCCTTGAGCTGTTTTGCGGGCTTGAAGATGGCCACGAGCTTAGCGGGGACGGTGATGACCTCGCCGGTAGCGGGGTTCTTGCCGGGGTGCTCGTCGCGGACCTTGCTGGTGAAGATGCCGAAGCCGGAGATATTCACGCTGTCGCCGGAGCGCATGACGCCGGTAAGGGTGTTGGCAGCGGCGGCGATCACGCGCTCGACGTCGGACTTCTTCATGTCGGTCGCTGCTGCCAGAGTGGAAATAAACTCGCTCTTGGTCATGGAATGTGCCTCCTTTCTGTTGTAGATTTTAGACTGAAACGTTTTATCGCCTTGCGGCTGGTGGGGGATCGGGGACTTGAACCCGGAACCGGGCCGTTATGAGCGGCCTGCTCTGCCGATTGAGCTAACCCCCCAGGGGGTTGGGCGGCGGGCTGCCCAGACCGCGCCGCCCGGAAGGAGAAATCGCTTGGCCTGCCTGTATTCCAACAGGAGCCGGGGAAAATGAACAAAACCCGGTGCTGCTTCTTACAGCCGCAGCATTTATAAAGGAGGTCCTATCTGGACCGCGGACGCCTGTCGCGTCCGATGGAGCAGGAGGCGGGAGTCGAACCCGCATGGCTTGCCGGCGCACGGAAAATAAAACATGAACATTGGAGGTGTTGATGTGTCCGAACAACAGCAGTAGAAAGGAGATTTCTGTGTGTGCCGTGCAAGCGCCCCAATGGCGCTCCTGCGTAGAGAGTGGGGAGGACGGGCTGGGGGATGCCCGCCTCCCCGATGGGGTGGGGCGTTCCTTCGTTCGCTGTCACGCCCAAATCGTGCTACCGGCTGGTTCGACCCGGCGACACCGCTGCCAGATGCGGAGGTTTCATTCCTGACGGGGGAAGTCATCCATCAGGCGGGCATGGAGCAGCGTAGCGGATTCGAACCGCCACTCCCAGCTTGGAAGGCTGGTGTGCTGACCGTTGAACACTAACGCTGCAAATTTTGCGGGGACACAGTTGGCGGGGTGCCGGTGCGGATGGCTACTGACCTACACGGCGGCCTTGTCCAAAGACAGCCGCCACCACGCCGCTTCCACATCTATAGGTTATCGCCTCGGATTTTCGCCGCACACGCCGGCACCCGAACCAACCACGGAACTTTTCAGCCCTGCGCCGGTACGTCGGTCGCATCCGTTCATCTTTACAAAGCCGGTGCCAGCCAATACATAAATTACTTCGTCCTGCCGCTTTCGTACAGCGCACAGGAAAGACCACTTCCGCAGGCTTACGCTCCGTGCGGCTGCGAGGCAAGAGGTCACGCCTATGGTGCAGACGGCAGGATTCGAACCTGCGACTTTCCGAGCTCGCGCTTTACGCTACGATCAGACCCTCTTCCACGGCTGAGGTACATCTGCATTGAGGGGGGTGCTCGTCTTTCCGAGCTGCCAGATCTTTTCCGTGCCTCGCTTTTGCCAGCAGATCACAGGCGCAATTACAACATCGAGGCTTGAGGGGCTTACTTCAGGACTTCGCATCACCCATACGGCTGTTCCGCTATACGCTCGTCACTCGCGGTGTCCACGTAGAATTGGAGGTATCGGTGGGGATCGGACCCACGACCTGCTCATTACGAATGAGCTGCTCTGCCAGCTGAGCTACGACACCGGATCCCCACCTTGTTTACGTCCTGGTGGGCGAGCTGACGTGCGGCGGAGGGGCTTGCGCCACCGTGACCGCGTTCCTGCCAGAATTGCGCTGGGGACACCGGAAGAATGGATGTAAGACCGGTGCAGCCTTTCTTACGGAAGGGCTTATATAATTCGGGGGGTACACCGAAGCCGTCGGGGAAGGGGTCTCCCCTTCGGCAATTTTAAGTATGTGCCCCGTGTCAAGGGAACTTCTGAAAGTTTTTGAAAAAATTTTCAGGTGTTGTAACACTCGCGGAAGCTGCCGTATTTCATGCGGAACTCTACCACATAATAGCGGCGCAGAGGGTGGATGTAGATCACTTTGCCGGTGGCCTTTTTCTCGGTGTCGGCGATACAGCGGGTGACGGTATCTTCCAGTTGGATGTTGGAGGGGATCATGGGGAAGCCTCCTTTCTTGTGTTTCTATGATGGAGTATAGGCACCGTGTCAAGGGAAGCGGGCAAAAAAATATTCCGGTCGGTTGACCGGAGAGTCGGCATAGGGTAAAATGCTCCTGAAGAAAGGGTGGTGGTTTTGTGGGGAAGTATAGACCGTTTTCGTTTGGGTCGAGAGTGAAGAAACGACCGGAACGGCCAGAAAGTACGTCTGGTGTAAAATGTGAGCGCAGATGGAGATGCGGTGAATGTAAGAACCGGGACATTTGCGGACTGTATGGGAAGTCGGACGATCTTGCTTGTTACGAGATAGTGCAGAAGAAATGAACCCCGCACGGCTGATGCCGCGCGGGGTTTTGTTATTTACTCCATTTTCGGCCGCAGGAGAGGCAAACAAACTGGATGTTGTTTGCACCGATTGCGCCGCCCAACAGACCGACAGGGCCAAGTAGCAGACCGCCAACGGCAGCCTTGCCGATACCGAAGCCTTTTTTGACAGCTTGGATGTTGGGTTTTCCGCAAAACGGGCATACGCCAGAAGCGGCGTTTCCGTAACGAGGAGAGGGCACAGCTATACGTTTGGATGGAACGTTTGTTAGATCCGTTCTGGCCAAAGCCTCCGCATGACATTGAGGGCAAATCAACGTTTCGTTCAGCGTGTAGCTTTCCTGGCTGTTCCGAGAAACAAAGGAAAACGGCTTTTCGATGGTGCAGCCGCATTTACACCGGATGTAGACCTTTCCGGCGTGTATGCGGTCGATGCAAAACTGGCGGTCAACGCTACCTGCCTGTTCTGCATTGCTCTCGGTTTGCCGGTGAGGCTGTTCTCTGATCGGATAACCGCAATGTGGACAGACGTCTGCCTTGTCGCTGACCTGGCCGTTACATTCCGGGCAGGTAATCAATGCCATGATGTTGTTCCCCTTTCGATTTTAATGTATCATTATTCCCCGTCGAAAACGGAGAAAATGGTCTGCATGATTTTGTGGATCTCCGGGTCGTCGTAGCGATCCGGGGTGATGACGAGATCGAGAAGTCCAAGTCCGTCCAGGTCGGCGATGTCGTAGGTCTCCTGTTCACTGTGCTGCGTCACCAGCTCCGCAAGGCGACGGGGAAAGCCCTGGCGCTCCGCCTCGTCGATAAACTGTGCGGCGGTCATCTGCCGTTCCGGGTCGGAAAGCGTCTCTATGTCCTGCTCGTCCATGAAAATGTCGGACAGCTCTGGCGCTGCCCCGGATAGGCGGAGGGCGAGGTCCAGCGCCTGTACGTCGTGGGGCGTGTATGCCTGCTTCTCTGGTGATGCGGCAAAGGCACGGTCCAGGGCGATGTTGGTATCCTCGAAACTGTAGGGCAGGATGCTGTGGGCGGCAAAAATAAATTCCTCTCGTGTCATGGGTGGTGGCGGCCTCCTTGCTGTTCTTACCGTCAGAATAGCACATTCAAGCGGCAATAGCAAGGGCGTTCTGTGGGAAATACGACAAAACAGGAGCGTTTTTGGCGCTCCTGTTCGCTGTTTTATTCCTGCTGTTCTGGGTCGAGGTCAAAGCCGTCATAGGGGGCGTTAAGGAAGTCGGTGCAGCATTTGACGCAATCCTCGTCGAGGCAGAGGTCGGGGTCGGCGGAGTAGGGACACATGATCCACTCCGCCAACTGCTCGGCGGTCATTTCGCGGAAGTGTTCAAGGTTTGTTTTGGGGTGCTGTTCCAGCTGGAAGCCCTGCTGGGATCTGGCATAGGCAGCTGCACAATCGCCGTAGGCGGGGCACTGAGGGGCGGCGCAGGGCAGCACGGCCTCCATGCCGGTCATTTTGCAGATGTGGCTCATACGTTGTGTTCCTCCTGTTCCAGCCGTGCTTTCAGTGCGGCGTTTTCAGCGCGTAGGGAATCTATGCAGACGGTCTTGCGGTCGATCTTGCGGGCGAGGCCGTCAAAGGCTTGTGCAAATGCACAAGGAGTCTCGCCGTAGCAGATGTCGCGGCAGGTCTTTTTGTAGGGGCAGAATTTGTTTTTCATTCCTGTTCCTCCTGTTCGTCGGTGCTGTTGGCGATGTGCCTGCGGATGGGCATGATGACTGCGTCGCCGTCCGGGCTGTGGAAATAGACACAGGACAGCACGCCGGGGCGGCAGGCGGCGGTGCAGCCGGGAAGCGCCTCCAGAATGTTCAGCAGATAAAGGGCGTTGACCATTGGCAGACCGTCGCCCCAGCTGAAGCAGGTGGAGAGCGTGTCCCCTGCGGGGTGGGACTCAGCCTTGTATTTTGCCCGGTCGCTGGCGATCTTGGCGCGTACCTCGGCGGCAGTTGGTAGGTTGAGGGTGACGGTGGCGCCGTCGCTGTTCAGCAGCTCCGGTATGGTGTCGTAGACGTGAGGGTCGTTGGGCGGCGGCGCCCATTGCAGCGCGGTGGAGGGCGTGTTCAGGCGCAGGAGGGTGAAGCCGTCCGTGATGTACTGGCGGCCCTGTTCGTCCAGAAACGCGCCAGCAAAGTGGGAACGGATCCAGCCCTGCTTGGAAACGGAGGCGTTGTACAGGCGCCGCAAGGCGGTGGCACTGGTGCGGCGCTTGTCGTCCCGCTTGTATTGCTGGGCCATGTCGGTACGGATGGCGCGGACCAGGAGCGCCAGCTGGTAGCCGGCGTTGATCTTCCCGTGGGTGTTCGGGTCGATGGCGGGTTCCAGGGAGCAGAAAAAGCGGCGTTCCTGTTCCGGGAGGGAATAGGCGATGGCGTAGAGGTTTTCCAAAAGCTTTTCGGGGGTCATGGTGTGGTGCTCCTTTCGTGTGGTGTTCGCTCACATTCCGGGCAGCGCCATGAGGGCGCTGCCGGAGGTGATGAGCATGGAGGGGTCGGCGATGGTCTTTTCGTAAGACTCGGCACCCTGGAAGTCATCAATGACGGCCTGTTCTTCGGCGGTCATGTCGGCGTAGTGCTTTTTGCCGTAGGTGGGCGGCAGCCAGTTCTTTTTCTGACCGGCAAAGATGTTCAGACGGTCGATGATGCGGGACGCCTCCGGCTTAAACTTGATGTGGCAGGTGCCCTTTTTGTAGAAGGTGCAGGTAAAGTAAGTGAAATCTGCCTTGTTCATGTCGTTCATGTTGGCGATGCGGACGGCGCGATCTATGGGTGTGTGGAAAGTAGTTTCGCCGCGGTCCAGATAATTCATAGCGCGTTCCAGATCGGAAATCAGGCTGTTCACCCGGTAGCTGTCCAGCTTTTCGCGGCCCCAACTGGCGCAGCAGCCGTTGGAGGGGATGATGACCTTCATACCCACCTTGTGGGCCTTGTTCGTCGCCCAGCCGTTATAGTAATGGATGTTGTTGGCGCACTCCGGGTACCAGGAGTGCTTGGTGGAGAAGGTGTCGAACAGATCAAGGATGGAATCCTCCACGCCACGTGAGAGCTGGTGGGCGATCTCCCGCATGACGGTCTCGATGTTGTACCGGGCGAAATCGTACTCGGAGAGAGAATTGACCTTGCCGTAATAGTCCTGCTGCATGGCAGAGGTCATTTTGTCGGTGAGCTCCGGACGGCGCAGGAGATTGCTCCAATACTTGGCGCGGAGACCGAAAAGGTAGGCGTTCATCATGGTGGCGTTGTTGCCGGTGTTCCTGTTGCCCACCTTGAGGGACAGGAGGGGTTCTCCGTGATCTTTGCCGGGGTCCATGTAGGGACGGAGGGCGGCGAACTCGTTGATAAGCTTTTCGCCCAGGGCGGCCTCGAAGTTGTAGCCATCGATCATGTTCTGCAGCCAGTCGGCGGAGGCAAGGTCGGTGGCCTGTTCGCTGCTTGGGTTGCTCTTTTCGTGGGCGCGGCGGAGGGAGGAAAGAATGTCGCTTGGGATTTCTTTTTTCGGTATGTTCACATAGACCAGCGCGATCTCCACGTCGGTGGGGCGCTGAGCATGGCGGAAGGCGTTTTCAATGAACTCAATACGGGCGTTGTGTTCGTGCAGTTGCTGCAAAAGAATTTTGCGGCGGTTGGTGTATGGATTGCGGATGGTCTCCGCGTTCAGCAGGCAGACGATCTGGCCGCCGCGTTCCATGAGGGAGAGGGCATGCAAAAGGTGTTCGTCACCGCTGTCGAAGGGCGGATTCATGATGCAGAGGTCGTACTGCTTGAAGCTGCGGAAGGTGAGAAAATCGTCGTGGACCACGTGCAGCCCCTTGCCGCGCAGGAGGGCGGCAAGGTCGCTGTCGCGCTCGATGCAGTCTATGTAGGTGTTGTTCTCGTTGAAGGAGATACGGCGGCTGTTCCTGTAGCTGCGGACGAAAGCGGTAACGGCATCGGCAAGGTCGCCTTTACCGGCGGAGGGCTCGAGGATGGAAAAGACATTTGCCCAGTCCACGCAGGAGAGCATTTTCCCAGCCAGTTTGGAGGGCGTGGGGTAAAAGCCGCTGTTGTCGAAGGACGGCAGGCGGCGGAGATCGGCGGCGCGGCTGTTCGCTGCGGCGGTGGTCACGGCGGCGCTGTGTTCGCTGTACCAGTCGCGGATCTTCTTTTTCGCTCCGGCGATGGTGGAGGCGCGGCCCAGGTAGTCACCGCGGTCGTCGCCTCCGATGGTGGCGCTGACAATATACTCCGTGTTGCCGTAGTAGGAGCTGGGCTTGATGGTGGCGATCTCGGCGCCGTTGGCGGAAACGGCGATGTGTTCATCTCCATAACGGTTTTTCTTGGTGGCGTAGGTAAACATGGGCGGTGGCCTCCTTGTAGATTTTGGTTTGGTGTTCAGGCGGTGAGGGCGTCGCGCTGGGCGATGAGCGCGGCCAGCTCGGCGGTGTGGATGGTGCGGCGGTGCTGTTCAATACAGTTGTTCGCCGCCTGACAGACGCGCTGGCGCTGCTCGGCGTTGAGGTACGGCGCGGCGGTGCGGAGGGCGGCAGCGGCGGAGAGAAGCTGCTGGCGCTCCTGCTCCGTGGCCGCGGTGCGGGTCTTGATCCGTGTGGGCATGGGTGACTCCTTTCTTCGTCAGGTGCGCCGCCGGGGCGCGGTGCGGTAGGCGGCGCCGTTCTTGGTCTCGCCCCGGTCAATCTTGCCGGTGTTCACAAGAGCGGTGAACATTTCGCGGATCACCTGCTCGGTGATGTCGCCGGTGCAATGGCCGTTCTGGCCGTCCAGACGCTGGACGTGGAATTTGCTGATGACCACGGGCAGGGCGTTGTAGTCGAATTTATAGAGGTTGCGCCGGGGCGTTTTGAACGCTTCCAGCAGGGCGGCGTTGATGTCGCCGCGCTTGCTGTTCAGATAGTCCCGGTACTGCTGCGCCGTCCAGTTGTAGGCGGTCTCGTAGATGTCGGTGGCGTAGTGCTGGAAGGTGCAGCCGTGTTCCAGCGCGGCGGAAACGGCGGGGATCAATTCTTCGGTGACGTAGCCGCTGACCGCCTGCGGGTGGATATAAAGGGAGCTGTTCCCGTTGGCGACGGTGGCGCCGTTGCCGTTTCGGTACGGCTCTTTGATGGTCCAGCCCTCGGCGGCGAACAGGCCCAGAATGTCGCTATAGAAATTCTCGGTCTTGTCCTGGTCCATTCCCTTGCCCCATACATAACCGGAGTTCAGGCGGAAATAAACGTGCTTATAGGGGGTATCGTCGCGCTGTTCGCTGTTTTCCTGGCGGCGCTGTTCGGCGTAGGCTTCCAGCTCGTCCAGGCTGTGGCGGATGGCGGAAATGGCGTTGGTAGCGGTGTCGCTGGTGGGGTCGCCGGTGATAACGTCTTTCAAAACGGCGGCATTGGCAGCGATGGCGTCGCAGTGGGTGCGGGCGGCGGCCGCCTCCGGGATGGGATACTTGATGGTGGACATGGTGATTTCTCCTTTCGTTGTTCAGATGATGGCGTTTTCTCGGATCACTGGAAAATATAAGCGATACCTTCAGAGAATTTTCTGCTGGACTGCCCCCACTTGAATTGATATAAAGAACTGTCTCCGTTCAAATTCCAATTAAGGGTTTCTTTCATGTCCGCTGTGTTAAGAAATTGCAATATTCCACGCTCTTTTATCTGTTCGGCTCCCCAATAATTATTTGTCCTGTTGTCAAAAACAGAAATTGTATTGATAATCCCGGAGCTGCGGTCACTCTCGACAGTTATAACGAGTTTTGCCTTGTGTAAAAGTTTTCTCCTCATGGTGGGCTCCTTTCCGGGGCGGCGCTGGGCCGCCCCTGTTCGGTTTAGTCGGGCTGTTCAGTCACGGGGTGTTCCCATGTGCTGTCGTGGTGAAAGACGAAATACAGGTGTTCGCCGTAGTTTTCGATGGTGTCCGGGGTGCGGGTCAGGCCGTGGCGGGCGGCGGTGTCGATCACGCCCTGGCGCAGGGCGCGAAGGTCGCGGAAATAGTTTCTGTACGCGACGTCGAATTTCACCAGCAGGATCACCTGCTCCATGTGGTCATAAAATCCATCGAGATCAAATTCCACCTTGACGGCGCCGGGGAGGGTCAGCAGGTCGCGCTGCAGGGCGGCGCACTGTTCAGAGATGCCGAAGCGGGCGGCGGTGGCGGCGGTGCGGTCGTTCATTTTGTTTCCTTTCTGCCCTGAAGGGCTGTTCGTGGTGTTCAGGCGGATTTTTACAAGGGGCGATATGTGTCGATAGCTACTTGACAAGCAATCTTTGTGCGGTATCTGCCAAAACAACATAAGGTGCTATATTTGCGACGTTTTGCATCCAATACCACCCACCAGATGCGCCCGTCTACGGCTGTTCGTTTTACCGGTATGAAACTGCAAGACTCCATAATTTTTACCTCCATTTTTCGCGTTGTTCGTGTTTGTGGGTGGGGCGGCAGATGCCGCCCCGGTGGGGATTAGTCGGGCTGTTCCGGAGACTCGCCGCGCTTCCAGCGACGGAACACGGAAAGCGCGTTTTGCTCGTCGCGGCGGCTGAGCTCCTGAAGGAAGAAGCGGGCCACGTCGATTTTCTCCTTGTCGGCGGGGCTGATGGCGAAAATCACGTGTTCGATCTGTTCATCCGTGAGCATTTGCACCGATTCCAGAATGTCGGCGAAGTCCTGGCGGGCCTGTTCCTGCTCCTGCTGTGCCTGTTCAGCCTTGCGGCGCTTGTATTCTTCCAGCCAGGGCGCGGGCATGACGGAGACCACGCGCCCGCCCTCGGTGTACTGTTCCAGCAGGTCGGCCACGGCGACGATGGCCGCGCCGGTCTCCTTGTCCTCGTCGGTGGGCTTGCCGCTGCCAAAATCGCCCTTGTCGCGCAGGAACGCGCCAAAGCTGCGAATGTGAGCAATCAGGCCGCCCTCGTTGTCGCCCAGGTCATAGCGGCCTTTATATGTGTCCTGCTCGCCGTCGGCGTTGGTGTAGGTGATGGAAAAGCTGGTTTTGTCATAGCCGCGTTCCTGGTCGGCGGAAATTTTTTCGTCCAGCGTCTTGAAAATGATCTCGGCGGCGGCGACGGAGAATTTCATACCATCATCAAAAGCGCCGTTTTCGCTCCATTCCACGGTGACGACCGGGGCGCCGTCCTTGATGGGGTGTGCGGCGGCGGTCTGTTCGATGAAAGCGCGGTTTTCGTTGCGGGTGCGGATGGCCTTTTCCCGGCGTTCCAGCTGTTCGGCGTGTTCACGCGCCAGCCGCGCCGACTCGGCGGCGGTGTTCATCTCGTGGACGGCTTCCACGTCGGCGGCGGTGGGGTGGCCTTTGGGCAGGGTGGCCAGCTCGGCGGCGTTGCGGTCAAGCTGTGCCTGCCGCCGGTCGATCTCGGCGCGGATGTCCTCCGGCTTGCGCCAGTGGTAGCGGCCCGGCTGCTGGGCGTCCTGCTCGTCCTGTTCCAGTTTGGCGATATACTCAGGCTCGCCGCGCATGGCAGATTTGAGCGCGGCGGCGCGGGCGTACTTATAGAGGGGGTGCGCCGGGGTCAGGGTGGCGCTGTCGCTGTCGAAATAGTCGGTATAAAGGTCGGTTTCGTTCTTGACGGTGAACAGGTCGCGGGGGAGGTGGTCATAATCGCGGGCGCCAATTGTAACGCTGTCGCTGCGGCTGTCGGTGAAGTAGTAACAGCGGATCAGCTTTCCGCCGTTTACCTTGATTCCGTTCCAGAAAAAGCGGATGGATTCGGTTTTGTTGGTGTTCATTTTGTGTTCCTCCTGTTGTGTAGTCTGTTCCCCGTGTCAAGGGAACGAATTTACTTTTCTCGATGGGGTGGAGCTGGTGCGCCCAACTCCCCAGAGGCGGCGCGGCGGCTGTTCAGCGTTTGCGGGGCTGGTCGATCCGGTCCAGCAGGCGAACAAAAAGCGCCGCCAGGGTGGCGGCGCCGGTGGCGGTGACGATGAAGGAAAAGACGGTCATAGGGCGGCGGCCTCCTTTCTGTAGATTTTCCAGTTTTCGCAAGTGGTCATTGTGCGGCTGCCCGGTAAAACGGTATCGCAATATAGGCCGGTTCCGACCGTGCGAAACTCGCAGCGATCCAGATATAAGAGGCTGTTTTCGTTGGCCTGTTCTTCTGTGAGTGCGTAGGGACGCAGACAGCAGACAACGGCGCCGGAGTGGGCGAAATACTCGCCGGGGGCGGCGTTCTTGGCGGTCAGCTCCGGCAGCACGTCGGCGCAGGCCGCGCCGCGCAGGAAATGCGCCTCGATGTATGCGGGGCGCTGGGCCTCCGGGATGGCGGGCAGGTTGTGCAAGTGGTGGCGGGCAAGCTGGGCGGCCTGCTCCTTTGTGGCCTCGTGCCAGGGGGTGAAACGTCCCCGGATTTCGATTTTCTCTTGCATGGTGTTTTCCTTTCCGCCCGGTTTCGGGCATGAAAAAAGCGCTCCCGGAAAATCTCCGGGGGCGCTGTTCGTGTTTTGCCCCACATTTTTCCAAAGCTGCTGTTCAGGTGGTGGGGGTTGTCTGCTCCGACTGTTCCGCCGGGGCGGGCTGTTCCGCGGTCATCGTCTGGCCGTCCGGCAGGTGGAAGGACACCGAAAAGCCACAGCCCAGGGCGGCGGCGATGGCGGCCAGATCGGACACACTCCAATTATCGCGGCCCAGCTTCTGGGCAATATTCGGCCCGCTTGTGTTTAGACGGCGTGCAAGTTCTCTTGCAGAAATTCCCCGCTCAAGAAGAACGTGCCGCAGCAGTTTTGAAACCTGCATTCTGTATCACCTCTTTCCGGGCGGCCTGCTTATAGTCTACCGGCAGGCGGCCAATTTGTGCACAGTGTAAACGATTTTGTTAATTTTGTCAAGTCTCACAATAGCGTCGGTAATTTTTTAGTTAATTTGCCGATTTACAATGATAAGATATGCGCTTATAATGATAATTACAAAGTTACCACAAAACAACACTTTTTGAGGCCGACAGGCCGGAAAGGAAACATCATGAAGAAGTATTTTAACGTGTCCTTCCAGTACAGCGAAAGCGTTTATTGCGCCAACATCGCACACGCCGAGAGCGCCGAGGCCGTGGAGGCGCACTATTCCGCAAAATATGAGTGGTGCAAGGTCTCCGAGGCCACCGCCGCCGACGTGGAGGAAGCCCAGCGGAAGGGAAAGCCGATTGTTGAAATCGAGACCCCCAAAAAGCCCAAGGCAACACAGAAGAAGCACGAGAGCAAGACCGCATGGAGCACCGCCCACGCCTGGGCCATCGTTGACGAGATTTTCCCCGGCGACTATGCCAAGGACGAGCAGAGCAGCGAGCGGGCAGGCTATCCCATTTACCGCGCCACCAGCGAGGACAGCCGCGCTTATATCTGCGATCTGGGAGACGGTTTAGAGATCAACTACGACGACGGAAGCACTTGCTGCATCTGCATCAATGCGACGGCCTTAGAGGCCGAGAGACAGCAGGCGGAGCAGGTGGACAACCTGCGCGACCGGCTGGCATGGTACCAGGGCGAGCTTGACAGGGAGACCCGGCAACGGAAGGCGGCCGAGGAAGCCGCACGGAAGGCCGACGAGGCCCGCGCCCTGGCACAAGGGGAGCTTGAGGACGCCCGCGAAGCCCTGGCCGACAAAGACGCCGACTGTGACGACCTTGCCCAGAGCGTAGAAAACGCCTTGCAGCACGCCGAGGACATGGAAGCAGAGGCCGAGAAGCTGGCCGCCGAGGTCTTGAGACTGAAAGCGCGGCTTTTCGACCTCATGGAGGCCCAGCAGGGCCGGACAGCGTGAGGGGGTGAGAAAATGAAAGTAACTTACATTGAGCGCCGTTTTCTTGACAAATACCGCTGCATTGACACGGAACGGACCTTTAACGCGCTTTCTTCTTTCCAGCAAGGCGGCCTTACATACTTCAAAACTGACCGCTTCAACGTCCGCGTAATTGAAACGCAATCCATTAAATCTATACAGGAGGGTTAAACCATGAACGAGAACACCAAGACCGCCCGCGCCGAGTGGGAGAGCATGAGCGGGGAACAACAGTATAACGCACTTGTGGCGATGGCCTGGACCGTGCGCCGGAAGGCAGAGGCCCGCAACCAGACCGGCGCCGCGTGGATCGAGACCGAGGACGACGCGCAGACCGTAGCCGCCGACGCCTGGACCCGGATGGGCGCCGCGCTGGATCGTAACGAGGCCCAGGACGCGCCCGCGCCGCTGGCGGTGATCCTGTATCGGGCAGCAGCCCAGGCCGCGCACAGCATAAGCAGGGCCGAGCAGAGACATGCCCGCGCCATATCCGCCACCATTGACGACGACGGCGCCGAGCGCTGGCAGATCGACACCGAGGCCGGGACGGACTGCGACGCGATAGCACCCAGCCCGGAGGCCGCCGCGATCCTGCGGGAGAGCGTGGAGAGCGTCGCCCGGGATCAGGTGGACCGCGTAGCGCTGACCATGACCGCCCGCGGGTACACTACGGCGGAGATAGCCGCCGCGCTGATGGTTGACCGGTCCACCATTTCCCGCCGCCTGTACGCCATGCGGGACCGCTACCACGCGCAGCAGGGAGAGGAGGCGGAAGCATGAGTATGGCCGAACAGAAGCAGGAGGCGGGGCGCTTTTTGGAGTTCCGCGACCTGGAAGAGCTGGCCGAGTATATCGGCCTATACTACCCGGAGGAAATCCACGTTTTCGCCGCCGTGGAACACTGGTACACCGAGGACGACCAAGGGGAAAGCCACCTTGACCGGGACGAGCTAAACGACTTTTTAAGGCGATACGGCGCGGGCATCGTATGCCAGAGCCTGGCCGGCGGCATCTGCTGCGAGATCATAGAGGACTAACCACGGACGCGCCCAGCCCCGCCGAGATCGTCACCGCATGACCCAGAGCAAACAACCGAAGAAGCCCAAACCAGCACCGCCAGGACGGAACCAAAACCGCCCCAGCGGTGCTAATTTTATGCCCGTGTAGATTTTTGACAATGCCACCGAAAATATAGAAAACGGGCAGAAACGCCCCACCACGCTTTCCAGGCGTCGAAGGAAGGCCCCGACACCGACCCCCAAAGAAAAACGCCACCAGCAGCCCCACAGAGGGCAAAGAGGCAGGGAAGAGCAGCGGCAGCCCCTCACGCGTGCGCGCGCGTTTATTCCGGGCGCGGTTGAATAAAGAAGAATATACCCCCGTATACAACCATACCCAGCGGAGCAGAAACGAGCACCAAAAACCCCAGCGGGACACCCGAAGCAGGAGAACACCGGAGCAAAACGGAGACCACCAGCGGGAGGCACTGACCGGAAGAAAAGAGCAGCGGCGAGGGGAGGGAAGGAGAGTCGCCCGGCGGCCTATGTTCCGGGCTGAACAGCTGACCGACGGGGACCGGCAGCGGCGGCGGGTGCCCCGGCTCCATGCCCTGACCATTCGGCAGGCGGCAGCCACCACCGACAAAACAGCCAAAACCGGCGGAAATCGTCAAATCAGAGACCGAAAGCGGACGAAATGAAAGAGAACTTGCAAAAATCGGAACATTTGTTTACATATTAGGACAATATGGAAAGGAAAGCACCCCGGCGGCGGGCGTTTTTCCTGCAAAATCCGGCGGAAACGGACGGAACCGGCACCCGCTGACCACCACCGGCACCACCTGAACACCCCCAGGACGGCAACCCGGGGGAGGTTTACAAACCGGAAGGGCAAAGCCTTTTCCCCCTGCTACGCAACTCTCCTCCCCGCTCCCATGTTCCCCACTCCGGCACACCAATCCGCGTTTCTCAAGCAAGTTACCGGCAAGTTAGGGGTAGGGGGGTGGTTTTGAAACCGGGTCGAAAAAACGAAACGGTCAAAAGGTCAAGGTCGAAAAATAAAAATTTCGGCGGGCGCAAGCGCCATATATGTGAGGGGAAGGTACGGCCTTTGTGCGGCGGTGGTGCGATGGTGGCGGCATGGTGTTGACACGGATGTTATATGGGGGTGAAAAAGTTTTTATGCTTCCCTTGACACGGCGATTAGACTACCGGTTGCCAAAGGGCCGGGAGCAAGTGGCCGGCAAGTTAGATCGAGGGAGTGCTTTGGATATGGTGGTAGACATTTTCGGGACTGATAAGAAGTACAGCGTGATCTATGCGGATCCTCCGTGGACGTTTAAGACGTACAGTGCAAAGGGCAAGGAGAAGAAGTCTGCGGAAGCGCATTACCGCTGCATGAGAAAAGAGGACATACAGGCGCTGCCGGTGCAGGGCATAGCGGCGGAGGACTGTGTACTGTTTCTGTGGGTGACTATGCCTTGTTTGGAAGAAGGCTTGGAGCTGATCCGTAAGTGGGGCTTTACCTACAAGACCTGTGCGTTTACATGGGTAAAGCAGAACAGGAAGTCGGACGGGCTGTTTTGGGGCCTGGGTTTCTGGACCCGGGCCAACGCGGAGCTGTGCCTGCTGGCGACAAGGGGCAAGCCGAAGCGCGTGAACAAGGGCGTACACAGTGTGGTGCTGAGCCACGTGTGGGAGCACAGCAGGAAGCCGGATGAGGTGAGAGACCGGATCGTGGAACTGATGGGAGATATACCCCGCATCGAACTGTTTGCCAGACAACAGGTGGACGGCTGGGACTGCTGGGGTGACGAGGTATAAGGAGGGATGAAAATGAGAAAAGAAATTAGCTTTGATGAGTTGAAAGAACTACTGTTGTACCGGAAGATCGTGGCGTGGGACGCGGAGCATATCGAACTGGATACCGGGTTGAAACTGCGGGTTGAGATGACGGACTGGGACTGCTGCGCAAGGGTCGAATCGAAGTTCTCGGAGGTAAAACTGGACGCCGCGATTACTGCGGTATCGGACATAGAATATGAACCGTGGGAAGATTATGACACCTATGGATGCAAGGCGCGAGTGACGATTATGCACAACCGCAATGCTATTTGTATGATCGAGTCCAACGCTGATGGGGGCAATGGTGGATACTACTTCTCCATCGCGTCTTTTATCGTTACTCTGCCCGTGAACGCAGCAGAGGCGGAATGTGAGTTCGTTAGGAGCTACCACGGCAGGGAGGATGTGTAACCGTGACTATGCGGAGGATGGGAGATGTGGCGACGGACGTCCTGCTGGACGAAGTGCTGGGCGGCAGGGTAGATGAAATGCTGCTGGACAGGGACGCAAACCTCGGCGCCCTGCTTCGGCTGCGGCGGCACTTCCCGAAAGCGGCACTGAAACTGACGGACGATCAGTGGGTATACCTGAGTGAGATGTACGATGGCGGCATGAGCGTGACGGAAATCGCGGCGCTGCACGACGTAAATAAGAGCACGGTCAGCCGGAGTGTGAACCGTGCGAAAAAGACTTTGCAGGACTATCTACAGTTCTGCCTGTGATGAAAGTGGGAACGAGATACATGGGACGGATAAACCGGCCGCTGACGAATGAAGCGGCGAAGAAACTGATGGCGCTGGACGTGCAGGACAAGGAGATACTGACCTACGAAAAGCTGGACGAGTGGTACACCGCATGGGGCGGACAGTGCTACGTCAGCTTCTCCGGCGGCAAGGACAGCACGGTGCTGGCGTATCTGGCGGCGCGGTATCTGGCGAGCTTCAGGACACCGCCGTGGGAGCAGAATCTGGTGTTTGTGAACACAGGGCTGGAATACCCTGAAACTCAGAAGTTCGTGAATGAGTACGCCGCGTGGCTGCGGAGGGAGTTTCCCCGCGTGACTGTTAATCTTGTCCGCCTGCGTCCGAAGATGAACATACGGCAGGTTGTGACGAAGTACGGGTACAGCATCATCGGTAAAGACGTAGCGCACCGGATAGAAACCGCGCGGCGTTCACCAGATAGCCGAAGTATGAAGCTATTGCGAGGGGAAGTCTTACGCGCCGATGGGGAAAAGAGTATGTACAACTGCGAAAAGTGGGGGTATTTACTTACGGCGCCGTTTCTCATCTCCGACAGGTGCTGCGGGATTATGAAAAAGTCCCCAGCAAAGAGCTATGAACACCGAGCGGATGTCAAGCCCATGACGGCAACAATGGCGGAGGAAAGTCTTTTGCGGATGCAAAAATGGCGCGAAACCGGCTGCAACGCCTTTGAAGGAAGGCGTCCCTTATCTAAGCCCATGAGTTTCTGGACGGAGCAGGACGTGCTGCGGTTTATAGTAGACCACCAACTACCCTACGCCAGCGTGTACGGAGACATCGTAGCCAGCGACGGCGAGAACGACTACGGCGCAACGCTGATCGACTGCAATCTGCACTGCACGGGATGCCAGAGGGGGGGCTGTATGTTCTGCGCGTTCGGGGCGCACCTCGAAAAAGGTGTCAACCGATTTCAGCTCATGAAACTGACACACCCGAAGCACTACCAATTCTGCATCGGCGGCGGGGCGTTTGACACGGACGGGCTGTGGAAGCCCACGAAGGACGGTCTTGGCTATGCGCGGGTGCTGGACTACATCGGAGTGAGGTATTAGAGCGAAAGGAGAACAAAACAATGAACAAGACGAAAATTGACTGGGCGGATATGTCATGGAACCCCGTGACCGGCTGCCGCCACGGGTGTGCCTACTGCTACGCCAGGCGAACAGCCACACGCTTCAACGCAGGGCTGGAGGATCCGGCCACGCTGGCCGGCGGCCTCCATGTGCTGCCGGAGAAGATCAAGGCGACGCCATACCCGTATGGTTTCGAGCCTACCCTGCACCGCTACCGCCTGGGCCAGCCGCAGAACACAAAGGAACCGCAGACCGTGTTTGTTTGCAGCATGGCGGATCTGTTTGGGCGCTGGGTGCCCACCTCCTGGATCGTGGAGGTGCTGGACGCCTGCCGCAAGGCACCCCAGCACCGCTATTTGTTCCTGACAAAGAACCCGGCCCGGTATCTGGAGTTGGACCACCTGGCCCTCCTGCCGCATGAGAAAAATTTTTGGTACGGCAGTACCGTGGCAAACGAGGACGCAAAGGCCATGTACCCCATGCCGGAGAGCGGTATAAACGCCTTTTGGAGCATGGAGCCGCTGCTGGGGCCGGTCAATATGCGGGAATGTACCGAGGGCCTGCCCTGCTGGGTGATCGTCGGCGCGGAAACAGGAAACCGCACGGACAAGGTGGTGCCGGAACGTGCGTGGGTGGATCACATCACCGATTTCTGCGCCGAGAACAAGATCCCCGTTTTCTACAAGGACAACCTGCGGGCCTATTACCCCGATTTGCCCGCCTCTGCCTTTCCGTGGAAGGTGCAGTAATGAGCGAGATCAAAAAGGCGGATTTTGGCTATGCGGAGAAGAGTGCGCTTTTCAATGAAGTTCAAAAGGCGCTGAAAGCCCATAATCTGAGGGAGAAGCAGTACGGCGTTGACGAGGTTTGTAACTGGTGCAAGTTCGTTCTGGGCGCGAAGCCGGGGAGCTTTACCGAGGGGCAGCAGATCGCGGCGGCGTTCTTCATGCAGACCGTACACAAGTTCCTTGATGGCCTTGCAGATGTGCGCGATATAGGCGTGGCAGAACCCCGGCCGACATTTATGGAGTTCAAGCCGAAGGTGACATACCGCCTTGACGAACAGATCTGGTGGAAGTTGCTTCAGGCGCGAGCACTTGGAGGTGAGATGATATGTCATCTATAAACCGTAGGCTGACCGAGAACCTGAGAGATTATTACACGACCGGAATGGGCGGTATGAGCCGCCTGATTTTTACTGAGGCGTGGCACTTGCACACCAAGCGGTTATACGGATGGGAACCGGCGGCGTATATTCCTGCACCGCGAGATGGTGATGTCGCCGTTATATGGAACCGGAGAATGTGTCATTTGCTTGCGCTGCAAAGCCACAACGAAGGAAATCCTTACGGGTATATCTTTTGGAAATGGTATGCGCGAGAATTTGAAAAGCGCTACAAGATGCGCGTGAGCAACAGGCCAAAGCGCATGATGACCTTTGCGCCGGAGATAAAGTTTCGCGGGGAACCGCTGGATATGAGGATGGCGAGGATGATGGAGGAACGAACATGATTTTTGAAGCAGAAGCGCAGCCAATCAAGGCAGGCGCAGGAAACCCGGTCACGCGGGTGCTGAATTTTGATATTCAGCCGGTGGGCAAATGCCAGCACATGGCGACGGTGTACACAAAAGACTATGATACGCCGCATGGAGACCATGAACTATGGTTTGCCGTGTGCAAGGAGTGCGGCAGGCATACCTTTGGGCATCCGCGCAGGGAAGATGCCGTAGCCGCCTGGGATAACGGCGAGGTGTACGATGGCTGGCTGATTACGGAGGTGGAGAAATGAGCAAGGCCGTGATGATAAGCATTCGCCCGAAGTGGTGCGAGAAGATCGCCAGAGGCAAAAAGACCATTGAGGTCAGAAAGACGCGCCCGAAGCTGGAAACGCCGTTTAAGTGTTATATCTACTGCACAAATATAAGGCCATTCCTTGTGTGGGGAGAGGTTTTCCGTGGTGATTGGTTCACAGAGTTTACCCGGATTTCAGGGTATAGCAGAGCAGAAGCGGACAAAATCTGGGACGTTTTCAACGGGCATATTGCTGGCGAGTTTACCTGCGACCGCATCTATGAGCTGGAAACGCGCTCACCCGGCGGCAGCTACTATGTCAAAGGTGAGGATCAGCCGACAACAAACGATGTGGCGCGTAAGTCGTGCCTTACTCTCAAAGATATGCACGAATATCTGCAAGCGAAGGTCGGTTACGGCTGGCACATCTCCGAACTGAAAATCTACGACACACCGAAGGATTTGGGCGAGTTTGAACGGCCTTATGAGTGCGACTTATGCACTGCAAAGTGGGCAAGCGAATGCAACGCTTGCCACGGTAACGGAAAAATCAAGCGCCCGCCCCAGAGCTGGTGCTATGTGGAGGAGCAGAAATGAATGAACGACTGACGAAGCGCGACACCGATGGACAGGCAATGATGGACTGCCAGAAGTGCAAAGCGGATTGGACGGGTAAGCATGGTAAGCCGATGGCTGACTGCACTGCACTGTATTGCCGCAATCGTTTGTTAGACCGGCTGGTGGAATATGAGGACACGGGGCTTGAACCGGCGATGTGTGCCAATTACAAGACGTTTGAGGATGAGGCAATCAGTAAGGGCGTGACATTTAAGCGCATTGTCGCGCTGATGGAGGCCGACAAAGACGGTTGGCTGGTGGTGCTGCCGTGCAAGGTGGGCGATAGGCTTTACGAAGTAACGGGTCGAAAAACGATCAGTGTGTATAAAGTTAGAGCCATCCGCGTGGAATTGTTCGGCTTGTTTATCGAGTGGGACATTGTAGAAGGGTTTGTTTGGCAATCGCTGTCAGGTATAAACGCCGGAGAAATCGGTAAGACCGTATTCCTCACCCGCGAGGAGGCGGAGAAAGCGCTGAAGGAGGTCGAGCAGAAATGATATACACCTTTCATGTGGGAGATTATGTGAGGTTGGAACGTGCCGATGGCACATCATCCAAAACGCTTACCGGATATGTGTCGTCTCACCAGCGATTAGTGTCCGGGCACAGTTTCATTTTCAAGTGGGACGATGGGACGCAGACTGGCTGGAGTGGCAATATAGAGGATCTGACGCAGAATTTTACTCGCATTGGCAAGTACGATTTTGCGTGGCTAAGAGCGGTCAGGGATTGCGGATATGCAGAAAAGGATGAGCTCGACAAGATGAGCTCCACGAAACTGATGATGGTGCCGGGTAGCCTGCACGAAGGCGACTTTGTTGAAACCGTGGATGGTCGGGTGGGGTACATCAAGAGCATCTGCCGGTGTGAGAAATGCCGGGAGCGTGGGTTCTATGAGCCGACCGTACATTTTACGGACAGTGAGGAGGACTGCATCACCAAGTACGAGGCGGAAAACGGCTTCAAGGGCTATAAGCGCATCGGACGGTGGGAGAACGCAAGCGAAGTACAAAAAGCACAAAAGGTGAAAGAGATCGAGTTCCTGCCCGAAAGCTGGATGGATACTCCCGAAAAGCGCAAGATCAATGAGCTTGTATACGCTGTAAATGAACTGCGAAAGGAGAAACAGAAATGACGGAACGAAAGGTGCTGATCGTCCGCGTGAAGGGCGGTATGCAGATAGCGCAGGGCGTGACCAACCATATCATAGAGGGGCTGGTGCGGGGCGTGTTGGTGCTGCCGGAGGAAGTCACGTCCTACGCCGTTGAGGAGTTCCCTGCGCTGGGCGTGGAGAATGAGGACACCATCTATACGGTCGTGCCGGAGGGCGTACCGGCGATAAAGATACTCAACAAGGACGATATACTTCCCATTGGCGCGTTTGTGCAGGTACAGGAGGAAAGCGAACAGCGGGATGGCAACGAAGCCCAGCCAGATCCAGCACCGCAGCCGACCGAACCCGCCACACCGTTTAAGCCAAAGGGATCGATGGCGGAGATCAAGCGGGAGGTTTTTATACGGCTGCAAGCCTACCAGCAGAGAACAAAATTGGGCTGGGCGCAGAGAGTGTCCGACGCTACCGGCGGCAAGGTGGCCCCTGACGTGGTGCGGCTTGGTCTGCTGGAGGCTCGGGACATCGGCGTTGACCGCTGGAAACTCATCGGAAAGGCGCTGGACAAACTGGAGGAGGAAATGGAGAAATGAAAATCTACATAGCTGGAAGGATCACGGGAAACCCGAACTATAAGGCACAGTTCAAGGCTACGGCGGCTATGCTTCAGGAAAATGGGCACACCGTCCTGAACCCGGCAGAGCTTCCGGAGGGTATGAAGCCGGCCGACTATATGCGTATATGCTTTGCCATGCTGGAGAGCGCGGACGTGGTGCTTTTTCAGAGCGGATGGGCGGCAAGCAGGGGCGTACGGCTGGAGTACGATTACGCACGGTACATCGGGAAGAACATTGTCGCCACAGATAGTAGTGCTCGTAATATCCCCGAAGATGTGCTCCGCGCGGTCGTCAGCATGGAACACTGGATGCGCAACAAAGAGAGCGCACATGGATAAGGCCATCTGGACGGTTTGCACTGCCAAACTGTGCCCCAAGTGCATCAAGGAGATGGAGGCGGAGTACATCGTGTACCTGACACACGAGCAGCAGAGAAACCGCATGAAGGACATAGCCATACACGGATACTGCGACCGCTGCCACGAGGAAAGCTTTATGCTTCGGATGCGCCAGTACACCATGAATGGCAGGACACTGCGGGCGAAGGGGCTGGATAAGAATTGGAAGGAGTTTTTGGGATGATAAAGAACAGCGGAGCAGGAGGAACCGGAGGAGTTGGTCCGGCATACATCGCTAATGGTGGTGCCAGCTGCGAGCATGGATCCGGTGTATGTACGCCCGGTTCAGGAGGCTCCGGTGGAAATGGACGATTTATCTGGTGCCGCACAGAGGACGACCGTATGGTGTTTTGGCAGAGAGTTGCGGAGGGTATAATCAAAGCAAAGATTGAAAGGCATACTCCACAGGCGTGTTGCCTAAAGTACAATCTGAGACTTATTCAAGACCACGGAACGGAGATCTACCACAAGTGTTATGTGTGCGGTAGAGACTGGACGGAGCCTGTGTTTAAGGATGGAATGACCTTCGATGAGTATATCAACTCCCCGGCGTCAAAAACGCTGGGGACAAGAATCGTGACTATGTGAGGAGAAAAGCATAATGGGAACTTTTTTTGGCGTCCTTGTCGGCTTCGTTCTGGGCCTCGTTCTGGCTGGTGCCGCATTTATCGAAATCGTTTCAACGGACAATGGGCGAGGCTATCAGCCCAACAAGCCCTTGAACGGTCCTCCCCCCAACAAGGGGAACTGCATACAAAAACTACCTGATGACAAGACGCGGCATAAGGCGGCGCTGATGATACAGACCGGAGATTTCCGCAAACCGGAACAAGTTATCGGCCTCGTCTATGGGGAGGACGCAGCTATGTGGCACGCCTATATCTTCAAGACCTGCTGTGGCGCGGAATATTTTGCTGACACTGGGAAACTCGCTGGCGTTGTTATTCTGCCGAAGGAGGACAAGCAGTGAATCAGTACAACAGAAAACCAAGCGGTCAGTTGGAGGTATGTCCCCACTGCGGAAGAGACAGCGGGGAGCGCAAAATCGGTATTTATGTGCCGGAACGGTACTATGTGCGCTGCGCGAGCTGTGGGTTCACCTTGTCTGGGTGGAGCCAGAGTGCCGCTACGGCAAGCTGGAACAGACTGAGTAAGAAGGTGAGGACATGAAAAGCAAATGCTGTGTCGGCTGCAAGTGGCACGAGGAATGGACGTGGGCGTGCTTCAACGGAGACAGCCCCTATTGCGCCGACTTTGTGAACTGCGGGTGCCCGCTGTATGAGGAGAAGGAGAAGGAGGGCGAAGAATAATGGGACTTTGCGCTCGTGCGAAAGGGCTGACCGATGAGACTGGTTTTGACTGTGGGTATCTTACATACGGCACGTTTATCCTTGAACTGATAAAGGTTGCCTACGGCCAGCAGTGCCACAACATTTTTAAGAGGAATATGCTCCGCGGTGCGCCCTTCTCTGATGCAGAAGCAGAATACTGGAACGCGCACTGCAACGACGACCTGGACATCCTGATTTTTCATTCAGACTGTGGAGACAAATTCACTCCGCAGGAGTGTCGCAAGATATACAACGCCATGAAGGATTTGAAGTCCGATATGATGGGGCACAATTACCATGTAATGAAACCCTACAATATGTTTGAGCACTGGAAAGCAATATTCAAGCATTGCGCTGACCGCCGGGTAAACCTGTACTATTCGTGAGGAGCGATATAATCAATGACCAAAAGGGAACAGATAGTCTATAAAACAATGAGCGAGAACATTGCCCGTGCCGGGGAGTTTGGATTATGCCCCGGACCGTTCGTGACTATGCGGGCAGAGTACCGGCGCGTTGTGCGTCGGGAGCAGACGCACTTCCTGTTGGAGTTCATGCTGCTGGCGCTGTTGATCTTTGCGCTGATCGCCCCGTGGAGAGCCAGCGCGGACACGCCACACACCGTTTTGCGGGTGGAGTGGGGCGAAGATGTTGACAGCCATGATACAATCGTAGAAGAGGATCCCGATGAGTCGGAACGCATACTGGAAGCCGTCAAGGCCAAAAGCAACGTGCTGGAGGACTGCATCGTCACCGGCTACTGCGCCGACTGCGTTGAGAAGTACGCACACATGAACCAGGACGAGTTCGGCCGTGTGTTGACCGCCAGCGGCCAGTGGGTATATCCCGGCTCCTGCGTAGCGACCGACCCGGACGTGATACCGACCGGCAGCACAGTCATCATCGGAGACAAGACATACATCGCCCTGGACGTGGGCGTAATAGGCAAACACGTTGACATACTGATGACCCATGAGGAGGCCGCCGTAGCGGGAGCCAGAAGAGAAACGGTGTGGTGGTGTGAGGAATAAAAAAACCGGCTCCGCATGGGGCCGGTTTTCGTGTCGAATTTCGTGTCGAAAATTATCGCATTTTTATGTTGCACGAGCCACAAATGCTTTGCCTATCAAACATTTATTTGCCCCTCTAAATCTCTGCAAACCCGCATGAATACAGGGAAAACCCGCAACCACAAGGGTTGCGGGTTTTCCTCTTGATTGGTCGGAGTGGGGGGACTTGAACCCCCGGCCTCTTGGTCCCGAACCAAGCGCGCTACCAGCTGCGCTACACCCCGTCAGCCCTCCTATTATATTTCCTGACGGCGCGGCTGTCAAGTATAATTTCCCAACTTTCACTTGTATGTCTAACGCCTTCGTCTATTGCATATAGTGCTCTGGAAAAGAAGGAGGTGTTCCGCCATGTCCCAGCGCCCCGTGTCTTACGCCGGTAAACGCATAGCCCCGTCCCGCCGCAGTGCCCCGCCCCGCAAAGCCCCGTCTCGCCCCGCGCCCCGCCCGGACCGGGCGAAGTCCGCTGCGGCGCCCGTCCCCGGCACCCGCCGCCGTATGGTCCAGTTGGTGATCTCCGCCGCGCTGCTGTTGGCGGTCATCGCCATGAAATTTCTCTTTCCGGCGGCGCTGGATCGCTGCCGCGCCACGCTGCTGGATCTGCTGGGTGCCGATACCGACTTCGTAGAGGTGTTCTCCGCTGCCGGCCGGGCCTTTGCGGACGGATCCACCGTCTCTGACGCCCTCAACGATGCTTACACCGCCGTTTTCGGCACGTCGGAGATACCCGCCGCCCCCGCTGTCTCCCGGTCGGAGACACTGCCGGACAATGTGGAGATGCTCCAGCGGGTCCTGGACTTCGACTACGTTGACCCGGTCGCGGCGGGTCAGATCACCTCACTGTTCGGCTGCCGCAGCGACCCCCTGGAGGGCGGCGGCCGCTTCCACTACGGCCTGGACATCGCGGGGGAGGAGGGCGCGGTCATCCGCGCCTTTGCCGACGGGACGGTGACGGCTATCGGCAGCAGCACCGATCTGGGCAGCTACGTTACCGTTACCCACGAGGGCGGTTTTTCCACTCTCTACGCCCACTGCCGCAAGATCACCGCCTCCGACGGCCAGCAGGTGAGGGCCGGCGACCCCATCGCCGAGATGGGGGATACCGGCCGTGCCACCGGCTTTCACCTGCATTTTGAACTTCACCACGACGACACCTATCTGAACCCCATTTATTATGTTACATTTGCGTAAGCCATCCGCCGCCCTCACCGTCTCACCCTCTGCGCTGGTGCTGCTGGCGGCGTTTCTGCTGCTCTCCCGAGGGTTGACCCTGCCTGCCGCGCTCCTATCCGCCGCCCTGTGCCACGAGCTGGCCCACGTCCTGACCCTCCATGCGCTCCACGCGCCGCCCCGCCGCCTGACCCTCTCCGCCACCGGCGCGGAGCTATATGTGCCGGACCTCCACCGCCTGTCCTACGGCGGCGAGCTGCTGGCCGTGGCCGCAGGCCCCGCCTGCAACCTCCTGCTCTGGGCGCTGCTGTCCCTGACCGGCTGGCCGCCCCTGGCCCCCTTTGCCGGCGCCCACCTGATCCTGGGGGCGCTGAATTTGCTGCCGGTCCGCCCTATGGACGGCGGCCGCCTCCTCTGGCTGCTGACGGCGCTCTGCACCGAGCCCTACACCGCCGACCGCGTGGCCTATGCGGTGGGCGCCGTTGCCTCCGCCGCCCTGCTGGTCCTGTGCCTGTACCTGACGCTGACCACCGGCGCGGGGCTGTTCCTGCTGCCCGGCGTCCTCTGGCTGGCCGTAAAAGGGGTCTTGCCAAACGGCGCAAAACCGGATAAAATAAGCTGTTACAAGAAATAGCTCCCCGCCCACGCTCCGTCGGGCAGGGGAGGGGAGAGGACTACACCATGGATAAACGACTGGAACGCATCCTGCCCCGGGTGCAAAAGCCCGCCCGCTACGTGGGCGGCGAATATAACGCCATCCTCAAGGACAAGGCGGCGGTAGACACCCGCATCGCCTTCTGCTTCCCGGATACCTACGAGATCGGTATGTCCAACCTGGGTATGCGTATCCTCTACGGCGTAATGAACAATATCCCCGGTGTCTGGTGCGAGCGCGTGTTCGCTCCCTGGGGCGACATGGAGGCCGAGCTGCGTCAGGCGGAAATGCCCCTTTTTGCCCTGGAATCCGGCGACCCCATCACCGACTATGACATTGTGGCCTTCTCCGTTGGCTATGAGATGGCCTTTCCCGCCATCCTCAATATGCTGGACCTGGCCCACATCCCCCTCCACGCCGCGGACCGCACCGGCCTGACCCCGCTGGTCATCGCCGGCGGTACCGCCATGTACAACGCCGAGCCCCTGACCGACTTCATCGATCTGGTCAGCCTGGGCGAGGGCGAGGACGTCACCGTGGAGCTGGTGGAGCTCCACCGCCGCGCCCGCCGCGAGGGCTGGAGCAAGGCTGATTTTCTCCGCGCCGCTGCCCGACTGGACGGTATCTATGTCCCGTCCCTTTACGATGTGACCTATCACGACGACGGCACCGTGGCGTCCATCACGCCCCGCGACGGTGCACCTGCCGTGGTGACAAAGCGCATCGTCCACGACATGGACAAGTCCTATTTCCCGGTGAATACCATCGTCCCCTCCACCGAGATCGTCCAGGACCGCGTCACCCTGGAGCTGTTCCGGGGCTGCATCCGCGGCTGCCGCTTCTGTCAGGCGGGCTATGTCTACCGCCCGGTCCGTAATCGCAGCCGCGACCTCTGCGCCGACTACTGCGTCCGCTCCTGCGACGACACCGGCTATCAGGAGGTCACGCTCTCCAGCCTGTCCACCAGCGACTACCCGCCGCTGACGGACCTGTGCGACGAGCTGGAGCCCTTCTGCGATGCCCGCCATGTCAGCCTGTCCCTGCCCAGTCTCCGCGCCGACAACTTCTCCATGGACCTGATGCAGCGGCTGGCCAAGGGCCGCAAGACCGGCCTGACCTTCGCGCCGGAGGCCGGCACCCAGCGCCTGCGGGACGTCATCAACAAGAATGTCACGCTGGAGGACCTGCTGCAAAGCTGCCGCACGGCCTTTGCCGGCGGCTACAGCGCCGTGAAGCTCTACTTCATGCTGGGTCTGCCCACCGAGACGGATGAGGACGTGCTGGGCATTGCCGACGTGGCCGCCCGTGTCATGCACGCCTGGCGCGAGAGTGCCCAGAACAAGCAGCGGGGCGTCCGCATCACCGTCTCCACCAGCTGGTTCGTGCCCAAGCCCCATACCGCCTTCCAGTGGGAGCCGCAGATCTCCAAGGCCGAGTACGAGCGCCGTGTGGCCCTGCTCCGCGACGCCATCAAGACCAAGACTGTCACCTACAACTGGCACGACTCCGACACCAGCTTCCTGGAGGCCGTCCTCGCCCGGGGCGACCGCCGTCTGGGAAAGGTGTTGGAAACAGCGTGGCGTAAAGGCGCTCACCTTGACGCCTGGGAGGAGTATTTCTCCCTGGATCGCTGGCTGGAGGCCTTCGACGCGTGCGGCCTGGACCCCCATTTCTACGCCAACCGCACCCGCAGCGAGGACGAGCTGCTCCCCTGGAGCATGATCTCCTCCGGCGTGACGCAGGACTATCTGAAGCGTGAGCGCCATCAGGCCTACGCGTCCCTGACCACCCCCGACTGCCGCACCCGCTGCAACGGCTGCGGCGCCAACAAACTTGTAGGAGGGAAGTGCGATGTCTAAGCTCCGTCTCCTGTTCATCAAGGAGGCCCAGGCCTCCTATATCTCCCACCTGGACCTGCTCCGCACCTTCCAGCGCGCCTTTCCCCGCACCGAGCTGGATATCAAGCACTCCCAGGGCTACCACCCCCATCCCATCATCTCCATCGTCCTGCCCCTGCCCGTGGGCCAGTCCAGCGACTGCGAGCTCCTGGACTTCGAGGTCACCCAGGACACCGACGGCCGCGGCATCGCCGAAAAGCTCAACACCGGTATGCCCTCCGGTCTGCGAGTGCTGGACTGCTATCCGGCTACCCGCCCCGTCCGCGACCTGGCGTATCTCCGGGCGGATGTCACCTTTGAGTACGACGCCGGTGTCCCCGCCGGCGCTGCCGAGGTCCTGACGGCCCTGTTCACCCGCCCGGCGCTGGTCATTCAGAAGCGCACCAAGCGCAAAGACCTGGCCGACGTCGATATCGCTCCCATGATACAGGAAGTGCACTTCCTGTCCAGCGCTCATGCCGTTACCGGCACCGTGGTGGTCCAGGCCCAGAACCCCGGCCTGAACCCTCAGCTGCTGGAGAAGGCCATCGCGGCCCACCTGCCGGCGCTGACCCCGGACTTCACCCGTATCCGCCGCCGCGAGCTGCTGGACGCCTCCGGCAACATTTTTCGCTGATATAGTAAAAAACCCTTGCATTTCTCTGCTATCTATGCTATTCTATCATGGCGTGAAAAGGGCGGTCCTCTGTCGCCGATATCCCGAATGTGCGCGGATATCGTCAAATGGCGGCATGAACACCTATAATTTAGGAGGAAATATCCATGGATCTCATCAAAGCACTGAACGAGAAGCAGCTGAAGGAAGTCCCCCAGATCCTGGTGGGCGACACCGTTCGCGTCCACGTGAAGGTCAAGGAAGGCGCCCGTGAGCGTGTTCAGGTCTTCGAGGGCA
>ERZ827490.827-NODE-827-length-45113-cov-26.903125_pt1 | contig 45113 bp, 33 predicted proteins | sample MGYA00519770_ERZ827490 | MGnify/ENA primary metagenome ERZ827490 (study PRJEB31778, sample SAMEA3449324) | human gut metagenome | biome: human gut; feature: human-associated habitat; material: faeces | place: United Kingdom | collected 2010/2012 ...
AATATTTGTGAGACTACCAACTTTTTTATGAACTATTTCTTATCCCGAACTGGGGCAAATGCTTCGATCCGCATACTCGTAGCAATGCCGGTCTTGAAAGAGGGATTCGGTTGCAGTGACGAGGATCTGTTTGAGAAGTGCGAGTTTGACCTTCTTACCAGAAAGGGCCTCGGCTTGGAACTTCTGACGGATGTAACTCCATCAATAAACACCTATTATCTCTTTCGTCGCCGTATCTGCGAGTATCAGGAAAGAACAGGCATAGACCTTATGCAGCTGTGCTTCGAACAGATTGCAGGCAGCCAGATACGCCTCCTCAAGATATCCGGCAAGAGTGTCCGTATGGACAGCAAGCTTATCGGCAGCAATATCGCTCGCCAGTCTCGCTATGAACTGATACATACAACTTTGGTGAGGTTCCTCAAGACATGTGCGCTTACCAAGCTCTCCTCAAAGCAGGAAGAGCGAGCAAAGGCGTATTTGAAAGAGGACTCCTTAAAGACCGTTTACCGTTCAGACTCCGAATCGCTCCAGAGCAATCTTGCTATAATTGGCAACTTCATCATGGACATGCTTGTGGCTTTTCCTGAGACCTCTCCTGAGCACAATCTTCTTCAACGTCTGTTTGATGAACAGTATGTCGTAAAGGACGGAAAGGCTGTTCTTCGAGACAAGAAGGAGGTAAAGGCTAACAGTCTCCAGAACCCCAACGATCCAGATGCGACCTATCGTAGCAAGAATGACCAGAAGGTGCAAGGCTATGTGACTAACATCACAGAAACTGTAGAGGAAGGCAAGCCCAGCATCATCACTTCCGTCCAGGTGGAAACAGCTGTATTTGCAGACTGTCATTTTCTTCAGGAGGCGGTGGAAAACAGTGAACGTGTCACGAATTCCACCATTGAGGACCTGTATGCGGATGGTGCCTATCAAAGTCCCGATAATCGAGAGTTTGCGAAGAACCATAACGCCATGCAGCTCAAGACTGGCAAGATGCAAGGTGGACGCAGATGGGAACTGATACCACATGACGAGGATGGGCTTACCGTCAGGGAGGTTGCTACTGGCAACACCTACGAGGCAATCAAAGCCGTCACAAAGCAAGGCTCCAGAAAGCGATGGAGAATCCCATGGAACAACAAAACCGGTTGGCGTTACTTTGAAGAAAAAGACATTAAAGCCTATCAGCTAAGGACGCAGATAGAAAGCCTTCCTTCAGAAGAGCAGCATAAACGGAATAACGTTGAAGCTGCCATGTTCCAATACAGTTTTCATACACGTAATGGCAAGACCCGATACAGGGGCTTGCTCAAATATCGCATGCATGCATATAGCAGATGTATGTGGATGAACCTCCGAAGGATGGTGATATTCCAGATTTCAACATTTCAAAGATCGATATTTGCCCTTTTCGGGCCTATTAGAGAAGCTTTCGGCTCTTTCATGGCAATTTCTCGAAAGATATTCACCCGTGAAGCCGATTGCCATGTTTCACTCAGAATGGCCACACTGGTCAGACTGAATTCAAAATGCGCCCCTTTTTAAAGTGGGCTCATTTATCTAATTCAGAGAGCACATTGGCACACACAGCTCGGAACTTATCCGTATATTTACGCTGTTTCAGCCTTTCAAAGGTAACAGCATGCTCTCCGACCAACTCTTCTGGATGCTCTTGAAAGTATTGCTCTACCCTTTGGTATTTGAGCCAGTCAATGAAGTGAAGACCAAGAAGGGAGCTCAGCCACAATGGAGTATCTTTATCGATAACTATCTCATTACCATTATTCATGAGCTCATTGAGTCTTTTGCCGACATTATTGAACGCATCAGCAAACTCTTTATTGCCTATTTCTCCCCTTACAAACTTTCCAAGCAGCTCCTTGGCCGTCGTTTCCAAGTCTGTAAAACGAGTTTTCTTTTTTTTACGGAACTTCCCGAACAAATCTGAAAAATCACAGAATGCCATATTATTCAACTTTAATACTTCTAATTGCAAATTTACGGTATTATTCTGATATCACAAACTTTTCGGGTGCCTTTCTTTGTTTTCAACGACAAGTATCCACCACACAGGCAGTTCTTTATCTGTTTTTTTAAAAAACGCTTGGCCAATTCAGATTTTGTTCGTAACTTAGTAGCTTGAAACGTAGAGCATGCAGAAAAATGGCGAAGATAGTAAATAAATATCCCGTAGGAATTCAGACTTTCTCGAAGATTCGCGAGAACGGTTATTTCTATATAGACAAGACCCAATTCATCGTGGATTTCCGGGAAAAGCAGATGTCGTATGTCTTTCTGAGTCGTCCAAGACGATTCGGAAAGTCGCTCTTTGCCTCTACCCTTCAAGCCTATTTCGAGGGAAGAAAGGAGCTTTTTGAGGGATTGGCCATTGCCGAATACGAGAAGGAATGGGTGAAGCATCCTGTGCTTCATTTCGACCTCAGCGGTGCCAAGCATTTTGACGCCAATGCCTTGAACAATTATCTTAATCTGGAACTTTTACCCTACGAAGAGCTTTATGGTAAGAGAGAAGGCGAGATTTACCCTAATGAAAGACTGGAAGGTATCGTAAAGCGAGCTTACAAGCAGACGGGCGAAAAGGCAGTCGTTATCATCGATGAATACGATGCCCCTTTGCTGGATGTGGTGCATGAGAAGGAAAACCTGCAACCGCTTCGCCGCATTATGCAAAACTTCTACAGTCCTCTAAAGAAGCTCGACCCATACCTGGAGTTCTGTTTCATCACGGGTATCACCAAGTTCCCGCAACTCAGCATCTTCAGCGAGCTCAACAACCTCGACAACATCAGTCTGTTCGACCAGTATTCGGCTATCTGTGGTATCAGCAAGACGGAACTAACCACACAGATGAAACCAGACGTCGAAGCATTGGGCGAAGTCCTTGGCATGACGTACGAGGAGTGTCTGAAAGAGCTGACGCAATTCTATGATGGCTATCATTTCAGCGAAAAGTCAGAAGACGTCTTCAATCCGTTCAGCCTGGTGAAGTCGCTGAACGCACGCAAGATAGCTCCTTACTGGTTTGGTTCGGGCACGCCATCTTTCCTCTTGAAATTGCTGGATAAGTATCATGTCAACCTTGCTTCTTTGGAGGGTCAGGAGGCGGTTTTGAGTTCCTTCGACCAATCGACAGAGGAAATGACAGACGCCCTGCCTCTGCTTTATCAGAGCGGTTATCTGACCATCAAGAAGTATGATCCGATGTTTCGCGAATACACTTTGGGCATCCCAAACAAGGAGGTCCGTGATGGTTTGCTCAATTCGCTGATACCTCACTATGTGAACCCTCGCCGTTCCGACAACGACGCCTTCCTCTTGGGATTTTGCAAGGCGGTTTACCGCAATGATATCGAAGCAGCATTGGAACACATGCGCACCTATATGGCTACGATCCCATACGATCTGGAGAACCATAGCGAGAAGCACTATCAGACCATCTTCTATCTGATGTTTAGTTTCCTCAACATCTATATCCGCACGGAGGTGAAGAGCGCCATCGGCAGGGCTGATGCCGTAATGCACATGCCGGACACGATATACGTCTTCGAACTGAAGGTTGACAAGAGTGCCGAGGAGGCTTTGGCACAAATAGACGAAAAGGGCTACATGCTGCCTTATCATGCTGAAGGTAAGCGGCTGGTAAAAGTGGGCATTAGTTTTGACAGTACTCAGCGCACGATCAGCGACTGGAAAATCAAGGAGGATTAAGAGGATTAAAAGGAGAGGCTAAGAACATTGCCCGCCATTGTACCATCGAGCCTTTTTAGTGTATTGTCGTCGATTTGCATTATTAGATTTATGTATAGATATTTCATTTACCTATCGTTTGACGGGCGTGCCTACCACGGTTGGCAGATACAGCCCAACGGCATCACCGTGGAGGAGGCGCTGGAGAAGGCGCTCTCGACCCTGCTGCACACCCCCATCGACGTGACGGGAGCGGGACGGACTGACGCTGGGGTCAACGCCCGGCTGATGGTGGCCCATTTCGACCTGCAGGAGCCGCTGGAGCTTCCCCTCGACTGCCACCAGCTGGCCTACCGCCTCAACAAGATGTTGCCCCGCGACATCTCCGTGAGCCAGATCCTACCCGTACCCTCGGATCTCCACGCGCGCTTCTCGGCCAAGAGGCGCACCTACCACTACTACATCCACACGCGGAAAGACCCCTTTCGCAGGGCCTACTCTCACGAGATCCACTACGCCCTCGACTTCGACCAGATGAACGCGGCAGCACAGATGCTTGTCGGCACACGCGACTTCCAATGTTTCTGCAAGGCGGGAAGCGACGTGAAAACGACCGTCTGCGACCTCTACGAGGCCCGCTGGGACCATCTGGACGGCGAGGCCTGGTGCTTCACCATCTCCGCCAACCGCTTCCTGCGCAACATGGTGCGCGCCGTGGTGGGCACCCTGGTGGAGGTGGGTCGCGGACGCCTCTCGCTGCAAAGGCTGGAGGAGGTGCTCGCAAAGGGCACCAGGAGCGACGCGGGCGAGAGCATGCCAGCCCACGCGCTATTTCTGTGGGATGTGGAGTATGGCGGGCTGGAACCGCAGGAAAATGGTGTTTTGGCTAAATAAATGAACACTTTGGTTGCCAGTTTGAGAAAAAAGGCTTATTTTTGCGCCATCAAAGTCAAAACATAGCATCTTTTACCCAGTTCCTTCCACCGGAAAGCGGGGAGGAGACACAAGAACAGACAACAATATGAGTAATATTTTCAGAGGATTGGGAGTTGCGCTGATCACTCCTTTCAAGAGCGACATGAGCATCGATTTCGAGGCTTTGGAGCGACTCGTCAACTATCAACTGGACAATGGTGCCGACTTCCTGTGCATCCTGGCCACAACGGGCGAGACGCCCTGCCTGACGCGGAGCGAGAAAGACGAGATCACCCGGGTCGTCAAGAGCGTGGTGAAGGGCCGCGTGCCCCTGCTCAAATATTGTGGCGGCAATAACACGCGGGCCGTCATCGAGGAGATGAAGTCCAGCGACTGGGAGGGTATCGACGGCATCCTGAGCATCTGTCCTTACTACAACAAGCCGTCGCAGGAGGGCTTGTACCAGCACTTCAAGGCCATCGCCGAGGCCAGTCCGCTGCCCTTGGTGCTCTACAACGTGCCGGGACGCACGGGAGTGAACATGAAGGCGGCCACGACGTGCCGCATCGCCAAGGACTTCCCCAACATCGTTGGCATCAAGGAAGCCTCGGGCAGCCTGGAGCAAGTCGACGAGATCATCAAGAACAAGCCCGAGGGCTTCGAGGTGATCAGCGGCGACGACGCGCTGACGTTCCCAATGATAGCCAGCGGAGCCGTCGGTGTGATCTCGGTCATCGGCAACGCCCTGCCCCGCCAGTTCTCCCGCATGATCCGCCTGGAGTTTGAGGGCAACTATGGCGAGGCACGCAAGATCCACCATCAGTTTACCGAACTCTACAAGCTCCTCTTCGTCGATGGCAACCCTGCAGGCGTGAAGGCCCTGCTCAACGACATGGGCATGATAGAGAACGTGCTCCGCCTGCCGCTCGTACCCACCGAGGTGACGACAAAGCAGAAGATGGCCGATATACTCAAGGCCCTCCATGTAGAATAAGAGAAAAAAACTGGAACGGGACGCCCATGGGACCGCGGGCGAAAGACCCAAGACCCAGACAGGCTTTTCCCAATCCGTCATCCTATTGCGCAGACAGACTGCTTCCATCTTCCTCTCTCCAAACAGGACAGAAGGCAGACACGGAAGCAGTTTGTCGGCGTACGCACACAACCTTGGTTATCAATTAAGTCAAACCTATATCACGCCAAAACTATGAACAGTCTGTTTATCGTATTGCCTATTCTCACCATCCTGATGTTCGACCTCGGACTGACGCTGGAGGGCAAGGATTTCCGCTTGGTCATGCTCCGCTACAAAGCTGTCCTGGCCGGCATGATCGGCCAACTGCTCCTGCTGCCCCTCATCGCCTGGGGCGTGGCAGGCGCCTTGTCGCTGAGCCCGCTCTTCACCATCGGCCTGATGCTCATCGCCTGCTGTCCTGGAGGCAGTTCGTCCAATGTCTTCTCGATGCTGGCCAAGGGCGACGTGGCCCTGTCGGTATCGCTCACGGCCGTCAGCAGCCTCATCACCCTCTTCACCGTCCCGCTGATCATGCAGGCCACCACCGCCCACCTGGGCGAGGCCATGGGGGTGAAGTTGCCCGTGGTCAACCTGCTGATGCAAAACGTGGTGACGATGCTGCTGCCTATCCTTCTGGGCATTGGCGCGCACCACTACTGGCGAGAGACGGCCCGAAAGATCGAGCGAGTGCTCTCCCGACTGGCCTTCCCGGCCCTGATGCTGCTGGCCGGCATCTTCTTCGTGCAGCACAAGACCACTATCGCCGACAACTTCGGCACGCTGGGCCTGGCCACCACCCTGCTCCTCCTCTGTGCCACCACAGGGGCGGGACTACTCTGCTACGTCTTCCGACTGCGTACACAGGAGCGGCGCACCATCGTTATCGAGGTGGGCATGCAGAACGCAGCCCAGGCCATCGCCGTGGCCTCCAGCCCCTTTGTCTTCAACGACGGGCGCATGGCCATCCCCGCCATCATCTACGCCCTGATGATGAACGTGATCCTGCTGACCTACGTGGGCATCATCAACCGGGGGAAGATTCTCGGATAAGGAGGGGGACTACCGCTAATATGAGACATGGGCCTTGTCCCCAGCTTCGCTTGATCGCTGGTGGCAAGGCCCATGCTCCAAACAGGGGGCTCAGTCCAAAATCTAAAAACTGAAATTGAAGCCTATCGAGGCGTACTCCTTAAACTGCAAGTAGCCGTGGTGGCTATCGCGCGCCACGCCATCGTCGAAGCGGGGATAGAGGAAGATCTGCGCAGAGACGAAGCGGTTGAACTGGAAGACGAACGTGTTTTCCCATTCCAACTCCACACGCTCGTAGGTAGTGTAGCCATAGAGGCGCGTGCGCCAGGTCAGGTCCTCCATCAGCGTCCACGAGAGATCGACCGTAAACTCCGAACCAAAGTCGTTGAGCACCCTGCGGTTGTCCTCGATGCCGAGTCGGGAGGAGAGGGAGCGCACACGGGTGTACTTCATGTTGTAGGCCAGCGGAGCGAGATGGATGTTGCCCTTCAAGCGATGGTGCTGCCAATCGACACTATAGTCCATACCCAAAGAGAGGTTGACATTGAGCGGGGCAAGGAAGTCGGAGTAGAGGGTCGGGTCGTTGGACCGATAGCTGTGGGTGAACTGCGTGTAGGTGAGCAACTGGAGCGTGTAGTACCAGCGTCTCGAAGCCTGCAGGCCCAACTTGGAGGTGAGTCGGATTAGGTCCTCCGTGGTCTTGTAGCGATGGAGCGAGTCGGAACGGGAACTCTGAAATCCGAAGCGCATCTCCAGCTTGTTCTCCCACTTCACCTTCTGCTTGTTGTTGTAGTTGGCCTCCATGATGACGGATCCCAGGGCGGAGTAGTTGCTCTCGCCTCCCTTATACCAGTTGTCGGAGACGTAGTTCTGCATGAAGCGCAGGGAGTAGTAGCCCGAGTAATGCCAAAAGTTGGGCTTATGGACCACCAGCTGGACGGGCACGACGTCGGGCTCCACGGGCATGGGGTCTGCATGGTCGCCCATCTCCGTCTCAGTCTGTATGGGCGCCTCGATGAGGTCGAGGTCGGAACGGTCGGCACGGAGGCGAGCAGAAGTGGTGCGCACCAAGTCGGGCCGGCGCACATAGAGGCCCAGCAGGGTGCTATCGACAAAGGCCTGCTCCCCCGTGCTTCCACCAGAGAGGGAGAAAGCGTCGAGCACCTTGCCCTTGTAGAAGGTCAGAGGCAGGAAAAGTTGTGCTGCGGAGAGCGGAGCAACCTTGGAAGGACGGTAGGCAGGTCGACGAGCCGCATCACCAAAGATAGAGTCGCGCAGGAGCGCAAGCGAGTCAACTGGATCCGAGAGATCGCCATGGGGCTTCTCTACGGAAACCGCTGAAACTGCGGATCTTGAGGCGTGCGATCTGGCCTGGGCCGTGGCGATTGTCGGCAGGCAAAGCAGGCTAAACGCCATCCATATCATCGTTTTCATTCGTTCGAGCGTTATTAATTTAGGCGCAAAGATACAAATAAAAGCCGTAAGAACTTGCCACTTTCGGTTATTTATTGTAAATTTGCACCTTGTTATAACATATACATTTATCAACAAAGTGGCTGAGACAAAATACATCTTTGTGACCGGCGGTGTAGTTTCATCGCTTGGCAAGGGGATTATCTCCTCATCTATCGGCAAGCTGCTCCAGGCAAGGGGCTATAACATCACCATTCAGAAGTTCGATCCCTACATCAATATCGACCCGGGAACGCTGAACCCCTATGAGCATGGCGAGTGCTATGTGACGGTCGATGGTATGGAAACGGACCTTGACTTGGGACACTATGAGCGGTTCACCGGCATCCAGACCACCAAGGCCAACTCCATGACGACGGGCCGCATCTACAAGAGCGTCATCGACAAGGAGCGCCGCGGCGACTATTTGGGCAAGACCATCCAGGTCGTACCTCACATCACGGACGAGATCAAGCGCAACATCAAGCAGCTTGGCCAGAAATATCACTACGACTTCGTCATCACCGAGATTGGCGGTACGATCGGCGACATCGAGAGTGCGCCGTTCATGGAGGCGATCCGCCAGATGAAATGGGAGCTGGGCGACCGCGCCATCAACGTCCACCTGACCTACGTGCCCTACCTGCACGCAGCGGGTGAGCTGAAGACAAAGCCCACGCAGCACAGCGTGAAGGAGCTCCAGAGCGTCGGTATCCAGCCCGACGTGCTCGTCCTTCGCACGGAGAAGCACCTCGACGAGGGCATTCGCAAGAAGGTGGCCAACTTCTGCAACGTCGATTTCGACTGCGTCGTGCAGAGCGAGGACCTGCCGAGCATCTACGAGGTGCCCGTGGCCATGCAGAATCAGGGGCTCGACGAAGCCATCCTGCGCAAGTGTCATGAGCCTATCGGAGAGCGTCCGGCCCTGGGTCCGTGGAAGTCGTTCCTCGACCGCCGCGCCAAGGCCACCGAGGAAGTGCACATCGGACTCGTCGGCAAATATGACCTGCAGGACGCCTACAAGAGTATCCGCGAGGCGCTGCTTCAGGCTGGCACATACAACGACCGCAAGACCGTACTGACGTTTATCAACTCCGAGGAGATCACCGAGGAGAACGTCGGCGAGATGCTCAAGGGACAGGACGGCATCGTCGTCTGCCCGGGCTTCGGCCAGCGTGGCATCGAGGGCAAGGTCATCGCTGCCCACTACAGCCGCACCCACGATATCCCGACCTTCGGTATCTGCCTCGGTATGCAGATGATGGTGGTGGAGTTTGCACGCAACGTGCTGGGCTACGCCGACGCCAACAGCCGCGAGATGGACAAGAAGACACCCCACAACGTCATCGACATCATGGAGGAGCAGAAGAACATCACCAACATGGGTGGTACGATGCGTCTGGGTGCCTACGAGTGTGTATTAAAACAAGGTTCGCGCGTGTTCAATATATATAAGTCTGAGCACATTCAGGAGCGCCACCGCCATCGCTATGAGTTCAACAACAACTTCGAGAAGGAGTTTGAGCGCAACGGCATGAACTGCGTGGGACGCAATCCCGAGAGCGACCTTATCGAGATTGTGGAGATACCGGGGCTGAAATGGTACATCGGCACGCAGTTCCACCCCGAGTATCAGAGTACGGTGCTGAAGCCACACCCCCTCTTCCTCGACTTCGTCCGCGTGGCAGGCGAGAACCACAAGGCGTAGTAGCACCTCTCATCAGACAAAGAAACAGTATCAGATAAACGAATGGACAAAAATACGATTACCGGCTTTGTGCTCATTGCGCTGATTCTCTTCGGCTTTGCTTGGTGGCAACAGCCCTCGGAGGAGCAGCTAGAGCAGCAGCGGAAGGAGTTTGTAGAAGACTCTCTCCGTGCGGTCAAAGCCAAACAACAACAGGCCAAGAAGGAGGCGCTGCAGCAGCAACAGCAAGAGAAGGCCCAAGCCTATACGTCGGCCCTCTTCCACAAGTCGCTCTCGGGCACGGCACAGGACGTGGTGCTCCAGAACGGAAAGCTCGCCCTCACGCTCTCCACGAAGGGTGGTACGGTGGCCAAGGCCGTCATCAAGGACTATGTGGGCCACAACCTGAAGGTGCAGGACGGTTCGAAAGATACCAAGGACGTCACCCTCTTCGAGGGCAACGACCAGCGGCTCAACTACTTGCTATCGGGCAAAGAACTCAATATCGAGACTGAGGACCTTTACTTCACGCCCAGCAACGTCACCGACTCCACGGTGACGATGACGGCGGAGGCTGCACCGGGCAAGACGCTGACGCTGGACTACGTCCTGGGCAAGGACTATATTCTCCGAGTGAGCCTGCGCGCCAACGGTCTGGGTGGCCTCTTCGCCCCCGACTACAACGAGGTGGGCATCTCCTGGGAGGAGAACGCACGACAGCAGGAGCGCGGCTTCACCTTTGAGAACCGCTATGCCACACTGACCTACAAGAAGGCCGACGGTGGCACAGACCATCTGAGCGAGGCTTCGGAGAAAGAGGAGACCACGGAGGACGCCCTCGACTGGGTGGCCTTCAAGAACCAATTCTTCTCGGCAGTGATGATTTCGAAGGACAACTTCCAGACGGGCGCACGACTGAAGAGCACCCCGCTGAAGAAGGAGTCGCACTATCTGAAGAACTACCAGGCACGCCTGAAGACGGCCTTCGACCCCACGGGCAAGAAGGCCACGGAACTGGAGTTCTACTATGGCCCCAACGACTTCCGCCTCCTGCAGAAGGTGGAGAAAGAGAGCGCCTTCGGCAAGGATCTGGAGATGCAGCAGCTTGTCTATTTGGGCTGGCCGCTCTTCCGTATCATCAACCGCTGGTTCACCATCTATGTCTTCGACTGGCTGAGCACCTTCTTCCCGATGGGTGTCGTGCTCATCCTCATCACACTCCTGCTCAAGGTCATCACCTTCCCGATGGTGAAGAAGAGCTACATGAGTTCTGCCAAGATGCGCGTGCTCAAACCGAAACTCGACGAGGCCACGAAGCAGTATGACAAGCCGGAGGATCAGATGAAGAAGCAGCAGGCTATGATGCAGCTCTACTCGGAGTATGGCGTCAGCCCGCTCTCAGGCTGTCTGCCGATGCTGATCCAGTTGCCGATCTGGATTGCTATGTTCAACTTCGTGCCAAATGCCATCCAGTTGCGCGGACAGAGTTTCCTGTGGATGCAGGATCTGAGCACCTACGACCCCATCGTCGAATGGGGTACGAATATCTGGCTCATCGGCGACCACCTGTCCCTGACCTGTATCCTCTTCTGCGGTGCCAACATCCTCTACACCTGGTTCACCATGCAGCAGCAGAAGGACCAGATGGTCGGTCAGCAAGCCGAGCAGATGAAGATGATGCAGTGGATGATGTATCTCATGCCGCTGATGTTCTTCTTCATGTTCAACGACTACTCGTCAGGTCTCAACTTCTACTACTTCATCTCCCTGTTCTTCTCCGCAGCCATCATGTTCACGCTGCGCAAGACTACCAACGAGAAGAAGTTGCTGGACTACCTTGAGGCACGCCGCTCGGAGAACCAGAAGAACCCGAAGAAGCAGAACGGCCTGATGGCCCGTATGCAGGCTATGCAGGAACTGCAGCAGAAGCAGCAGGAGGAACTGAGAAGAAAGAAGGAGGATCTAAACAGGAGGAAGAAGCAATAGCTCTTCCCCCACCAACCGGGTGTCTTACAGCACCCGGCCTCTCTTTTCAGACAGAAGGATCTTTCCTGGGAAGACACCAAAAGGACTATCCATGGAAAAAATCACTTTTTCAGAAATAACAACGGTTACTCACGGGCAAAAAATGTCCGTGAGTACTTTAGATTTATAACGATGAACAAAAACCTTACAATCGCCATGACGACTGCAATGCTACTGAGCGGCGGCGTGGCACAAACGCAAGCACAAGACGTGAACATTGGCAAGAGCAAGCAGGTGATGCTGAAAGGCGACATCATGACTCCCGAGACTCTCTGGGCCATGGGACGTGTGGGCTCTGCGGCAGCCTCACCCGACGGCAAGCAGGTCGTCTATCAGGTGGGCTACTACAGCGTGAAGGAGAACCGCGGCCACCAAGTGTTATTTATCATGAACGCTGACGGCACGGGCCAGACCAAACTCACCACCGACGCCAAGAGCGAGAGCGACCCTGTATGGATCGAAGGCGGCAAGCGCATCGCCTTCCTTCGTGGAGGTCAGGTATGGGCCATGAACCCTGACGGCTCGGGCCGCACACAGCTCACGAAGGACGCCACGGCCATCGAGGGATTCAAGTTTTCACCCGACGGCAGCCGCGTACTGCTCATCAAGTCGCTGCCCTACCACGGCACGATCAAGAAAAACCCCGACGACCTTCCTATGGCATCGGGCCGTCTCGTCACGGACATGAACTACCGTCACTGGGACCACTATGTGGAGAACATTGCTCACCCCTTCGTCGCACAGGTATCCGCCCAGGGCATCGACGCAGGATGGGATATCCTCGAGGGACAGCCCTACGAGAGCCCGCTGGCACCCTTTGGTGGCATCGAGCAGTTTGACTGGAGCCCCGACTCCAAGCACATCGCCTACACCTGCCGCAAGAAGGTGGGCGTGGACTACGCCGTCTCCACCGACGCCGACATCTTCCTCTTCAACATCGAGACCAAGGCCGACCGCAACCTCTGCAAGCCCGAGGACTATGTGGCTCCAAAGATCAACTATACCAAGTCGCTCCGCAACCAGAAGGTCAACCATCAGGAGGGCGACATGAACGTCGGCTACGACGTCAATCCGCGCTTCTCGCCAGACGGCAAGTATGTGGCTTGGCTCAGCATGGAGCACGACGGCTACGAGAGCGACCGCAACCGCCTGTGTGTCTATGAGCTGGCCACGGGCAAGAAGTCGTATGTCGCAGAGGCCTTCGACTCCAATGTCGACGACTACTGCTGGAACACCGACTCCAAGACCCTCTACTTCATCGGCTGCTGGCACGCCACGGTCAACGCCTACCAGACCAACCTCAAGGGTGAGGTGAAGAAGCTGACCGAGGGCGACCACAACTACGTGGCTCTCCAGCTTCTGGGCAACACGGGCAAGCTCCTCGGCACGCGCCAGAGCATCACCGTCCCCAGTGACCTCTACGTCATCAAGCCCGCTAAGAAGGAGGGACAGTCGGAGCAGACGCAGATCACCTTCGAGAACAAGCACATCTACGACCAGATGGCTGTGGGCAACGTCACGGACCGCTGGGTGAAGACCTCTGACGGCAAGGAGATGCAGGTATGGATCATCACCCCGCCCCACTTCGACCCCAACAAGAAGTATCCTACGCTGCTCTTCTGTGAGGGTGGCCCGCAGAGCCCCGTCTCACAGTTCTGGAGCTACCGCTGGAACTTCCAGATCATGGCTGCCAACGGCTATGTGGTCGTTGCCCCGAACCGTCGCGGACTGCCTGGCTATGGCAGCAAGTGGAACGAGGAGATCTCTGGCGACTGGACGGGCCAGTGCATGAGAGACTATCTGGCTGCCATCGACGATGCTGCCAACAACCTCCCGTTTGTTGACAAAGACCGTCTCGGTGCCGTCGGCGCCTCTTTCGGCGGTTTCTCCGTCTATTACCTTGCCGGCCACCACGACAAGCGCTTCAAGTGCTTCATCTCCCACGACGGTGCCTTCAATCTGGAGTCGATGTACACCGACACAGAGGAGGCCTGGTTTAGCAACTGGGAGTATGACGACGCCTACTGGAACCAGGACCGCACGGACAACGCCCGCCGCACCTATGAGAACAGCCCCCACCTCACCGTTGACAAGTGGGACACGCCGATTCTCTGCATCCACGGCGAGATGGACTATCGCATCAATGCCAACCAGGGCATGGGTGCTTTCAATGCAGCCCGCCTTCGCGGCATTCCCGCAGAACTGCTCATCTTCCCCGATGAGAACCACTGGGTATTGCAGCCGCAGAACGGCATTCTCTGGCAGCGCACTTTCTTCGAGTGGCTCGACCGCTGGCTGAAGAAGTAATCACAGGAAAGTCAATCAACAAAATAACAAAAAATGGAAAATAAAACTTTGCGCGACTCGGCAGCCATCCGTTGGACCGCCTTGTTGCTCCTGGCACTGGCCATGTTCTGTGCCTACATCTTCGTAGACATCTTGTCTCCGATCAAAGACCTCATGCAGTCGCAACGCGGCTGGGATTCTGACGCCTTCGGCACCATGCAGGGTTCCGAGACGTTCCTCAACGTGTTCATCTTCTTCCTCATCTTTGCCGGTATTATCCTCGACAAGATGGGTGTCCGCTTCACGGCCCTTCTCTCTGGTGGCGTGATGCTGGTGGGCGCCTGCATCAAGTGGTACGCTGTCAGCGACGGGTTCATCGGCAGCGGCCTGGAGACTTGGTTCACCAACAACCTCAACCATATTCCCGTCTTCGAACAGCTCGGCGTCTCACCCTTCTATGAGGGAATGCCCGCCTCTGCCAAGTTGGCCGCCATCGGTTTCATGCTTTTCGGTTGCGGTACGGAGATGGCTGGTATCACGGTCTCGCGCGGTATCGTGAAATGGTTCAAGGGCCGCGAGATGGCACTGGCCATGGGATCAGAGATGGCATTGGCCCGTCTCGGTGTGGCCACCTGTATGATCTTCTCGCCGTTCGTAGCCAAGTTTGGCGGTGTCGTGAGCGTGTCGCGCTCTGTAGCCTTCGGTGTGGTGCTGCTCTGCATCGCCATGATCATGCTGGTCGTCTATTTCTTTATGGACAAGAAGCTCGACGAGCAGACTGGTGAGGCTGAGGAGAAAGACGAGCCGTTCAAGCTCAGCGACCTTGGCCAGATTCTTACCTCCAGTGGCTTCTGGCTCGTATCACTGCTCTGCGTGCTCTACTACTCCGCCATCTTCCCCTTCCAGAAGTATGCTGTGAACATGCTCCAGTGCAACCTCACCTTCACTGAGGTGCCCGCCGACTCGTTCTGGGGTTCTCAGAGCGTGACCTACATCCAGTATGTCATCATGCTCTTCGTAGCCGCCACCGCCTTCTTGTTCAACTTCATGAAGCAGAAGGCCGTGAAGTTCTTCGTACTGGCCCTCTCCATAGCTGGTCTCGTCACCTATTGCTATATGGGCTACATGCGCCAGTCAGCAGAGTCTATCTTCGCCGTCTTCCCCTTGCTCGCCGTGGGTATCACGCCGGTGCTCGGCAACTATGTCGACCACAAGGGTAAGGCTGCTTCCATGCTCGTGCTGGGCTCTATCCTGCTCATCGCCTGCCACCTCACCTTCGCCTTCGTACTTCCTGAGTTCAAGGGCAACCAGGTGGGCGGTGTCATCGTGGCCTATCTCACCATCCTCGTCCTCGGTGCTTCCTTCTCGCTCGTACCGGCCTCTCTGTGGCCCAGCGTGCCGAAGCTCGTCGATGCCAAGGTGATTGGTTCTGCCTACGCGCTGATCTTCTGGATTCAGAATATCGGTCTGTGGCTCTTCCCGCTCCTCATCGGTAAGGTGCTCAACGCCACCAACGAGGGTGTGACCGACGCCACGCAGCTCAACTACACTGCCCCGCTCGTCATGCTGGCATGCCTCGGTGTGGCCGCACTCTTCATCGGCTTCGTCCTGAAGATTGTGGACAAGAAGAAGAACCTCGGTCTCGAGTTGCCCAACATTCAGGAGTAACCTCTCCTGTACAACCCACTTATACGAAGGGATGGCTTTCACGGGCCATCCCTTTGTTTTTCTAAGGAAAAAACCGTATCTTTGCCGACGTAATCATATCAAACAGACTACCACCATGGCAAAAGTAAGAATCAAAACTCCCGAGGGCGACATCCTTGTACGCCTCTATGACGACACACCGCGACACCGCGACAACTTCCTCAAACTGGCACGCGAGGGCTACTACGACGGCACACTTTTCCACCGTGTCATCAAGGACTTCATGATACAAGGCGGAGACCCCGATAGCCGCAATGCACCAGCGGGGAAGATGCTCGGCACAGGCGGACCCGATTACACAATCCCTGCGGAGATAGCCTATCCGCTGCGCTACCATAAGCGAGGCGCCTTGAGTGCGGCCCGACTTGGCGATGAGGTCAACCCTGAACGCGAAAGTTCCGGAAGCCAGTTTTATATCGTTTGGGGGAAGACCTTCAAGGCACAAGAACTGAAACAGATGGAACGCCAGATGGCCATGCAACAGGAACAGGAAGTCTTCAATGCCCTCGCCCGAGAGCACCACGACGAGATCATGACACTTCGCCGCAGTCGCGATCGTGCGGGACTGCAAACACTACAAGACCAGCTGGTGGAGCAGACCAAGGCTAAATGCAAGGAGATGGGCCGTCCATCCTTCACCGACGAGCAGGTGGAAACCTATACGACCCTTGGCGGCACACCATTTCTTGACGGTCAGTACACTGTGTTTGGCGAGGTGGAGGAAGGACTCGACGTCGTGGAACGCATCCAAAACTGTAACACCGCCCGCAATGACCGCCCACGCCAGGACATCAGTATAAGCGTGGAAGTGGTGGAATCGGAGGAGTAAAAAGGAAACCAAAGGGGCATTCATCGGATGCTACCAATGGAAAAAACAATCGAGTAGGAGGAAAACGAAGTAGTTTTTCTCCTACTTTCGTTTTCCGACCTCTCACACCACCGTACGTGCGGTTCCGCATACGGCGGTTCCTATTTTGGGTGCCATTCGAGATACGACCCCATCAAAGTAGCATATCCTGCCCTACATAGATGCTCATTTGTTATAGCTCTATGCAGTATGTAACTATCAGCTATTCGCCAATAGCCTTTGCGAGTATTACCCCATTCGTATGCTTTGTATTTATTAATACCGCATCTAATGAGGTTTGCCACTTTTGTCTCGACTTTCTTCCAAGCTTTCCATATACACATGCGTATTCTACGTCTTAACCATTCATCTGTTTCAAGTAAGAGACGTTTCATATTGGCAAGATGATAATAACCTACCCACCCTTTTATGTATTCTTTCAGTTTTTGCTTTCTCTTGGCATATCCCCAACCATTGCTGCGACTTGTCAATTCTTTCAACCTTGACTTCATCTTGGCTTTGGATTTTGAATGCACCGTGAGTTGGCATTTGCCTTTCATCACATTAAAGGAGTAACCGAGGTATTTCACTCCTCGCACGTATGACACTACGGTCTTATCCTTGTTGACTTTGAGATATAGAGCATTCTCTATGAATCGGGTTATGCTCTCCTTTACTCGCATTGCAGCCCTTTTTGGACTTGCAGAATATCATCGAGTCATCAGCATAGCGCACAAAGGGAAGTCCTCTGCGTTCAAGTTCTTTATCCAGTTCGTTGAGCATGATGTTACTCAACAACGGACTTAGCGGTCCTCCTTGCGGAGTTCCTTCCTTGCTCGCTTCAAACAGACCTTTGTTCATTACACCACTTCGGAGATATTTGTGTATAAGACTGACAACTCTGCCGTCTTTGATAGTACGGCTGAGGATTTCTATGAGTTTGCTATGGCTCACGGTGTCGAAGAAGCGTTCGAGGTCAAGGTCTACTACATATATGTAGCCTTCGTTGATTATCTTTTGCGCCCCTCGTAGTGCATCATGGCATCCTCTTCTCGGACGGAAGCCGTAGCTCGTCTTGGAGAATTGGTTCTCATAGATGGGGGTCAGTACTTGGTTGATGGCTTGTTGCACCAGACGGTCTACAACTGTAGGTATTCCCAACAGGCGCATCTTGCCGTTGTCTTTGGGTATTTCTACCCTCTTGACTGGGTTCGGACGGTAAGAGCCGTCCATCAAGGAACGGATGAGTACCTCCTTATTGGTCAAGAGCCACGGGAGCAGTTGCTCGCACGACATCTTGTCGATACCACCACAACCTTTGTTTCTCATAACAGCCTTGTAGGCTCGGTTGAGATTCGCAGGACTAAGGATTTGCTCGAAAAGGTGTTCCTTGTCGAATGGTACTTCCACGATGTTGTCTTCACACATCCACATGAAAGTCTGCACTCCCCCATACCATTCGGTTTCCGACCTATCTCTTTGGGGGCAGCCATTAACTTGGGATAATGTTTTCTGCATTCTTTCCTTCATGAGGTATGTTTCAATTACTATCGTTTAATTGTTAGGTTCAGCCCTTCGTGCAACGTTATCGACTATTGCACTACTATGGCGTCTGCTGACTTCTCACGGCAAGCTTTACTCCACTTCATTCGTAAAAGCAACTATTTGAAGCGTCCGTGAGACCTCCTCGGATAAGGGCATTGTCTTTCCATCTTATACCCACTTCATTTACACCGACCGTTCCGAATAGCTATCGGGCCTTGGTTTGACTGGCAACCTTACCCACGGTCATATGCCTTGTATGAAGTTTCTGTTCGTTAGGCCAGATGTTTGCCGCCAGCTTCTTTCAGATTCCAACTCACGATGGACACCCTTGCCTTTGGCTATGTAATTCCCGCTATTAGGGCTTACTCGGGACTTGCACCCGTTAGACAATGCTCATGCCGAGCATACCAGTAAAGACGGCTTTTATCTCTCTTTTCAGCGATAAAAGCCGTCTTTAGCCTTCAGAGTCCCCGACTACGAAACAAATCGGGGAAAGAGCGAAAAGGGGACTATCGCCTTGAACCAGATCGCTGTAACGGAAATGTAATTTGAATGTCATATAGGTGAAACTCCATTGCCGCTAGATTGTAGTAATTTTGCAACCGCAAACGGTATGGGCAAGCTTTGAGAAAAAACCTTCCCATAAAAAGTTTCAACCAGACCCAAGGAGAACTGGCTAAAAAGTTCAGAAGCCAATAGAGTTCAGTAACTGACAAAGCTCAGTAACTGACAAAAGTGAGTTCAATCAGATAAAGAGTCCGATAAAAGTTTCAACCGATGAAAAAGATAGAAAAGCAAGTGATGTACGTGGAGCGCGACGTGAGTTGGATGTACTTCAACCACCGCATTCTCCAAGAGGCCGAGAAGTCTGAAGTGCCCCTGCTGGAGCGCCTTTCCTTCCTCGGCATTTACAGCAACAACCTCGACGAGTTTTTCCGAGTGCGGGTGGCTACCCTCAACCGCCTGGCCGACAGCGAAGCCCTGCCCGAGAAGCACCGCAAGACCCTGAAGAAGACACTCAAGACTATCAATCAACTCAATGAGGCTTATGCCGCGGAATACGCCCAGGCCATTGATACAGTCTTTGATGAGTTGGAGCAGCATCACATCCGCGTGCTCAACGAGACACAACTCAATGATGAACAGAAGCAGTATCTCCGCCGTTTCTTCTACGATAAACTCAACGGATCCACCAACCCCATCTGGCTCTCTGCCATCGACGACCTCAACGTCTTCGAGGACAACCGTATCTACCTCGTGGTGAGAAAGGCCCACATCGAGGGCGACGGGAAGGTGAAGTATGCCATCATCAAGGTGCCCGACCGCGTCTATGGCCGCTTCATCAAAATACCAGCGAGCGACGGCTTCGACAATATCATGTATCTCGACGACGTGGTACGCTTCTGTCTGCCCCTGATCTTCATTGGAACGAAGCCCTCGGTCTATGATGCCTACTCCTTTAAGTTTACCAAGGATGCGGAGATGGAGGTGGACAACGAGGCCGACTACGGCGCTATGGAGAAGATAGCACACGGTGTGAATTCGCGCAAGCGAGGCGTCCCCATCCGCGTCATCTACGACCGCGAGATGCCACGCGAGATCCGCAAGCGCATCTCCGACCGTCTGAATATGCGCGAACTGGATACCTCACTGGCTGGCGGCCGCTATCAAAACCACCGCGACCTGATGTCGTTTCCCGACTGTGGACATGCGGGGCTGCGCTACGAGAAGTGGCAACCCGTGATGCGACCCGAGTTTCTCAGCGAGGAGTCGCTCCTTGACCAGATTCGCAAGAAGGACCACTTCATCCACGTACCTTACCACTCTTTCGACGCTTACATCCGACTACTGCGTGAGGCAGCACTGCGCCCGAGCGTGAAGGAGATCAAGACCACGCTCTACCGCCTGGCCTCAGATTCCAAGGTGGTGAAGGCGCTAATCTGCGCCGCCCGCAACGGCAAGAAGGTCACGGCGGTGGTGGAACTCATGGCCCGCTTCGACGAGGAAAGCAATATCAAGTGGAGCAAGCGGATGCAGGAAGAGGGAGTCAACGTCATCTTCGGCGTAGAGGGACTGAAAGTCCACTCAAAACTCCTGCACATCAAAACCACCAAGGGAGACATCGCGTGTGTGGGCACTGGCAACTTCCACGAGGGCAACGCCCGGGTCTATACCGACTACTTGATGATGACCGCGCGCCGCGGCCTCGTCGCCGAGGTTGAGAAAGTGTTCACGTTCATCGACCGTCCCTTCTCGCCCCCGCGCTTCCGCGAACTGCTCGTCTCGCCCAACTCCATGAAGACGCGTATCCTCCGCATGTTTGACAACGAGATCAAGAACGCACAGGCTGACCGGCCAGCGTGGGTGAAGATCAAGATCAACCACATCACCGACACCGACATGGTGCAGAAGATGTATGAAGCCTCGCGGGCAGGCGTGAGAATCGACGCGCTGGTGCGTGGCAACTGTTCCCTTGTGCCGGGTGTGGCAGGCGTGAGCGACAACATCCGCATCGTGGGCATCATCGACCGCTACTTGGAACACTCACGCATCCTGATCTTCTGCAACAACGAGCGCCCCCGCTTCTTCATCGGATCTGCCGACTGGATGCCGCGCAACCTGGTCAACCGCATCGAGGTAATGGCTCCCGTCTATGACGACGACATGCGGCGCGACCTGCTCCGCACGGTGGACCTCGGACTGCACGACACGACCAATGGCCGCCTCGTCGACGGACACGGTACGGACGCTATACAGCCCGTAGCCGAAGGAGAGAATCCGCTACGTTCGCAGGAAGAGTTACACGAAGCCTACGCCCTATGAACATCGCCGCAATAGACATCGGATCCAATGCTGCCCGCCTGCTCATCAAGCGCTTCGAAGCCGACGAGACGGGGGCAGCACGCGTGCGCAAACTGCTTTTCATTCGCATTCCCCTGCGCCTGGGCAAGGACGTCTTCACACTTGGCAAGGTTTCGAAGGAGCGACAGCGCATGATGCTCCACATGATGAAAGGTTTCCGCCAGTTTATGCTGCTATATGAGGTGGAGCATTTCCGCGCCTGCGCCACTTCGGCTATGCGCGACGCCGAGAACGGCAGAAAACTGATGCTGCGCTTAGAAAAGGAGACGGGAATAGCGCTGGAGATCATTCCCGGAGCGGAGGAGGCACAGCTGCTATGCAACAACCTCGTGGAATATACAGACAGCAGGGTGGGCAACTTCGCCTATGTAGATGTCGGCGGTGGATCGACAGAGATTTCCCTTCTACACGACGGAGTTCTGGCCGAGAGCCATTCCTTCAATATCGGCACCCTCCGCATGCTCGGTGGCGCAGTGAGCGAACAAGAGCTGATGGACATGCGACAGATGCTGGAGGAGTATGCTCGGGAGTTTCCCGCCACAAAGATTATAGGATCGGGCGGCAATATCAACCGCCTCTTTCGCCTAGCACGCCTCAAAGGACCGCAGCGAGAGTTGCCCGTGGAGCGACTGCAAGAGCTCTATGACACCCTCCAAGCGCTCACCGTCGTTCAGCGAATGGAGCAGTTCAAACTTAAGGAGGACCGTGCCGACGTGATTGTCCCTGCGGCGGAGATATTCCTCACTGTAGCCGAAGCGCTGGGCAGCGAAAGCATCATCGTGCCCAATATCTCGCTCGCCGACTCCATCGCAGATGGTATCTGGCGCGAAATGCAGATGAAAGGCTAAGCTGGTTTGCCTCCCTAGGCTAGAATCCTTCTGAGGATATTTATGTTTAGAGGTTATTTATGCTCGGAGGATATTTATATTCAGAGGATATTTGCCCTCGGGGCTTGTTTGACTCTACTTTTGTGTTCCTAAGCAACTTTCCCCTTCAGCAACCTTCTCCGCATCGTCCCAGCATATCTTTTTTCCCCTGCTTGCGCTTTCTGATAGCCCATCCGCTCCAAAGGATGGCGAGGGTCAGCAGCGAGGCAAAGAAAATATAGATGAGGCGAACGGGGCCGAGGAAAGTGTAAATGCGCCCCGTATGCACTTCAAGGGCAAGTTGCCAAAGAGAGATAGGAAGTCGGGCCATCCAGGAGGGCTGGCGCAGCGCATCCGTCCCGTGGTCATAGGTGCAGACGATGTCGTCGCCGAAGTCGGAAGAGAATCCCGACACGGCTATTTGGCCAAAGGGCGAGGCTGGCCGTGTGGGAGCCGGCGCATGGGTAAAATAGTCGTAGGCCTTGCCCGAGCCACGATGCCAACAGTAGAGACCTGCAAAAGAACCGACAATCCACGACTGCTGATCAGCAGAGAGAGAGAGGACGTTGACGCCCATCACGCTCACGGCAGGTGCCTGGGTCTCGCGGACGGGCTGGTGACGGAAGTCGGTCAGCGAGTAGAATCCATCAGAGGTGGACAACAACCAGTCGGACCGATTGGCATCCCACCGCAGTGCACGCAACTTATCCTGCCAGGGGTTGGGGCTGTCTAGCAGCGAGCCAGGAATGGGTGGTGTAGCAATCCGAACCACGGCGAGAAGCAAAGGCGGACGCAGTGCAAACCCCGTCAGCGTGATGAACACAAGGAGCGGCAGCGCATAGCGTCCCCAGCGATCGTGCCAACGGAAGTGCCAGCGCAACCCCTTCTGCCACATTCCTTTGTTGCAACGACGCCTGATCCATTTGGGCAACAGCCAGATGACGAATCCCGACAGACAGAGGAAAGCCAGCAACAGGGCAACAAGATCCACGACCAATTTGCCCATCAGGCCTCCTATCTCGCCACTATGAACGAGCCATAGCGTACGGAAGAGGCTCACCTTCTTCGAATAACCTGCGGGGGCGTGGAGTTCAACACCTTGGAAATAGCTATAGGGCGGCGTGGCGACATAGAGCGAATCTCTTCCCACAAAGACGACACTGTCACCTCGTGTGGTAACGTCGCTGAAGCGCGTGGGATGGAGTGTAGAAGCATGACCCACAGCCAACCGCCGCCACAATCCTTCGCGCCATTGGTATGCGTCGAAGGGCGAGCAGGCAAACAGTTCACCTCGCTTCGTCCGCACCACATTGCGAATCGTGCGCGCATCAGCACCTGACCCCATTCCTGCAGTATGATCTGCAAAGCGCTGGCCATGGGCATCCGTGAGCCATACGCCTCCAGCCCCATAGACCAAGATGCTATCGGCACTGAGCCTCAGCGTGCCGCGCAGCAGCCCATTGTTCCAGTTGGTAAACTGATAGCCCGCGGGCAGCCACTGGCGCGAGAGGTCCATATTGCCAAAACTATGCCTATGGTTGAGCACGAGGCCCGAGAGGGCAAAGAGCAGGAGGAAGAAGCCAAAGCCCACCCCCAGCCATTTGTGCCAACGCCGATATGTCTTTTTGCTAATCACTTGTGAGAATATCGTATTGTTTCGACGTGCAAAAGTAATGTTTTCCCTGTGCCTACACAATACACAATAATAATGATTTTCGGGTGCGTAACACCATTTACTATGAAGCAACGAGTCTCAAAAACTAAAACTCCAGTCGCAGGACCAAGGGCAGGTGGTCGCTATAGCCATTGTTGTAGCGCGGGCCATAGTAGCCGCGTCGTGGTTTCACGCCTCCGTATTGTTCGTCAGGCTCGATGAGAAACGGTTCATCGATGATAACACATTGGCGGACAGCGGACAGTAGGTGGCTGCAGACCAGGATATGGTCTAGGCTGGACCAAAGTCCCTGGTAGCGATAGGTGGCGCGAGCACCATGCGTTCCCCTCGCCTCCGCGCTCACGTCCGTCAGCCCTTTCGAGGCCAGAAAGCGCAAGGCGGGCGCGTCGATGTAGTCGTTGAAGTCGCCCAAGACGAGGATCCTCGCCGCAGGATGGGCCGCCGACAAGGTATCGATGGTCTCGGAGATGCGGTGAGCCACGGCCATACGGTAAGGGCGCGAGGCCCGCTCTCCTCCTCGACGACTCGGTGCATGGACCACAAAGACATGGAGGGTGTCGCCCGTAGCCAGTTGACCACAGGCGTGGAGCACGTCGCGGGTGGGACGAAAACGCTCCCGAGCCGGAGCCACACGCAGGGTATCAGAATAGAGCAAGCGAAAGGAGAAGGGAGAATAGAGCAAGGCCACATCAATACCACGCTCATCAGGCGAATCGGTCATCACATACTCATAACCCGCACGGCGCAGTAGCGACCTACGCGTGAGGTCGTGAAGCACCGTATCGTTTTCCACCTCGCAAAGGGCTACGAGGTCAGGAAGTTCCCAACGGGTCGTGTCGGTTCCACAAGCGATGATCGTCTGCCCGAGGCGGTTGAGCTTCCGCCAGTAGCGAGAGGGCGTCCAGCGATACCTCCCCTCGGGCAGGAAGTCCTCATCACGCTTCAGGGAGTCGTGGTGGGTGTCGAAGAGATTCTCCACATTGAGTTCCACCACCGTCAGCCGTGCCCCTTGCGCCAAGGCCTGGACGGGCAGAACCGCCAGGAAGAGCAGGAGCAAGCTACGCCAAAGGATCGCCATTGACGATGGCCAGTTGCTGACGAATACTCTCCTCATGGATCAACTCAAAAAAACGGGCCACCGCATCAGGACTCAGTCCGCAGCGTTTGGCCTCCTCCATGCGTTCCCGCAGCAGGCTCTTGTAGCGGTCGGCCTGGAGAACGGTGATTCCACGTTCCTTCTTATATCGTCCCATCTCTCGGCAGACACTCATCCGCTGACCAAGAAGGTCCACGAGTTGGCGGTCTATCTCGTCGATATCGCCCCGAAGGTGCTGAAGCTGGTCGCCCTCCTGTCCCTTGGGATTGCGGACAACGAGGGAGGCAAGAACCTGATGTAGGCTATCGGGCGTGATCTGCTGACGCGCGTCGCTCCAAGCCTCATCGGGATGACAATGACACTCTACGACCAAACCGTCGAACCCCAAGTCCATCGCCTGCTGCGAGAGCGGGGCTATGAGGGCGCGGTTTCCACCAATATGGCTGGGATCACAGAGAATTGGCATAGAGGGACAACGACGGCGCAGTTCAATGGGAATGGGCCACATCGGCGTGTTGCGGTAGAGTTTCTCCCCATAACTGCAAAAGCCGCGGTGGATGGCTCCCAGCCTGCGCACACCTGCCTGGTCCAGTCGCTCCAGCGCACCCATCCACAGTTCGATGTCGGGATTAACTGGATTCTTCACCAGTACGGGAATGTCCGTACCACGCAGGGCATCTGCCAACGCCTGCATGGCAAAAGGATTGGCCGAGGTACGCGCACCGACCCACAGCAGGTCTATGCCGTGACGAAGACATTGCTCCACATGTTCTGGGGTGGCAACCTCGGTGGCGAGGAGCATTCCCGTCTCCTCCTTTACCCGTTGCAGCCAGGGCAACGCGATTGTACCCTTGCCCTCGAAGGTGCCTGGCTTGGTGCGCGGTTTCCACACGCCAGCACGAAAAATCCGGCAACCGTCGGCGGCCAAAGCTCGGGCCACGTCCATCACTTGTTCCTCCGTCTCGGCGGCACAAGGGCCTGCTATAACCAGATGGGGGCGCAACGCACTCTGTGGAAGCTGCAAGGGCAATAGCGACAACGTCATCTTGGACTTAGAGGCCAAAGGGGTTCAACGTATTCTTGTAGGCCTCCTTGGTCTTCTGCTCGATACCTTCCGCTGACTGTCCGTCGCTGATGTCGGCCATCTCCTTCGGCTCCAGTTCGGCAGCAGTGGCAGCATCGGCCTCGGAGAGCTGCGTCTCGCCCATCTCGCGATAGACTTCCGCACGCTCACGGAAAGCAGCCAGACAGAAAGGGTTGGTGTCGATGACGCGACCATACCACTCGACGGCCTTCTGCTGGTCGCCACCCCGATGGGCTATGCGAGCCTTGAGTAGTACGATATCCTCCTCGAGATCGGCGTGTTCAAGCAGGTAGTCGGCGTCGGTCTCTGCCTCCTCAAGACGGTCCATCTCCATGAGGATCTGGCCACGGAGCAAGTAGGCGGCTCCATGGTGCTCGTCTCGCGCAATGGCCTCGCCCAAGAGCGCCACGGCAGCCTCTTTGTCGCCCTGTCCCTGGCGGGCCTCAGCATAGAGATAGCTCACCTCGGCACTCCCTGCCCCGACCGCCTCAGCACGCTCACAAGCCTCCGCCATCTGGTCGTAGTCCTCCATCATATAGCAGACACGCGCCATCCGCACCCAGACAGCCTGGTTGTCGGGCTGGGCGTCAGCCAGCAGGCGCAGTTCGTTGACAGCGTTCGCCATCTGGTTCTGATGAATGTAAGCCACGGAGAGATGGTCGTGGATCTCCAGGTCGTCCCGCAGCTGCAGGGCGTGGGAAAAGCAGGTGACGGCGTAGTCAACCTGTCCTATCTTCAGGGCAGCTATACCGTCATACTTCAAGGCGTCAAACTGGCGCGCTTCGGTCTCCTTCTTCTTCTCTTCGGGACTTTCCTCTGCCGACCCGAATATGCGTTGTAAAAAATTCATAGTTCTAATTCATTATTAGGTAGCCCATCTCCCATGGTTTTCCTCACGGGAAGCACATCGACTCCATGACTTGATCCAAAGACTATCGACAATATTTCATGACTCCCTGGGAAGAGATGGGGCGACGTGGGTGCAAAGATAGCAAAAGCGGTTGAAATGTGGCTTGCAAAAAATGATAAAGTTGCTTAAATTCCTTGGCCGTTCAGTCATAAACACCTAAATTTGCATCATAAGAAACTCAGAAGGTATGAAGATTCAAAATGCGATAATCCTCTATTCCCTCCTCCTCGGCCTGCCTGTCGGGGGCTGGGCGCAGACTGAGACCGACTCCACGGCCTTGGAGCGTCGCGTGCGGCCCATCGAATCGCCACGGCTCCAAGGGACGCGTGAGCCCTCGGAGGAGGAGAAGGCCTACGCCCGCCTGCTGGCGGAAGAACGCGAGGAGCAGGCGCAGATCGACTACACGCTGCCCCTTATCGACGAGAATGGTCAGGTGCAGAGTCCTGCCGATTATTATGACCCGTATCTCTATGATCCGTGGTTTTACGGCTACGGTGGCGGATATGGCGCATGGCGGCTCCACAAGGGACTGAACGTCAATATCGGCGCTTCGGTGTTTGCCAACTTCGGCAAGGGCCTTGGCGGCAATGGGGCGGGATTCTCGCAGGACGTGACGCTCATGTATGTCACCAACCTTTCCAAGAAATCGACCCTGGCCATAGGCGGCTATATCAACAACTGCACCTATGGCGGAACCAACTATACCACGGGAGGAATCAACGCCGTCTTCGGCTATCGGTGGAACGAGCATTGGAGCGCCTACGCCTATGTGCAGAAAGCCATCAACAACAACCACATACTGCCCTATCGCGGCTATGGCAACACCGCCTTCGGCTACCCCTACTGGGGCGGCTTCGGATGGAGGGGCTATGGCTACCGCCCGTTTGGCTACCTGCCCGCCACTGCCTACAATCGCGCCATGGACCGCATCGGTGGCGGTGTGACCTACCAATGGGGAGAAAACAACCAGAATAGCATCACGGTCAACGTGGAGATGCTCCACCAGCCGTAGTACAATCACCCAACTTACCGTAGAGGAAGTGAGGAAGGCGTAAGGAGGATTGTTCTTCGAGAATTCCTCAGAAAACAACCAATAGGCACAAGGCTGGTCTCCATCCGACGAGGATCTGGAAACCAGCCTTGTGCGTAATACGCAAGGGACCTTATTTCACCAGTTCCTTGCGCGTAGTACCGTCGCTCATACGGACGATATTGATGCCTGGCTGCGGTGTGCTGATACGCGCTCCGTTGAGCAGATAGCGAGCCACCTCATGAGCCTCCATAGGCCGTCTCACATCCTCCACTCCTGCTGCGGCAGCCTTGGCGTCGTTGAAATTGTCCATGCAGAAGTAGGTCGGCGTCGTCGTTCCCCACTCATTGCTGCGCGAAGCCGTCACCTCGAAGTTGAGTTGATCGACCGTGCCAAGCGTTGAGAGGTTCACCCACGTCCAGTCCTTGACGTAGTAATGGTCGGCCTCGTTGTCCGAGCGATAATCGGCAAGATAGAAATCGACGTGGCCCGTCACCTCGTTGCCCTTCACGCCATAGACCGTCAGCTTACACCAGTCGCCCTTCGTGAAGGCTCCGTCCGTCATACCGTCGCCGACGGTATAGGCCGTCACGTTCCAAGCCGAGTTGGCAACATAGAAGCCCAGCGCGTCGAAGGCGTTGCCGTTCTTCTCCTTGACAGCCTCGCCATCAGTGACGGAGGCGCGACCAAAACTACTGTAATAATAGACAGCATACTGCGAGGAGTTGTCCACACCATGACCTACGCTACTATTGTACTGGCTCGTCATGTAATCGACGAAATCGGTCTCCTTCTTATTGGAGATGGCAAAACCCGTCCACGATCCATACTCGGCAGTATAGGTATTGCCAAAAATGTAATTGCCGTCCGTGAAAGCTCCCTTGCCATCAGATCCATTGGCGTAGCCTTCCGAGCCAAGGTCGATAGACTCGAATGTTGCCACCGCGTCGTCGGCCGCGTGGAAACGAGCGTTCTGCTGCGCCATAGCTGGTGCGAAAGGACATGATGCCGCCAAAAGCAGCAAGGCGTAAATTTGTTTTTCCATACTTTTTATTTTTGTTTTTGATAAATAATAGTCTGTGTTGCTACGGGTGCAGATCCTTGGCGCCCCGTATCTCCGTGGAAGTCTCACCAAGCCACCCACATTGCTGGTTTTCAGCGGAATATACCCTCACAAAGTCGATATGGTCAAGACGGACGGGCCTACGCTGATCATCTACCGCCCAATCGAGGTCGAAGGAGCAGACTGCGTCGTCCGCACTATTGTCCACATAGCCGTATCTGAAACTCTCCAGCAGCCAGTTTTGCGCCCCGTCCTTGCCCCGGTTGTGGGCGTTGGGAGGCAAGAGCGTTCCGCGAAACGTCAGTGGCGTGTGAATCCAGAGAGGATAATACTCCTGCGTATGATACTTGTTGCGCACCACGACGCCTCGCTTCCCCTGGTTGTCCGTCCACGGGATGTTGCTCATCGGTGCGGGATGGTAGGTGATCTCATAGCCATAGACCACCTTGCCGACGCTATCTGTGTCGGCGCTTCCGCTGAGTTCGTACCACGGGTCGTCGGGCAGTCCATTGCCATTGAGATCCTGCGAAACCATGACGATCCCAGGCTCGGACGCACCCGCCACGTAGTTGCCACGAATAAGCAGGTCGTACTGGCCGTGGACATTGCGCACGGGATGGTCGAAATGGAAGGTGATATAGCCGCCGTACCCACCCAGGGTCACCAGTCCGTTGAATCCGCCACGCAAGGCGGCAGTACATTTGTCACGGATGGAGGCAGCATCATCTCCTGCTTCGGCCTTGGGCAAGATGTTGACAAACTGCCCAGGAGCGGGAACATACTCGTCAACAGCCAGGATGTAAGGCGACCGATCGCCCTCCGATGGGTTGTCTTCTGTCGCCACGGGGGCCGTCTGGACCAAGCAGGCATGGGCGGGTATGTCGCCTGTGAGACGTGTCCAAAGCCAGTTGCCCTGAGCATCGAAGCAGAAGAGTTTGCCCGAGGAGACATAGTTGGTGGCATCCATCACATAGATGCGGCCATCGCTATCGTCGACGAGCAATCCATAGGGAGTCTCTATCCGCTGACTGGCTGGCAGGCGGAGCATCTGCTGGCTCACGAGGCGACGGTGGCGCAGGTCGTAGAGGCCACAGCCGCCAGCATGGAGGAAGAGCAAGGAGTCGCCACGGAAGGCCATGTCGGTGGCTGGCACATCCAAGGAGTCGGCCACGCTGCCACCATACAACTCATAGATGCGAGCTGGTATGGCGTCATAATCGCCACGCGAGGCCACCCAGAGGCTGCCGTAGCGATCGCGTCGAAGACGGAAGAGGTTGGGTGCCACGTCGATGGTACGCTCCACAGAGAAGGTCTGCAGATCGACGACACTCACCCGCCGGTCGTAGCCGCCTCCCTGCATCGCACTATAGCCTCCACTGTTGGCCACATAGAGGCGTCCATCCACGACCACCATCTCTTCGGGCTGGAAGCCCACCGTACAACGTGCATCGACACGAAGCGTCAGGGTATCAACACGATAGACCTCTCCCAGCACGCTTGGCCCGTTCACAGGTCCTACATAGGAGGAGACATAGGCGTATTTCCCATCAAAGGCGAGGAAACGCGCGTTGGGAATATCGACACTACCGAGGCTCACCGCCGAGGCAGCCGAGGCCACCTCCACGCGGTTGCTCTGGTTGATGACCATCCAAAGGCGTGATCCATAGACCTTGATGTCGTTGCCCACATCGCCCAGTTCCATCACCTTGCCCGGATTGCGCGAAGGATAGATATTGCGCGAGTAGCGGCCCGTCGTCATATCGAGGTAGTCGAGTGTGGCCTTGTTGGACCCCATGTTTCCCTCGCAGAGCACATACAGTCCACGATAGGACGAACTATTGGTGTAGCCGTCGGGGGTGGGCGTTTCGTCGGGATAGAGCACCACGTCGTCGTTGCGGCATGCGGCGAGCCCCACAAGGATGGCGAGGACAATAATCCAAAATGATAAATTCCTTCTCATATATCCATTACCATGTCATCTCCCAGCCCAGGCGCACGTTGGTGCCAGGCATGGGATAGTTTTGTATCACTTCATACTGCTGGTTGAGCAGGTTGTTGACCTCCAGACTGACGCGACAGGCATATCTTCCCAAGAGACTGAAGGCGTAGCGCAGGGCCACGTCGTGGGTGTACCAAGGTTGCATCTCGTTGCGAGGCGTGTTCTCCTGCGCGTTCCAGCGCTTGCCAGCATAGATGAAACTGTAGTCCATCCCCCACCCCCCATGCTGCACGCTCGCCACAAACGATCCGCTATGGCACGGGACGTAGGCTATCTGATGGCGATAATAGGTCCTGGAGGGAGAGGTCACGTCGCGCGCCTGTTGCCAAGTGTACTGCGCACGGAGGGTCGCCGACCAAGCGGGCGCAGGCTGCAGGGTGGTCGAAAGAAGCATGTCGGCTCCCCAGATGTGGACCCGCCCGAGGTTGAGCATCGTCCAGCGAAACTGCTGCCCTTTCGGATAGGCTATGATCTTGTCGGCCACCGTATTATAATAGGCGTCCATCCGCAAGCCGTAGGCACGCAGCCATCCTCTGCCGTCAGGGGTGTCTTCCAAATTGATGCCGACATCATACTGGTTGGTACTTTCGGGACGGAGGCGCGCATTGCCCATCTCCGCATAGTAGAGATCGTTGAAGGTGGGCATACGAAAACTCCGCTTCGCAAAGGCGTGGACCGAGAAGGCACGCGTGGCGAAGGGGTAATAGTTGAGAAAGAAGGCGGGCATGAACTCGTGGAGGTGGGCCGACGTGCCACGACGCACACGGTCGGAGACGAACATAGCCGCCAGACTCCCCTGTAAGCGTAGCGGTCCGAGGTCCAAGGCCGTAGCCACGGCAGCACTATGGGTCAGCCGCGTGGGGAAGGCAAAGCGGTAGGTATCGGCATTGAGCTTGTTCCAGCGCAGGTCATAGCTCATACTGACTCCCCAGGCGGGCAAGAGCTGATAGCTATTGCTCGTGGAGAGATAGAACTCCTGCTGCCAATAGCGGTTGTCCACGGGCAAGTGGGTGGTGTCGCGGTCGAGATAATGGGTGCGGTAATAAGCATACTTGGCCAGCACCTGAGTGGAGAAGCGGTCGCCAAAGTCTTTCTGCAGTCGGTGCTGGAGGAAGACGTTGGTGTCGTACTGTCGCTCGCCACGCCGCCACACATTGTTCACGATCGCCCCAGGGATGCCGCGTCCTGAGTCGTAGCAGTAGGCCTTCGTGGTCCAAAAGCCTTGGCGGAGCAACCCGTGGAGGGTCAGTTCTACTCGCTCCGCGCGCACATCGCCATTCTGCCGTGTGGCCGTCGTGTCATAGGCCACACTCCCGTCAGGAGTCAGCCGGCGATAGCGGAAGCGGTACTTGCCGCTGGCAGACAGCCATCCTGCCGATAAAGAGAGACCGAGACGGTCGGAAAGCCGCTGCTCCCATAGCGTCGAGAGACTCAGCAGGCCCGAAGCGCCCGCCTGCACCTTCGCCTTGAGATGGGTCGGCCGGCCAGGAGAGAAGTGGGGCTGACGCGTGCGGATATAGACAGTGCCCCCATGGGCGAAGTCGGAAGCCGGCTGGAGAAGCGTGCTGCGCTGACCATTATAGACAGCTATCTCCTGGATGTTGTCAAGGCTCAACTGGCCAAGGTCTATCTGTCCGTTCTGGGCGTTGCCCAGTTCCACGCCGTCATAGTAGATGCCGACATGCTGCGACCCCATGGATCGGATATTGATGGTCTTGATGCCTCCCACGCCGCCATAATCCTTGAGCTGGACGCCCGCAAAATAGCGCAGCGCATCGGCCACCGAACCGCCATCGAGCCGCCTCAGGGCCTCGCCATCAAGCCGCTGGCCGCCTATCACCATGCGTTGGGCTATTCGCACACCGACCACATCCACATCCTGCAGGGTATGGACACTATCGCCCACGACGGCACGGGCCATCGCGGCAACGGGGACGAGCAGGCCAAGCAGCCAAGAAAACATCCTTTTCTTGTACAAACTCACTTCCTATTACTCTGTCTAAAGACTGGCTCCACAATTTCTTTCATGATAGAGCCAATCAGAAATGTATCTTCCTGCATCGACCTTTCCTCGAAGGCGGCAGGCGCAAGCGCAATGGCAGGTCTTCTGACTCGTTGCCTATAATGGCCAAACGCCTTCCCCATCGTCCTCGATAGCTCCTCCACAAGAGGGGCGGAGCGGGACGACCAGTGGCTTTGGCCTCCTCGTCTTGCAACATACAGCTGCGGGACAGTAGCGGATTCTCACCGCTTTCCCATTTTAATCGCGTCTTTCAGCGAACCGATTGCGGGTGCAAAAGTACAAAAAAAAATAGACATAACACGTTTTGAAAGCAGAATTCCCATCGAGAAGAAGCCGAGTAGGCAGCGGCCTTCAGCAACCGACACATCGCTGAAAGCCACTGGACCAAAGAAAGGGCGGGAATGGCAGCCTACCCGAAGTAGGCCATGATCTCGTCCATGAAGGGTGTGAGCTGGCGCGGATGGACGACGCCGTGGCGGTCGGTCGTGTTCATGCTGTAGGCCACGAAGAGCCGACGGCGGGCCCGCGAAAGGGCTACATAAAACTTGCGAGCATCCTCCATATCCTGCTTCTTGTCGCGATTGTAGGCATTGGGATAACGCCCATCGACGGCATCGAAGATGATGACGTTGTCGTACTCCAGTCCTTTGGCCTTGTGGACAGTCGTCACATAGATCCGCTCGCGGATGCTCCGGCTATTGCAGAAATCACTTTCCTTCAGCGTGCTGAGATCGACGATATAGCGTTGGAGCTGAGCGTCGAGACTATTGACCACTTCCTGACGGGGCAGCAGGTCCATCATAATGTAGCGACAGATATCGTCCAGTTGCGGTATCTCGTCCACCTTGTGCTCCTCGACAAAATAGGCATAAGCTCGCCGCAGTTCCTTCACGAGGGCCGGCTGGTCGGCGTCGGCCTCCAGATCATAGCATCGTGCCATGGCATCCAAATACAAGTCGCCATAGTAGGCGCGGAGTTTGCTGGCAAAGGGGCGCACGCGCGGATGGGCCAGGAAGTCGGTTTGGGCCTTGACCCTGCTCCGCCCACTCGCCGCACAGTAGTTGACGAGGCTCACGGTGGCCCCCACATCATCGATGGCCTGATGGGTGTTGGCCCCCTGCAGAGCCAGTTGGTCGATGAGCGATTCGAGCTTGTAGGACCGAAGATTTCTGTCGAGCAGGCGCATCAGCTTCAACGTGTCGAAGACACGGCCCATCGGAATGGGAAGCCGTAAGCCGACGTGGCGCAGGAGGTTGTACCTGAGGATCTGATAGTCGAAACGCACGTTGTGTCCCACCACAGGACGGTCGCCGACAAAAGCCAGAAACCGAGCCAACGCCTCTTCCGCCTGGAGCAGTTCGCCAGCCGCCATCTTCTGATGATAGAGCGCGTACATCGGGTTTTCTTTCTCGCCGAGCAGGGTCGGGATGGGGCGGTCGGTCTCAATATAGAGGTCGAGTGGCTCGCCCACTACCCTGCCCTGGCAGACCCGCATGGCAGAGACCTCGATGATATCGTCATGATAGACGTCCGTGCCCGTGGTCTCGGTGTCGAAAACCACGATTTCGCCTCCATCGTATGCCTTGAGAAACTCCTGGAGGTAGGTGGTGGTGCCGTCGTAGCGCAGGAGGTCGTCGGGCGTAAGGGCAAGCTGGAGAAGTTTTCGAGAGAAACGCCGCGCAAGGGAGTGGGTGTCGAAAACGCCGACACCGTGCAGGATACGCGCCCAGGGGATGAAGTTGTGCTCGTTGGAGAGTACGGATAGGTGGGCAAAGAGCAGGCGCACGTCGGGTGTGTCGAAGAGGTCGCGCCCCGACACCTTGAAGTGGGTGAGGCCTTGGTCGGTGAGCGACTGCGAGACACGGTTGGCATCGGCATTGGAACTGACGACAACGGCGGTCGTCCCCTGTGCCTGGAGCTCCCGCACCTTCTCACAGATCAGCCGTATCTCGTCCTCCATCGTGGCGCCATAGATGATTTGGAGGTCGCCAGGCTGCGCTTGCTCGTCGTTGCCAGCCAAAGGCAGGAGCTCGGGGTCGATGCCCAACTGTGCCTCTGCATAGCGGTTGAGGACGCCGAGCAGATAGCTGGGCGCACGATGGTTCTGACGCAGATGGTGGATGTGGCCTTTGCAGCGCAACTTGATCTCGTTGAGTCGCTCCACCTTCGCCCCCATAAAGGAGAAGATGGCTTGCTGCTCGTCGCCGAGAAAGAGCACCGTGGCGCGTTCTTTCGCCGTCAGCAGGTCGATGATGGCGAGCTGCATGGCGTTGAGGTCCTGGACCTCATCGACCTGTATCCAGCGATACCTGCGCAGTCGGCCCTCGGTGTCTTCCCGGTAAGCGTCGTAGGTCTTCAGCAGCAGGTCCTCGAAGTCGAGGATGTGGTTGTCGGCCTTGTATTCGGCATAGCGACGGGCATAATACATTTTCTTCAACAAAGTCCGCACCTTGCCTGCCACCTCGCGAGGAGCAGCATCGGCATCGTCGAAGTAGTTTTCCGCACAGGGATAGATCTCGATGAGAGCCTCGACGGCGAAAGGCTTCTTCTGGCGATTGCAGAGATAGCGGAGCGCTTCGCGGTCGCCCTCGGTCAGCGCCTCGGGATGCAGATACAGACTCCACGGATGGCCATGGCGCATCTGATCCATGAGGTGGGAGAAGAAGAGTATCTGCTGGTAGTTGCGGCTGGACTGATAGTCGCTGATCACGCGCTCCTCGTCGTCGTGGGTGTAGTCGGCCAGGATGCTGATGGTCTCCTCGTCGCTGACGATGGACGAGTCGGCGGGCACTACCTGCTGCTCAAAAAGGAAGCGGGAACAGAAATGGTGGACGTTGCCCACATGGAGCGGCCCTAAGTCCTCGCCGTCCATCACCTCGCCGATGCGGTTGATCATCCCGCGGGCGGCGCGGTTGGTGAACGTTAGGCAGAGCATGTCCTCGAAGCCTACCCCGTGGCTGTGGGCCCAGCGCACGCGGGAGGCCAGGATGTGGGTCTTGCCGCAGCCCGGAGGGGCCAGCACGAGGTGGTGGCCGTCCTGGGCCAAGACAACGGTACGCTGGCTTTCGTCCAGCGTACTGAGTATTTCGGTTTCTTGGTCGGTCATGATTTGATGGTAATTGTTTCGCAAAGGTAAACTTTTTCCTCGATTCTTGCAAAAATTCAATTCCTTTTTCGTAACTTCGCAGAATCAAATAAAAACCGAATCATGATACAGATTGAAAATGCGAGAAAGGAGGATGCGCCGATCATCGCTCCTATGATCATGGAGGCTATGAACCTGGAGTGCTGCCAGTGGTTTGCAGGCCCCAACCACACGCTGGAGGAGTTTGAACAGTTGATGACGCGCCTCGTCGCCATGGAGGAGAGCCAATACTCCTACCGCAACACGCTCGTGGCAATAGACCACGGGGCGGAGGCTGGTCGGACCGTGGCGGGCGTCTGCGTCAGCTACGACGGCGCCCTGCTGCGCCCGCTGCGGCGCGCCTTTATCCAGGAGGCCCTGGAGACGTTTGGCATCGACTATAGCGACATGGGCGACGAGACGGCTGCTGGAGAACTCTATATCGACACGGTCTGCGTGCGCGCCGACTACCGCGGCCACGGCATTGCCGGCCAACTGCTGATGGCCACGGTGGAGAAAGGCCGGGGGATGGGACTGCCCACCGGACTGCTCGTGGACGACGGCAACCCCAAGGCCGAAAGGCTCTATCGGCGCCTCGGCTTCGAGGTGGTGGGCGACGACTGCTGGGGCGGCCACAAGATGCACAGGATGCGCAGGCAGTAAACCGAACTGAAGAAAAGCCGCAACCTCCACGATGGAAGATTGCGGCTTGCTTGTTGGCGTATGTAAGGCTAAACCTTATTTCACTCTATCGACGATGGCCTTGAAAGCCTCGGGGTTGTTGACAGCGAGGTCAGCGAGCACCTTGCGGTTGATCTCGATACCATTCTTGTGGAGCGCACCCATGAGCTGGCTGTAGCTCATATCGTAGAGGCGAGCGGCAGCGTTGATACGCTGAATCCACAGAGCGCGGAAGTTGCGCTTCTTGTTACGACGGTCGCGGTAAGCATAAGTGAGACCCTTCTCATAGGCGTTCTTGGCTACCGTCCAGACGTTCTTGCGGGCACCAAAGTAACCTTTGGTTTGCTTCAGAATCTTGGTTCTCTTGGCCTTAGAGGCAACATGATTTACTGATCTTGGCATAGTTTTCTTTTCCTTTTAATGTTGAACGACTAAGTGATAGAATTAACGCAGATTGAGAAGATCCTTTACCTGCTTGAGGTTGGTGCGGTCAACGAGGGTTGAACCGACCAGGTTGCGCTTCTGCTTCTTGGTCTTCTTAGTCAGAATGTGACTGTGGTAAGCGTGACGTCTTTTGATCTTACCAGTTCCGGTGAACGAGAAACGCTTCTTGGCACCGGAGTTTGTCTTCAACTTTGGCATTTTTTAAATCCTTTTATTTATGATACTTTAATTTAGGTGGCAACGTATATACCAGGACGTTACGCACTCTTTTCTTGATCTCTTGTGGGCTTATTCCCCCTTGGCCAGCTTCTTCAGGGCCTCAGCGCCATTCTTGGCGTTGGCGAAGAGCCCGCTGTTCTCGGCCACGTCCTTGTCGTGCTGCTCCTGCTCGATCTCGGCAGCCACCTTGGCCTGGGCCTCGGCATTCTCGCGGTCGCGCTTCTGCTGGCTCTTCTTCTGTACGCTCACCTTCTTGGGTGCAAGATAGAGGAACATGCGCTTTCCTTCGAGCTTCGGAAGCTGCTCTACCTTGGCATACTCCTCCAAGTCGTTGGCAAAGCGGAGCAAAAGCACCTCACCCTGCTCCTTGAAGAGGATACTACGGCCACGGAAGAAAACGTAGGCGCGCACCTTGTTGCCCTCGTTGAGGAACTCGATGGCGTGCTTGAGCTTGAACTGGTAGTCGTGCTCGTCGGTCTGGGGTCCGAAACGAATCTCCTTCACCTCCTGACGCACCTGTTTCTGCTTCAATTCCTTCTGGCGACGCTTCTGCTGATAGAGGAACTTGGAATAGTCGATGAGACGACAAACAGGCGGCTGGGCATTCGGAGAGATCTCGACCAGATCGACACCTTGCTGCCGAGCGAGGTCCAAGGCTTTCCGCGTAGGCATCACTTCGGAGCCTTCGTCAGACACAACACGCACTTCCCGAACGTGAATTTTCTCATTCACGCGGTACTGTAATTTCATTTTGTCATTCTTCATTCAACTGTTTTTGTTCAAAATCGGGCGCAAAGGTACTGCTTTTCCGTGAATTAGCCAAATATTTTTGCAAGAAAATCCCACTTCATGGGTCTTGCAGAGATTCTTCTCTCAAAAAATTACTAAAGTCCTGTCAATTCATTGGTTAGGGCCGACATAAGCGCACAACTAATGCCTCCCCCTACCTATTATTTTGTCCCCAAGCATCAATTCAAAGGAATACCACTCAGACCTAACCAAACTATTATTCACGTAGATTGATGAAGAATGTTCCCCTTCCCAAATATTTAGAGTCGTCCAGTTGGAACAAGTGGACGACTCACTATACGCTTTTACTTTCAACGTGATTTCCTTATTGCAAAGCCCATAATAATCAAAAGACAATCGCCCCGTACTGAAATCGAAAGAAGTATTCTTGATTATCAAGGGTTGCTGCTTGCTAACAAACTCCTTCAGAAATCGGAGCTTGCGTGCCGCTTCCTCACACTTGTACTTCTCCGAAGCCAGCGAACTCGTCAAATCACACACGTTTGCACGAAGTCCTCCTAACGAATCGTTAAGCTGTGTGATTTTTTTTTGCTTTTGAGCATTTTGCCTTTGGGATACCCCGAGGCTTAACTTTGTACTATCCAGGCTGTCCTTTAGAAAATACAACCCTACCCCACACAAGACAAGGATGACACAAAGGATCACAACATTTCTATATTGCTTCTTTTGACGATTCAACTCATTGTACCGATGTTCCAACTCATTATACCGAGAGACTAAGTTTTTCTTCTCTTTAGATAAAGTTTTGATAGTACTCTCGTAGCCGCGCAAGGCAGGCGTTTCATAGTGCTTATCCTTGTACACATAAATGAAGCTATACTTAACAGAAGCCTCAACAACCTCTTTATCAGAAGCTTCCATGCTAAAAAACGTCTTTTCCGTTTTGGAAACAGCATAATTGACAGGAGGAAGAGGCTTGGTTTTAGCTTCCATTTTATCTACCCCACGGCGAATCATATCGGCCAAACTAATAACCTCTTGAGGTTCGTCCGATAGTTTATCTACCATGGGAACAAAGCTACCAGACTCATCAAAGCCAATGATTTCTCCCATGAGGATCATCTTTTCTACGGCGTTTTCGAATAGTGGGAACAAACGGTGAACCGTCGTGAACATGGCTCCATTGAGAAGAATACAGAAGCCTATGTACTGAGAGTTATTTTCCAATTTGCGAACATAGCCATAGTACATTAGGTTGCCGTTACGATGTATCGCCATTTGAGATTTATACGACCGCTGCTGATGAAACTCCTGACGACGGAACTGCTCAAAAATATCTCTCGCATAGTCATCAGGAAACTGCGTATGCCCACCACCCAAGTCTCCAAATATATAAACGGAACAGTTTATCATCTCTACTTTAGTTTAAATATCAATGCCTCTCGCTCGTTATCAATCTGAATAGTTGCCAGCCTGTCCAAGACCTCATTTCCAAGCAAAAGCGGCGCATTGACGCTGCTGGAAACAGTAGCTTGAACATTAGGACAACAGATCTCCCCATTGATAACAACCTCTTTCAGATTCACAACCATGTTTTCGACGATGCTTCCATCGGCTATCTGCGACTGTGAAACGCCAATGATGTCATCGTTCGTCAGTTTTCCTTTATCATATAAATACCTGGCTTCCGCAACAGAGATAAGCGTGCCAGAGCAGCCTGTATCGAATATCATTTCAAATCCAACCCCATTAACGCTCACCTGGACGTATTTCACACCTTCTTTGTTTCTGAAGGGTACAACAACCTCTTCGCCACTTTGTGCCATAGAAGGAGACTCGGGTTTCTCAACTACGGGCTCGGCTTCTTCCGACACAGTAGAATCCCCAACCTCTTCTTCAGTATCCACATCCACATATATGGGCGTTTTCTTTTCGCCTCCACAAGACAGAAGTGTGACGACGAAAAGAAAACCCAATACAAATCTCACTATAACCATGCTTACTCTTCCACTTTCAATTCTCTTTTCTGTATTATATTGCCAACTTGGTCATAGGCCGTCAAAACAACATAATTCATTGTACTATCTACGGTAAACCACACATCATCTATGGTTCCACCTTTTATCTCCCATTTACAAATGTTGGGGAGATTGTCGCCCACATTGTCTTCATTCTTAATAAAAGTAGCCTTGTAAAGATCACCGGGGCGTAGAGGTTTATTATTTTCATTGTAGCGATCTACATCTATTTCCCAGCCACTATAATCAGGTGTAGAGGCAGAAAGAGCTTTACTTTCTGAAGAATCGACGTCTGCAGTCTCCTGCTTTCCATTGTCACTTAAATCCACATCACTACTTGTCTGGTGGCTTGAAGTACACGTCGGAAAGAGAGACGCCAAAACGATCAATAGTAAGAAAAAGTTAACAAAGGGCATGAAGCTTTTTATTACCTTTACCCTCGACAAAGACTCTTGGGGGCGAGGTGGCTCTTTTGGCTTTTGGGGGCCGCCAAAAATACCAGCCAACTCGATGATAGGCTCTTTGATGCGCTCTATTATCTCGCTGCTTTTTCTTACCTGCTCTGCAGAATTTTTCTTTTTTTTATAACTATCTATCTCCTTTTTTAGCTCCTCTATCTCCTTTTGTTTATCACTCAAATCTCCCTCCAAACTATTACATTTAGACCGCACAGAAGACAAAGATGCGTCCACTTTGTCTTTCTCCTTAGCATCTTGCTGCAATCTTGCCTCATATTGTTCCTTGACCTTTTGCAGCCTCTCCTGATACTTCTCCTCTGCCTGTCGCTCTTTGCTCGTTTGATAATAAGGAGAAAGAGCTATGGCCCCATCTTGCCGCAAGAGGTTCTCTACAGCATCTGCAGTAATCTCATAGAGATTTGCCGAATTTCTATACGTCTTATTCGTGGAAAATCCATTAAAACTACAAAAATCCTCGGGAGTTTTCTCAAATGTTGCCTGTATGAGTCTCAGGGTTCCCTCACTGATATTATCCATCAGTTCCAAAGAATCTGTGAAATTAGAGACGACATATTTATAGCCATCTGCTAAGGGTTTCAGCACCTTATTCAAAACATAGGCACTAAAGACCATATCTAGGATTTTATAAACACGCATAAAATCCTTACAATACGCATCCATACGAATCGTCAAGCCAAAGTAAGAGCCTGCCCGGCCCCCACTTTCTATGACGTTCTTATACAGCAAATAGCTGTAGTAGCAATAGCTCTTTCCCATCGTCAGACGCGTTTGGATAAGAAACTTTACTTCATCGGAGCAAGTTTGGGTATAAAAAGACCCAAAGAACATACGGTCCTCCTCTTTTCCCCAAAAGCTCTCGCCGTGAGGAGTACCATGAACAAAAACTTCTACTTCCATACGCTCATCCTCTTATTCTTTTCAATATAGTTTTCCACAACTGCTCAGGGAAACAGTCAGGACCTTCCGTATAAGTCTGGGTTCCATCATTGGCCTTGTTAAAGTCTCCCGTCTGAAACGGTACAAAATCATAGTCATACTGCTTTGTTATACCAAAAGATGCGAGGAGGCCGGCATTCTTAAACTTAGCATAAATACTAGGATACGAGTAATCAACACCCTTCTCTGCCGCTTTCATATTAACTTGATCCTTTTTTAAAACGAAACCACTTCCGTCTATCTTGTTGAAGACAAACACCGCCTTGTCTCGTGGTCCCATCTTGGTCCGCAGCTTATTGATCTTGCTCACATAGTTTCTGCGAGCTACCTCGTCCATACGATCATTTGTACTGTCTGGTTCAACGATGATAGCCCATATTTTTCTGTTGTTACAGTTGATGATTTGGCTGACATACGGCGGAAACTGTGCATTGGGAGCTTCTGGTGAAAAATAGGACTCACCTGGTCCTTCCAATATTTGACACACGGTCTTTCCTGTATCCGACTTCACCTTAGCCAACATAAAGTTGACATGTGACGTTGATTTTGCCGCGTTGTCGCTATTGACAATCGCGTCAAAATTTTCGCATAGTCCCCTATAAACTGAATCATAAGCTGGACGAAAAGAGGGATCCAGTTCTACCGTATAACCTTGTTTCTTCAAATAGCGCGTCAAACGCACCAAGATCATCGTCTTGCCACATGAAAAGGGGCCAAAGAAAACCACTATCGGAGCATCGTGGTCCGCAATGGTAACCTTTATTTTAGTTGCATCGGCGATTTCTTCGGGACTCAACCCCTCTTTGTTTTTCAAAACGATCTTTTCACCGTCCTGCAGCAGCTCAGCATCTACATTATTTGTATTGTTCATTTCTCTGCTCACCTCGGGAGAAGGATTCTGTCCCTGAGGTTTTCCTATTGGCATATCTGGCATATTTTTATCATATTAAAAATTAAACGTATTTTTTTACTTAAATGCAAGGGTGAAAAAGATGAAAGCGGCGACATCCACCAAGATTGACCCAAGTACCCAAAGGCCAAAGCCATAACCTGCATACTGACCCGCCAGGAAATCTTTCCACACATCAACGACGCTAATCATTCGCTTCACCTTAGTTACAGGGGTATCAGCCGTATAGGCGGCCTCATCAACCTTAGAAGAGAAATTGACGAAATCACGATTTTTCTTCACAGTATTATACGCCGTATTGAGCTTTTCGCAAACACCTTCAATATCATTTGCATCGCGTAGGTCGATTTTCCTTTCGTCAATATATTTCTTGACTAAAGCCAAATTCTTATCGACACCCCTCACTTCCTTAATATTATCTGTATTGGGGGTCAGTATAAACTTCATGATGTGCGATGCACGCTCATCTGTAAGAGGGATAATCTTGTGGCGATAAGCGACACAAAGGCGCTCCCTGTCCTGCTTAGAAGTTCCCTTATAACTCAGAGGCTCTATTGTGGCCACTCCCAACACGGCCGCTATCTTTCTCCTAATTTCCCGAGATTTTGGTCCATCACCAGGATTGGCCTCATTCATGATTTCCGCCCTCAACTCGCCCAAAAGCACAGTTATATTATTACGCAATTCATTTACCTTGATTTGCGCCTGCGCTTCATTGTTGGTATTGTTTTTGACCTGCCCCAAATACCCTCTCGTCACAGAAATATCCGTATTGACCTTGTCATTGATTACTGTATAATAGAAGAAAGTATGTGTGTTGGTCGGCATACTAAACAAAAGCCAGAAAAAAAGCAGGATAATAACACCGCCACAAAACCTCTTTCCCCTTCCTTCGATATAGAGATCTTTGTCAAGACTATCGACAATCATTTTTGAGCCTAACGAGGCAATAACAAAAAAGCCAACTGTGATAACCCAGCAGAAAACGACGGGCCAAGATGATAATAACAGGTGCAAAGACTCTGCGGTCGCCCAACAACTTACTGCTGCAAACACCGCGAATCCAACAATCCATAGAATTTTCGAATAATTGATTTGTTGCATTTTAGATAAAAATTAAAAAAGGCGTGTACCCGCTCGTCGCTTGCTTTTATCTTAGGTTACCGCCAAGTGACCTCACACACAACAAGCGCAGAACGGTTCACGCCCTATGAGCGTGAACCTCCAGCCAGCTTGTTCTCGTGTGTTGAAAATTGGCGGTATTCAAGATAAAGAGAACAAGAGCAAAAAGCTCATCTATTCAAAAAGTTCAGAACGGAAACGCTTCGTCAAGATTATTTAGAGGCAATGATGCCCCTATGGTTTTAGTCTCTCAAGAGGGGGACTGCCTTTCGGCTTACCTCCCTCAGCGTTTCTTTCTTGGTTTACTGTCTGTTTCTTAAAATATAGTTTTATGTTCGACAATCCGTTATTTCGTCATGCAGAAGACGTTACCTTAACATCCTCGCAAATCACCTTGCAAAGGTAGAAAAAAAAATCGTTACCCAAGACAAAAAAATAAAAATTCTATCAAGAGTGCCATAAAAACCCCAAAATAGATCATTCAACATTTCTAGTAATGCGATTGTCGTAGAACACATACAACTTTAGCTTGAAATATTTATTGATTCATTTGGAAAATGGGCAACACACCTCTCCAAGACCCACCCTTAGGAGGAAACGAAAAACAACACTCCAAGATCGGCGTACTGTGGCGTGGCAAAGAAGTGGAGAACTACGCTCTCGACGAGTGCCGCATCCTTGGAAGCGGGCTGGCTGCCCTCGGCCTTAGCCTGGCTAATACGGACTTTGCTCGAGTTTGACCTCGAAGAGATTGGGGTTGACGGCTCGTGCCGTGATGCTATAGTTGATCATAGTGTTGAGGTTTTAAAGGTGTTGAAAAGCTGGGTTTTATCTCTCTCAGAAATGGGAACCTTGCCGATGATAGCTTAAGACTGGCGCCACTAATTGCTTATCCCTCGCCCCCGTCGTAAGGAACGCCCGTCGCGGGCCCTCTACGGAATTGTTCCGCAAGCCTCAATTTCCGGGCACAAAGTTACGAAGAACACTTCACGCCACCAAATAAAATAACAAATATTTTTCAACTTTTTCATCGCAGCAAAAAAGGCACATAGCAAAGCTATGTGATACTCCTACTTACACACGGAACATTCTTTACAGTTATATTCTTTGCAGAGTGAGCAAGCGTGAGAAGTGGGAAATCCTTAACGTAACATGTAACATGTAACAATGTAACAATGCGAATCTACTCGTACCCCCTGTGGCGCCCTGGAAAGCAGAATGGGTTTGCACTATAAATCCGAGGTGGCACGAATGAGGCTTGCCCCTCCTTCCCAAAAAACAGTTTTCATGAAGAGGCATTGTTGCCTGCTTCGTTGAAGAGCCATTGCCGCCATTGCCACCAATGTTACAATGTTACAATGTTACATGTTACATGTTACATTAAGGAAAATCCAACTTGGGCATTCCCAGGCTCAAAGAATAGTATATATAAATAATATATTATTTATATATACTATTCTTTGACATGTTTTTTCACCCCTTTTTCTAGAATAGCAAAATCCTTAACGTAACATGTAACATGTAACATGTAACAATGTTCAAAACGCCATCAATATCTATTAACAATTCCACACAGTCATACAAACCACTACTACTCAACATGTTG
>ERZ827490.848-NODE-848-length-44407-cov-5.072285_pt1 | contig 44407 bp, 40 predicted proteins | sample MGYA00519770_ERZ827490 | MGnify/ENA primary metagenome ERZ827490 (study PRJEB31778, sample SAMEA3449324) | human gut metagenome | biome: human gut; feature: human-associated habitat; material: faeces | place: United Kingdom | collected 2010/2012 ...
TCTCAATCGCTATTCTTTTTTGATACTGTAACATATCTATTGTAATCGTACAAAAAATCAAAATCACGGCGGATTTTTGTAAGCGCCATCGGCACCCCTGCGGTCAGGAAAGTTATTTTCATATTCCGCTCTGCATTTTGCGCATTCCTCGGCATACAAACGAACTCCCCCTGATCCATCCCGGACAAAAGTCCGCTTAAGCTAGGGAGATTTCAAAGCGTCCGGCAAATCCGGGTATTTCTCGCTATGTGACATCTGCGAGAAAGCGCACGCCGAAAAGTGCCGAATGTGCACCGGACGCTTAATTTTTATTTATACGTTTCCGAAGCTCACGCGAAAGCTTAAAGCCTATACATATTTCGGGGGAATGCTTTCAGCGGACACAAAATAAGTCAGCACGCCGAACGAAGCTTTGCCCGAAGATTTCACGGTGACCGTGAGCCTGCCTTCGATCTCGGGGATTATCCGTCCGACAAAGAATCCGTCTCCGTCGTTCGCAATCAAGAGCCCGGTTTCATCCGCGCCCTCAACCGAAAACGTTACTTCGATTCCGAGATCGCCGAAATCTCCGTCTTCTCCGACAAGGTCGTAATAGTCAAACGTCACCATAAACTCCGTATACTGTCCGGGAGTAAGCGAATAGGTAAATACGTCCGTATCCGTCTCGGAGAGTTCCGCCGAATATATTATTCCGCGCTCGATCTCGGAAGATGTGTCAGATTCTTCGATCCGAACGATACCGTCGGTGGAATAGAGCAGTAAATACTGAAAGACATACGACGCTTCTGCGTCATCAGCCGATGTTCCGACTTTGAAGGAGAAGGTCACCGAAATGTCAAGATCGGAAGATTCGGCAGCAAACATTGCCATGAACTCGATGGTATCGTCATAGGCATTATAGTTGCTCCGCCACTCCGTATCCTCCGGCAGTCCCGTCACGGCAGCCGCAATGCTGTTTCTCGAGCCTGCGGGGATCGAATACGTTATCGCGCCCGCGGAGCCTTCGGTCACACGGAATCTGAACGTATCGGTGTCAAGAAGCCCGTCAAGGGATGCACCGTATACCACGTTATTTTTCGGGATATAGTCATCATCCGTCTCATCGAGATACCGTGACGAGGCGTAATCCTCGGTTTGTGCCTCGAAATCGGAAATTGAAATCTCTGCGCCGAGATTCTCCGAATAAAGCTGCTCGGTGTCCCATGCGGCAGACATGGCGATTCCCGTCATGCTGACGACACCCACGACACGTCCGTTCATATCGATAACGGGGCCGCCGGAATTTCCCGGGATCATGGGAACGTCAAGCATAAGGTATCCCGCGTTCTTTCCGAAGCCGCCGGCTGTCCATTTATAGCCCTGCGCCAGAGCCTCGGTCATCGTTCCGGCGACTCCGTCGGGACTTCCGAAAGCCCAGACCTTTTCATCGCTCTGAGGGGAGCGGTCGCTTATTTCAAGCGGCTTGAGTCCGGACGCATTTATCTTCACCGCCGCCATATCAAGCTCCGCCGAATATCCTGACACATACTCCGCGTCATGCCTTGTTCCGTCGTTGAGAACGACCTCTATTCTCGAAGCTCCCGCAACAACGTGAAGGCAGGTAATGCAGAGCCCGTCCGACGTATATATGAATCCGGAGCCGAGACCGAGCTCGCGTCCCGCGCCGTCATATATGTATATCGTCACAACCGAATCGATGACTGCGTCGTATACTGTGCTGCTGTTGTAAAAATGCATTCCGAGACGCAGGTCCCGGCCTCCGATAACTTCCTTCATCAGAAGCAGGATATCCTTCATGTCGATCTTTTCATCAAGGTTTACGTCCGCCATCTCACGATCGATCTTTTCATCATATTCGAGCGAAACGCGGATAACGAGAATTACGTCACGAAGATTGATCTTCCCGTCGCCGTTGACATCGCCGTACATTCTGCCTCCCTCGGTGCCGTCTGCAAAAGCGGTCACGGCAAGACAGGATAACGCAAGTAGAGCGGCAAGAAGTGCTGCGCATATATGTTTCATATATACCTCCTCAAAGGTTATATTATTATACATGATACATGAATCGCAAGTAAATGTCAACTTTTCGCAGGGTATGCCCGCGTTAAAGATCGACGTTTTCAAATCTCTCGGCGGAGACGCGCATCGAAAAATATGTTCCGAATATATATATCAGAACTCCCGCTGCAAGGACGCACAGGTGCAGAATTCTTTTTCCGTCCGCGCCGAGTGAGGCAACGGGCGGAATATGGTGCACGGTCTCGGCGGCGGCGATAAAGAGAAAAGCGCAGACGGAAAAAGCGAGAAAAGGCTTTCCGATCGCGTATGCCGTTTTGTAAAACGATGCGAGAAACACGGTATTGAAAAGCGCAAACACGATCAGCACGCTGCCGAGGTAAGCCGCGGATGCGCCGAGCATGGTGTTGTCGGCGTAAACATCGGAGGTCTTTGCCAGACTGACGCGAAGGAACGAAAACAGGCATATGAGGATAAACGAAATTGCCTGAACGAGGCACACGAAGATATATTTCGCTTTTACCGCATCCCTTTTCGACACGGGGAGCAGAACGGTGTAAAGGGTATCGTTCTGCTCTCTTGCAAACTGAAAAGAATAGAAAATTCCGAGGCAGATGAAAAACGGACCGACAAGGATCGGATATTTCGGTATCATTGTCATTGCGGAAAATGCGATAAAGATATATGTAAGCGGCATTGCGGCAAGTCCCGCTTCCTTTTTCACAAGTGCGGATATCATTTTACATCCTCCTTTTCAAGATGAACCATAACCGTGCCGAGGTCCGGCACGCAGACCTGCTTCGGGGCAAAAAGTGACTCGTCCTCACGGCGTATGAGCATCGTATTCTCCTTCTTTCCTCGGCTTATCCCGAGGGAGTGGGCAAGCTGTGCCACGCTCTCATCTCCCGTGAGTGCGACGAGCCGATAAGAATCCTCGAATCCTTCGCGGCTGGCGAACGCGGCAAGGCGTCCGCTGCGGATATACGCTATATTATCCGCGCACTTGTCGAGATCCTCGGTTATATGGGTCGAAAACAGGATCGCGCTTCCCTCCGCGCACAGATCGTTGAAAATTTCGAGAAGCTCGTCACGCGACACGGGATCGAGCCCGCTTGTCGGCTCATCGAGAATCAAAAGCTCCGCGCGGTGGGAGAGTGCGAGCGCAAGATTGAACTTCACCTTCATCCCCTCGGAAAGCTGATCGGACGTCTTGTTCTCATCAAGTGAAAAGCGCGAAAGATATGTGCGGTAAAGTCCGTCGTCCCAATTACGGTAAAAGGTCCGCGTCACCTTGGCGATATCCTTCAGCTTTTTGCGTCTGTAATATCCTACGCCGCCCGACGCATAGCCGATGCGCTGCTTTATTTCGGTTTCGTGCTCCGAAAGCTCCATGCCGAAAATTCTGACGCTTCCCGAGGTGGGGTGAACAAGGTTGAGCATGGATTTTATGAGCGTCGTTTTTCCCGCGCCGTTTCTTCCGATAAGCCCCGTCACGCATCCCCCGTCGATCTTCAGTGAGATCCCGTCGAGGAAAAACGTCGGGTATCTCTTGCAGAGTCCGTTTATTTCAAGAAGGCTCATTGCTTTTCTCCGATCCGTATTTTTCGGTATAGTGCAGCTTCAGTCCGGCATAAGCGTCGGAAAGCGCGCGGCTGATGAAAGCCTCGTCCCACTCGAGATACGATGTTGCGATCATAGAGGCGATTCCGTGAACGTAAATCCACATTTCAAGGTGAAAGACATATGCTTCTTCGCGCGAAATTCCGACAGCGGACGATATGATGTCCGCCATCCTGTCGAGGGTTTCTGTGTCCTCTTCCTTTTTGCCTCCGCTCCGGTCGCACATAAACAGAAGTCTGAATAGCTCCGGCTCCTCTTTCGCAAATTCGATATAGGCAAGTCCGAACGCTTTATACTTCGGCACGTCGCTTCTCTTCGCGCCCGTCGCGAGATATTCCCGATACAGTTCGTACGCCGCGCGATCAACGTCCGCGCGCAGTTCATCCATTCCCGGGTAATTTGAAAACACGGGCTGCGTCGAGCAGCCGAGAGCATCCGCGAGCGCGCGGGCATTGAGCGCCTGCGCACCGCCTTTTCTGACGATGCCGAGTGCGGCTTTCAGTATCTCATCCTTGGTTGTCTTCACCTTCGGCGGCATGTGCACCTCCCGATAACATTTGTTATACAACTTATGTTATTTTACACATTCAAAGCGTTATTGTCAATAGGATTTCGCTAAAAATCCGTTTTTCACACCGAGATCTCCCACTTTCGCGCGTAAGAGCGAAAAATCCCCTCGGTGGGAGCGGAAATCAAAGAATTCCGACCCTTCCGAGGGGGATCGCCGTATAAATTGAATCGTTTTTCGGGACCGCGTCGTGATCCGGTGTCACAGACGTATGCTTATCTCGCCCGTGGAAAGCTTCTTCACCTCTCCGTCGTCAAAGCGAACCTCAAGGCGGCAGTCCTCATCGACGGAAAGCGCGACGGCGCTCCGACGCCCCGAGGGTGACACAACGTCGATCCTCCGTCCGATGACAAAGCTTCGATCCGCGTATTCGCCGAGGAAAGCTTTATCACCGAGATCTTTATATATTTCGAAAAATTTCTCCCATATGCGGGCGCAGAGCACGGCTCTCATTCCGCTTGTCTTCTCATCGAAAATATACCCTGCGCTTTCCCTGATATTCTCGGGGAAGCCGCCTTCGGGAAGATAGAGATTCACTCCTATGCCGAGAATCGCATATTCAAGACTGCCGGATTCCATCCCGAGCGACGCTTCGGTCAGTATTCCGCAGACCTTTCTTCCGTCGACGAAAATATCGTTCACCCATTTGATGAGAGCTTTTTTCGGGCACAGCTCCTCTATCGCGCGGCAAACGGCGACCGCCGCCGCCGTTGTTATCAGAGTAGAGGCTTCCGCGCTCATATCGGGTCGCAGCACTATGCTCATGTAGAGTCCGGTATCGTCGGGGGAAAAGAAATTTCTTCCCATACGTCCGCGTCCGTCTGTCTGGTGCGACGCGGCAACAATTGTTCCTTCCGATGCTCCGCACTGCGCAAGCTCTCTCGCCTTGGTATTTGTCGAGCCTATCGTGCCGTACACAAAGATTTCCGGGTGTTTTTCGGGGAGATATCTGCCTATCCCCTCGGGGGTAAGCGCACCCGAATCCCGACTTATCCGATACCCCTTATTTGTCGAGGATGCGATCTCGAATCCTTCCCTGCGGAGTGAATTTATCGCCTTCCACACCGCAGTGCGGCTTATGCCGAGTTCCTTTGCGATCGCCTCACCGGACAAATAACGGTCCGTATTTTCCCGAAGAAGAAGCACAAGCTTCTCTTTTGTATTCATTTAAAAGAACATCTCCGTTTCAATCCGTATTCGCCGACGGGCTGTTTTCCCGCAAATCACCGGATTCAGCCTGCGGAATATTTTGCAACGGTAAATCCCTTGCTGCGGAAATCGTCGATAACGCTGTCGAGTATTTCGGTATTCGTTTTGGACACGGCATGGAGAAGGAATATTCCGCCGCCGTGAGCCGCGCCCGTGACGCGGGCAAGTGCCGCCGTGGGCTCGGGCTGATTGTTCACGTCGTAATCAAGGTACGCAAAACTCCAAAACACGCTCTGATATCCGAGGCTTTGTGCGAGCGCAAGCGATCTCACGGAGAATTCGCCCATCGGAGGACGGAACAGCGACATTTCATAGCCGTACTTCTCTTTTATGTAATTGTGTAGCTCCATTATCTCCGACTGCATCTCGTCGATCGAAAGAGTGGGCATTGACTTATGATGAACAGAGTGGTTGCCGAGCACATGACCTTCGTCTATAATGCGCTTCACGACATCGGGGCTTGCCTTGCAGTATTCCATGGTGACGAAGAACAGTCCCTTTACGCCTTTTTCATTCAGCGTATTGATGATCCTTGTCGTATATCCGTTTTCGTATCCGAGGTCGAAGGAAAGATATATCTTGTCCGAATTCGGTGCTATAAATGCCGCGCCGTACTGACCGTATCTGTCCTGAAGCACGGCTGCGCCGGACGGGCGGTTATCCGCATCGACATTGACGCCGGGACCGAAGCCGTTCTTGGTGTTATCGAGGGCTTCAAGCTCCGCTCTCGTGTATTTCGTACCGATAAATTCAACTCCGCCGGAGATCACGCCCGCGCCCGAATGGTCGGTCGTCGTCTCCTCGGGAGCAGTTGTCTGCGTTTCGCCCGACGTTTCGGTAGTCTCCGTTGCTGCGGGGGACGATGTTGAATCCGCCGTCGGTTCCTTGACGGTCTGCGCCGGGGTCGGTTCCGTCGTGGCATCATTTCCCGAGTCGATTCTCGATACGCTGCATGACGAAAGAATGAGTGCCGAAAGCACAAGTGCCGAAAGTCTCAGCTTAATTTTCATTTGAACATCCTTTGCCGAAATGGCTTCCTTTCTTGCTTCAAAGCGGCAAAGCGCGCCGCTTGTTTTTATTTTCTCCCGAGCAGGCGCAGTGCAAGCACGGGATCGTCGGTTATTATCGCGTCCGCTCCGATTTCGGACGCACGGGAGATATCCTCCGCGGAATTTGCGGTCCAGACTGCGACCGACATATTTTTCGCGTGAAGCTTTTCAACGGTACGCGGATACCGCAATGCACAGCGGACAGGGATATGGACGGCTGAAATTCCGAGACCTTCCAAAATGCCGAACGGAAACGGAAGGAATCTGACAAGCAGTGCGGTACGCGCCGCAGGGCATGCTTTTTTCATGCGCCAAAGTGCGGTGGGCGAGAACGACGAATATATCACCCGCTCGGTCATCCCGAAGCGTTCCGCCGCCCGGGCGCATATTTCGCAAAGCCGTGCCGAATGATCCTTGAGCTCGACATTGAGCGTGAGCGAGGTCGGCGAGAGTGCGGAAAATACTTCTTCCGCAGTCGGAAAGAATATCGGATCATCTACGGCTACAGAACCGCAACCGACAGGGAGACCGCCCGCGATCGTTTTGCCGAGGCTTTTTATTTCGGTATATGTCATGGATTTTATTTTCCGCACTTTCCCCGTTTTCGGATCGCGGACTCTTCTGTCATGGGAAATAACCGCCATACCGTCACTGCTCAGCACCGCGTCAAACTCAATACCGTCTGTGCCCAAGTCCGCCGTTCGGATAAATGCTTCAAGCGTATTCTCGGGAGCGAGCGTGCCCGAGCCGCGGTGAGCCCAGACAGATACGGTGTTTTTTTTACAGTTAAGCACAGATTATATTTTACATTATTCCGCAAGATAAATCAAGCCTTTTGCAGCTTTTTCTAAAATTCCCGTGAAAGTACAATGAAAAAGGAGCCCTCGGCTCCTTTTTCTCCGTCACCTGTCAGTAACGGAAATATAGACCTCATGATCTTTAACACAGCGATATGCGGGACGTATAATCTTGCCCTCGTTTATAAGGCCCTCAAGGCGATGAGCGCTCCAGCCCGCGATACGCGCGACTGCAAATATCGGGGTGAAAAGCTCCTCGGGCAGTCCGAGCATCTTATACACGAATCCGCTGTAAAAGTCTACATTCGGGCTTACACCTTTATATATGCGGCGCTTCTGCGAAATAAGCTCGGATGCGATGTTTGCCGTGTTTTCGTAAAGACGGAATTCTTTCTGAAGTCCTTTTTCTTCCGAAAGTCTCTCGGCATATTTGCTGAGTATTCTTTCTCTCGGATCGGAAACGGAATACACCGCATGTCCCATGCCGTAGATAAGCCCCGCTCGGTCAAACGCTTCCCTATTGAGTATTTTAGTGAGGTAGTCCCGTATCTGATCGCAGTCGTCGTAGTCGCTGACGTTTTTCTTCATATCCTCGAACATATGAACGACTTTGATGTTCGCTCCGCCGTGTTTCGGTCCCTTGAGCGAGCCGAGCGAAGCCGCAACGGCAGAATAGGTATCCGTTCCGGATGAGGTGACGACGTGATTTGTGAAGGTGGAGTTGTTTCCGCCGCCGTGCTCTGCGTGAAGCACAAGCGCCATATCGAGTACGCGGGCTTCAAGATCGGTATACTTGCTGTCTATGCGAAGAATATGGAGAAGATTTTCAGCCGTCGAAAGTCCCGGAGCGGGCGTATGGATAAACAGACTCTGTCCGTCGTGGTAGTGCGAATACGACTGATAGCTGTAAACCGACAGCATCGGAAAAAGCGATATCAGCTGAAGGCTCTGACGGAGCACGTTTTCAACCGACGTATCGTCGGCATTTTCGTCATAGGAATAAAGCGTGAGCACGCTTCTTGCGAGGCTGTTCATCATATCGCGGCTCGGCGCTTTCAGGATTATATCGCGGACAAAGCTCGACGGAAGGGTGCGCAGACTTTCGATATGAGCCGTAAAATCATCAAGCTCTTTCTTATTCGGAAGCACACCGAAAAGGAGAAGGTAAACGCATTCCTCGTATCCGAAGCGGCCGTCTCCGGTAAAGCCGCGGACGAGATCATTCACATCATAGCCGCGGTAATAAAGCTTGCCCTCACAGGGGACGGAGACGCCGTCCCTCTCCTCAGACGACTTCACCTCGGATATTTCGGTAAGTCCGGTGAGGACACCTTTTCCGTTTAAATCGCGTAACCCGCGGTTCACCTTATACTTTTCGTACAGATCGGCGGAAATTGCGCCTTCGCCGCGCGCAAGATCGGCAAGCGACGATATGTACGGAGTTATCTCGGAATATTTATCGTATCCCACATCGAACCTCCTTTTTGTTAATGTGAAAGATTAATCAAAAACGCTTACCGGAATAAGCGTTTTCACAGGTTATTGTCCTGTTTTGCTGTATTGATTTTATATATATTATACATTATATTTTTTAACCCCGCGTGAACAAATAGGAAACTTACGGCAATCAGGGATTGTTTATCCCTTACGGCTCGGCGTTATCAAAGAGGTACATTTCAATTTTGATTCCGTGCGACGCCCCCGGTGAATCGAAAAAACACCCGGACGGTCTGTGGCCGTCCGGGTGTAAGTTCATTATTGGAATAACGGGAATTTCGAAGGCGGAGATCCGCCGGTCGTATTCCGACGTTATCAGCCGGTAATACCGGAACGCTCGATTCCCTGTACTATGTACTTCTGTGCAAAGAGATACAGAATGATAAGCGGGAGAATTATTAGCAGTCCGCAGGTATTTCTGATTGCCGATTCATACGAAGCAGCTCCGGCAAAGTTGGTTGCGAGCGATCTCGGAACCTTGACGATAGAGGGCATAAGCGTAGGTCCGGTGGAGGTAAAGAACAGGTTCGTGTAGAAGTTATCGGTCCACTGCCACGAGAAGCTGAACATGAATACCGTAATCAGCATTGCGGTAGCCGTGGGAAGGATTATCTGCACAAAGGTTCTGAATGTTCCGCATCCGTCGACGTATGCGGATTCCTCAAGCTCGTCGGGGACGTTCTTGAAGCACTGACGCATCATGAAGATATAAAGTCCGTTCTTGAATCCGAGACCCGTAATGGAGAGTATCCAAAGCGGAACATAGGAGTTCAGGAGGTTTATATACGGATACTTGAGCAGCTTGAGACCGGGGATAACTCCTCCGCCGAGGAAGTTGAATATTCCGAGGATATCGAAATAACGGAACTCGGTGAACATCGACAGCTTGATCGTCGAGTGAGGAACTATCATCGTAAAGATTACGAGCAGGAACAGGATTCCGTTGCCCTTGAACTTGAACTTCGCAAAGCCGTAACCGATCAGGCAGCAGACGAATGTCTGAAGGATCGCGCATGAGCCTGCGAGGATAAGCGTGTTTCCGAGCGCGAGAGCATATGAGTTATCCTTTATGATAGCGGTATACGTTGCAAGCGTCGGAGCCTTCGGAATGAGCTGTACCGTTACATCAACGAAATCCTCCGGGCTCATGAACGAGGCGGAAATCTTCGCAAAGAACGGGAACAGAATAACGTAAGACACGCCGATCAGGAAAAGCAGACGGAAAATGTACCAAAGAACGTTGATAACGAAGTTGATGTTGAGGAGCTTAGCCTGAAGCCTCTCGATAAGGGGAGTGCGATCGAACTCTACCTTGATCTTGTTTTTGGTTTCACGTTTGATCTTCGGAGGAGTCTGAATATTATTTGCATTCATTTACGTTTTCCCCTTTCTCAGTCTCTGCGCTGATAGAAGATGAACAGCCGCAGGATTCCGGCAGCAGCCGCAACTATCAGTATTACGATCAGGAAGTACATCCACGACATTGCCGAGCTGAGCACCTGCCCGTTCGAGCCCGAAGAATAAACTCCGTTGATATAGGACATAACTCCGTTTGACGATGCCGTGAACGAGTCGATTATCGTATAGACGGCATTTACAAGGATCATGGGGCTTATCATGGGAAGAGTGATCTTCCAGAATGTCTCCCATGCGCTTGCGCCTTCCATCTGGCAGGACTCATAGATCGCAGGATCTATACTCTGAAGTCCGGACAGGAAGATAAGCATCTGTACGCCGCAGCGGTTTACGATATCGTAGATGTTGTTTACGAGCTGCGTGATCGCGTCAAGCATATCCGTACCGATTACCATTCCGGAGAACAGCGCCTTGATATCCATCGCGTCAACAATCTGACTTACGTTATCCTGACCGGTACCCATATCGATCGAGCTTCCGGATTCCATCGAGCCCGCCACGTTTGAGGAAACATCGATGGAAGAGATAAGTCCGGTCATAAGTATGACGGGGATGAAGAAGATCGCACGGAACGCCGCGCGTCCTGCCATCTTCTGATTCAGGATGATCGCCACGAACAGCGAGAATATCACTATCGCGGGAATCTCGAGAAGGAAGGTTCCGATTCCGGAGGTGAGCGCCGTTACGAAGCTTGCATTCTGGGTGATGGCTTTGATATAGTTATCAAAGCCGACCCAGTGAAGCTCATAGCCTCCCGAACGGAGCAGCTCCATTTCATTGAAGCTGAACCGTATCGAGTCAAATATCATAGGAAGATATATCAGAACAAATCCTACGATAAACGGAAGAACGAAGAGATAACCGGCTCTTGCTTTCTTTTTGTCAAGGGATATGCTCTTTTTTCTTATCTTCTTCGATGAAGATATTTTCGAGCCCTGACCCTTCTGCTTTTTATTCGCACTTTTTATAAATTCATCCATCAGCCGATTCCCCCTTTCATCCGTCGATTCTTACGAAGCCGAGCGAGTCGATTTCGTAGACCGTTCCGTTATACACTGCCTTTACGGCAAATGAGTTGTAGTTGAGTATGAAGCTTGTGCCGCCTTCGTATTCAACGCGGACGACCGTGCCCTCTGTGGTGAGATACTTGTTCACGGTACCCGAAGAAGTGTTTCCGTTGTCGTCGGTATCGGTACCGTCATCGGTATCGCTTCCGTCGTCTTCGGAGATATCCTCGTCGTCGTCGGGAATAACGATCTCTTCATCATCAACGGTCATTCCGAGCTCACGTCTTCTCTGTGCAAGGAGAGATGCGAGCAGCGCCTTGCGGTCAGCCTCGTCCTTCTCAGCCTTTGCGATCTCTGCCGCAAGCTTTGCAGCATCTTCATCAGCCTGGATCTCGTCGTCATCGGGGATACGGGATGCGGTGATAAAGTCGTGATCTACAATAAGCTTAGTTTGAAGATCGGAGAGAACATCGTTCAGGCGGAGGTAATACTCCGCGACCTCGTCCTTCCATACATCGTAGCCGACGGAATAATAGTTGCTGAATGAACCGGATTCCTTGAGGGCTTCGAGGTTGCGGTAGGAGAGGATGAAGTAAAGGCTTGAGCCGTTCTCGATAGCATGGAGCAGTGCGCTCTCGATATCGCTCTCCATGTTGAGCGCTTCGCCTGCGGTCTTGATGTATCCGTGGAGCACCATTCCTATGAACGGAATGGACGCGCTCGCTCTCATGTACTTGGAGCTTTCCGTTGCCATGTTAAGGATAACGTCCGCATACTTGAAGGTATACGCGTTACCGCCTGACACCATCACATCGTAGCTCTCGCCCATCTTTGCGAGAATCTCCTGAGTGAAGTTCTTGGAGTCCTCGCGGTTGTAAGGATCATCCTTGTCAAAGTCGGAGTTCAGATCGGATCCGAGAGTCGAAACCGAAATTCCGTTTGCATTGTAATCCACATAGGATTCGTTGAACTTGGAGTAGAAATAGTCGTAAACCGAAGGAGAAATCGCAAGTGCGAAATCGCTCTGCCATGTCTGGGTTGCCGCGTCGTAGTAACGCTTTGCTGTGTATCTGTTATCGATTGTCTTTACGGCATGCTTTTTCACGTTCACACCGTCAAATGTTGTGTTATCGTGCATATACGCGAAATCGAACTCGGGATAGAGACCGAAGCCCTTCTCTCTCGAATATGCGGCGAGATCGGAGAATCCGCTGTTGCCGCCGAGCACGCGCTCCCATTTCAGCTTATACGGAACGGTGGGATGGATTCCGCCGTTTGCAAAGCCGGTAAGCTTGAAGTTGATGTTTTTGACTCCCATGGCAGTCAGCTCATCGTACATCGTCTTTACATCTTCGAATGTAGTGAGCGCCGTATCAACCTGAACGGGGATGGAAAGGAAGCGTCCGTCGGTCTGCGTAGCGCCGAAGGATTCGATATAGAGCGGAATATTGCTGTCAATATCGCTTGCATTGAGTCTTGCGAGCTGTCCGCTCTTCTCGAGGTAGTTGCGGTAAGCCTTTGCCATTCCGACGTAGCTGGGCTCGTAGTAATTCGTAAGGTTTGCAGCCTGTGCCGTTGCGTCATCCGTCAGCATGATATACTTGATTCTGTAGCTGTCGGTATAACGTCTGGATGAGGTAACGGTCCATGTTGCGGTCTTATCGGTTACGGTTGAGCCGGAGAGGCTGTAGGTATCGTACGGTCTGGGATTGAATGTTGCGTAAACGGAGTTGTAATTGTGACGCTGTCCGCCTCCGTGAGTCGACATGAGCTTAGCCATTGTGTCGCCCTCGGTGATTATCGCGGTGTAGCCTTCGGTGCGTCCGTCCCATGTTCCGCTGACAACGCCGAATACGGGATATCTCATTATCTCGGCGTGCTGACCGGTTATCTCGTGATACGAGTAGTCGGGTCCGTACATTTCTCCGGAGATGTTGTATCCGGTAGTGATATCCTCAAATCTTATGATCGTTCCGGAGCCGTCCGGGATGAAGGTATATCCGTTATAGACAGAGGAGCCTGCGCCCATCCACGGAAGGATCGAAAGAGATGTAAGTTGGAAGGTACTCTCATCGAAACGTATACCGTTTGCGGGGATACGCACCTCGAGACCTTCCTCGCTCAGCGTATACTCAAGGCCGAGCTTGAAGAACGGGAGCGATTCGTTATCGTTTACATATCCGGTGAGGTCGTGGTCGTACTCAAGTTCATCGTATGTGTACTCGGGGCAGTATGTCTTGATAATGTTCTCGATACGGTCCATCTGTCCTTCGGACTGACCCGTTTTGGGGTCGAACACGTAGCACGCCATTCTCTCAAGTGCCGGGAACTGCTCGATAAGGCTTCGTACCTTACTCTCGGAGTAGCTTCCGTCCGTGATGTCGTAGTAGGTGTAGAATCCCTCGCTGCTGAGTTTTTTCTTGAGGCTGGGATTCGTGATCTTGTTCATTATAAGGGTTTCAAAACGGGTCTTCTCAATAAGACGGGGAACAAGACGTATCGTCGCCTCGTCACCGAGGGTGTACTCAACGCGGATACCGTTCTTGATGTTCTTCAGTCTTATCTGAGATTTCTTTGCAGCCTCGACATAACTGTACATTGTTGTCGAAGCGCCGTTTTTCAGGTACGTCAGGCTTATCTGCGAGAGAAGCTCCTGCTTAACCTGTGCGGATGCTTTGCTTTCGGAACCGTTTATATCATACGGATTCGAGAAGAGTATCTGTCCGGTCGCGGTGTTCTTCAGCGCGACCTCACCGGTATAATACTCATACCAAAGCTGGTATCCGTATTTCTCATATACCATGATCATATCCGTAAGCTTATCTTCCGGATAAAGATACTGCTTGGTAAGGTAGTTTATAACAGGTTCGTAATCCTCGTCTATCTTTGTTGCGTATATTTCGTCAAAGGTCATCTCGGAATAGTTAATCTCCGAAGCACTGCCGGATGTTCCGGAAGCACCGGTTCCCGACGTCTTTACTGCCGAAACCGAAGTGGAAACCGTGCCGGCGATCATCACCGCTGCAAGGAAGCCTGTTGCTATTTTCTTTATCATTGTGTTTCTCCTCCTTCCTTACTATATACGGTAATTGATTTCTTCCGCAATGCTGTAGACGAAGCTTACGATCTTGGTCATAAGGCTTGAGAAGAGCACTGCAAGGAACATTATGAACGCCATTGCGATTATGGTAAACAAAATCGTAGCAACGTTTTTACCGAACGAGTATCCGTGCGTGACCATTACTCCGAAGAACAGAAGTATTCCGACCCAGATAAATGCGATCGTGTTGATAAGAGTGATGACCGCGGATTCGTTTGCGGTAAGGAAATTGGAAACCGCCGTGGAAAGGATTATAAGAAGCGGCAGCGGAGCTATTCCGTAGCAGGTTGCAACGAACACGTCACGGAAGCTTCCTTCACCTTCGAGAAGTGTGGTAAGGCACCAGTTTGCAACGACGAACAGCATTACCGGCATAACTACCGAAATGATCGCCGAGAAGATGGTTCCGGATGCCGAAGATGTTCCGGAGAAGATATATCCCGTTCCTATCGACTGATAGAAAAATGCGAGTATTGTAAGTCCGAGGAAGACGAATGCCGCTCGCGGACTGCCTCGCTGCTCATGCTTCAGATCCCAGAATCCGTCAAACGGGTGGAAGGAAACGTGAGTAGCGTATGATATCTCTTCAACGAGAGTTCGCCGTCCGACTTTAAGCTGCGCTTTCTTGTTGATCTTTCCGGATATACCGAATACCTTTACGACGAGCACACAGACTGCAACTATAACAACGGGGATCGTCCAGAAGTATTTGTTCGACCACTCTTTACGGGTCTCGGCGTAAGCCTCGGAATACTTCGACACGTCATATGCGGTTTTAAAGTACTTGCCTGCTTCCTCGTACTGACCGTGTCTGAAGAGTGCCTGACCTATTCCGATGTAAGCAACGTCGAAGTTATTGTTTCTCTTGAGTATCTCCCGCCAGTCCTCGAGAGACTTATCGTACAGGCGGTTATTCTGATTCGAAAGAGCCTGAAGCAGGACGTCGCCGTATTGAGTTCTTCTGTAAACAGCAAGAGACTTATTTCCTTTATCGATGACGAGCATTTTATCGCCCTGATAAACGATAGCCTCAATCGAGGAAATGTTTCCGGACTGAACACCGTTATCACCGAAGGCGAACAGCAGGTTGCCGTCCTCGTCATAAGTGAAGATCTTCGATCTTTCCTCGTCGATGATCGACCATGTTCCCTCGGGACCTACGGCAACGTCAATGATCTTGGAAGGATTCGTATTTCCGTATCCCTCCTCGTCGCTTACCTTGACTTCACCGGACGGCGGATAAAATCCGTTTCGTCTCATGACGTCGGTGCCGGAAGCGTTGAGTTTCTTGACCGGAGCATAATCTCCTGATTTACTCTTGGAAGTGATCGCGCTCTGCTGATCGGCGGGATCAATAGAGGAAATGGTAACGTAGATGAAGTTTTTTTCGTCTATTGTTATGTTGTTGTACTCGGTAGGAACGTACTTTACAAGTCCCTCGGCATTCTTTTTGAAATAAGTATTCCAAATGAGGTCGATCGCGTTGTAGGTAACCTTCTGTGCACCGATAAATCCGAAGAACTCGCCGTCGTCGCCCATTACGATAATACCCTGGTTGGTGGTGGAAGAGACCACGAACATACGTCCGTAATCATCTACCGCAACCGCGACGGGAGTATATATATCGCCTTCGTCAAAGAGGTTTGACTCGGGAGCAAGTACGGTTTTTACATAATTTCCGTCGAGGTCGAACATTACTATGCGCGCGTTTCCGGCATCGCAAACATAGATGTATTCCGACGAAACAAATACGCCCTGAGGATTGTTGAATTTGTCGGGGATCATCTGCTCGTTGACAAACTCCGTAATCTGATACTTCAGCTTGTAGTAGCGGTCGAGCACGATAACGCGGTTCTGTGTTGTCTCAACAAGATACACGTTGTTCTTATCGTCAACCTCTACATCCGCAAGAGCGTCAATGAGAGAATCCTCGTCAAGTCCGATGTACTCCGAATCAACGATGGCATCGGGAACGTACGCGTCGGGAGATTCGAGAACGTCGCCGTTTATCGAGTAGGTGTACGTGGAATACGGCGTTACTGCCGAGATCACGTTTGCGAAGATCATGGCGCATATAAATGTAAACGTCAGTATTTTTATCAGTTTTTTCATATGCCCTCCTTAATCCTTCATACCGCTGGAGCCCATCGTTTCGATGATCTGGCTCTGCGAAAGCAGGAACACCACGATCGGCACTACCATCATTATGAAGGACGATGCCGCGCTTGCGCCGTTACGAACCGCACCTGCCGACAGTATCTGTCCTATTGCATAGTTTACGGTTTTGAGCTCCTCGCTGTAAATAAAGGTGCTCGATCCGGTCTGCCAAAGTCCCTGGAACGAATATATGATAAGCGTAAGCCATGCGGGTTTTACCATAGGCATTGCAATGCGGAAGAATGTATTGAACTCGCTCGATCCGTCGAGACGTGCGCTTTCGAGCACGGCGTCGGATACGTTTGAGTCCATGAACTGCTTCATGAGGTAAAGTCCCGTCGTAGTCGCCCATGCGGGAACGATGATCGCAAGATAGGAATCGACCCAGCCGAGAAGGCTCATCGAGATAAAGTTGATGATGCCCGCAACGGTAGCGGAGAACATAAGGGATTTCTGAATGAGCTGGAAGAAGAACTTATGTCCCGGGAAAGGAATCTTCGAAAGCGCGTATGCGCAGAGCGAAGAGATAATGAGGTTTCCGAGAACTCCGGCAACCGTGATGAACACGGTATTGAAGATGTATCTCGAGAACGGAACCCACGAGGATGACATGAGCTGGAAAAGATATGTGAAGTTTTCAAGCGTAAGTCTTCTCGGGAAGAAGTGCGGCGGGAAATAGAAGAACTCTTCAAGCGGTTTGAACGCGTTCATTACGGAGTAGATCATAGGTATAAACATGAATGCACCGATCAGAAGAAGCATTATGTTTATTCCGAAGTCTCCGCCTTTGGAACGATTTAGGACAACACGATGATTTCTTACTCTTATTTTTTTCATCTTTACTGCCCTACCTTTGAAAGAAGCTTATGAATGAGCATATTCGATCCGAACATGAGAAGGAACATGATAAATGCGATTGCGGAAGCATAACCTACCTCCCAACGAACCCCGCTGTACTCATTCAGATGCATGGTCAGCGTATACGCGCAGTAATCGGTCGTGGGGTTTCCGGCGAGAGACTCAACTACACCGCCGAAGTTGAATGCACCGGTAATAGCCATGACCGCACCGAACATAAGCTGAGGCTTCATACTCGGGAGGGTAACGTACCAAAGCTCCTGCCAACGGTTTTTGATGCCGTCGATCGCCGCAGCCTCGTACATATCGTGGTTTATTCCCTGGAAGCCTGCGATAAACGCAAGGAACGAGGTTCCGAGTGACATCCAGAGGGAAACGACTATACAAAGCGGCATTATGTACTTTGTATTCGTAAACCAAAGTATCGGCTCGCTGATTATGCCGAGCTTCATGAGCCAACCGTTTACATATCCGTAGGAGTCGCCGGAGAAAGCGAGCGTCCATACAAGCATGGCGTTTCCGGAAATGGAAGGCGCATAGAATATGAAGGTGACTATGGAACGCGCGCGGGGCGAAAGCTCGTTAAGGAACCACGCGGTTATAAGTGAAATGAAGTACGACCCGGGGCCGGTTGCTATCGCAAAGATCATTGTATTTTTCAATGCGATAATGAACAGTTCATCCGTGAGAAACAGCTGTATGTAGTTCTGCATGAAGATGAACTTAGGCATCTGGATCATGTTGTATGAAGTGAAGCTGAGAAGGAGCGATGCCGCAACGGGAATTATGGTGAATATGAAGAACATTATCATAAACGGCGCTATCATCAGATAGCCGATACGGTACTGCTTCATCATCATCCATGTCCAACCCCAGCGTGACATCTCCTTTCTCGCAACAGCTTTTTTATTTGACATGGCGGAATTTCCTCCTTGAGAGATTATTATACGTTATATTATTAATAATGTAGATTTTTGCCGAGCGGCCTTGCCGCCTCTGAAGGAGGATCACTCCTCTTTATTTGTTTCACCGTAGATCGGCAGCTTAAATTCGCGTCTCTTTCGGCTTATCTCGGAGTTGATCGCGTTTATATATCCGAGAAGGGTGTACGTAGGATCGGCGCCGTCATTGTATGCGGCATTAAAGGAAAAGCTTATATATCGCGAAATGATGTAGTTTCCGGGATACTGCGGAATTCCGACAAGATTGTCGAACTGTTCGAGCAGTGCGCTGTATTCCTTCTTCGTCCAGGGCATCTCCGCCATTGCCTCAAGGTTTGCGGTTGCGGATTTTGCCGACGGTCCGAGGAGTGCGACAAGCTCGTTCGAGTAGTCAACTTGGAAATCCTTATCGGTATACCAGCAAAGGAATTTCCATGCGGCTTCCTCGTTGCGGCAGCTCTTTATCATCATAAGTCCCGAAACAGTGGCGATCGCGTCGTTGTTGATATTGCCCTTGGCATCCTTTGTTCCGGGAATCGGAACCATTTCCCAAAGTCCGGAAATTTCCGGTGCGAAAATCGTTATTGTCGTGTAGAAGCTGTAGTCGGTAATTACAACCGGCATGCTGCCTTCCTTAAATCTCGTCTCGGAGTTAAAGGAAACGGGCAGTGAGTACTGAGTGAACATTTCGCAGATATCCTCAAATGCGGAAAGCGAAAGATTATCGTCAAGGTTGACTCTCCAGCCTTTCTCCTCAAGCACATCGCTTGTCTCATCCCAAAGATCTCCGCCTCTCTGATAGAGGAACATTTCAAATGAGTTCAGCATTCCGACATCCATGTTGTTATACTGAAGAACCGGAACCATGGAGAGAAGCTCATCCCATGTCTCGGGAATCTCAATTCCGAGGTCAGCAAGGATATCGGTTCTTATGAACATCATCGGAAAGTTTTGAGAAACCGGAAGTGCATATGTGTGACCGTAAAGTGAAAGCGGCACAAGCGCTGATTCGTCAAAGCGCTCGCAGACCTTATCAAAATCCTGATAATTTTCAAGCGGGAGACATACTCCTCGGATAGCGTAGTCTATAACACCGCCCGTAGGGTCAAGCGAAACGTCGGGACCGATTCCCGCAAGGATCGACGGGAGCAGTGCTCCGCCGTCTACAAGCTTAAGGGTAACCTTTGTCTTGTTCTGCTTTACAAATCCGGAGTCAACAAGGTTTCTCATTATCTGAGCCTGGTCGCGTCCGCTCGAGGTCCAGCATTCGATCGAGTCTGTGTAAACTTCGCCTTCGTTGTCCATCGACGAAAGGCTGCTGTAATCGGTATAGAAGCTTCCGAAGAACATCGAGATCTCATATTTAAATGCCTGCCAAGAGGTTCCTTCCGCGCGCGGAAGTTCCGCTTCGGGACTCTGGATCGTAATGTAGTCGAGCTTGAGAGGCTGAACCTCAAAGTCGGTGACCCATGAACTGAGGCTTCCGAGCTGATCCTTGAAAGACGAAAGATTTGCCGCAATCTCCTTTTCATCCGAAGCCATCAGCTTGAGGATGGTTATTACAGATTCAAGAGTAGCGTTCGAGGAGACTCTCGACTGAGTGATCGTCTCAATGTACTCAACGATTCCCTGGAGCTCTTCCGCTTTCGCGCTGATGTTCGTGATAACCTCGGGCATGATGCGTCCGAAGCCGTAGTCACGGTTTGCATCCGGCTGAACACCGGTCAGCTTCATTATCTGAAGATATGAGTCATTCAGGCTTCTGGAAATTTCCTGCACTCTCGAAAGAATGTCACCGAAATCTCCGAGCGTAGCCATAAGCTCGATCGTGTGCTCGCCTTCGTCAAGATAGAACAGGAACTCGTACGTTCCGTTTCCGAGCTTGATCACATTCCACTCGGTACCGTAAGCGAAGCGGCATCCGTATGCTTCGGTGAACGGAACTTCGCCGTCGATCTTTACGGTTCTCGATACAAACACGCCGTCGGAAATATCCTGCTTATATCTTGCAACGACACTGTAAAGACCGGCACCGCCCTGCGGAACGGTAAAGGTGTACTTTGCCCACTCGCCAGTACTCTGCCAGCTGTCGCCGCCGATTATGTTTCTCATGATACGAGTAGGATTCTGCGGCTCGGTGATAACCGAAGAACGGTCGTTCTGCGGGTAAATCGTATAGTTTGAAACCGACTCGGGCATTTCGGCATCAATGTGAATGGTCGCATTTCCGTAGGTATAGCCCTTGTCGCTGTATTCCTGAAGCTTCTCTTCATAGGAACGAGGAGTATCGAAGGTATACAGCGTTATCTTGGAGATGTACATCTCATCGCGCACGCCTTCTAACGATATCGTGTTGGTGCCCTTCTTGAAGTAGAAGGTAAAAGGAGTCTGATAATATGTATCCGAATCGGAGAGCTCCATGGTGTTCCACTTCAGCTCGCACTGCGCATCCGGACGCTGCTCGTTTCCGGAAGCATCCTTTGCAAAACGCACCGTGCCGTCCTCCTGCTCAACATAGTTGAACGTCCATGTCTTGAGGAAGTTCATGTAACGCGCCTGCGAAAAAGGGACTTCGTCATTGATGTAGAAAATACGCTCGATATTGGTTTTTCTCGATGAATACGGCGCATAGTCTACCTTTATTGAATACATGCCCTCTTCTTCGACATTGAAAGACCACGTTATCTTTCCGGCATCGTCGGTAAGAACGACCTCGTCCTCGAGCCCGTAAACTCCGGACTCCTTGGTTATATTCTTAGCCGTGGTGGCCTTTTCATCGTAATCTGCGGCATTGATCACAATCTCTTTTGTCCCGGCGCTCACCCCGGCATGATTCTCCAGATACTGACTGTACGAAATCAAGCTGAGCTGATCGCTGAGATCAGCAAGCGTAGTCTTGTTGTATCCGCTTGATGTGCCGCCGGCGCTGCCGTCGGATGAAGTAACCGTCTGCTCCTCGGCAAATACCGGAACCGCAGCGGCAACCAACATGGCTGCGCAAAGCGCCAGGCTTATCAGCCTTTTAAATGTGTTTCCTCGCATGGAAGCTGTCCTCCTACCTGTTTCCAGAAAAATAGCAGAATATCTGACTATAAATATATTAGTAATAATATCACAATAAAGCCCGATTGTCAAGCACCGCAATGCTCTGTTTTGCATAGTCAACTGCCTATAACCGTCAGTTTTTTTCGTTTTGGCGGGGTTATCTCCGCGCCTGTATTTTCCTGTTTCTGTCCGTTTTTTAAAAAAGTGCTCCGAAAGGTTTTTGAGGTAAACGAGATTTACTTGTGCAAAGTGCCCACTGCATGAAAATCGTCGTTTTCATCAGTATTTTCGAGATTTTTTTTCGTTTTTATTCCGGTGCGCGTTGCAAAGTAAGTATGCGTTACTTTTTTGTTCGACAAAGATACGCTTTTGAATGAATTGTAAAACTTGGTGACATTTTTTTGTTTGTGAATTCTGCACAGTTTTTCAGCCGATTTTTTTACATGTATACATTTTGCACAAAAGTTTCAATTTCGAAAAATCCCGCGTTTCTTTGAGGCAATCGGAAGCAATCTATTGACACCCGCATAATAATGGGATATAATAAACAGAAGATAACACTCGGAAACGAGTTTGATGAGAGGAAAATTATGTATTATCTCGGAATCGACCTCGGCGGTACCAATATTGCTGTAGGTGTCGTCGATGAAAACTGTAAGATTGTAAAGAAAGGCTCTGTGCCGACCAAGGCAGAGCGCGAGGCCGATGAGATCATCGCCGACATGGCAAAGCTCTGCAAAGATCTTGTTGCCGACTGCTCGCTCACCGTGGACGATATTGAATACGCCGGCATCGCCACACCGGGAACCGCAAACCGCGACACCGGAATCATTGTTTACGCAAACAACCTTCCGTTCATGAATTACCCGATTGCGCAGAAGCTTTCTCAGATGTCCGGAGTAAAGCACGTAATGATCGAGAATGACGCAAATGCGGCTGCAAAAGCCGAGGCTGTAGCCGGAGCCGCAAAGGGCGCCGATTTTTCCGTCATGATCACTCTCGGAACGGGGGTCGGCGGCGGGATCGTTCTCGACGGTCAGGTATACTCGGGATTCAACTTCGCCGGAGCCGAGCTCGGTCATATGGTTATTGAGAAGGACGGTCGTCCCTGCTCATGCGGACGCAACGGCTGTTGGGAATCCTACAGTTCCGCCACCGGTCTTGTAAACATGACCAAGGATAAGCTCAGCGAGTGCCACAGCACCGGACGCGAAACGCTCATGGACAAGATTGTAGCGAAAAACGAAGGTCGCATTTCCGGAAAAACCGCATTCTCCGCTATGAAATCGGGTGATGCCGCAGCGGCAGAGGTTGTCGAAGATTACATTGACTATCTTGCCTGCGGACTCACGAATATTCTCCGCATCTTCCAGCCTGATGTGCTCTCGATCGGCGGCGGAATATGCAACGAAGGAGACAACCTTCTCGTTCCGCTGAAGAAAAAGATCGACGAGATGCTTCATCTGCCCGATTATGCAAAGAAAATCGAAATCAAGATCGCAGAAATGGGCAACGACGCAGGCATCATCGGCGCCGCAACGCTCGGAATGTAATCAGACATTGCAGCCGATGAATTTCCCGACAGCGTACACGTCGGTTTCTTTCGCAAACAGGCAGGATTATAACATTAAAAAAGGCAGCCGCACATGAACGGCTGCCTTTTCGTGTTTTATGCTTCACCCGGCTTCTCTTCTCTGCCCCAAACTGAACAAACGCCGCGCTGAAGAATGACGACATAATCAATTGCACTCAGATGTGAGTGAGGAAACAACATTACACTGCTATCCCAAAAACAGATATTAAACCTACAAACATTGACGGCTTGCGCGCCCTTGCCTTGGTGTCCGGCTTCTCAAAAAAGCTGCCTTGACTTTCAACCGTAATAACCCACAGCGCTCTATATAATAATGCCGTTGTTTTATCTCTTTTTGAGACTGTCTACACCGGATCTCGCCCAACGCGAACAGCTTTTTTCGTTTTCATCATAGATGTAGTTCCTCATTACTTTATCGTTTCGCTGTTATTGATGACCGATGCGGAATAAAGAAACAGCGCATCGTCTGTTTTCGTAAAGTCGATCTGCTTTCCGAGAGAGGAAGGCGAGATATAGCGGATATCGACAAGCGTTATTTCGGAATAGCCCGCTGTAAGAAGCGGTGCTATACTGCTGCCGAACGAATCCCGGAAAACGATGAGCCGCCGTTCTTTCGCGGCATTCGGGTTTGTGATCCTGATGATCGAACGCGCACCGCCGAGGAACATTTCATAAGGATCTCTGCCTGCGGCAGCGCTGAGGTCATAAACAGGAATGTCAGACGATGTTTCGGCATTATATACCTTAAGGCTCCGTATCACCGCGTTATCGAGATAGAAAAGCCTCCCCGGTGCATGCGGGAGGGCTGCCTGACCGTAATAGACGCCGTAAAAAGAAACGCCCGCGTCATGCTTTTCACACTTTCCCATCCGCTCCGTGCCCATTTTATCCGCAATTTCGTCGGCAACCTTCAGTATTCTTTCCTGGCGCCAGTGTGAATCGGTGTAATAGAAATCATCAGCCGACAGAAGCCCTGAAATATCAATATGCCTTGCCTCCGGAAATCCGTTTTCGAGGCGTTTGACAATAGCCTTGTAATCCTTGTCCGGATAGCCGTTTGGCGATGCAATAAAAACATTTTTATCGGGTATTACCGACAGATATGTCTTTGTTCCGCTGTTCCGGAGATAAGCGTCATACACATACCGAAACCGCTGTGCGGCACGGTCAACCGAATCGAAGTCCGTCGGAAAATCCAGCTTTGAGAGGTGCTCTCCGACGGAATAAAGTCCGTTGTTATCCTTTTGCATAAACACCTTTGCATTTGCGGCTGCTTTGAGTGTTCGAAAGCCGTCCCGCAGCGGAAACTGGTCGAGCATATAGTTTTCAAAGCCGTTCATAAAGCTGCCGTTTGCAACCGACGAAAAGGACAGCGTGGGGCATTTCGCAAGATGCCGTCTTTCGACTGTCGATTCATCGGCGTCGGGCAAAATCCAAAACCAAGCGGCAAAAACCGCAATGAAGCCAAGTGACAAAACCAATGTAAGTATTTGTTGGGTTTTCTTCATAATACTCCTCCGGGGAAAAGTTTAAAGCAGCAAGTCAGAACCGGAAATAAACGAACGGATTGAACGAACCGTCGATCAGATACGCCGTACATACGGCAATCGAAGCGACCGTCGCTGTCGGCGTCAGAACGGCAAGAACCCTGCTGCCGCCCGCCGTCCCTCCGATTTTCTCATAAATCCTTTTAGGCAAAGGGGTTGCGCCGAGCGCAGCTATAATAAGCAGTATGAGATTACTTTTCAGATAATAAAGCGAAGCCGTGTTCGCGGCGGGGATTCCGGCAAGCCCGAACAGAGACTTAAAGCTCACAAATGCGTCGGCAATACTTGCCGAATCGAACAGTACGAAACCGAGCACGACAAACAGCATCGTGTAGATGTGCATAGGCACGGCATGCCGTCTTTTCGGGTGCAGAATGTATTTTTCAAACAGCAAAAGTACCGCATAAAGAAGTCCCCAGAAAATGAAATTCCACGATGCCCCGTGCCAGAAGCCGGTCGCCGCCCAGACGACAAGGATGTTAAAAACATGCCGTATAGGCTTTACGCGGTTTCCGCCGAGGGGAATATAAAGGTAGTCGCGGAACCAGCCGCCGAGGGAGATGTGCCAGCGGCGCCAGAACTCCGTAATGCTTGCGGAAACATACGGATAGTTGAAGTTTTCGGAAAAACGGAATCCGAAAATGCGCCCGAGTCCTATCGCCATATCGGAATATCCGGAAAAGTCAAAATAGATGTGCAGCATATATGCTGCGGCGTACAGCCAATAAAACAACACGGTTTTCTCGCTGTACGCCTTGAATTCGGACACAAGAAGTGCCGCCGAATTTGCAAGAAGTATCTTCTTTGCAAGTCCGACGGAAAAGCGCGTGATTCCCTCCGCCGCATCGGCAAGCGTGGTTTTCCGGTTTTTCAGGCTTCCGGCAATGTCTGAGTAGCGGACAATGGGCCCGGCTATCAGTTGAGGAAACATCGAAACATACATGGCAAGATCAACAAAATTGCGCTGTGCCGGCACGTCGCCGCGATAAACATCTATGACATAGCTCAGGATCTGGAATGTATAAAAGCTGATACCTACCGGCAGAGCCACCTTCAGAAGCGGGATGGAAAGACCTGTTACCGCATTGAAGTTTCCGATAAAAAAGTCCGCATATTTGCAATATGCAAGCAGACCGAGGCTGGCGACTGCCGAAACGGCAAGCGCCAGCTTGGCAATTTTCGTCCCGCGAAAGCGTTCGGCCAAAAGCGCGGCAATATATGACTGCGTGACCGCCGCAAGCATAAAAACGAGATATTTCGGTTCTCCCCAACCGTAGAAGAACAGGCTTGCCAAAAGAAGCACGAAATTCTTCATACGGTCGGGGACAACGAAATACACGAGCAAAACGCACGGCAGAAAGCAATACAGAAAAGTTATACTTGAAAACAGCATGGCTCAGTCTTATGCAATGGGAACATCGAAAAGCTGTTTTGTTGAGCTGTATTCAGCGGACAGCTTGGCTGTAAAGGTGTCTGTCAGTTCCCTGGCGCCAAACACGGAAACGATATAATCGCCGACGGTCAGAATGACGAGCTTTTCGGGAAATCCGCACAGCCACTGGCGTGCAAGAATGTTTTCTTTAATTTTACCCGCAAGTGCTTCGGCGTTTCCGGAGCCTTTAACATGGTATACGCCGCAGGAAAAGTTGTTCTGATTCAGCATATGCATAAGCGATGCGGCATCGTCAATCTCGGAAGCGTTTGCCTTCGGGAAGCCGAGTTCAAAGTCAAGGGCTTCTGCATCGGAAACATCGAATTTGCCGGGCATATTTTCCTTCATATGCTTTTCGGAACCGCCTGTTGCAGGGAATTTTTCGTCGTTTGAATACTTGCTCCAGACCTTTTCAAGAATTTCCAAAGCGCTTTTGACCTGCCCTTTGGGGACATCGGAAGGCGTGGTTGTCCCGCTTTCACCGTTTTGTTTTGCACAGGCTGCAAAAGAAAGGACAAAGACGGCAGCAAGTGCAAGTGCAATAATCTTTTTCATAATATAGTTTCCTTTCACTTTAGGTTTTGTTTTCATAACATTATCTGTAACCCGAACAACATTAACAATTACGTCGTTTATCTCAGGGGAAGGCTGATCTCAAACACCGCGCCGCCGTCGTTTGACGCGGATATTGTGCCTTTGTGCAATGACACAATCTCCTTTGCAAGAGAAAGTCCGATTCCGGCGCCGCCCTTACGGGTGCTGAAAAAGCGGTCGAAAATGTGCGGCAAAAGCTCCGGCGCAATGCCCTCTCCATCGTCATGGATACGGACAATGGCTTTTCCTCTGTCTGCCCTACATTCAATTTGTATTTTCCCTTTTGCATACCGCAGTGCGTTGGTGATGATATTGGTAAACGCACGGCGGAGCTGAACCTCATCGCAGTTTACCAAAACAGGTTTTTCGTCAAAGCATGGGGTGATGCACAGTTTTCTCTGCTCCGCCAGTTGTTCCGTGCTGCGCAGACAGTCATATAAAACCTCACGAACATCCATCGAATGGAACTCCGCATTAGCTTGTCCCGACTCCAATCGGGAGAGCGTAAGCAGTTCCTCTACCAATTCGGACATCTGTTCAATCTCTTCCAGAATAACCCCCGATGCTTCGGCAGGATCCAGAACCCCGGTATGAATTCCCTCCGCACAGCCCTGAACTGCCATCATCGGCGTTTTCAGCTCATGTGACACATTCTGAAAAAACCATTTCTGGGATTCGTGCGCCTTTTCAACATAGCCGCCGAGTTTCCAGCCAAAGAGACAGACCAGCACGCTGAGCACTGCCAGCACCGCGAAAAAAACGGCATTCAGATAAGCCGAATACTGCATAACTGCCCCGACATCCACATACAGAATGTACGAATATGCGTCCTCATATTCATCGGCTTCAACCTGTGATATTCGGAAAACAAATCGGCTGCCGCCGGTTTTCAGTGTATGAAATTCATCAGCGGCCGGTTTTTCCTCCCGGCAGTATTTCCTCAATTGATATTCAGCTTTTGAAAGGTGTTCTGACTCTGTAAGACCATCTTCAACTTCAAGATACCGAACACTGGATGTAAGAAAATGCTCCTCCCCATCGTCCATTGTTTCGGCAAGCGGGATAGGATCCTTACGTTCATCCTCCAAAAGTATCGCCTTCTGCGCCTCTGAAGTCAGATATTCCGGAATAAAGATATTAACGGTAGCAAGCATCGACGCAAAAACAAACAGCATCGTACCGAGGACGGATACGGTAATTTTTCTTCTTATATTTTTCATTTTCCGACTCCGTCCGATCGCAGGCGATAACCGTACCCCCAAACCGTCTCAATCTGCACATTGCTGTCCGCAGAGGAAAGCTTGCTGCGTATGCGGCGCAGTGTTTCATCGGTCACTCTGGTTTCCACTTCGTCATTGTATCCCCAGATCTGGTTAAGCAGCTCGTCACGTGAAAACGCTTTGCCCTCACCACGCATCAGAAAGAGGAGCATCTTCAGCTCATTCGGAGAAAGTGCAAGAGGCTTTTCTTTGCAGAAAAGCTGCTTCTCATCACCCGAAAAACGTAGGTCTCCAACGGCAACATCCCTGTCCGTCGGGTCTCCGCCTCTTTCCATCTCTACGCGGCGAAGAAGAGATTTAACACGCATCAGGAGAACCGTCGGACGAAACGGCTTGGTCAGATAGTCGTCACCGCCTTGCAGAATACCGTTAACATAGTCGTATTCGGTATCCTTTGCCGTCAGAAGAATGATGGGAACATTATTCTTTTCACGGATGAGGCGGCAGCAGGTAAGTCCGTCGGTTCCGGGCATCATAATATCCAAAATAACAAGATCGGAGCGTCTTTTAAAAAACGCGCCTAAAAGTGCGTCGCCTGTTTCAAACGCGCACACCTCATATCCGTCATTTTCGAGAAAGCTCCGAAGAGTTTCTCTTATGTTTTTTTCATCCTCTGCAATATAGATAAGCTGTTTCATGATGCCCCCCAAAACCGATACAGAGCCGTGCCGCTCCGACACGGCTCTGTATGTAAAATTCATCTGCTTCTTTCGCAGACCTCAAGATCGACTTCTTTAAGTTCAAATGTCATATCAGGCTCGTTTGCCGCAATCTTTTCATCATACTCGGCGTCGACACGATCCCAAAGCTCCGCATTACGATCAAGAACCGAGTCGAGTTTTTCGTAGAGAGCATCGACCTCGCCATAAAGTCGATCTGCGTTCTCATCAGTCATGCGATAGTAAAGCTCGTCGATCTGCATTTCCAGCGATTCAATCTCGGCAAGATCTGCAAGCAGAGCCGTTTTCTCCTGTTCGCTCAGTGAGCTCATACCCTTGATGAATTCCTCGTAGGAGCCCTCTGCCGGGCAGATGTCATCAAAATCCGCTTCATTCAGTTCAAGGGTCATATCCGGCTCGTTTGCCGCAACCTTTTCATCATACTCATCGTTGACGCGTTCCCAAAGCTCTGAGTTTCTTTCGAGAACCGCCGTGAGTTTTTCATCAAGGGTGTCGATTTCATCGCAGAGTCGTTTCTCGTTTTCATCTGTCATACGGGAGTAGATTTCGTTGATCTGATTCTCATACTTTTCAATCTCGGCAAGGTCTGCAAGCAGAGCCGTTTTCTCCTGTTCGCTCAGTGAGCTCAGATTTTTAACAAAGCCTTCAAGCGGCTGTCCGACACATTCGCCGGAAACCTCTGCAGCGGCAATGCATGGATCATTCACAGGTTCTCCCGACTTCTTCACATTTGCCGAAGCAGCAGTTGCAGATACGGTAACAATGCTCAGCGCAAGTACAAGAGTGAGAACTGCTGCAAATACGGTTTTTTTGCTTTTCATAGTAAGTGCTCCTTTATTATTATTTGCGGTTTTCCTTCCCGCAACATAAGTATATCAAAACAAAGCAGCCCATTCACCGCAAAAACGCCTGAAAATTGTCACAAAACCGTAAGAATCAAAAGTCGCGTATAAGCATCATTTTCAACTCGCAGCAACAACCTCAGATAAGTTCCTTCAGCGTCTCCTCAAGCTCGTCTTTTTCGCGGTGCCCGACGGTCTTTTTTAGAATTTCTCCGTTTTTAAAGAAGATCAGCGTTGGAATGCTTGCAATACCGAAACGGGCGGAAAGCTCCGGCTCATCGTCCACATTGACCTTACAAAAGCGTGCCCTGTCGCTGTATTCCGCGGCAAGTTCATCGAGAACGGGAGAAAGCATTTTACAAGGACCGCACCACGTCGCCCAAAAATCAAGAACAACGGGAATTTCAGAGAAAATAACCTCTTTTTCAAAATTGCTTTTTGTGATATTCAGCATCTGTTTTTACCTCCGTCAGTGATTTTTAAAGTTTTTCAGGCGCTTTTTTATTCATAGCACCGGAGTGTGCAATATGCACATTTTTCATTAAGACAGACCGAACACAACGATCAATATTCCTCCGATAATGTTTACAACAATCTTATATTCCCTCAAAAAGCTCCGATTGTGCCGGCAAACAGTCCGAGCGCGCTGAATACGACGGTAAAGCCCAGCACAAAACTAAGCGCTCTCAAAATAACTTTATGCTTTTTATCCGCGCCTCCCGCAAAATTTGAGATATACAGTGGCAAAAGCGGCAGCATACAGGGGGGGGAAAATGAAGGAAATAAAGCCTTCCAAAAAGGTAATCACAACCTCCAGGTCGGTCTCCTTTGTTTGTCAGTCGAAGAGGGACAAAAGATATCCGTATCCCTCGGCTTCCATTTTTTCAAAGGGGATAAAGCGCAGAGCCGCACTGTTGATACAATAGCGCACTCCGTTCGGCGAATCGGGATCTTCCTCAAACACATGACCGAGGTGGGAGTCTCCGGCTCGGCTGCGCACCTCTGTTCTGCGCATTCCGTGGCTGTCGTCCTGCCGTTCAATGACTGCAGGGGCTTCTATCGGCTTTGAAAATGCCGGCCAGCCACAGCCGCTTTCAAATTTATCGGTTGAAGAAAACAGCGGTTCGCCGGTCACTACATCCACATAGATACCTTTTTCAAATTTGTTCCAAAGCTCATTTTGGAATGGGCGTTCGGTTTCATTTTCCTGTGTGACGCGATATTGCTCTGACGTAAGCTTTTCGCGTATTGACTCGGCAGCAGGCTTTCTGTAGTCACCCGGATCGATCCTCAGTTTTGAAAACAGTTCGATTTCCTCTCGCGGGATATGGCAATAACCGCCCGGATTCTTTTGCAGATAATCCTGATGGTATTCCTCAGCCGGATAGAAATTGAGAAGCGGACCGCATTCTACAAAAAACTTCGTCCTGCGACTCTTTTCAAGGTCATATATCCGCTGCACCGTTTCTCTTGCAGCTTCGTTTGTGTAATAAATTCCGGTCTGATACTGACTTCCCACATCGTTTCCCTGCCGATTCTGCACCGTCGGATCTATTACATAGAAATATGCAAGCAGCAAAGCGTCAAGGCTGACCTTTTCGGAATCATACTCTACGCGCACCGTCTCACGAAAACCGGTGCTGCCCGCACAAACCGTTTTATAGTCGGCATCCGCTTTGCACGTACCGTTGGCATAGCCGCTTTGGGCATCGATAACGCCGGGGATCGACTGCATCAGATGTTCCAATCCCCAAAAACAGCCGCCGGCAAGATAAATCACATTCTGCTTTTCTTTTGAAAAATCCATTTGTTCTGCCTCCTTTGGCATGCCTTCTAAATCCGTATTGTTTGTATCATTGCCGATTCCGCATCCGGTAAAAAGAAGGACCGCAGCCCAAAGAAGAACTGAAACCCGTATGATTCGTTCCATATTTCCGCCTCCTTTGTGAATTACGATCGGAGCTCCGTCCGATTGATTTTTTGTATCTTGCTTGTACAAAAAGAGTTGCCGTCAGAAGAAGAAACATCGCTCCGGCTCCGGCACAGAGAAAAGCATCTCCGCCGACGGAACAGTTTCCCGTACGCCACCGTACAGCATAAGACAAACAACCTACAACAGCACTCGCAATAAGTGGCGGTAAAAATGAGAACCGCACCGATTTTCAGCTATTTTTCTTCATTGACAGTCGGCTCCATTCCATGCTTCAGTATCTTTCGGTCGATATCCGCCACAGTAATACCGTGCAGACTTTTTTTACAATTCTCATCAAGCTGCCGGTAAATATTCTGCATGATCTCACCCATTCCCGAGGAGATCAAGCACGCCTTATCCATATCACCGCTTCTCCACGGTGAACCGACAAACTTTGCGTCGATCGCCTCGGCGATCTGCTCCAGCGTGAGTTTATCGGCATCGGCGATAAATAAATATCCTCCGTTATTGCCGCCCTTGGTATCCACAAAGCCTGCTTTTTTCAGCTTTGACATGACCTTGCGTATCAGCACGGGATTGGTGCAGACATTCTGTGCCAGCTCCTCGCTGCTGAGTACCCTTTCCATGTGATTGAGATAGACCAACGCATGTACGGCAATGCTGAATGAACTGTTCGTAACGATTACCTCCTCGGTACACGAAATCTTTCTGTAATATTTTTAGTTACATCTTCTACTGTAATTATAATAGTTACAGAAGAAGATGTCAAGTGGATAACCGAAATTTTTTATTATTTATCATAAAAAGTGAGCCTGATAGCCAGACTCACCAATATCATGTAAACCTTTTCACTTTAATCTGCAGTCCGGCTTTTCCGGCAATGTTGATTACTTGAAGGTCTTCCTTTCGGGCAACGCGCAATGTTTTCTCGGTTCCGCTGTCCTCCCTTGAAAGATAACAGATACACATACTGCTCCCGTTTATAAAACGCCGATTGCGGCGATGCCCCTGCGCCGTCGGTTAGAAGCAGCAGAAAAGAACCGGTATGAGACACTGTTTTGGCAAGTACCTGAAGATCCGGGTCTGCTGCTGTTATTTCAAGACCTATGTTAAAGCCGACCGCCTGAATCAGCGGCATATTTTACGTTTTGGTAAGTGCAGTTCCGATTTTGATTCCAATGGGCGTCATTGACTGATTGGTTCAGAGAAAAAAGCCCCCTTCCGAGGATAATTAAAGCCGCCCCGAAAAGAAAGGCAAGAAGAAGTTCGGCTTCCGTGGGAATAATGCACAGGCAGAGTACGGACAGTCGAACAACTTTACGAAAAACGGACAGTGAAGAAACACCTCCTGATGTAGAAATAGAAGCTACAGCAGGAGGTGTTGTCAAATCCGGATAATATGCAAGCCTCTTAATTAATTGGGCAAAATGCTTTTTTACTGTTTCTTCCCTTTTCCCACAACAATTTTATCGCACAAAGCGAGAATACCCGGCAGGATAAACAAGATAAGAAACATAGCGGAAGCACAACCGACCGACAGCGTGCGGACGATCTGTTCAACGGTGGGGTTGCCGAACAGAGGACCTATTACGGCGGTGATCAGCACCATAATTGTACCGGAGGTCAAGATGGTATGAATGCTTCCTTTATATGCGGCAGCGATCGCTTCCTTTGCGGAAAAGGTCGCCCGCATCTCACGGTAATAGCTTGTAAACAGAATTCCGTAGTCGATAGTTGCGCCCATCAGGATGCATTCCACAATCAGCAGTGCCAGATAGTATATCGAACCGCCTATTGCGCCTAATGCAGCGACAGTGATAAACACGCCGCACTGTACGATCAGTACAAGAATTGCAGGTACGGCGAGCGACCGGAATGTCAATGCAACCACGACGAAGATGGATACAGCGGTAAGCAGTGTGATGAGCAGCAGTTCGCGGCTGAAGCCGGACTCCATTTCATTCACCATTGCACTGTTTCCAATAAGATGATATTCACCGGACAGCTTTTCATCGCATATTTCGGTTATTTTTTTTACAAACGCCGAGGTTTTCTCCGACTCAACCGGCAATTTGGTCGTGACGGTCATCCTCGAATGCTTTTCGCCCTTAAGCTGTCGTAGCCCGTCATCAAGCTGCTCTCTTGCCTTTGCAATGCCGTCTTTCTGTTTGGCGGAAAAAAGAGACGAAAACGATTGCTCGGAAGCCAACTTTTCAATGTACTTTACCAACATTTCCGGAGACATGGCAATCTGTGCGTTTCCCTGTTTCAAGCTCGCACTGTACAGATAGAGCAGTTCAACTGTGTTCTCATTAAATTTGTCGCTTATTCCGCCGAGGAATTCCGCCATTTCCTCAGCCGTGAATTCCTTGCCGCTTACAACAGCGTCGGTAATCGTCTTTGTCTGATATATTTTTGCCTTTGCCGTATCGTCAAGCACAGCGGCATATTGAGGATTCGGGATAACATTCTCCGTAAGAAATGAAACAAATTCATACAGCGACATGGTTTTGTCCGGCGCGTATTCCGACCCGTAACGAAGCATAAAGAGCTGCGTCACCTGCTCTGCATTCATACCGAGCGACTGCGCGAGTGCGGCAGGCGGCACGGGAGCGGTCAGTGAATCTTTGTCTGTCAGAGGTTTCAGCGCTGCAAGCTGTCCCGCCGCAGCTTGGTCTATATAATCGGAGAACATCGGGTCAGCCGCCACTGTGCCCGAAAGGAAGCCAAGAAAATCAGACAGTGTCATAGGCGCTGTCTTGCCGTTTGCATGGTAATGATAATAAACGAGATGCAGCAGTTTTTCACTTGCCTGTAAGCCTCCGCCCATCACCGAGAGCATATTTGACATTTCCTTTACGGTACACTGTTTGCCTATTGTCGTGGGATATGAAACGACAGTCTTCACGCCGTCCTTTTCTTCCAAGGCCGACACAATGTCCGCAATGTTATCCTCATCTGTGTTATCATAAAGCAGAACAAACGTGTTGGCCTTGGGAAAAATATCGGCAATCGTATCCTTTTCGGACAGCGTGTAGACGGTTTTTGTACCGGATTGCAGATAGCCCGTGGCGATAAACAGCACAACGAACAGTATCGCAATAACGCTGCGGAAACGGTAGCTGAAACCGCCAAGCACCGCCGAAAGACCGTTCTTACGCGCTTTTTTTGCCCGTTCTTTCTTTTCGGTCTTTTCAATGAGTTTATGTGACAGTAAAATAAGCGCCGGAAGAACGGTGAACACACACAGCATACTGAACGCAACACCTTTCGCCAATACAATGCCGATGTCTGCACCAATCTTGAAGCTCATAAACACCAGAACCAACAGTCCGACGATCGTGGTTACGGCGCTGCCTGTAATGGAGCCGAAGGCGGCGCGCAGGGCATTTGCCATTGCCTCCTTACGGTCGTCGGTTTTTTTCAGCTCCTGCCGATAGCGGTTCATCAGAATGATGGAATAGTCCATCGACAGCGCAAGCTGCAGCACCGCCGCAATGCCGAAGCTGACATCCGAGATCTCTCCGAGAAAGAAATTCGTTCCGAGATTCAGCACAACGGCAATGCCGATAGTGATGAGGAACAGCACCGGTTCAAAATATGAGCCGCAGGAGATGAGCAGAACGACAAGAATGATTCCGAACGCCGCAAGATACACCGAAAGCGGAATGTCCGGAGCCGAGGTGTCGTCGTTCTTCACCGTCACTTCATAGTCGGAAAACTTTTCTTTAACCTGCCTTTCGACGGCTGCCTCCTCCTCGGTATCATATCCATATTTGGTATTGAGAATATAGAGGGTATATTCCCCGCTGTTATAGTCACTGCCGGTCATGTCATAGGTCACGCTGTCCACATTTTCAATTGCGGCAAGTGCATCCTTTACTTCCGCCTTTTTCTCGCTGCTGAGTCCCTTGAACATCACACGAATGGTATAGGATTCCCCCTCCGTCGGAAATTCCTTTTCCATAAGAGAAATACCCTGCTTCATCGAGGAATCGTCCGGCAGATATTTGGTCATGTCCGAGTTTACGCTGACCTTCGGTATCAAAAAAGCGCAGACTGCGGTCAATATCAGCATGGCGGAAAAAATGATATTCCGTTTATTTACAATAAAGCCTGTAAGCCTTTTCATAAGCACACCTCCCGAATTACTGTTGACAAACCACTGTATATACAGTATAATTACAATCAGGTATAAAGTCAACATACTGTTTATTATAAAAAAGTTCGATGCAAACACAACAGAGCGTTTGTGGCATGAAATAAACAAATCCGAAACATTTGTTAACCGAAAGGAGAGCCTATGGAAAACCAAAGAGTGCGGCTGAGTAAGATGCTGCTGAAAAACGCATTGATAAAGCTGCTGAAAGAAAAGCCTCTTGAAAAAATCACTATCTATGAGTTGTGTGCCGAAGCCCAACTTAACCGGGTCACATTCTATAAATACTACGGCAGTCAGTATGATCTTTTAACCGACATTGAAAATGACTGTTTTCGTAAATTAGAAGAAATTCTATCCGACAACGGCTCTGACAGCGAGGACTGCCTGTACCGTATGTTGAAGACTCTTCTTGACGATGAGGAACATTTCAAGGTCCTTATCAATTCCCTGCCGGACAAGGATTTTTCAACCAAGCTGTTCGACCTGCCCACTATTAGGAAGCAGCTTGATATGGCGATTCCCGTAACTTTCACAGAGGAAGAACGGAACGAACTCTGCCTTTTCTTTTATCAGGGCGGATATGCAGTGATACGGGAATGGCTGAATCGTGAGAACCGCCAGTCGCCGAAAAAGATGGCGGTATTCCTCAACGGTGTTATACGCAAGCTGACACAGTGATTCATATTTACGGAAACTGACCGGCAAAAACAGCGACAGGGAACATTCCCTGTCGCTGTTTCTACGCTACTTTATTTTCATGTCTGTCGGGAACTTCACCGCTACAGTCGTTCCCTTTTCCGAACTTTCCTCTACCCGAATCTCACCGCCGTGCAGTGTGACGATCTCCCACACCAACGAAAGTCCCAATCCCACACCGCCGTTTTCTCTGCTTCTGGATTTATCCACCCGGAAAAATGGCTGAAAAATGCTTTCTCTGTATTTCTCCGGTATGCCGCAGCCGGTGTCTGCGACCCGAATGACTAGCCGATTTTTTTCATCGGTGATCGCAATACGCACCGTCCCGTTCGGGCGATTGTAACGTATAGAATTTTCGGCCAGATTAAAGAGCATACGATAAATCAGCGTGTCACTGCCGATCATAACCCCCTCACCTGTGCTTTCAAGTATTATTCCGTTTCTGTCCGCAAGCGGAACAAGGTCTGCAAAAATCTCCTCAACCATAGGAGCTAATTCAATACGGTCTGTGCAGGACACCGTCTTGAGATCACTCATTTCAAGCAGCGTTTTCGTCATTTGCGTCATGCGTTCGGTCTGTTCACGCAGCAGGCGCAGAAAATCCGCCGTTTCCGGCAACACCTCGGGATGCTCTGCGGAAAACAGCTCAAGCTGTGCCTGCATCAGCGAAAGCGGCGTGCGCAACTCATGAGCGGCATTTCCCGTAAACTGCCGCTGCGCGGTAAAGCCTTCGTCAAGACGTTCCAGCATTTGATTGAACGACCGGCTGAACTGCCGGAACTCCGGCAGTACATCTTCGCTGATCTTCATATCTGTCAGATTGTTCAGCTGAACCTTTTCCACTTGAGAAGTAAAAGTGCGCAGGGGCTTCAGCGCGTGTCCGCTTAAAAAGTACGCAAGCACACCGCCGAGAATCGTTACCGCTGCCGTGATATACCAGTTAGTGGTGATAAATGATTCCTGCGCCCCGTGTACAACAATGGTCAATTCCTCGTCGAGCTTCTTTTGCTCGGGATCAAAATAATCAGGTTCTCCCCTGTCCGTGTCCCCGTAGCCCGTAATATAAGAGCCTATGGAATCCATATAATGCCTGCCGGAATATCCGATCAGAACATTCATAAAAACACAGGTTGCTCCGATAAGAAGTACCGTCATTAAGGTGATCCGCCATTGCAAGGATAGCTTTTTCACAATTTCTCTTCCTCCATAACGTACCCTTCACCGATTCGGTTGCGGACGGGGTCGAAACCAAGTGCGGCACGCAACTTCTTCCGCAGTGCGGAAATATGTACCCGAATCGAATTGCTGAAATTATCCACGCTGTTGTCCCATACATGGTCAAGCAGTTCTTCCTGACTGACGGGACGCCCCTGATTGAGCAGAAGGTATTCAAGTATCCCGATTTCTTTACGGGTAAGTGACAGTTCCTGTCCGCCGGCGGCGGCGATACGGGTCTTAGTGTCAAAGGAAAGCTCACCGCAGGTAAGAACCACATCATTCTGTGTAAACTGACGACGGGTAAGACTGCGTATCCTTGCTTCCAACTCCTCTAAATGAAAAGGCTTTGCCAAATAATCATTGGCTCCGGCATCCAGCCCCTCCACCTTGTCTGCGACCTCACTGCGCGCCGACAAAATCAACACCTTCGTATCTCTGTCGTTTTGACGCAGCGTTCTGAGCACCGTCATCCCATCCGCCCCCGGCAGATTCAAATCCAGTAAAACAAGATCGTATCGCTCCACACCGAGCAGTTCGATCGCTTTGTTCCCGTCATGGCAAAAATCCACGCTGTAAGCGAGTCGTCTGAGACTGCGGACGATCGTCTCACATAACGCGCGTTCATCTTCAACTACTAAAATATGCATAGGAAATCTCCTTACGTTGTTTTTCCGGTTCTTCGACTTTATTATACCGCGAAAAAATGCTTGCTCACAAGGGCATTTTTGCGAGACCGTCAATACCACAGGCGTGCGCAGCACGGGGAGGTGATAGCCGTAAAGGCTTGCGCAGAAAGACTTTCTGTGGATATTATACCACACGGAGATAAATTTTTTGTTAAGTTTTCGTTCTTAACAGGGATTTTATATCCTTTGTGATACAATGAGGACACAAAAGGAAGGGGTGACCGAATTGATTCGATCGAAAAAAGCCGTTTTTCAGGCTGCGCTGCTTATCTGCGGAACTGCGATGCTGTGTTACGGAGTCTGGCGCGGAGAGGCGGATACCGTGCTAAGCAAGGCGATCCGGCTGTGTTTGGAGTGTGTGGGAATTGGATAACAAAAATGCGAAGAAGAAAAAAGGCGGCGTATCGCAGTTTCTCTCACGCTTTCGGGGACTGTTCCAAGCAGGTGCAGCACTGCTGACCAACCTTCATCTGCCCAATTTCTTGAAGGGCGGAATTTATCAAGGGAAAGGAAAGGCTGTCTGTGTACCGGGACTTAATTGCTATTCCTGCCCGGCGGCATCGGGGGCCTGTCCGATCGGCTCGTTTCAGGCAGTGGTGGGGTCATCGAAATTCAACTTTTCCTACTACATCACAGGATTTCTCATTCTGCTCGGTGTGCTGCTCGGCCGCTTCATCTGCGGTTTTCTGTGTCCCTTCGGATGGTTTCAGGAGCTGCTGCACAAAATTCCGACCAAAAAGATCTCCACCAAAAAGCTGAAGCCGCTGACCTGCATAAAATACGCTGTTCTGCTTTTTATGGTGGTTTTGATGCCAATGCTTATCACAAACGATGTTGGCATGGGAGATCCGTTCTTCTGCAAGTACCTTTGTCCGCAAGGAGTACTTGAGGGAGCGATACCTCTCGCCGCCGTCAATTCCGGCATACGCGCCGCACTCGGTGCGCTCTTTTCGTGGAAGCTCGGTATTCTGATTACAGTAATCGTGTTGAGTGTGCTTTTCTACCGCCCGTTCTGCAAGTGGCTGTGTCCGCTGGGCGCGTTTTATGCGCTGCTTAACAAGGTATCACTTTTTGGAATGAAAGTTGATAAACACAAGTGCGTTTCCTGCGGAAAATGTGCAAAAGCATGCAAGATGGATGTGGATGTAACCAAAGCCCCCGACCACACCGAATGCATCCGCTGCGGCATGTGCGTCCGTGCCTGCCCCACCAAGGCCGTAAGCTTCCGCTACGGCTTCGGCAACGAAAAAGAAAGCGATCGTCCCGCAGAAAAGACGGAAACAACAAAACAAATATCCGATACAGAAAAGGAGTAAACACAATGAAAACAACAAGAATTTTAACCGTATTGACCGCCTTCCTGCTGATATTCAGCCTTGCTGCCTGCGGCACAGGCAAAGACAACAAGAAAGATGACGGAAACAAAAAGGCTGCAATTGCAGCTCTTATGGCAATGGAACCCGGCACGAAGGACGAAGCAACCGAGCTTCATCAAAAACTGATGGAGCAGGAAAATGCCATTCTTTCCGAAAACAGCGCTCTTTGGGAGAAGGTGTTTCTCTCTGCCAATAAAGGCACGGCGATGATCGAGGACGGCGGAAACTACGGAGATTTCCTGCTTAAAACGATCGACGGCGCCAAGGACCAATTCAAGGCAGATGAGCTGAAACTGCTTAAAGAAGGCGCCGAACAGATCCGTGAGATTGAGGGAAAGCTGACGGTTCTTGAGCAAAAGTTCCCCGGCTGCGGAAAAAAGCCGTCCGACGGCGATATGAGCGTTCCGGCAGAGAACGGCAAACCGACAGAAAAAGGCGATCTGATGAAATTCCCCGCATTTGACGGTAAGGATCTTGACGGAAATGAAGTGAAGAGCAGCACTCTGTTTGCGGAAAACACCGTTACCGTAGTAAACTTCTGGTTTACCACCTGCAGCCCCTGCGTGGGCGAGCTTGCCGACCTGGAAGCGCTGAACAAACAGCTTGCCGAAAAGGGCGGTGCGGTAGTCGGAATCAACTCGTTCACTCTTGACGGGGATAAAACGGCGATAAGCGATGCAAAGGATATTCTGACAAAGAAGGGTGTGTCCTACAAAAACATTTGGTTTGACTCAAAAAGCGAGGCCGGTGAATTCACTTCCGGACTGTACTCCTATCCGACCACATATGTAGTTGACAAAAACGGCAACATCGTTGGCGAGCCTATCGTCGGTGCGATAACCGCCAAGAAACAGGCAGAGATGCTGCAAAAGCTTATCGATCAGGCCATTGCAAACAGTAATGGCTGATGAGTATCAATCTTCCGGCACAAAGTCAATAACACTTATTTTCAAAAAGGCGAGGGCGGATATCCCTCGCCTTAAACTATTCGGTTGTTTTCGACTCTTCTTTACGGCTTTCCAAAACCTGACGTTCGAGCGCCGACTGTTTAGCGAGAATGGCGTTTACCTTATCATGGCGGATACGGATATTGTTCAGAGCTTCTCTTAACAGTTTTTATTTCTTTCATAATAACTATTCCTCTTTCTGATTCTTCTTTGAGTTACGCAAAAGACTCTGCGGGCTTTTTGAGCAGCGAAAGGCTGATCTTCACCACTCGGCTGACAAAGCGAATGATTTCCTTTTTGCTATACTGATCATAGCCCTCCACAACAACATGCATCAAACCGTTTGACAGGTGGGTATACATCATCTCAAGCTCCGCATCCCCGGCCATAGGCAGTTCCTTTCGCCAGTAAGCAATACTGTCCTTTTTGGCGAGTGCAATCATTCGCTTAAGGATTGTGGAACTTGTGTTTCCGAGAATCAAAGCCCTGCAAGCCTCCCGGTTCTGATCGATCATTTCGTAAATAGCTTCTATAAGAGCCGTAACATCAAATGAGTTTACGTAACGAAGGGACTGTTCAAACGCTCCGATAAGCTCGTTCTCAATACTCCCCAGCAGTGCAAAGCAATCGCTGTAATGAGCGTAGAAGGTCGCCCGGTTCAGCTGTGCCAGCTCGCACACCTCTTTTACGGTAATTTTGTTGACCGGTTTTTCTTTCAGCAGCTTTAGTAAAGACTGCTTAAGCACCATTTGTGTATAGCGTTTCCTGGCATCTGTTTTCTCCATTCAAATTTCCCCCGAAAAAAGTTTACAAAGTTTGGCAGCACTTCCGTGGGTGATGTTGCTTTTCTTTCAAATAGACTGTAATTGCCGATTGCTTTTATCTTTTATATTTAGTATACTATACTTGTGAAAGATAGTCAACATCTGTATGGATATCTCAAGGAGGTTTTCTGTATGTATAACAGATATTTGATTACCGGCGCCACCGGTTTTCTCGGTCGGACAGTGGTTGAGAAACTGGTACGCCGCAATGTACGGGTAGACGCATTGGTGCTGCATAATGACCCTTATGCGGCTTTATTGCCGGGAGAGGTTCATGCAGTCGTCGGCGATGTATGCGAAGATGCCTCGCTTGAGCAGTTCTTTGCAGACGCTGATGACAAAACCTGTGTAATTCACTGCGCCGGCATTATCTCCGTCGCCTCAAGATCCGGTTCAAAGCTCTATCAGGTCAATATAGGCGGCACCTGTAAGGTCGTCCGACAATGCCTGGAGCATCACATAGGAAAAATGATCTATGTCAGTTCTGTACATGCCATACCGGAAAAACCTAAAAATTGCGTCATTACAGAGGATTGCGAGTTTTCTCCGGGACTTGTAGACGGCGATTATGCCAAAAGTAAAGCAGCTGCAACGGAATTGGTCTTTAGTGCAGCACAGCAGGGGCTTAACGTCAGCATTGTTTTTCCCTCCGGAATCATCGGTCCCGGTGATGTGTCAGGCGGAAGCTTTACATCAATGGCAAAATCCTTCCTTGCCGGGAGGCTGCCCTTTGCCGTGCGCGGCGGGTATGATTTTGTAGATGTACGTGATGTGGCAAAAGGAATTCTGGCTTGCGCGGAAAGCGGCGAGTCGGGTAAGGGTTACATTCTGTCCGGACATTACATCACCATCCGCAGAATGCTGCAGATCGTCGGAAAAGCAGCCAAGCTGATATATCGTCCCATTTGTTTGCCGTTAAAACTCGCAAAGCTTGCAGCGCCTTACTTTGAACGCCGTTGCCTGAAAGAGAAAAAGCCGCTTTTCTTCACACCTTATTCTGTTGCTGTTCTTGGTTCAAACGGACGGTTTACTCATAATGCCGCAACGGAGAGGTTTGCATATCGACCGCGCCCGATCGAGGAGACCCTGCGGGATATGACAGTCTGGCTTGTCAGTCAAAAGGCTAAAGCCGGCAGCGCAACTTAAGGTGGAGGTGCTCATTTATAAAATCATTCTTTCCGACTCCTCCCGGCACATCGCTTCAGACTTTGTCGCCTTGCTTTTCTGATGTTCATGTAGTATAATAAAGGCAGATCAACCGTTCTTTCCGTCTAAAAAATGACCCGGGCAACCCCGTGCCTCTGCGTTTGCCCACACTCCGTCATCGCATCAGGGTCCTATCGTTTTCAAGGCTCGGCACGGCTTTTCTTCATTCCCGCCTATTCATCATTTAACAAACAGAGGTTCGATTATGCTCAAGATACTGTTAGTGGAGGACGATAAGACGATCGTCGCCAACCTGACCGAATATCTGAACGGTGCAGGATATATTGTCCGAAGCGTGTCCGGACAGTCTGCCGCTATGGCGGCGCTGGCGGAGGAAAAGGCGGATCTGGTGCTTCTTGATGTGTCGTTGGCGGAGGGCAACGGCTTTTCCGCGTGCAGAGCGATCAAGGCCGAATTTGATATCCCCGTCATTTTTCTGACCGCCTCCGGCGATGAGTACAGCACCGTTACGGGCTTTGACCTGGGTGCCGACGATTATATACCGAAGCCGTTTCGTCCGCGAGAACTTCTTTCCCGCATCAAAAACGTTCTCAGGCTTACAGGCAGTGCGGGCAAGACCGTAAAACTCGGTGATGTGGTGGTGGATACCGAAAAGGGCACGGCAATGAAGAACAACAAGGATCTGTTTCTTTCTGCGCTGGAATACCGTCTTTTGCTGGCTTTCATCAACAATCGGGGGATCGTGCTGACCCGAGAACGGCTGCTTGACTCGATGTGGGATGTTGCGGGCACCTTTGTCAACGACAATACACTGACGGTATACATCAAGCGTCTGCGCGAGAAGATCGAGGACGACCCTGCCGAGCCGAAGATCATTCAGACGGTTCGCGGGATCGGATACAAGGTGGACGCATGATGAGGCTGCTGAAAAACAAAGAGGTACGCGGCGCGCTGCTGTGGCAGCTTTCCGTTGCCGTAATTGCCTGTTCCCTCTGCTTTTGGTTCGACCTCCGTGCCGGACTGACCGCCGTTGTCCTATCTCTGCTCCTTATGCTGGTATTCTGCATCAGCACTTACAAGAGGTATCAAAGAATCTCCTCCCTTGCGGATGATATCGATCAGGTTCTGCACGGCGACAGTTCGATCGATTTTGATAATTATTCGGAGGGCGAGCTGAGCATCCTCCACAGTGAGATCTATAAGATGACGGTTCGTCTGCGTGAGCAGCAGCAAAAGCTCATAAATGACAAAAAATATCTGGCAGATTCCTTAGCCGACATATCCCACCAGATCCGCACACCGCTGACCTCGATAAATCTGCTGGTAGAACGGCTGTCGGCATCCGGTCTGACCGATGAGTGCAGACATCAGCTGACAAACGAGCTTTATGGGCTGCTCGGCCGCATCGACTGGCTGATCACCACCCTGCTGAAAATTTCAAAGCTGGATGCCGGAACGGTAAGCTTCAACAAAGAAACGGTCAGCTTGGCAACGCTGATAAAGAAGTCCTGTTCGCCCCTGCTCATCCCCATTGAGCTGCGTGGGCAGGAACTTATCATCCGCGCCGAGGGGGATTTTTATGGGGATCCCGCATGGACAAGCGAGGCTGTCGGCAACATTGTGAAAAACTGCATGGAGCATACGCCGGACGGAGGCAGAATCGAGATCGACGCAGCCGAAACCGCCCTATATTCCGAAATCGTGATCAAGGACAACGGCACGGGCATTTCTCCGGAGGATCTTCCGCACATTTTTGAGCGCTTTTATAAGGGCAAAGATTCCGACGGTAAAAGCTTCGGCATCGGGCTTGCCTTATCACGCATGATCATTGCGGGACAGAAAGGCACCGTCAAGGCGGAAAATCGGAAAAACGCGGGCGCCATGTTCACCATCCGCTTTTATAAGGGAACCGTCTGACCGGCGGCTCCCTTTTTTCAAAGTGACGGATCCGTCACTTTGAAGTCACCGCCGTGTCATCCGTATAAAGTAAAATGAGGATGTAAAAAGCGAAAGGAGTGTTTCAGAATGGAAATATTGCGGGTTGAAAACCTTACAAAGGTATACGGAAAAGGTGAGAACGAGGTGCGGGCGCTGGACGGCGTTTCCTTTTCGGTGGAGAAAGGAGAGTTTGTTGCCGTGATCGGTCCGT
>ERZ827490.852-NODE-852-length-44309-cov-12.562322_pt1 | contig 44309 bp, 44 predicted proteins | sample MGYA00519770_ERZ827490 | MGnify/ENA primary metagenome ERZ827490 (study PRJEB31778, sample SAMEA3449324) | human gut metagenome | biome: human gut; feature: human-associated habitat; material: faeces | place: United Kingdom | collected 2010/2012 ...
TCGTGACATAGTTCTCGCGTCATCGCCTTTAACTGAATTGTTGGCATGTTAGACCCTACCTATCTTATCATTTCGACTTATTGCTTTGTTTAAAGCTATCATATGGCTTTAATATATGCAATAACATTCCGGGCAGACATTACTGCCGGGAATGAAACCGTCTTATGACCACCCGCCTTCGCCCCTCCGCCCGTTTTTCTATATTTTAGCCGAACAGCTTGCCTATGCCGCTTATTATATCGCCGGCCTTGTCCAAATTGAGCTTGGCCTTTACGGCGTCCGCCAGCTTGTTTATCTGCTTGCTTATTCCTCTGTCATTTTAACAACCGTTGCCGTGGGCGCGTTCCTATGCACGCTCTCTATGCCCGCTATGCAGCTTGCCTTGGCCTTGTAGCCTTCCGACACGGCAATTATTTCGCCGTTGCGCGCCTTGAGACGGAAGCGATATTCGCCCGCCTTATCGGAATACATTTCAAACTTAGGATGTGTCTTGGCTTCGTAATTTTCAACGGTCTGATCCTCAAGCTGGGCTATTTCCGCGTTCTTGCGCACACTCTCAAGCCCGTTCATGCAGGCGGCCTCGGTAGTATACACCTCTGACGTTGCTATGACTTCACCGTTGTTGGCCTTCAGATCGAACTTAAAGCCGGTTTTTGTCTGCTTTACAACAAATTTACCCATGTTCATACCCACTTTCGCTTTGATTTTTATTTATTATATCATATATTTTTATCGGCACAACGGTATAATTGCCTTAACTTGATATTTTTTTGCAAGATAAAAGGGACACGGGTTTTACCCCATGTCCCTTGCGTATTGACCTTTAGTTCAGCCTTATTTCCTTCGCCTGCTCGGGATTGAATACACCGCGCATGTCATACTTATTGTATGTGCCGTATTCGTTGAGCACGCGGCCATCCAGCGAGTAAGTCACTATGAAACGCTTGCCGTCCACGCTGGTCCAGTTTTCGGCGTCCCATGTGAGGTAGCCCGCGTCGTCGGTGCGCTTTTCGGCGAATATAAGATCCACCTGACGGTTATCCTTGGCCACCATGTCGGTTATTTCCGCGGTGGTCAGGTCGCGTTCGCACTTCTGAATAAGATCGTTTACCTTCATTGTTTTGCTCCTTAAAGCTTAACCGACGTATCCGGCCTTCTTGAGTATCTCAAGGGCGCGGGCGTGGTTAGCTTCGCTCATCATTACCAGCGGGCCGGTGCAGCCCATGCCGGTTTCGGCATAGATGCCCTCCTTCCACAGGGCCTGCGCGGCATCCTCAAGATCCATTACCTCTATGCCGGCTATGGAAGCGGTGCAGGGCTCTGCCGCAGGCTTGACCACCTTTTCTTCCGCGGCGGCGGGCTTGGCGGCTGCCTTGCGCGCTTCAAGTATCTGGTTCAGGCCGGCCTTTTCAGCCTTGGCGAATTCAGCGCTCGCCTTTTCGAATACCTTGCCCTTAACAAGCTCGGCTGCATACTCCAGCGCGTTCGCTATGAGCGGGGCGCCGGAAGCGCGGCTGATTATAAGGATAAGCTTGTCGTAACCCTTGCCGATGCCGGGGCCATAGCCAAAGCCGGTGGATTCAAAGCTGCCGCCGGTGGTAAACGCGGCAAGCATCTTAACAAGCACGTTACCGGTAAGCGAGTCGGTCACCAGCACATCCGGCGTGCCTTCCAGCACGTCGTTACCGCGCATCACCGCGCCGCCGTCCGCACGGGCGGACTCGGCCCAAGTGAACTCGTAGCCGTTGGCCTTGAGCTGGTTGAGCGCCATCTCGGTCTGCCTTGCGCCGTCAACGTTCAGTATGCCTACCGTGGGGTTCGCTACGCCGCAGGCCTTGGCGGTGATAATACCGGAAACGGCGTTCTTTATCATGCCCTCTATGCGGTCCGAGCTGGAAGTGCCGGTGGTGTTGGCTATGAACATTTCGCGGCCCTTGGCGGGGGTTATGGCGCGGCCTACGGTGGAAACGCCGATGGGGAACGGATAGTGCATGGTAACTGCGCCGTCCACCTCATGATTATTCAGCATCTCCTCCATCTTCTTGTGGCCCTCTTCATCGTTGGCCACGGGGATGGTGGTTACGCCTTCGGCGGTGAGCGTGCCGATATAGTACACGTCTACGCCACGCTTAGCAGCCATTTTGGCGGCAGCCATGGCGTTCTCTTCGCCATGCTCGCTGCCCATGCCGGTAAGGGCGATCTTCGGGCGGTCCATGAACGCGCCGGTTTCAAGCCCTTCCGCCATCTTCAGGAATGACTGCGCGATTATCTTTTCAATGCTGCCCATGTTGCGCACCTGCCTTATTCATCCTGCCCCATGAGGGAGGTGGCAAATTCGCGCATGGCCTTGGCTATCATCTTCTTGACTTCGTCTTCGCTCACGCCGGCTTCGGCTTTCTCGCCCTTGTTCGCCTCAATAACGAAGGATACGCCGTCAAACAGGTTGGTCATGCGGCCAAGGAACAGCGAACCCTTGCCGATTATCATAACGCGGTTGATCTTGCCGGCCATGATATCGTTGCGGGCGAATCCGATGTAAGGCACGCCGGAGGGGATATGACCCTGGGTGGGCGCCCAACCGGTAAGGCCATGCTCCTTGGTGAAGGAAGCAAGCTCGCTCTTCTGAATATCGCCGCGCTTTACGGCCAGAGCAGCTATCATCTTGTAGTTAGCCAGCGGCACGTCGCCTGCGCCGGCGGGCTTGGTGATGTCGGGGTTCTGCATTTCGGGGGAGAACTTATCAACATCGGTAACCTTCAGACCGGCCCTCTCCAGAGGATCGGTGACCAGGCTGCCTATAACGGCCTGCGGCGCGGAGCCGGTGCCTACGGTGTGGCGGCCGAGTATGCTAAGATCCACAACGGGGCTTACGCCGTCATCCTGGGTCAGCACTACGGCGAAACCGCCCAGCATGTCCTCAAGAATGGGCAGACCCTTCTTGACATGGTCCTTGCCGTTCATGCCCAGCTTTGCGGTGCAGCCGCCGGCGGTGACGACAACGGTCTTGTATGCGCCGGAAGCGATCAGGGAAGCGGCCTCTACCATGGCATGGGCGGGGCCTGCGCAGAAACCACGGGTATCGGAACCGGTGGCGGCGTTAAGGCCGGCTATTTCCGCAACGGACTTGGCAAAGTTGCCGCCGCCGCGCTGGTTCATATCGCCGCAAGCTTCTTCGCAGCAATCTATAACGTATTCAACGTCTTCCTTGTTGATGCCGGCATTCTTTATGCCGCTGAGAATGGCGACTACGCAGGAAGCCTTGCTGACAAGGTTTTCAAGCATGGTGTGCGCGGAAAGGTTGACGTCTATGTCGTGTGCGCGATTTACACAGCCGACCAGCACGTTGTTATCATACAGGCCTTCGGAATGCTCTTCGGCAACAAGGCGCTCTATCTCGGCAATGTCAACGCCCTCGTTAACGCGAGCCATGATGCTTTCGTCGATTATGGGGTTGGCGGCAAGCTGATCGCGATACTTGGCAACGAAGTTCTTGTCCAGCTGAACAAGCTCGAATACGTCGCAGGCCTGCAGCAGCAGCAGGAACTCCTCCTGGGGCATCATCTGGCCGAACTGGCCGTAACGCTCGTGGCAGGGGCATTCCTTGTCGTGCCAGGGCTGGGGAATCTCGGCAAGCTCATCGGGGGTGGCGTTGCCAATGTAAACCTGGTTGGGATAATAAGAAAGTACCTGCTCAAAGCTGCGGAGATGACTGGGCAGCTCCTTGAGGTACTCGCTCTCAGGATTGACTATGCGCTCGGTTGTCTGTGTGGTGCCGTTATGGATGACCATATCGGGGGTATGTACGAGTATGTAACCCGCACCCTTGATTACGCTCTTCATGTTGCATCTATCCTTTCAACATAATATTTCTTTTTTCAAAAAAACGCATACCGCGCTCAATTTGCTTTTTTCCAAAATAGGAAGGTCGGGGCGCGGGCTTACGCCTGCGCCCCGCGTGTGAATGCCTTAATACTTGCAGTACTGTTCGCGGACGGAGGTCATTTCGTTGACTATATCGTCAACATCCAAAACCATCTCCATCATCTCTACCTGCTCGCTATATACGTCAGGATCGAATTCCGCCTTTACTTCAGGCTCGCACACATGATACACCCTGAGTCCCAACTGGACTCCTGTCAACGGACCTGCGAAAGTGGGGTCACCATTGGTGACGGTCTCGGCAGCGAGACCGGCAGCCTCGCCCTCAGCAGCACCCAGAAGAACAACAATGTTCTCGGGGCCATACTGCTCGGCCAAGGACTTTACGCGCCTCTGGTTCTCCAGATCCATTGCACCGGCGGACGTTCAGACAAAGCACTCCGTAGAGGAGAAGACAACATCTGCACCTGCGCTCTTGGCGCACAGTTCGATAGCTTGTCCGGGAACGCCGTCACGGTCACCGATTATGATGACCTTCTTGCCAGCTAAAATGCTCATGCCACATCCTCCTTTTCCATTATTTATAGAAGCCTTTCGGCATTCTATCTAAAAATTTTGTGCCGTTTTACCGGCGGAAAAGGCATACAGGCTAAAATAACTTATCAGCCGATATGCTTCTTTATCATGTTCTCCACGTTTTCGGGAGTAGCGTCGTCCTTAACGAGGGAGTCTATCATCTCGCCGTTTTCGTAGATAGCGATAACAGGCAGGCCGAGAACCTTCTGAGAGATAGCAAGGCGGCGGGCCTTGGTGGTGTTAAGGGCGCAGAACTTCAGCTTATCACCATAGGTTTCGGCATAACCGTGAACATAGGGCATAAGGGCGGCGCAGGGTACGCAACCGTCGCCATAGAAATCTACCAGCACCTTACCGGGGGCCTGAAGCACTTCCGCTTCAAATGTGTTTTTATCAACTTCCAGCATCGTTATATCCTCCTTGGATTATTTGCTTATATAGTAGTCTTATTCCTTGTGGTCCGCAATGTATTTTTCGGCCTGCATGGCAGCGATTGCGCCATCGGCAGCGGCAGTCACAACCTGGCGCAGGCTCTTCACGCGGAGGTCGCCCGCAGCGTATACGCCGTCAAGGTTTGTATGCATATTGTCATCGGTAGGAATGTAACCGTTTTCCATATTCACCTGACCCTCGTACAGGGCGGTATTGGGCAGCAGGCCTATGAAGCCGAACAGGCCGAACATTCCGTCGTCCTCGTCAGCCTCTATGGTGGTCAGTTCGCCGGTCTTGACGTTCTTAACTACCATCTTGGTCAGTATCTCGTCGCCATCTACTTCGTCAACCACGGTGTCCCACATGAAGTGCAGCTTCTCGTTCTTGAAGGCCTTCTCCTGTATGGACTTAGCAGCGCGCAGCTCGTTGCGCCTGTGGATAATGGTAACCTTGCGGGCAAACTTTGTCAGGTACATTGCCTCTTCAACGGCCGCATCGCCGCCGCCGACAACGTAAACTTCCATGCCTTCAAAGAAAGCGGCGTCGCAAGTGGCGCAGAAAGAAATGCCCTTGCCAACGAACTTGCCTTCGTTCTTGCAGCCTATGGGGCGGGGGAAAGCACCGGTGGCCAGTATAACGGTTTTAGCATAATACTCGCCCTTAGTGCCGACGAGCTTTTTAACATCGCCCGTGAGCTCAACGCTCTTTATAGAATCGCGCGCACGCTCTGCGCCGAACTTTTCGGCCTGCTTCGTCATGCGGGCGATAAGGCTGGGGCCGGATTCGCCCTCAAGCTGTGCGCCGGGGTAATTTTCAATTTCATTGGTGATGGCAATTTGGCCGCCATCCTGGCCTTTTTCGATAATAAGTGTGCTGAGGCGTGCGCGGCCGGCATACAGACCGGCAGTCAATCCCGCAGGACCCGCGCCAAGGACTATCACGTCATAGATCTTGCTCATATTCTTCGCTCCGAATCATTTATTTCTCCGCCCGCGGCCCTGTTACGGGCCGCGGGACGTGAGTTCGGTTTAAGTGCCCCGTTTCAGTTTACGATCAAACCTCGAAAATGGTCTGATCCTGAACTTCGGTAGTCAGCGCTTCGAGGGCGCGGTTGACTATCTTCTTGCGGAGGTTGTATTCTTCCTCCGGAGTGAGGGCGGGGTTGCCCAGGGGGTGAGGTATGGCGATAGCGGGAACTATCCTGTTCGCGCCGACCGTCATGGAGATGGGGGTAACGGTACACACGTGAACCACGGGGATACCGGCCCTTTCGATTTCCTTAACCATCGTTGCACCGCAACGCGTGCAGGTGCCTCAGGTCGAGGTCATGATTACAGCGTTAACACCGGCCTGCTTCAGCTTCTGAGCATATTCAGCAGCGAATTTCTTGGCGTTGGCAACGGCAGTACCGTTACCGACGGTGGTGTAGAAGTAATCATACAGCTTGCCGATCTTGCCTTCGCGCTCGAATTCACGCATGACGTCGACGGGCAGTACGCGGTCGGGATCCTCGTTGGCGTATACGGGGTCGTATCCGCCGTGAGCGGTCTCATACTTATCGGGAGTCAGGTTCTCAACACCCGCTATGCAGTATTCGCCATAGTGGGAAGCGGAGGAGGACTCTATATGATCGGGGTTGCCCTTGGGGACGATACCGCCGCTGGTGCACAGCGCGATAACGGCATGGCTCAGATCCTTAACAGCGGGATTGGGGGCAACGCGGTCGAACGAAGGCATGGGATACTCGGTGGTGAAGGGCTTGTCAGCAAGCTTGTTGAGCAGCATCTTCACAGCGCGCCTGGAACCACGCTCCTTCTCGAAGAAGTTGACGCGGATGCCGTTGTTCATGTAACCGTCTTCGCAGGAAGCGCCCAGCTTTTCGCCCTTCATCAGCTTCATGGCAAGCTTGGCCATGGTGGGGGCAGCCTTACGCATACCGGCGGCGTTGTTGGTGGTAGCGACGATGAGGACCTTGTCCTTCAGGTCGGCACCGGGGTTCTCCTCGTACATACCGGTGAGCACGGGGATGCCCAGCTCTTCCTTTACGGCCAGCGCGATGTTGGCGCAGGCATAGCCGTAACGGCCGGCGTTGAACGCGGGACCAGCGATGAACAGATCGGGATTGATTTCCTTGACCCAAGCAAGAATCTGGGCCTTGGATTCCTTCTCATGCTCGGCAAAGTGAGAGTCGCCGCAGACGATAGTGTTGACTATCGTGGCTTCACCCTTCCATGCTGCGTCAAACGCAGTGCCGGGGCCGACGGCGCCTTCCCTGAGCTCGGGAGCGATATGAGCCATTTCCTCGCCGCCGATCTGGGCGAAGAACTGGTTAATATAGTGTACTACACGATAACTCATGTTCTGTTTCTCCTTTCTGAGCCTTACCTGGCACTGAGGCAGTTAAAGCCCATTTCATTGGTGGCGCCGGTGATTACCTGCAGCTCCGCCTCGATGCTGCCATCGGGCCTGAGGGAACCGGCGTGACCGCCAGCGATCTTGTCAACGTAATCGAGGGTGCCTATAACCTTGTCCAGCTTGGGCAGCTCGATAACCATGTTGGCGTTACCACCGGTGACGACCGCGTCAGCCAGAGGATCGGCATCGGCCAGGGACTGGCTCTTGCCATCCTGACCGGCGTATTCGTCGGTGATGATGGTGGTCTTTACGCCAACCTGCTCGATCTTCTTGGTGTTCATGATCAGGTCGGTATCAGGGTTGCCGAAGCCTTCCTGGCTCACGATAACGCCGTCAAGGTCCAGCAGACGGCACAGCTTGGCGCTCCAGTCGGAGGAACGCTGCTTGTCGGCCAGGTAGACGTTTTCGTTGGTGATTATGTTGCAAACATAATTCAGGGTCTTGCCGTGCTGCTCGAACAGATCGGCAACGACGGGGTTATTCTGATGATGATAGGTGGTGTTCTTATCGCAGGCGGAAACGCAGTTACCGCTTATGATAGCGCCGTCCATCGTCTCAGTGGGGTAAATGATGGTGGTCAGGGTGCGCTTGGCATCTACGCCGTAAACATAGGTGTCGTGCAGCAGGCCCTGGCTCTGCAGCATATGGACATAGCCAACGCGGGGCAGATTGGGGTACTTTTCAAGACCTTCGCGGATACCGAGGGTTTCAAACTCCTTGGTCTCGTCGGGGGTCACGTTGCGGCCGAGCTCACCGATAAAGGTAGCGGCACGCAGGCCGGCGATACGCACGGCATGCTCATACTCGTGCTGATGCACACCCTCAACCTGGGTGCAGACCATTACGAGGTTAAGGAGCTTGGAGAACGGAGTGTACTCCGCACCGGGGCCGGTCATATCGATGATGCCCTCCTGGAAGCCAACGATGGGGCCGGCAGTGACGACCGCCATGCCGCGCAGGACATGGGTCTTGCCGGAACCAACGGTGTCCACCTTGGCTATAACGCCGGGGAACTCGCCGCCGGGGCCCTCTACCTTTACGCGGGGCTCGATAACGTCCTTAACAGGGGTAATGCGAACGCTCTCGCCGGGCTTTGCAATGTCAAAGCACACGGATTTTACGCAAGCCTTTACGTCGTCATCCTCATAAACAAAGGCCTTGACGTCATCGGCGTTTACGAAAAGCGTTCCGTTTTCAACCTTGGATTCGTTTGAAAATTGAATGTCCTTGATCTCTATAAAGCCCAATTCCAATTTCAAATCGAACACCTCCTCCTTCTTTTTTTGCATGGTTATATTTGGTTATCCAGTTTACTAAGACCCGCCGCCGCGTCGTAATCCACGGCGCCGCACAGCAGGGTATAGTCGATTAGTTGAAAGTCCCCGAGCACCTTATCGCTCAGCATCCTGTTGCGCGGGGTGAATTTATCATACGCCTCAACGCAGTTGGATATTATTGCGGCCTCGTCCGCGTTCATCTTATGCGGAACCTTTGAGACCACAACGGACTTATAAGGAGTTTCGTTCGGCTTTACGCTGCCGGAAAGCGGATGCGTATAGAGCTTATGCCCCGCATACACCAGATCCCGCACCGTTATCAGTATAGCGCGATAATTCTCCTCGGGCAGGTAACGGACTTCATAGTACTTGCTGAGCACTTTTTCGACCAAGGGATTATTGGTCACTATCATAAAATCCCGTCCGTTCTTCATGCTTGACTGCCCGCCTTTCCCCGTTCCGGCTCCCCGTCTGATTGATTATATCTTGTCAATCAGACCGATAAAAATAGAGTCGGCATACGACATACTTAATACCCGTGCCAGACTCTGTATCTAACCTGAGAGATTCCCCGTCTCGCGGCGGGTTGCGCCTTCGGTGCTGTTCGCTTTCCAGAGTTCGTCAGATTACAGTCCCTTTGCCTGAGATATTCGCGCAGATTCGGCCTTACACTGCGCTTATTCCTTCGGCTCGCCCTTCTGCCACACGGCCTTGGGCGCATCTCCTGCAATCGTCATCCGAAACTATTTATTTCCTTCATACAGAGTCCCCTCCGTATGGTTATAAGATAGCCCATTATCATTAAATTGTCAATATAAATCGGCATTACTATTGAAAAACATGATATTGAAGTTAGTTTAAGCATATAAGCGATAATTCGCGGGATATCGGACGCGCGCATTCGGGGGGACGGTACCCAAAAGGCTCCCCTTTACGGGGAGCTGGCAATACGCCGCAAGGCGGATTGCCTGAGGGGTTGGCGTAAACAAGAGCAACCTCGATGCAACCCCTCCGTCTGCTCGTTTCACTCGCATCCACCTCCCCTTTCAGGGCAGGCTTATAGTTAGTGCTTGCACAATGCCAAAAGGCTCCCCGGCCGGGGAGCTGGCAAACCAAAGGTTTGACTGAGGGGTTGAAATGCACAAAAACCGGAGCAGCGCTGCCGCTCCGGTTCCCGTTGGCGAGAGTATGTGGGAATCGAACCCACCTGGGCAGCTCCTCACCACCTGCAACGGTTTTGAAGACCGCGGGGCACACCAGCACCCATCTACTCCCATACGTTCGGCTATTATAGCATGCACATATTCGCTTTAGCAAGCACTAATTGTGCGCTTATTCGCCAAAGCCCCTGTTAAGCTTGCGAAAATCGCCATCCTTGCGGGTTATTCCGTTCTTATCAAAATATTCAAGCACGGCCAACGCATACTTCCTTGAAGTTGACATGGCGTCGCGGAATTCGGCAAGGGTAATTGTATCGTGCCCGGCAAAGTGCGCCTTCGCCGCGTCGCACGCTTTTTTGTATGATTCGCGCGAATAGCATATCTGCGGCGTGAGCATAACTATGTCTCCCCCGCTCACAACGCTGTCGAGCACCTGCTTGAAATCGTTGCGCTCGTTCATTTGGAACGTGGCCATCACCTCGTCCACCGTGGCCGGCTCTATGCCCGCGGATTGATAATAATCCAGCAGCTTCTTGCGTATTGCGGTCTGCTTCTTCGTATAGTGTATTTCAAAATCCGCGTCCGCATAGCGTTCACCCGCGCGCTTTATCGCGCCCTCGCGGCACAGTTCGGCTATTATGGCATCCGCCGCGGCCTGTTCCGTATTTTTGAACGCCTTCTGCCTAAGCTCCGCCGCCTTCATGCCGGCGTGCAGCGGGTTCTGCTTATGGTATGCGTTAAGCGCAGCCTTTGCGCCGTCCGCCGCCGCATCGAGCGCGCGTGAGGATATGTAGCGCCCCTCTATCGGCTCCACAGCACGGCCGGAGTCCGTAAGTTCGCTCAGTTCCGCGGAAAGCTCCTCCGCGTCTATATTCAGCTTGGCGTTCAGCTTTGCCGCCGTGGGCAGTGCCATGCCCGCCTCGTCAATAAGCTGCAGCACCCTGTCCGCCGCGCTGCCGCCTTCCTTTATTTTCAGCGCCTCTATAACGGAGGGCACGTTGCGCTTATGCTTCATGGGCGCATCGTCCAGTATCACGCCGCCGCCTATCGTTTCAAGCGGCGAATAGAAGCGGATAACAAACCTGTCGCCGTTTTTCGATGCTATCGGCTCCGTCATCCTCAGCTGCGCATAGCCGCTTTCGCCAGGCTCCAGCGCGTCCCGCTCAAGCAGCACCACCTTGGCCAGCATTACGGCAGAGCCGTGGTAAAGATGAACCTGCATATCGTTTGTTATAACGCGGCCGGAGTTTTTAAGGTTCATCAGCTTAACGTCCAGCATTCTTGACACGCGCACGGTATTAGGCTTGGCAACGCAGTCCCCGCGCTGCACGTCCGTCTTTTTAAGCCCGGCAAGGTTCACGGCAACGCGCTGGCCCGCATACGCCGTTTTTACCGTATTACCATGGACCTGAAGGTTCCTTATTCGCGTTTCCGCACCGCCCGGCACCAGCTCCGCAGCATCGCCTTCATTCATACTGCCCTCTATAAGCGTGCCCGTAACAACCGTGCCGAAGCCATCCACGGAGAAAACGCGGTCTATAGGTAGCCTGAACGCAGCGCGCATGTTCTTTTCGCCTGCCTTGCTGACCAGCTTATAAAGCTCTTCCTTCAGCTCCGCGATGCCTTCGCCCGTGTATGCCGAAACGCACATTATGGGCTTGCCTTCAAGGAAGGTGCCCTTCGCGCGCTCCTTCACGTCCTGCTTTATCATGTCCAGCCATTCTTCGTCCACCATGTCCTTCTTGGTTATGACTATAAGGCCGTCCTTTATGCCAAGCAGCGTAAGTATGTTAAGATGCTCCACCGTCTGCGGCATGAAGCCTTCGTCCGCCGCAACCACAAGCATTGCAAGATCTATTCCGCCCGCGCCCGCAAGCATGTTCTTTATGAACTTTTCGTGCCCCGGCACGTCCACTATGCCCGCCTGCGTGCCGTCCGGCCATTCAATGTGCGCAAAGCCGAGCTCTATTGTTATGCCGCGCTTCTTCTCCTCCGCCAGGCGGTCGGTTTCTATGCCGGTGAGCGCCTTTATAAGCGCTGTTTTGCCGTGGTCAACATGGCCCGCGGTGCCTATTATAACGTGCTTCATGCCATAGCCTCCGCTATCGCCTTCTCTATAGTATCGAATTCGCTTTCCGCTATCGTGCGCATATGCAAAAGATACCTTGCGTGGTCAATGCGGCCTATTATGGGCGGTTCGCCAAGGCGCATATGCTTTTCAAGCCTTTCGGGGGATATGCCGTCAAGCTCTATTGCCACGGCGTATGCGTCAAGCAGCTGCATGGGCACGCTGCCGCCGCCCACCTGATCCCGCACGGGAACGCACCGGGCATGCGCGCCTATGGCATTAAGCCTTTGGCAGAGCTTCTCGCCCTTCGCCCTGAGCGCATCCGCGTCCGCGCCGAGCATATTGAGCGTTGGTATAGCATCAAACTCGCGCTGCTCGTCATAGCACCTGAGCGTGGCTTCAAGGGCGGCAAGCGTCATCTTATCCACGCGCATAGCCCTTGTGAGCGGATGCTTTTTAAGCATGTCTATACATTCCTTTTTGCCAACTATTATGCCGCCCTGCGGCCCGCCGAGAAGCTTATCGCCCGAGAAGGACAGCACGTCCACCCCCGCGCGCACGCATTCCTGCACGGTTGGTTCATCGCGTATGCCAAGCCTGTTCAAATCAAACAGGCAGCCGCTGCCAAGGTCCTCTATAAACGGCAAATTATGCTTATGCGCAAGTTCGCCCATTTCTTCCCGCGTCACGGTTTCGGTAAAGCCCACAATGCGGTAATTGCTGGTATGCACCTTCATTATGGCGCAGGTATCTTCGCCAATGGCGCGCTCGTAATCGGCAAGGTGGGTTTTGTTGGTGGTGCCAACTTCCCTAAGCCTCGCCCCGCAGCTTTCCATTATTTCCGGCACGCGGAAGCTGCCGCCTATTTCAACCAGCTCCCCGCGGCTGACTATTACCTCGCCCCCCTTGGCAAGGGCCGAAAGTATAAGCAGCACCGCCGCCGCGTTGTTGTTTACCACCATTGCGCTCTCCGCGCCCGTAAGGCGGCTTAGCAGCCGCTCCACATGGGAATACCTCTCCCCGCGGGAGCCGGATGCCACGTCGTACTCAAGGGTTGAATACCCCGTAGCCGCGTTTATTACCGCATCCACGGCTTCCTTCGCAAGGCATGCGCGGCCAAGATTTGTATGCAGCACAACGCCCGTGCCGTTTATAACTCCCCTAAGGCTGGGGCGGGACTTCAGCCGCGCGCGCTCCGCCGCGGATGAAAGTATATCCTCTGTGCAGGGCAGCGCGTCAAGCGCGCCGTCAAGTATATTCTTCCTTATATTATCCAGTTCCTCGCGCAGCGCTTCGGTAACGCTCACGCGGGGCGCATCGGCGAATAAATGCGCTAAGGTGGGCGACCTTAAAAGATCGTCCACCTTAGGTATGTCTCTCAATAAGCTTTTGTTCATGCCGCTCAGTTTCCTTTCAGCTTTAGCTGATATCATTATATCAGCTTTTTGCCGAGTATGGAAGTGCCGCGGGCATTACTCCTGCGAATAGATAAGCTCGTATTCCTCCCTCTTGCCCGGATGCACTATGAAAACGCTTTCGCAGTCTTCGCCCATGGCCTGGGTATTTGCATCATCCGCGCTGTACCGCACGCACGTTCCGCAGGAAGAGCTAAGCGCGCGCGGCACGGGCATCATCCTTGCGCTTATATTCAGCGCGCTAAGCGCGCGGTGCGCCATTATGGCGGCAAGATGGGTATGGAATGTAGCTATATAATCGTTCACTTTTTAAGCGTCAAACGGTAATCCGTTCCTTCCTTATCCACGCTCACGGCATAGCCTGCGTTGGTGGCGTAGCGGGTTATGTTTTCAACCGCGCACTGATCGTCCACCATCACTTCAACTTCCTTGGGAGCGTTAGCTTTGACCTCTTTCTGCACCATTGCAACGGGCATGGGGCAAACAAGTCCTCTTGCGTCTATCATAACTTTACTCCTTTGCTGATGTCAAATACAAAATTACGCGTCCGCCTTCTTGGGCATATTCAGCAGCGATATGGCAAGCACGAACGCTATGCCTATCACTACCGCTATCCTGCCCGCGGTGGGTACGCCGCCTGCGGCATCGGCACTCGCGGCAACGCCGGCAAGGCCGAAGTTATGCGCAAACGCCGCGCCGGTTATCATGCCGAATACGGTAACGGTGCTGTCGCTGTTGCCCTCGCCGGCAAGTATGAGCTGCCTGAGCGGGCAGCCGCCGAGCAGGACGCTGCCCCAACCGACCAGAAGCATGCCAAGGAGATTCCAAACATGATCGCTATGGGCAACGGGCTGGCCGGAGAAGCCAAGATTGAAATGCCCCGTTATAAGGTTGCCCGCAAGCACAACCACGAATATGGCCACGAAGCCATACAGCAGCTTGAAATCGCCGAACATCATGCCGTCGCGGATGCCGCCAACCATGCAAAGGCGGCTCCTCTGCGCCAGCGCGCCGACTACAAGCGCTATGCCAAGCGCTGCAAAGAACGGCGCAAATAGGGAACCGGGGCCGGCTTCGCTGAACTTGAACAGCGAAGGCACGGCGACAACAAGAATAAGCAGGCCGAGCATGAGCGCGGGGAGGATGGTGCCTTCGGTAACGCCAAGGGTGTAATTACGCCTGAGCGAGAAGCCGCGCTTCATGAACTGCACGCCGATGAATATGCCGATGGTGAAGCCGATAAGGGCCACGAGCGCGTTAAGATCGCCGCCGCCAAGGCGGATGACCATACGCAGCGGGCAGCCGAGGAACGCAAGGGCGCCTATCATTACAAACGCGCCCAGCACAAAGCGGGTAGCCGGGGAGCTGCCGCCCTTTGAGCGAAACTCGCCCTTAATGAGCGCCATTATGAAAGAGCCCAGCACAAGGCCGATTATTTCGGGGCGCACATACTGCACCTTCGCCGCGCCGTGCAGGCTGCATGCTCCGGCTATGTCCCTGAGGAAGCAGGCTATGCAGAAGCCCATGTTGGCGGGGTTGCCGAGCGCGGTGAGCAGCACGGCGGCAAGACCTACCAGCGCACCGGCTATGACCACGATCCAGTTTACCTTTTTCATTTTCGTGATATCTCCCTATAAAAAATAATAGTTCATGTCAAAACAGTAAAATCATTATGTCCTGACAGAAAATATTATAGAATATGCGACAGAAAATGACCAATTTATATTTTGAATCGTGTCTACTTATTATCGTTTTATTCGGTTTATATATCATATATTATTTGTATAAATATACAATGCCATCAGCTGACAGGAGTGCATCATAATAACGTTCGCAGCCGTTGCAATAGTTATAATAAACACCGGCCGCGAGCTGCGGGCGCCTATGCCGTAACCTCCAGCCCAAATTTTACCTTTACGCGGTTCAGCTTTTTTATCCATGGCATGCCGAGCCCCCAAAGCACAAGGAACGTGCATACGCCGTGGCTCAGGTCGAAGAAAAAGCTTGAAACATACGCCGCGGCAACGCTTTGCCAGGTTATTGGGTTTATGTAGCCTATTATGTAATAAAGGTTCATAACCCACCCGTAGCCGAAGCCCGAAAGCAGCCCGAACATGCACAGGCGGAACGATGCGCGCTCACTTATGCCGCGCGCATAGTGCAGCATGTCCCCGCGCGATGTGTCGGCGGGGCATATCCTGTCCCACACAGGCGAAGCAAAGTGCCGCCGCGGCTTTTCGCGCCCAAAAAAGCCTGATTTTTGCAGCCGCCCAGCAACAAAGCCTATCATGCCCCAGCAGAACATCTGCCATGGCGTCCACGGCCCCTGCCCAAATATAAAATTGGAAACGAACGCCGTGAGTGCGCCCGTCATAAAGCCCGCCTCCGGCCCGAAGGCGACGGCTGTGATTATAACAATTGCCGACACTGGCTTGAAATTGGGCAGCGGTATAAGCTGAAACACCGTCCGCCCCACAACGCCAAGCGCCGCCATGACCGCCAGCGGCACCATTTCCCGCGCTCGCGGCTTCCTGCGCTCAAATTTAAGAAAGAACGGCACGCTGCACGCAGCAAGGAACACCAGCCCCATTATTATGTCCGAATTCATTACTATCGTGTCCCAAAGGCTCATCTCCCCGTATGGGCTTATCGTGGCCCTTGTGGCATGATAATACGAAAACGCGACAAGCAGCACGCACAGCACCGCTATCGTAACGCCCATCACAGCACCGGCGCGCTTCATTGCAGCAGTTTTTTGCATTGCGAAGCAACCTCCCCGCTTGTTATGCAGCCCGGCGCAACGTCCCCCGCTATGCGGTTGGCGTCGGTTGTATAAAATCTGTTCCCGCCGAAGAACTCATGCGGCTCCCCGCGCGATATTATGCCCCCGTCGAACATCATTGCGCACTCGTCCGCATACTGCGCGGCAAAGTCCACGTCGTGCGTAACGGCCAATATAGCTGCGCCCTCCTTGCAAAGGCCTTTGAGCATATTTGCAAGCTGAAGCTTTGCATATGCGTCAAGCCCCTTTGTAGGCTCGTCCAGCAGCAGCACGTTCGCGTCCCTCAGCAGCAGCTTGCCTATGGCAAGGCGCTGCGTCTCCCCGCCGGAAAGGTCATACGGGTGTGAATCATAAAGCCCGCTCAGCTCAAGCCGCTCCGCCATTGCCTTTGCGCGCGCCTCGTCCCCGTCGGAAGCATCCATAAGCTCCCCCAGCACAGTATCCGCCGTGAACAGCGTGCGCGCGTTCTGCGGCAGCATGCATAGCTTTTTGCCCTTATCCAGTTTCACCTTACCGCGGTAGGCTTTGTTTAGCCCGCACAGCACCGAAAGCAACGTGCTTTTGCCCGCGCCGTTGCCGCCCAGCAGGCACATAAGTTCCCCTTCGCAAAGCGATATATCCGCCCCGCGCAGCACATCCGCGCCCTTTGCATCATAGCGGAACCAAAGCTCCTTCGCACTCAGTATGGGCTCCGCGCTGATTTTCGGCGCGTCTATACTCAGCGGCTGCGCTTTTTTATCGCCCAATATTCGTTTCAGGCCCAGCCGTGCGTCCCGCACGGTAAGCGGCAGCTCCTCCTGCCCAAGCGCGGCGAATATCCTTACCGGCGCACTCATGCCGAAAAACAGTCTGTCCCCCTCCCCGCTCCGGCAAAGGTTGCGCACCGTCTCCTCCGGCCTGCCTTGGCTTATTATCCGCCCGTGCTCCATAACGGCAACCTTGTCCGCCGCAGGCAGCACCTGCTCCAGCCTGTGCTCGGTTATAAGCACCGCAACGCCCAGTTCCTTGTTTATTCTGCTTACCGCGTCCAGCAGCTCCCGCGCGGCAAGCGGATCGAGCATGGCGGTGGGTTCATCCAATATAAGCAGCCGCGGGTCCATCGCAAGCGCGCCCGCAAGGTTCAAAAGCTGCTTCTGCCCGCCTGAAAGGGCGTATGTTTTGCTCCGAAACCAGCTCTCCATGCCGAAAAACGCCGCCATTTCCGCCACGCGCCGCCGTATAACCCCAACGCTCAGCCCCATGCATTCAAGGCCGAACGCAAGCTCGTGCCACACATAATCCGTAACTATCTGATTATCGGGGTTCTGCTGAACGAAGCCTATCTCCGCCGCGGCGCGCTTTGTGTTGAGGCTCTCTATCGCCACTCCATCGTATGTTATGCTGCCCTCCCGCGCACCCGCAGGGGTAAGCTCCGGTTTTATTTGGCGTATAAGCGTTGTTTTGCCGCAGCCGGACGCGCCCGTCAGCAGCACGTATTCGCCTTCGTTTATTTCAAGCGATGCATCGATAAGCGCGGGTCTCTTTGCGCCCGCATATGTAAAGTTTATTCCGTCAATCCGCACGAGCGCCATACCGCTGCCTCCTTCATCTCCAAAATCGCCCCCATGAACATAACCGCCGCGAACGCCGCAAGCATTGCAGCGCCGCCCGCGTCCGTATCAAGCGCATATATGCGTGGGTAGAACTCCATGTATCCGTAGCCGTATATCCGCCCCGCCGTGCACACCGCCGCAAGCGACAGCACCGCCGCCATTATGACCGCACTTCGCGTATCGAAGCGGAACAGATGGAACGTTGTGCGCCGCGCCTCTCCATAGCCGCGCGCGCGCATGGAGTCCGCCGTTTCAACCGCCGCCTCCATGCTCATCGTAAGCAATACGGAAAGTCTGCGCATAACCGCGCCCAGCTTTTGCGTAAGCCGCTTCGGCTTGCCGTTTAGCATTGTTTCCGCCGCAGCTATGTCCGCCGCATCTTTTTTAAGCTTTGGTATGAACCTTAGCGTCATGGTTATCAGCAGGGCGGTATTTGGCGCAACGTTGCCGAACAGATACAAAAACTTATCGCTCGTCATAACCTGCTGATAGCACGCGAACCAAACTATTATCGCGCTGAGCGTGCATGCGGACACAAGCCCGTAGCATATTGCTTCAAGCGTTATCCATTGATCGAACAGCATAAAAAGCATAGTTGCGCCGCGGTGATTGAAAAGCGGATTGCCAATGGCTATGAGCAAAAACATGGGCAGCACGAATTTATATGTATTCGCCGTTTCCTTCCCGCCGCGAAGCAGTATGCTGAACGCCGTGCCGCCCGCCAGCGAAAGCGCCGCCGCTGCCGGATGCGAGCAGGCCAGCGTAAGCCCTATTGCCGCCACGAAATACGCCATGCATACGGACGGATGCAGCGCCGCAAAGTACCGCGCGCGCACCTTCGCCCCGTGTTCCATATTATTCCTTTCCGCAACGCACCTTTATAAAAAGTGAAGCGGCAGTTCTGCAAAAATTTCAAAACTGCCGCTTATAATGCACATTAAAACAATATTCTGCGCGCGCATTTTGCGCGGAGAATAAAACGTTCGTAGGTCTTCTGGCTTGCGAATACGGCGCGGCGAAATCCGCCCGTGCCTGCGCGGCTGCGTAAGCCTTCTCGGTTACCCAATGACCGGGCAAAGCGCCCCTTTTGTACGCATCCGCTCAACGCTTACAGCTTGCAAAAAAATCCTGTGCAAGCGCGGGATTTTCACCCGACTTCCCTTGTTGATCTTCGGGTTTCGCCCGAAGCCACGGCGTTGCTGTATGTTCTGTTGATTTAATTATACCACCGTTAAAGGGCGGAAAGCAATACGGCCGGGCGTAATGCCCGCTTCTTCCTTTACATGCCGGCATATTCATGTTATAGTAAGCTTACGCGGATGCCGTGTATAAGTAACCCGTTGGAATCCTTAAAACCATTGAAGCGTTAACTTTTAGGACTTGGCCATGTTCGGCCTGCAAGTGAACAGTAAACAAACGAAAGGATTTTCTCTCTATGCTATCCATGCACCTGCGCCAGCTTTTCCGCAAACCTTTGCGTACAATACTATATTTTATGGTATTGGTAATTCTTACGGCTTTTTTCTGCACAAGCTTGAACTTGTATATGAATAGTCAATACAATCTCAGGCTTGCCGATGAAACATATACAACCATAGCTGTAATGGAACTTTATGCGGACGTGGACAGCTATGGCAATCTGATTAGTAACATCACTAAGGCTGATGATTATGCCGGATATTATGCGCTTACGGTTTATGGATATGATTTAGAACCCATAATAAATGCGCCAAGCGTAAAGAAATATGAGCTGAGGGCGCGATACGGAGCGTTCAGTGAAAACAACATTGCAAAAAAAATGGATGAAAACATCCGTGGGCTGATAGTTCCATATTACAATGAAGATGTGCTGCATTTTAAGCTTAATATTGATAATAATACCATGCTTGACCCATATAATGCAGGGCAAGAGATAACGCCGAATCTGACCCTCAACGGATTTGCTCTTCCGGATTTAGTTCTAAGAGGGATTTATTCTGATCGAGAAAAGCATTGGCTAATTTCATTTGTGTTTGATGTTATAGATACCGCCACAGATGCATTCTTAACAAAAGATAAGAATGCAGGGCGCATAAATGCCGGTGTTGACATAAGTGGGGAATATATATTTGAGCATTATACAGATGCGTTAAAAAAACTTAACTATACAGATCCGTCACAAAATTATGTATACCTTGAGCCTGATGTTGAGTATATTGGAGTTATACGCGCTCTCCACGGAAATGCGGGCAGAGGTGAATTTGGGACTGAGATGCTCGGCAAAAATACAATTACGCAGATGTTCTTTGAAGCAGACGTATTTTTTACCAAACCTGCATATAGGTATCAAAAAGGGAGAAACGCAAATCAAGAATTTGTCGGTAAATTTTATACGGAAGAACACCCATTTTGGTTATATAAATATGAAGATATAGAGAATGACCCTGAGTTGAAAGAAAAATATGAGCAAATAAGCAGAGCATACCATATCAATTCACGGTCTTTTGGCGTAACGACCACAAATGATATTACCGGCATTCCGGCATTTAACCTTGGTAACATGTTTATAAGGGAGGGTCACGCCATTTCGGACGAAGAATTTGCTTCCGGTGCAAAGGTTTGCATGATAAGCAAGGAGCAAGCCGTTGTGCAGAATTGGAAGGTCGGGCAGAAAATAAATTTCAACTTTTATGAATACGGTTACTTCTCTAATTCAAGCGATGAACTTAAGCCCCGCTACACCTACACCTCCCCCGACAACTTCTTCGACAGCGGCGAATATGAGGTAGTCGGCATATACGACGTGCGTCCCATGACCGGCAGTTCGACCATATCCGAGGCCGCGATATCCGTCCCCTGGAACACAATCTACATTCCCGAAAAGTCGCTTGAGAACGCCCCTGCCGAGGAGGACAGACCCGTCACGGGCGCGCTGCTGACCATATGGCTGGAGAACGGCAAAATTGAGCCGTTTATAGAACGCATGAACGAACTCGGCATAACAGGCGCAAAGCAAGGCGACTATGAGGCACGGTTCACGTTCTATGACCAAGGCTATTCGAGAATACAGCCAAGCTTGGAAGCACTTTCCGGCACGGCGGAGCTGCTACTGATACTCTCATCCTCTCTGCTGGCAATAGCCGCATTACTTCTGGCGTTCTTCTATGCACAGTCGCAGAAGCAGAGCATAGGCACAATGCGCCTGCTTGGTTGCAGCAAGGCAAGAGCATTTGCCGCAGTTATGCTGAGCGCGCTTATAATTGCCGTGACAGGTGCGCTCATAGGTGCGGCAATAGGGCATGCCCTTACCGCCGGCGTAGGTGAAAGCATAATGGCCAATGCCAACCAAACTCCTGAGGAGTTTCTCGCCTTCAGCGCATACTTGGCCGAAAGCACGCAAGTTGAAGTTGAATTTGCGCTCGGCGCAGATGCAAAAGTAAGCCTGCTAACATGCCTTGCCGCGCTGGGGCTGTTTATCGTTGGAACGCTCGTGTTCGTCATACGCTATCTCGGCAAAGGACCGAGAGAGCTGCTGCCACGGGCGGGAGAGTAAACTTTTTTGCCAGGGGGCCGGGGAAGATTTCGATTTCTCCCCTCCCTTACCTCACAAAATTGGTACTTACGCGGGGCTCACGCTCGGGCAGGGTTATGCCGGCGGCTTTGCCCGCGGCGATGCACTTGAGCAGCCACGCCATGTTGCGGCCAAGGGTGCGCATGGTCTGCAAGCCTTCCTTGTCCTGCGCCACTTCTTCGGGGCTGTTGCCGTGCACCATGCACCAATACTGGCTGGGCACTATGGGCATGCCGCGGATTATGAAATACTTGTTCAGCACGTCAAGCGTGGCGGTGGTGCCGGCGCGGCGGGCGGAGACTATTGCTGCGGCAGGTTTGCCGGCGCAGTTCACGCTGCCGCCATAGAACAGGCGGTTCAGGAATGCTATAAGGTTGCCGTTGGGGCCTGCGAAATACACGGGACTGCCGACTATTATGCCGTCCGCCTCGTTCACCTTTTTGCGGGCGATGGCAACAACCTCGTCCTCTTTATCGAACACGCAGGGCTTGCCGCCGGCGCACGCGCCGCAGTCCGTGCAGCCCTGTATCGCCTTTGCGCCTATATGGAATATCTCGGTTTCTATTCCGGCTTCGTTCAGCGTCTTTTCCGTCTCCTTCAGGGCGGTATAGGTGCATCCGCGCGGGCGCGGGCTTCCGTTGATAAGCAATACCTTCATTGTATATATCCTCCTGTTTATTATTCTTCGCCTTGTATCATATAGCAATCCGGCGTGGGCATTTCCTTGGGCAAAAGCCGCGCACGCAGTTCTTCATCACGCTCTAATTCATCGGTTATAACAACCGTTGTGCCGGGGCAAAGGTAAAGATACACCCATTGCGCATCGTCCGGCAGCAGCCGTATGCACCCGTGCGACGCGGGCTCGCCCAGCTTCCAGAATTCTTCTTCCATAAGATATCTGTCGTCCCGCTCGGAATACGGCACGGAGTGGAAATATATCCTGCCGCGTATCTGGCTCCAATACTGGGCATAGCAGTTGAACCGCACAAAAAACGCGAAGCGCTTGTAATCATCGCCCATTGTAAACGTTCCGCGCGGGCTGCGGTTGGTTTCCTCTATTCCGCTTGAGCATATCATCTCGCGCACAAGCGTGGTGTATTCGCCGTTTTCATCTGCGGTATATACAAAAACGGCCTGATTGGTCAAATCCACCACCGCCTTAAACAGCGCCGGATCGTCGTTCAGCTTAGCTTCCTCCGCATAGCGTCCGCCCTCATGCGTCCTCAGGCTTTTTGCCGCAAGGGGATAATCCTCGCTGCGGTATGCCGTAGGTTCGGGCGTAGGCTCCGGAGTCGGCTCGGGAGTAGGTTCGGGCGTTGGCTCCGGCGTGGGGGTAGGCGTAGGCACGGGAGTAGGCGTTGCAGGCGCGGGCGTGGGCGGCTGTATTTCAACCGTTTCCACCGGCGCATAAGGATTGATTATGCCGCAGGCAGCCATCAGCAGCGCCAGCGGTATACAAAGCAACAATGTATACTTGTGTATTTTCCTGTTTTTCATGACATTATTGTAACACATATGCCGCCGCGCTTGCAATAAGTACTGCTTCGGGGTATAATCATTTCGGTTAAGGTTATATGACCTTATTATGCGATATTCATCGCGCAACGTTGAAAGGAGCTATTTGAAAATGAGTGATTACATTGAGGCGCTTGGCATAATCGCGCCCAAGGCCGTGTACAAGAATCTTACGCCTGCACAGCTTGTAGAGCATGCGCTTCGCCGCGGCGAAGGCACGCTGAGCGAGACCGGCGCGCTGGTAGTGACCACCGGCAAATATACCGGCCGTTCTCCCGACGACCGCTTCGTGGTCGATGCGCCCAATATTCACGACGATATAGATTGGGGCAAGGTAAACGTTCCCATAAGCGAAGAAAAGTACGAAGCCATATATAACCGCATGACCGCTTACCTGCAGGGCCGCGAGCTGTTCGTATTCGAAGGCTTTGCCGGTGCTGATGAGCAGTATCATCTGCCCGTGCGCGTTGTTAACGAGCTTGCCAGCCAGAACCTGTTCATCCATCAGCTGCTTGTCCGTCCTACCGAGGAGCAGCTCAAGGACTTCGTTCCCGGCTTCACCATAATCGCAGCCCCCGGCTTCAAGTGCTCCCCCGAAGTGGACGGCGTGCACAGCGAGGCCGCAATAATAGTCAATTTCAACAAGCGCACCGTTATAATTGCCGGCAGCCAGTATGCAGGTGAAATAAAGAAGAGCGTATTCTCCGTGATGAACTATCTGCTTCCCAAGCAGGGCGTGTTCACCATGCATTGCTCCGCCAACGTTGGCGCGGAGGGCGACAGCGCGCTGTTCTTCGGCCTTTCCGGCACCGGTAAGACCACCCTTTCCGCCGATCCAAACCGCAGCCTTATAGGCGACGACGAGCACGGCTGGAGCGAGAGCGGCATATTCAATATCGAAGGCGGCTGCTACGCCAAGTGCATCAACCTTTCCCAGGAAAACGAGCCCCAGATTTGGAATGCCATCAAGTTCGGCTCCCTGGTTGAAAACGTTGTTATGGATCCCGAAACCCGTAAGCTTGACTATGCGGACAACAGCCTGACCGAGAATACCCGCGTGGGCTACCCCGTGGATTATATCCCCAACTGCCTCATTCCCGGCGTTGCGGGCCATCCCAAGACCGTTATATTCCTTACTGCGGATGCCTTCGGCGTGCTGCCTCCCATCTCCAAGCTCAATGCCGACCAGGCCATGTATCACTTCGTGTCCGGTTACACTTCCAAGCTGGCCGGTACCGAGCGCGGCATAGTTGAACCGCAGACCACGTTCTCCACCTGCTTCGGCGCGCCCTTCCTGCCCCTGCATCCTTCCGTATACGCGAACATGCTGGGCGAGCGCATTGAAAAGCACAACACCAACGTTTATCTTGTAAACACCGGCTGGGCCGGCGGCAAGTACGGCGTAGGTTCCCGTATGAAGCTCAAGTACACCCGCGCCATGGTTACCGCCGCGCTGAACGGCGACCTGGAGAAGGGCGAATTCGTGCTGGATCCCATATTCAACGTTATGGTTCCCACCACCTGCCCCAACGTGCCGGATGAATTCCTCAGCCAGCGCAGGCTTTGGAACAACGACGCCGAATACGAAGCCACCGCCAAGGATTTGGCCGCCCGCTTTGTGAAGAACTTCGAGAAGTATTCCAACATGCCCAAGAACATCATCGAAGCCGGCCCGAAGGCCTAAAGCATAGCTTTTTCGAAGAAGCGGCTAATTGCCGCTTCTTCGACTTTTTCTCGGATTTTTCCTCTCGCGTTCGCTCCCGGGCGGCAAAACCCGCAGGGTATGAAATCCCTTCGGGCTTTCTCCGTTTCGGCGGCAAAGCCGCCAAAGCCGGAGTAAAATTAAAGGGCTTATCGCCCCTTAACAACCCATTTTTCAAAATTTCTGTTCTACATTACAATCTTACTTAACGCGCTGGTTTTTCCGTCCGGCTTTTTGATGCAGATATAAAGCGCATTGCCGTCGGCTTTTTTATAAACCCTCAGCCGTTCGCCTTCAAGGCTGGGCGCGCTGAAATGTATCTCTGCGGACTTTATTTTGCCCGATGCTATCTCCTTCGCGCTCAGGCAGTTCAGCGCCAGCCGCGCATAGCAAACGTTGTTCATATGCTGCCCGAAGTCTATGTCCGTTGAACGGACGGTATATTCAAACGCAAAGTCATCCTCGCCGAAATCATCCGCAAAGCGTGCGGGCGCATCCGTTATGCCCTGCATGGCGCTGTATTCAAAATCCTTCGGAAAGCCCGTATCGCAAAAGTGCATCAGTCTGCCGCCGCTGCCCAGTATTGCCCATTGCGTCCTGCCGAGGGCGATGAGCCTTTCGCCCTGCTTTAAGCTGTAGCTTCTGAAGCAGCGGTATGCTTCGTCCGCGCATTGCTCGGGCCACGTTGCCGCCGTGACCGTATCCATAAGCCGCGCGCGGGAGAAGAAATCTATCCGCGTGTGTACCGTCAGCCAAAATTCGCCGCGCTTGGCCATTGCCATTCCGCCCACGCCTATCTGCTCCGCATGTTCTGCGGCCATTGCCTGAAATATAGTGAACGCCGCCAGCGGGGACATTGCCGCCGCCGCGTCGCAATAATCCGGCGAAATTATATATTCCTTTTCAAATACGCTTTGTGCCATTGCTTCTCCCTCAGCTGTTCAGCTTAAGCGCGTTTATCATGTGCCGTATGTGTATGCTCATGGCGTGGCTTGCGCCGTCCCCGTCGCGCTTCATAATGAATTCAACTATCATCGCGTTGTCCCGCCGCACAATATCTTTGAGCAGCTTTTGATTGGTGGATACGAGCATAACCTCATGCACGGCGCTGTTTATAATTGGGAAAAGGCGGCTTATGAATTCGTTGTGGCTTGCCGCGCCTATCATCTCATGAAACTCCTGGTCGGCATCCGGCCAGTTGCCGTCGCTCCTGAGCAGTCTGTTAACCTTCTTCGACTGCTCCTCTATTGCGGCAAGCTCGCTGTCGTCCGCCCGTTCGCAGGCAAGCTTAACGCTTTGCGGTTCAAACATAAGGCGTATTTCGTAAAGATCGCTCAGCCGCACGCGCATGAAGTCAATCGAGCTTATGCTTACGTCGCCTATGTTAGGCAGTTCGTTGGCGATGAATGTGCCGCTGCCGCGCTTGACAACCAGAACCCCCTGCGCTATCAGCGCGCTCACGGCTTCCCTAAGCGTTGCGCGGCTAACGCCAAGCCTTGCGGAAAGCTCAAACTCGTTGGGCAGCTTGTCCCCCGGCTTGAACTGCTTTTGTATCAGTATCATGTCGTAAAGCGCCTCTCCTGTGCGCTCGGTAAGGCTTTTTGCCTTGGTTGAGGGCATAGCGTTCATCCTCCGTTTCTGCTTTTGGCATATTATAATCGAAAGCGGCGCGCAAATGCAATAGATATGCGCCCTTTGCAAACGCCAATAATGTATGATACAATATATATTCAATAAAACAAGTGTGAATTAAAACGAAGAGGAGTACAGTGCAAATGGACATGATAAAACGGTTTGTCAGGTATTACAAACCGCACAAACGCCTTTTTATGCTGGATACGGCATGCTCTCTAATGGTCGCCGTATGCGATCTTTTTTACCCGATGATAGCCAAAAACATAACCAACGTCTATGTTCCCAATAAGGAGCTCAGGCTGCTGCTGGTTTGGGCGGGCGTGCTGCTTGGGATATATCTTATAAAGGCGGCACTGAACTATATAATTCAGTATTGGGGCCATATCGTGGGCGTAAGGATACAGGGAGATATGCGGCGCGACATGTTCCGCCATCTTCAGAAGCTGCCCTTCTCCTTCTTTGACGAAAACAAGACCGGCGCGATAATGAGCCGCCTTGTGAACGACCTGTTTGAAGTATCGGAGCTGGCGCACCACGGGCCGGAGGATGCGTTCATATCCGGCATAACGCTGATAGGTTCCTTTATAATGCTTGCAAACATAAATCTCTACCTTGCGCTGATAGTTTTTGCGGTGATACCGCTTATGATATTTTTTGCCGTTAAAACGCGCAGGGAGATGAACGCTGCGTTCAAGGCGTCCCGCGTGCAGGTGGGCGAGGTAAACGCGAATGTTGAAACGGCGATAGCCGGCATGCGCGTTTCCCGTTCCTATACCGCGGACGAGCATGAGAACGCCAAATTCGGCGTGGCCAACGAAAACTTCAAAAAAGCGCGCAGCCGCGCATACCGCGCCATGGCAACGTTTGGCAGCGGCATGAACTTTTTCAATGATATGCTCTATCTGCTGGTGCTTACGGCGGGCGGCCTGTTCTTCTATTACGGCAAGATAGACTCCGGCGATTTTGTGGCGTTTTTGCTTTACGTTTCAATATTCATGAAGCCCATAAACCGCCTTGTGAGCCTGTTTGAGCAGCTTCAGGAGGGCATGACAGGCTTCCAGCGGTTCGTGGAGATAATGGACGAATCCGAAGAGAAGGACGAGGGCAAGCTGAATCCGGACAAGCTTGAAGGCAACATCGTTTTTGACGACGTATCCTTCCGCTATTCAAACAGCGACTCCGCCGATACCGAAGCCAAGGTGATATCGCACCTTTCCATGCGCATAGACAAGGGCAAGACCGTTGCGCTGGTTGGTCCCTCCGGCGGCGGAAAGACCACGCTGTGCAACCTTATACCCCGATTCTATGAAATAGACTCCGGCGCGATAACCATAGACGGCATGGACATACGCGATATGTCCCGCTATTCCCTGCGCCGCAACATAGGCATAGTTCAGCAGGACGTTTTTCTTTTCAACGGCACCATACGCGAAAACATTGCCTACGGCGATCTTGACGCAACGGACGAGCAAATAATTGAAGCCGCAAAGAAGGCCAACATACACGATTATGTCATGACCCTTGAAGAAGGCTACGACACAAACGTGGGCGAACGCGGCGTTAAGCTCTCCGGCGGGCAGAAGCAGCGCATATCCATTGCGCGCGTGTTCCTGAAAAACCCCAGCATACTTATTCTGGACGAGGCCACAAGCGCGCTGGACAACGCAACCGAAATGCTCATTCAGCAGTCGCTGTCGGAGCTTGCCAAGGGCCGCACCTGCATAATAGTTGCGCACAGGCTTTCCACTATCAAGAATGCGGACGAGATAATAGTCCTTACCAAGGACGGCATAGAGGAACGCGGCACGCATGATGAGCTGATGAAGCTGAACAAAATGTACGCCGGCCTTTATATGTATCAATTCAAGGAATAAGAAAAAGACAAAAAAGCGGGCTTTACGCTGTTTCAGGTAAAGTCCGCTTTTTCTTCCCCCCAAGCCTCGCCGCTTGTAGGGGTATTGTAGCATTTTTAATAAGAAAAGTCTTACACTTTTTGCACAATTTCAAAATATTTTTTATGCGCCCTTTTTCACCCGCTCAAATTCGTCCTGTATCTCCTTTGAAGGGGCATTTGTGAGCAGGGATACGGCAATTATGAATATGCTGGACACTATGAACGCGGGCAGCAGCTCATATATGCCGAATATGCCGCCGAGGGGTTTTATAACAAGCTTCCATATGAACACCATGCCGCCGCCGGAGAGCATGCCGGCTATAGCGCCCGCGCGGGTCATGCGCTTCCAGAATAGGCTGAACAGCACCAGCGGCCCGAACGTTGCCCCGAAGCCAGCCCATGCGAAGGAGACTATTGTGAATATTACGCTGTTTTCATCCAGCGCAATCACTATGGCTATGGCGGTTATTACCAGCAGCATTATGCGCGAAAGCGTCATAACCTCTTTATCGGTGGCGTTCTTCTTAAATATGCCCTGATAAGCGTTTTTAGCAAATGCGGACGCGGCGATGAGCAAATATGAATCGGAAGAGCTTATGGTCGCCGCCAATATGCCCGCCATTGCAAGCCCCGCAAGCGCCGCAGGCAGCAGCGAACGGGAAAGATAGATGAACACGTTTTCCGCTTCGGATGCGGTTGTCAGCGCCGTGGGGAACAGAGCACGGCCCACTATGCCTATCATTATTGCCGCCGTAAGCGAGATCACTACCCAAACCATTGCCACGCGGCGCGCGCGCTTGAGCTCATCCTCCCTGCGGATGGCCATGAAGCGCAGCAATACCTGCGGCATTCCGAAATAGCCAAGGCCCCATGCCAGCATGCTTGCCACGTTGAGCGCACCGTAATTCTGCCGCGCGCCGAATGAAGGCACGCCGTTCACGGCAAGCTGCACCCCGCCTTCGGTAACGGGATCCGCTATGCCGAAAAATTCAAGGAAGCCGGGGAAATCCTTAACGTTTTCAAAAACCGCGCCAAGGCCGCCCGCGCTCGCCACGCCAAGCGTAAGCACCGCCACGAGCACAACCACCATTACAATGGCCTGCATAAAGTCCGATGCGCTTTCCGCCAAGAAACCGCCGAGCAAGGTGTATATAAGCACGAATGCCGCGCCAACGAGCATCATTGTGATATACGGCGCGCCGAACAGCGTTGAAAACAGCTTGCCGCAGGTAACAAGGCAGCTTGCCGCATACACCGTGAAGAACACCAATATAAACGCGGCGGAAATGCCCATTATGACCTTCTTTTTCTCATGAAAACGATTGGAGAAAAACTCCGGCAGGGTTATGGCGTTGTTCGCGGCGATGCTGTATCGCCTGAGCCGTTTGGATACCACCAGCCAGTTTATGTACGTTCCCACGGCAAGGCCCGCCGCCGTCCAGAACGCATCCGCCAGCCCGCACCAGTATGCCACGCCCGGCAGGCCCATCAGCAGCCAACCGCTCATGTCCGATGCTTCCGCGCTCATTGCGCTTACCCACGGGCCTAAGCTCCTGCCGCCCAGGAAAAACTTTTCCGTATCTGCATTTGCGCGGCGGGCAAAGAATATGCCAATGCCTATTACCGCCGCCATGTACACCACCATCACTATCAATATTTGCAGCGATTCCTGTCCCATTTGTGTCCTCCTATAACTTAACATGAAATAGATTCATGTTTTATACCGTTCAATCTATGGTATCGGCGTATTATAGCGGCGTATCGGGCAAAACGCAAGCCGTATTTTGTGTAAAAATTCTGCCGCAGGGCTTGCCAAACGGCAAAAAGTGCCGTATCATATAGCAAAACAGGATAAGATGAAACTTATTCATCTTTATAAGGAGAACAATATGAGCGACGCTAAATACGCCATGTTTATAAAAGCGGTTGATAAGAAAAGCCTTGCCCTTGCCGCGCAGGAGCTTTGCTGCACGCCCAGCGCCGTGAGCCACGGCATAAGCGCACTGGAGACGGAACTGGGGCTGAGGCTGATGAAGCGCAGCCGCGGGGGCGTGGAGCTTACGGCGGAAGGGGAGCACGTTATAGGCGCGGTGCGCGGCGTGCTTGAGGCAATGGAGCGGGTGCAGCAGGCCGCGGAGGAGGCGCGGCAGGGCTTGGGCAGAATAGTGCGTATAGGCGCGTTCACAAGTGTTGCCGTGCATTGGCTGCCGGGCATGATAAAAAGCTTTGAGCAGGCTTGCCCGCAGGCGCAGTTCAAGCTGCTCAACGGCGACTATCACGATATCAACACATGGCTTGAGGAGGGCAGCATAGATATAGGCTTCGTCACCATGCCGGATTATCCCAAAAACTGCCGCGGTATAGCGCTGAAGGAGGATAGGCTTTTAGCCGTACTGCCGAAGGAGCATCCGCTTGCGGGAAACAGCAGCTTCCCCGTTGCGGCGGTTGAAAACGAAAGCTTCATTTCAATAATGGAAAACAGCGCGAACGATGCCCGCCGCGCGCTGGACATGGCGGGGGTTAAGGCGCACGTTAAATACACCACCAAGGACGACTATGCCGTTATAGCAATGGTGGAGCAGGGGCTGGGCATAAGCATAATGCCGGAGCTGCTGCTGGGCGGCCTTACGCACAACGTTAAGCTGATGCCGCTGGACAACCGCGCCAGCCGCATAATAGGCGCCGCCGTGCCGGAGAAGAACAGCGACAACGCCACCGCGCAGAAGTTCATTGCGCACATGCAGCGCTGGATAGCCGCGCGATACGCGCCACACGCGGAATAATATATTCTTATTCGGCTTGCCTTTAGCTTGAAAAGCTGATATGATTGGATAAAGCAATCAAATGGAGGCAGCGCCATGTATTGCAGCGCAAATTACGGTTTTGCACTAATACAGTCCTGTTTTGGCCTCCGGTTACGGAGAGGGCGAAGCAAGACAATTTTCCCCTGCGCATAAGTTATACTTGTGCGCTTTTTTATTACAAAAGGAGGATAGAATAATGCTTCCCTATCTTACGGATTATGAAAACGACCGCCGGCTTTTCCGTCCGCGTGTGGTGAACGCAATACTCGTGCTGATGCCTTTTATGGTGCTTTACCGCGCAACGGAGCTGTGGTTTGGCGATATGTATTGGTTTGATTATATGAAACACGGGCATTACGGATTGATGTGGGCAGGACTGTGCTTATTATCTGTCCGCAAACCTAGGTTTGCGCTTGTTGCAGCTTACGGCGATGCAGCAGCCATTGTAATTGCAAGCTTTACCGGCGATGCGCTTTGGGAATACAACAAGCTTACCGCAACGCCCGAAAATTATATTAAGTCCTGCGAAGGCAGGCTGGCTCATCATGCCCCGTGGATATGGATACAGCTCTTTTTTGCCGTAATGGTCCTCTATGTGGCCTATGCGCGGCAGATAGAGCCAAGGATTAAGGCGCGGCGGGAGCGGCGCGGGAAATGACGAAACGCGGGCGGCTTTCGATAACTGCCCGTTTTTGTGTTTTTCCCCATTTACAAAGGATATGCCCTTCTGGTATAATTCTTCACGACAAAGGGGAGTAACCTGCCCGCGGGCGAAAATGCGGGCGGTTTGGGCGTCATCACGGCTGCATGGCCCGCCCGGCCTTGATTGGTGAGACTTTTGCCGCTTGTTTGCCGCGCATATGCGGCTAGGGAAGCGCAGCGAAGGTTTTTTTATACCCCAAAAAGGCTTTTTCATGGCGCGAACAATAATTAAAACCGGAGGAAAACCACAATGGAACAATTTGTTGAACTGTTTTCAAACGTGGCCAATTTCACGTGGCAGCAGCTGCTTATGATCGCCATAGGCGCAACGCTCATCTATTTGGCCATAAAAAAGGAAATGGAGCCCACGCTTCTTTTGCCCATGGGCTTCGGCGCAATATTGGTCAATTTGCCCTTTGTCAATACGGAGGCTATTGAAACCCTTTTCAATGCCGGCATAGCCACGGAGCTTTTCCCGCTGCTGCTGTTCATAGGCATAGGCGCGATGATAGACTTCGGCCCCTTGCTTTCCAATCCGAAAATGTTCCTTTTCGGCGCGGCGGCGCAGTTCGGCATATTCTTCACGTTTATAATGGCGCGGCTCATAGGCTTCACCCTTCAGGACGCCGGCAGCATTGCAATAATCGGCGCGGCGGACGGCCCCACGTCCATTTACCTTGCCAACTATTTTAAGTCCAACTATCAGGGCCCCATAATGGTCGCCGCGTATTCATACATGGCGCTCGTGCCCATCATACAGCCGCCCGTAATAAAGATGCTCACCAGCAAAAAGGAACGCTGCATCCGCATGCCGTACAGCCCCAGCGCCGTATCCGGCACAACGCGCGTGCTGTTCCCGATATTCGTAACCGTGGTCGCTGGTACCATCGCCCCCAAGAGCGCGGAGCTTATAGGCTTCCTCATGTTCGGCAACCTTATAAGGGAATGCGGCGTGCTCGGCAGCCTGAGCGAAACCGCGCAGAAGTCCCTTGCCAATCTTGTTACGCTGCTGCTTGGCATATCCGTTGCGTTCAAGATGAAGGCAGAGCTTTTCGTAACGGCGGAAACGCTTGCAATAATCGCGCTCGGCCTTGTCGCGTTCATATTCGATACCGCGGGCGGCGTGCTGTTTGCAAAGTTCCTCAACCTTTTCCTCAAGAACAAGGTGAACCCCATGATTGGCGCGGCGGGCATATCCGCCTTCCCGATGGCCAGCCGTGTTGTGCATAAGCTTGGCCTGCAGGAGGATAACCAGAACTTCCTGCTGATGCATGCCGCGGGCGCAAACGTGTCCGGCCAGATCGCCAGCGTAATAGCCGGCGGCCTTATGATAACGCTTATAGAAGCCATGCTTTGATAAAAGGAGGATACAAGCCATGTTTATACTTAACGCAATGAAATTCGCCTGGTCTCCCGAAACGCTTATGCCCTCCCTGCTGCTCACGCTCAAGGGCATGATAGGCATCTTCGCCGTAATACTGACCATATGGGCCTTCGTGGCAATACTGAATAAGGTCACGGGGAAGAAAGAAAAATAAAACGATATTGGCAAACGAATTTGATTTAACAAAGAGGCTCCCGTGCAAAAACGCAGGAGCCTTTTGGCATATAATCTTTTACTCTCCCGCCCGTGGCAGCAGCTCTCTCGGCCCTTTGCCAAGGTAGCGCAGCACAAACACGAGCGTTCCGGCGATGAACAGCCCCAGCGCGGCAAGGAAGGTGAGCAGGCTTACTTTTGCATCTGCGCCGAGCGCAAACTCGACCTCTACCTGCGTGCTTTCGGCCAGGTATGCGCTGAAGGCTAAGAACTCCTCAGGAGTTTGGTTGGCGCTGGCCATTATGCTCTCGCCTACGCCGGCGGTAAGGGCATGGCCTATTGCTGCACCTATGAGCGCACCCGTCACAGCAATAATAAGCGCACTCAGCATAACTGCGGCAAAGGCTCTTGCCTTGCTACAACCAAGCAGGCGCATAGTGCCTATGCTCTGCTTCTGCGACTGTGCATAGAAGAACGCCAGCAGCAATGCCGCTATTACCAGCAGCGACGATGAAAGTATCAGCAGCAGCTCCGCCGTGCCGGAAAGTGCTTCCAAGCTGGGCTGTATTCTCGAATAGCCTTGGTCGTAGAAGGTAAACCTTGCTTCATAGTCTCCCTGCTTTGCGCCCGTTATGCCAAGCTCGTTCATGCGCTCTATGAACGGCTCGATTTTGCCGTTCTCCAGCCATATGGTCAGCAGCGCGCCTGTAACGGGTCTGTCCTCCTCGGCCGGGGCATTCTCGAGCGACTTTTCGGGAATGTAGATTGTGTTCCAGGGGACGGACACGGCGGACGCGGACACGGCGGAAGTGCCCGTGAGCGGGCGGACGTTATACACGCCGACTATTTCATATTCGCCATTGTCAAAGAAGTGGTCTGGGTCGGTGTAGGTATAGCGCGGGCTTAGGCGCGAACCCCAAATGGTTGCGTTGACAAAATTGTTGTATTCATAGAAGCTGAAATCGATCTTGTCGCCCACGTTCCAGCCTTGCAGCTTTGCAAGGTCTGTGCTTATCATGCAGACCTTTGCGCCGGAAGCGTATTCCTCCTCGGTTATCATGCGGCCTTCGGGTATGAACATATTGCCCAAGTGGAATGCGGGAATGCCGGTTAAGTCGTTTGTGGTCATAACGCCGAAGGAGCGGGAATTTATGTAATACGCCCGCGCTATCTGCTCATATTTTTTCAGCATTTCCGGTTTGCTCTTCAGTTCGTCGTATTCATATATCCAGAATGGATTTTCGTAAGGATAGTCACAAGATACGTATTCACTACGACCGATGGAATAACAATAATAATTGCTCCTAAAAAATTTGTCTCTTGCTATTGTGAATATTTGTATTTTATAAAGCCCGCTGGCCGCGTTGAAAGTGCTGTTGCTGTCTGATAAATGCGTAATTGAAGCGATATATTCCGTGTTTGGCTCCAGAATTATGCAGTCCGGCTTATCGGCATAGTCAGCCGAAGGCATAAGGCTGTTTGTATCGGTCAAGGGTTCATCCATGTATATTCTGCCGAGCTGAACATAAAAATTAATAGGACGTTTTTCGTATTCATACACATTTATGGCGGATTCAACTATATCTAAGTTATATGTACGAGAAAAAAACTTACCATCTTCCCAACTTTCGGTACCTATTCTGTAACGGCCGTCGTCAACAAATTCAACGTCGTTCCATTCTTTGTCGGCTTCCGCTTCTTTTTGATGTTCGGGGACTATTTTGAAACGGATAATATCCTCGCTACATATCGGAATAGCTTGCTTTTTGTCATTATATCTTACCGCAATGTTATCTTCGCTAAAAGCGCCGTAACGCGCGCGGAGTTCATATTTTTTTACGCTGGGCGCGGTAATTATGGGTTCCAAATCGTAACCATACACCGTTAAAGCATGATATCCCGCGTAATCCTCGGCTTTTGTAACATCGTTTATAATATTGCCGCGGCTGTCAACATCCGCATACAGTTCCATTATAGCTATTGTAGTATATGTATCGTTTGCCAGTTGAAGGTTATGCTGACTATCTCTATATAAATTCAAGCTCGTGCAGAAAAACGCAGTAAGCAAAACAAGCACCAGTATACATAATACGGTGCGCATAGGCTTACGAAACAACTGCTTTAGGTGCATCGATAGCATAGATAAAATTCCTTTCTTATGGTTATGCTGTTTTTATAATAATCTTGATGCGGCGGAATTATGACCAAGCCGCATCAAGATATCGTTCGTTTAGACATGGTTGCAACTACGTTCTTGTTTAACGATCTTTGTTTCACTGAAGTTTTCTATACCACATTCGGGGTTTGAACATCTATAAAGATAATCTTTTGCCCATACGCGTATTATGTCCATACGTTTATCGTCATATAGGCATAGCGTGCTATATACCCTTAGAAGGTATGTATCAGATGTGTCGTAAAATTTTACTCTGGCGTTGCAATACGAACATATTTCATCGCGCGCAAAGGCCACGGAAGCAAATGCTGTTACGATGATGACCAGGCACAAAAACAAACAATGTTTTTTCTTCATGATTACCCTCCTGCAACTGTTTGATATTGCGGCGGTCGTTACCGCCCGCCGCAATAGAACAAAGCTCGATGCTATTTAGTTTTCCGAATGGTCGCAAATGCGTTCGGTGCGAGTCACTGTGTCTTTGAAGGACTCCTTTCGGCAGTACCGATTAGAACACTGGTAGAAGTAATCGGTGGCGTGTATTACCATCTCATCGCGTTGGTTTGTCGCTATACTACAAGGCGATGTGTAACGGTCTACTATACGCTCAGGAGAAACGTAATAGCATTCCATATCAGCTCCGCAATAGGAGCAGGACTCTTTTCGGGCGAAAGCCACGGACGCAAACGCGGTCACAATAAGAGCCAGGCACATAATCAGACAAATCTTTTTCTTCATGGTTTTCCTCCTGCTGTTTTTTTGTTTTGATTTTCGCTGTTCGTGTTTTCGTTTAGTACCTAAAACATTAACGGCGCAATGGAATCAGCCTCCTTGGTGTTGGTCGGTCCTGCGGTTCATATCGTTCCGATTAGGGAACGGGCAGCGGGTGTAACTGTTTTAGTAAAGCTTAACGTGGCTTATTTACCGATTCTATGGTAACATACCAAGCGGGAGAACGTCAACGTTTTCCCAATAAATTTTGTATTATATATTATGCCTGAAACGCTTGATTTTTGGCGTTAAATCATGATGCGTTGATTAAAATGTTATGCTATTGGTCACAGAAAATATTTCAACTTTTTAATAAAGCGCAAACAAAAAACACAGGGGCGGTAAAAACCATCCCTGTGTGACAGAATGAAAATTTATCTCCGTCTATTCCTGTTTGCCATCATCACCAGGCGCAGGAAGGTGAGGAATGTGCTCAGCGCTGCAACGACATATGTCATTGCGGCGGCGCGCAGCACCTTTTTTGCGGCCTGTTCTTCGCTGCCGTATGATATGTAGCCGCCCTCGGTAAGCATCTTCAGCCCGCGGCGGGAGGCATTGAACTCCACCGGCAGCGTGACAAGCTGAAATGCCAATATGCCAAAATACAGCCCCGCGCCTATGCTGGCCAGATTGAACGCGCCCATCATTATGCCTATTATAACAAGCCACGGCCCAACGGTTGACCCTATGCGCGCCACGGGCAGCAGCGCATTTCTCACCTTTATGGGCGTATAGCCTTCCTGGTGCTGCATAACGTGGCCTATTTCGTGCGCGGCAACGGCCAGCGCCGCAACGGACGTGCTGTTATACACGCTCTCGCTCAGCCCAACGGCGTTCTTTGTTGGATCGTAATGGTCGGTAAGCGAACCGGACACGGGCGAAAGCGTGGCGGAGCTGCCGCCCTCGTAAAGCAGCCTGCGCGCAACGTCGTTCGCCCTGAGGCCGCAGCGCGCGGGCATAGTGGAATACTTTTTGAACGTGCTCTGTACCTTCAGCGACGCTATCATGCCGAACACGGCCACGATAAGCACCGCTATGTAAAGCAGCGATTCCGATGCGTATGAAAAGTATGGATCGTACATATAATTGCGTCCCCTTCTTACTTTTATTATGCTTATTATAACACGCATTAAAAGCTCTATGAACCCATATTTGGTGAAATGATGGTGACAACATTTTATTAAGATTCTATGAATTTATTGTAAAACAATAAATTCTTGTTGTAATTCGATAAATGACGTGGTATTATACTTGTGAAAACATAAAACCGCGGAGGGATGGAATTATGACGCTTAAAACGCTTTCAAAAATAACGCGCGCACTTTTATATGTGCTTGTTGTGCTTGTTGCGGCGCTGATGGCGGCGCTGTTCGTATCGGGCAGCGTGCGCGGATTCTTGGAAAACGCATACGGAACGGCGGATAACGCCGTGCTGTTCTATGCAATGCTGCTCATGTGCGGGGGCATAGCGCTTTGGATACTTATTGAGCTTGCAGCGGTGCTGAAAACCGTGGAAAGCGATCCGTTCGTGGAGCGCAACGCGGCGGCGTTCATGCGCATGGGCATTGCGGCTGAGGCGGCGGGGCTTGTGTTCTTTGCAAAATGCTTTTTCATGTTCACCGTTATGACGGCCGTGTGCGCGCTGGTGATGATACTCAGCGGGCTTTTCGCGCTTACGCTTGGCATGGTGTTCAAAAGGGCCGTTGAGTACAAGCGGGAAAACGAGCTTACCATTTGACGCGGAGGGCAGCATGATAAGGGTGAATCTTGACATAATGCTGGCGCGCAGGGGCGTATCCGGTGGGGAGCTTGCCGAGGCCATAGGCATTACGCAGGCCAATTTGAGCATACTTAAAACCAACAAGGGCAAGGCGATACGCTTTTCCACGCTTGACGCTATATGCAAAAAGCTGAACTGCACGCCGGGGGACATACTGGAATACGTGGAGGATAACAATGGAGCAGAATAAAACGCGGGAATACACATTAAAGCAGCGCATACTTACGCTTTTCGCCATAGCAATAGGCATAGCGTTCGCGTGGGGCGTATGCGGCGAATACATGTGGAGCGGCGAGCCGGACATGAGCAGCGCCATGCTCATATACGGCGGGTTCTGGCTTGTATACATGGCCGGGTTTTACTTCGCCGCGTGGGACAGGGCTAAACGGAGCGTATGGGGCTATGTACTGCTTGCGGTGGCGGCTGTGCTGGTGCTGAGGCCGCTTGTGTATAAGCAGGTCGAGCTTACGTTTATCAACTTTGCCGCGCTGCCCGCCGTGCTTATGCTGCAAGCGGTAACGGTGTGCTTCACCGTGCCCAAAGAACGGCAGGATGGGCTTATAACGGCGTATTTCAAGGGCTGGTTCGTTGCGCCGTTCGTGTGCATAGGCTGCTTCTTTGGCGCGATAGGCAGCGCATTCGGCCGCGGCAAGGCAAGCAAAAACGGCACCGCCGTGCGCGTTGGGCTTATAATGGGCATACCGCTTGCCGCGCTGTGCGCTGCGCTGCTTATAAATGCGGATGCGGCGATGCAGCTTAGCATAGGCCGCTTTTTTGAGGGGCTTAGAATAGGCGCGGTGATATGGCGCGCGATTGCCGCGCTCGCTGCGGCGGTGCTGTTCTTTTCGTTCATATACTATATGGCTTATGAGCCGAAAACGCTTCCGGAAACGCCGTATCAGCGCATAATACCCGCCGTCGCTGCGAAAATTGCGGTAGGAATGCTGCTTACACTATATGTGGTGTACGCCATATTCCAGTTCGCTTACCTTACGGGGCTGAAGGGGCTGCCGGAGGGGCTTACATATTCGCAATACGCCGTGCAGGGCTTCAGCGAGCTTTGCGCCGTGAGCATAATAAACATTGGCGTATACGCGCTTTTCTCCACCGCAGCGGAGGAGGATACCGCTCTCAGGCGTTTCCTTGCGGGGCTGATGCTTTCCGCGTTCGTGCTGCTTATGTGCGCGGCGTTCAGGCTGTATATGTACATTGACGCATACGGCCTTACGCTCAGAAGGATACTTTCGGCATGGTTCATGGTGTGCATACTGGCGGCGGTAATAATATGCATAGTGCGGCTTTATGATAAAAGGCTGCGTGCGTTGCAGGCGATGGCGATAACCGCGGCGGTGCTTTACGCGGCGCTGAACCTTATCAACATAGATGCGATGATAGCCCAAAGCGTGCTGAAGAAATCCGATGCGCGTGGATACATGACGGAGCTTGACGCGCGCTATCTTGCGCACGAGCTTTCAAGCGATGCTGACGGCGTGATAGCGAAAAGCGAACGCTGGCGCGAGCAGGTGTATAGGGCGGGGGAGTGATGGGTATTGAAACGATCGCTCCGCGAAGGGGTACGGCACTGCACGCCATGCTTGTGCTGCAATTTAAGCCGTCCCCGTTTACGGGGAAGGTGTCGCGGCGTAAGCCGTGACGGAAGGGGAACATATCGCGGCACTTGGTATCTCCGAGCCGTTCCCCTTTCGGCCACTCACTCCGTTCGTGTCCACTTTCCCCGCCTGCGGGGACAGCTTTTGGTTTGAGTTTGCACCACACCAAAAAGGCTCCCCGCACGGGGAGCTGGCACGGCGCAAGCCGTGACTGAGGGGTTGAGTTAAACAGCAAAGCCACTATCCGCACTCACAAAAAAAACAATCCCTCCCCCGCTAAAATTTTGCCAAAAATAATGCGATTATATATTGACAATAATTTTAACCACTGCTAAAATTAAGTCCGGAAACGATACCGGAAACGTTGCCGGGTACGGTTCCACTGGTTGAAGAGCAGTAAGCACGGAAGAGAGATGTAAGGTATGGTTGCGCGCATGACGATAAAGGAGATAGCCCGGCTTTCAGGCGTGGGTGTCAGCACCGTATCGCGCGTACTGAACAAGCGGCCGGACGTGAACGAGGATACCCGCGGGCGCGTTATGGAAGTGATAGAGCGTTACGGCTACGAGCCGAACAGCAACGCAAAGCACCTGAAGCAGCTTTCAACCGACTGCGTGGCGGTAATAGTGCGCGGGCGGAACAACCTTTTCTTCTCCGGCATACTTGAACTGCTGCAAAAGCGGATAGAGGCCGCGGGGCTCAGGTTTTTGCCCCATTATATAGACGAAAACGATGATGAAGCCGCGGCGGCACTGCGCGTATACGCGGAGCGCAAGGTGCGCGGGATAATATTCATGGGCGGATGCCATACGGATAACGGCGCAATGCTCAGCCGCCTGCCCATCCCCTGCGTATACTCAACCGTTAACGCGGCGGAGGGCTACGCGCCCAACGTATCAAGCGTGAGCGTGGACGATAGGCAGGGCGCGAAGAAAGCGATTGATTACCTTTTCGACTGCGGGCACGAGAACATGGTGATTCTCAGCGGCGAAACGCAGGGCTGCAACATGGCGCATCAAAGGTATTTGGGCGTGCTGGACAGCTTTAAGGAGCACGGCAAAACGCTTGAAAGCAGCCGCGTACTTGTTTCACCGTTCTCCTTCTCCTGCGCATATGAAAGGATAAAGGAGTACACAGGCCCCGACTATACGGCGATATTCGCCATGTCGGACACAATGGCCATAGGCGCGGCAAGGGCGCTTATGGATTCCGGCAAAAGGGTGCCGGAGGACGTATCGGTGATAGGATACGATGGAATTGAGCTTGCGCAGTATTATCACCCCGCGCTTGCCACCATGCGCCAGCCGCAGCAGGAGCTTGCGGACAGGAGCGTTGAGCTGCTGCTTGAAAGCATGGACACGGACTGCGCACCGAAGCACATTCAGCTTGAGACGGAGCTGATACAGGGCGCGAGCGTAAAGCATATAAATTAAACACGGCATAAGGCGCAAAACGCGCTTTAGCATAAACAAGAACAAATTTATTTTAGGAGGAAACTACAATGAAGAAGGTTCTGGCTATCGTATTGATGCTGGCCATGGTTCTGTCCGTGGTAGGCTGCCAGGCGAATGACAACGCTAACGTTGAGCCCACTCAGGCTCCCGATGCGAGCGCCGTGCCCGCCACCACCGAGCCGACCGCGGCTCCTGTGGACTCCACCGAACCCGCCGAGGCGAAGGGCTCCGTGTATTACCTCAACTTCAAGCCCGAGGCCGATGAGGCCTGGCAGGCGCTGGCTAAGGAATATACCGAGCTGACCGGCGTACCCGTGCAGGTTGTTACCGCTGCAAGCGGCACCTATGAGGAAACCCTCACCGCCGAAATGGACAAGAGCAGCATGCCTACCCTGTTCCAGTGCGGCAACGAAGCAAGCCTTGCCACTTGGGGCGACTATTGCCTGGATCTGAAGGACACCGATGTTTATAAGGAAATGAACACCGACGACTTCAACCTTTTCGGCGAGAACGGCGAAGTTTACTGCATCGCTTATTGCTATGAGTCCTATGGTCTTATAGTCAACAAGGCCCTGCTTGAAAAGGCCGGCCATCAGGTAAGCGAAATCACCAACTTTGAAACTCTTAAGGCTGTTGTTGAGGACATCACCGCCCGCAAGGACGAACTCGGCTTCTCCGCGTTCTCCAGCGCAGGTCTGGACAGCTCCTCCTCTTGGCGCTTCAGCGGCCATCTGACCAACCTGCCCCTGTTCTATGAGTTCCGTGACGACAACGTAACCTCCCAGCCCGCCACCGTTACCGGCAAGTATCTTGACAACTTCAAGAACATCTGGGATCTTTACATCAACAACAGCACCTGCGCGCCCAGCGATCTGCCCAGCAAGACCGCCGGCGATTCCGAGGCTGAATTTGCTCAGGGTAAGGCCGTGTTCTTCCAGAACGGTTCCTGGGAATACAACACCCTGGTAAACGACCTTGGCATGAACAAGGACGATCTGACCATGATCCCCATCTACTGCGGTGTAGAGGGTGAAGAAAAGGCCGGCCTGTGCTCCGGCACCGAAAACTGCTGGGCCGTTAACAGCAAGGCCAGCGAGGATGATATCCAGGCTACTCTGGACTTCATGTACTGGGTAGTAACCAGCGAGAGCGGCACCAAGATGATGGCTGACGAGTTCGGCCCCTGCCCGTTCAAGAGCGCTGCCGAGCCCGAGAACGTGTTCTGCAAGGCCGCTGCGGATTACGCTGCCGCCGGCAACTACACCGTAACTTGGGACTTCACTTACACCCCCAACGTGGAAACCTGGCGTGACGGCATCGTTGCCGCTCTGACCCAGTACTCCGCCGGCACCGGCTCCTGGGACGATCTGGTAAACGCCTACGTCAACGGCTGGGCCGTACAGTATCAGAATCAGTAATCTAATCCATATCAACTTCTTTCTGGGCGGGCATTTGCCCGCCCAGTCCTGAACCGGAGGAAAATTTCATTTCTTCGGCTGAGGACTGGAAAAAGCGCACAAAATTATGTATAATCAAAAATAAGGCGGCTCGCCTTATTTCGCTTAATATAAAGGAGGTCTGTATGGAACAAAAAAAGCCGAAAAAGCGGCACAGTCTGGCCGTGAACGGCAATATGCTCAGCGGCACCATACGCAAATGGTTCCCGCTGTTTTTGCTGCCTACCGTGGCCGCGTTTGCAATCGGATTCGTATACCCGTTCATAAAGGGCATATACCTTTCCTTCTGCAATTTCAAAACCACCAGCAACGCAAAATTCGTTGGCCTTAATAACTATATAAAGGCCCTGAGCGATTCCTCCTTTATGCACTCGTTTTGGTTTACGGCGCTGTTCGCAATAGTGTCGCTTGTACTAATAAACGTTATTGCCTTTGCTGTGGCCTATGCGCTTACCCGCGGCATAAAAGGTTCAAACATATTCCGCACCGTGTTCTTCATGCCCAATCTTATCGGCGGCATAGTGCTGGGCTATATTTGGTCCATGATATTCGATGGCATACTAAGCCGCTACGGCACCAGCATTCTGCTGGATAGCACGCTTGGCTTCTGGGGCTTGATAATACTTATGTGCTGGCAGCAGATAGGCTACATGATGATAATATACATCGCTGGTCTGCAAAGCGTGCCGGAGGAACTGATAGAGGCCGCGAAGATAGACGGCGCAAACGGCTGGCAGACGCTTTTCCATGTCACCATTCCATGCGTTATGCCGTCCATAACAATATGCACGTTCCTTTCCCTTACGAACGGCTTCAAGCTGTTTGACCAGAACATGGCGCTGAACGGCGGCCAGCCCTTTGAGTTCCTTGCCGACGGCAACGTGATAAAGACCACGGAAATGCTGGCGCTGAACATATATAATACATTCTATCAAAACTCCAATTCCCGCGGCGTGGGCCAGGCGAAGGCGGTAATATTCTTCCTGCTGGTTGCCGCGCTTGGGCTTATTCAGCTTAATGCAACGCGCAAAAAGGAGGTGCAGCAGTAATGAACCGCTCCGTATTCAGAAACAGTAAAAAGAGCAAAATCTTCCTTACCATACTGTTTGCGGTGATAAGCATAATATACATTCTGCCGATAGTTACCGTGCTTATCAACTCCTTCAAGGCGAACGCATACATAAATACGGAAACGTTTGCCCTGCCAACGGAGGAATCCTGCGTTGGGCTTGATAACTACATAAAGGGCATGAATTACGGCAACTACCCCTTCTTTAAGGCGGTTGGCTACAGCCTTGTTATAACCATATTCTCAACCGCGCTCATACTCATCTGCACGTCCATGGCCGCGTGGTACATAACCCGCGTGAACAGCCGCTTCTGCAAGCTGGTGTATCTCATGTGCGTGTTTTCGATGGTTGTGCCGTTCCAGATGGTCATGTTTACGCTCGCCAAAACTGCGGACAGCGTGCATATACCGTATTACAGCTTCCTGAGCCACTCGCTTGAATCGGTCGGCCTTAACACCCCTTGGACAATACCCATAATTTACCTTGGCTTCGGCGCGGGGCTTGCGGTATTCATGTTCGCGGGGTTCGTAAAGTCATTGCCGGTGGAAATAGAGGAAGCGGCGGCCATAGACGGCTGCGGCCCGTTCCGCACGTTCTTCATGGTGGTGCTGCCCATGCTCAAGCCCACGCTGATAAGCGTTGGCGTGCTTGAAATAATGTGGATATGGAACGACTATCTGCTGCCGTATCTGGTGCTTGACCGCACGAAGTACATGACCATACCCATATTGATACAGTATCAAAAGGGCAGCTACGGCGCGGTGGATTTAGGCGTTACAATGGCGCTGATACTGCTGAGCATTGTGCCCATAATCATATTCTATCTCACCTGCCAGAGGCACATAATAAAGGGCGTTGCAGCCGGTGCGGTGAAGGGCTAAAAAGCATAGCAAAGTTAAAGAAAGGAGCGTGGATGCGCTCCTTTTTGTGTACTCTCTCATTCTTATGGTTCAATCTCTGACCAAAAGCTGTCCCCGCTTGCGGGGGATTCGAGCCGAGCACGCCCAGTGGGCGATGCAGCGAGGGGAGAATCGGGCGGAATAGGGAGTATTGCAA
>ERZ827490.863-NODE-863-length-43893-cov-27.533122_pt1 | contig 43893 bp, 33 predicted proteins | sample MGYA00519770_ERZ827490 | MGnify/ENA primary metagenome ERZ827490 (study PRJEB31778, sample SAMEA3449324) | human gut metagenome | biome: human gut; feature: human-associated habitat; material: faeces | place: United Kingdom | collected 2010/2012 ...
AGGACAAATCACAATACCTTTCCCAACTGCATACTGACTATTACAACAAGGTAGGTCATAAGTATGGCTTGGCAAGAGGTTTCTCCTATGATGAACTTTCAGAGGAAGAGAAGCGAGGACGCAAGCATAAGAATAAGGTGGTGCTTGAAGCTGAACGTCAGGCGAAAGTCGCTCTTGACAAAGTGGAGAAATATGCTGTACTTGCCACGATAGACAAGAAGGAACTGACTATTCCCTTTCTCAACATCAAGGCTCCAGTACAAGAAGCGATGAATGCCGTAAAGAAAGAACTTGCCATCCCGATTCCTACTATTATCGGGCAAAAGGCGTGGCGTGAGGAGCGGACAACAAACATCAATGATGCTATCAAAGCTCTTGTAGCAGCCATCAATGCAGAACGTGACAAGCAGAATGAAGGTGTACGCAAGTCTGTCAACAAGACATACACTTACTATATGCAGAACCTCAATAAGCAGATAGAGGAGAACAAGTCGCTTCGTGCCGAGAATGATGCGCTAAAGACTGAAAACAACAAAGTCAAACAACGCATATCCCAACTTGACGAGAAGGCTGTTGAGCGAGTGACTTCTCAACTTGTCTATGCGAAGGAAGAACTCGCCAGTACCAAAAATTATAATACTACACTTATGGAAATGTACAATGATTTGAAGGTTCGTTGGAATGCCATTTGGCAAGAGCCTGAAATGACAGAGGCATGGAAACGAGTGGAAGCACGTAAAGAGCAAGAAGCGAAAGAAAAAGCAACGCTGAAAGCCGAAGCCGAACGTGAAAGACAGGCACGGCAAAGCCGATACATGGGAGTACTTGACAAGTTCATCGGTGAGGGGCATGAGGCATTATCGTCCTTTGCCAAGACTGATAGAATCAACTTCGATGAGAAAGAAGTGGCTTCCATATACTATGGTATTATGGCATCTGCTGCAAAATATGACATCGGATTGGATTCACAAGGTGGCATTGAATCGGCAGCTAAAAAGTTCTTGTCTGATATGTCATGGAAAGGTTTTACAAGCTTCAAGCAAGAATGTGTCACCAGCTGGACAAAACTCTTCGCCACGAATGAAGTTCAATTCACAGACAAAGCCATTGACTACTTTCTTGCTTTTGTTGACCAAATGCCATGCAGTGCAGACACATACGTTTCACTCGGTGGCTCCAATGGGTGTGCTGACCAACTTACAAATTGGGACGGAACACAGAAAATTGGATTAAGTGGCTTTAAAAAGAATAAAAGTATATCAAGATAGAGTATTGACAACCTATATCTAGACTTCTTTTATTTTCGATGCCTCATATTCTCTTCCAATGTCTCAAATACACAATAGATAACTGGCAAGAAGAACAATATGGCAATTGTTCCGACAACCATTCCACCGACAACACAAGTCCCGATGGCAACATTGCCTCTTGCTCCTGCACCATGGGCAAACATCAGTGGCAACATTCCTATTATCATGACGCTTGCCGTCATCATGATAGGACGCAAACGCACAGCAGCGGCAGAGAGTGTGGCATGAATGATTGATTCACCAGCCTTGCGCCGCTCCGTTGCGTATTCTGTCAATAGTATGCCCGTCTTAGCCAACATGCCGATGAGCATGACGAGACCTATTTGCATATAGATACTATTGTCTATGCCAAACAGCGAGGACAAAAGAAAACTTCCGCACAAGCCGAACGGAACGACAAAGATAATGGCAAACGGTATGAGCAGGCTTTCATAGAGGCAGCAAAGTATGATGTATATGAACACAATGCTTATGGCCAATATTGCAATGGTGGCATTGCCTTGCGACGATTCTTCACGCGACAATCCGCCTAACTCGTAGCCGTAGCCTTTTGGCAACGTCTGTGCAGCCACTTCGCTTATCGCCTGTATGGCTTGTCCAGAACTATAGCCTGCGGCGGCAGTTCCATTTATGCGGATGGAAGGGAAAAGGTTGAAGTGTGTCAGATATTCGGCTCCGTTCACTTTCTTCAGTACCACATATTCACTCAATGGCGACATCGTTCCGTCAGCACTTCTCACAAACATATTCCTCAAAGCTTCCTCATTGAGCCTGTCTGCCGCTTCCGACTGCACCATCACCCGATAGAGTTTGGTGTACTTGTTGATGTTCGAGGCATAGTCACCGCCTATATAGGCTGACATGGTGGCGAGTACCTCCCTGGGCGACACACCTTTCATCATACACCGTGCGGCATCCACTTCTACCGAATACTGCGGATAGTCCATATTGAACGTGTAGTGTGCCTTGCCTATTTCCGGACGCTTGTTCAAGGCATCCATGAATTTTTGTGTAGCCACGGAAAGAGCCTTGAAGTCCTCGCCAGAGCGGTTCTGTACATAAAGTTCAAAACCGCTTGCCGAACCGTAACCGCGTATGGTGGGCAGCGTGGCACAGTTTACATCGGCTTCTTTGATGAAAGCCGTGCGGCGGTAAATCTCGTTTACCACGCTGTCGATGTCATCGGCACGACCTGTACGCTCCGACCAATTTTTCAAACGGACAGACAGAAATCCAGCAGAAGAAGTTTGGTTTTGCTGCGCATCGCGTCCGTCAATTCGTGTATGAATCTTGATTTGTGGAATGTTCTTAACCACAGCTTCCACTTGATCCATCACCTTGCCTGTTTGTGCAAGACTATATCCTGGTCGGCATTGCACGTTCACATCAATAGTTCCCATATCCTCTTGTGGCACAAGACTTGTCTTGGTCGTAGCAATCATAATGGCTAATAGGACAATGGAAAGCGGCAATGAAAGCATAACAAGTTTGCGGTGCTTCACAGTCTTCAAGATCGAACGCATATAGGCATTCTGCCATTTGTTCTGCTTGTTTTCTACTGGCTTTTTGTTCCGCTTCAAGACCAAGGTACTAAGAGCAGGACACAGCGTCAAGGCATTGAACAAGGATATGGCTACGGCAGCAGCCATTGTCAGTCCAAACTCTTTATAGAACACACCTGTAGTTCCGCTTGTGAAACTCACAGGAATGAAAACCGCCATAAAGACAATGGTAGTGGTGATGAGTGCCGACTTCAAGTCTTTCATGGCTTCTGTTGTAGCACGAAATACACCATCGCTACCTTGGCTGAGCTTTGCTTGAACAGCCTCGACTACGACAATGGAGTCGTCAACCACTGTTCCAATGACAAGTACAAGGGCAAAAAGCGTAAGCAGATTCAGACTAAAACCAACGACATACATAAAGGCAAACGTACCGATGAGCGACACAAGAATGGCAATGGTTGGTATGACCATCGACCGCCAGTCACGCAGAAATACAAATACGACAATCACCACAAGCACGAGGGCAATGACGAGCGTTTCCGTGACATTGCGCATGGAGGCATTAAGGAAATCCATTACGCTTGTCTGGTCTTCCAATACCATTCCGTCGGGAAGTGATTGGCGTACATCTTCCTCTATCTTATCTATTTGCTTGATAATGTCGTTGGCGTTGGTACCTGCCGCTTGTGTGATGCTTGCCGATGCGCCAGGCTTACCATTGGTTGTACTCTTCATGTTGTAGTCAACCGTTCCCAACTCTACCCTTGCCACATCGCTAAGGTGCAACACACCACCATCGGCAGAGGCTTTAATCACGATATTGCTGAACTCGCTTTCGTTGCTGTAGCGTCCACGATATTTCAGTACATATTGAAAAGTATTGTCCGACTCCGCAGCCAATGCTCCCATAGGCGATTCGAGGTTTTGTGCAGCCAAGGCATTGTCTATGTCTGCTGGCACCAGTCCATAGGCATGCATTTTTGCAGGGTCGAGCCATATACGCAACGCATAGTCGGCTCCAAAAACATTCACCTCACCAACACCAGCTATGCGCGACAACCGTGGCTCGATATTTATTTTCATGTAGTTGGTCAATGTCTTGGAATCATAACGACCGTCAGGGCTGTACAGAGTTATAAACTTCAGGTTGGAGTTTTGCGTCTTGCGTACAGTTACGCCGCTCTTTGTCACTTCGGCTGGCAACAGTCCTTGAGCCGAAGCTACACGGTTCTGCACATTCACCAAAGCCATGTTGGGGTCAGACCCTTGCTTGAAGTATATGGTTATGGTGCAAGTGCCGTTGTTGGCGGCTGTGGAAGTCATATATTGCATGTTTTCCACACCGTTTATCGAAGCCTCCAATGGTGTTACCACGCTCTTCATTACGGTCTCGGCATTAGCTCCGACGTATGTTGCGCTCACCTTGACAGTTGGCGGAGCAATGTCGGGATATTGCTCCAACGGAAGACAGAGAAGTCCGATGAAGCCTATTATGACAATGACAACAGAAAGCATGACCGACAGAATGGGGCGGCTTATAAATGTCTTGATATTCATATTTTATTCATTTTATATTATTACGTTGCGTTTCCACAAATTCGCCCGCAAAAATACTGAAGGAGTCTGTTGATATTTTGTAGATTTGTACAGCATTAGGAATAAAACAGATTTTTAACAGTATTGTAACATGAATACTGCAATATGTCTTTTATTGCTACGTTTTATAAATGCAAATCATCACAACTATGTGGAAATATTACGCTTTGTTGTCAGCCTTCTTTGCCGCATTGACGGCAGTCTTCGCTAAAATTGGAGTGAAAGACGTTGATTCTGACCTCGCTACGGCTATCCGCACCACGGTCATTCTGATCATCACATGGGGCATTGCCATACTGGGCAACCACACGTGCGACTTTCGGTGTATTCCATCGCGCACATGGGTGTTCATCATTCTTTCAGGAGCAGCTACGGGGCTGTCATGGCTCTTTTATTTCAGAGCCTTACAACTGGGCGACGTATCCCGTGTTGCACCCATCGACAAGCTCAGTGTGGTAATCACCATCTGCCTGTCGTTCATGTTCTTGAAAGAACCGATAAACGCCAAAGTCATCGTGGGTGCCTTGCTGATAACTGCTGGCAGTATCGTTATGCTTTACAAATAATAAAATAGAAATGAAAATACTGATAATAGAAGATGAGCGCAAACTATCCGACAGCATTGTCGATTATCTCAAAGGCGAGAAATATCTGTGCGAACAGGCATTTGATTTCAATGATGCCTTGATGAAGGTTCGCGTCTATGATTACGACTGTGTGTTGCTCGATCTGATGCTGCCTGGTGGCAATGGTCTCGACATTCTGCGCGACATCAAACGCCGCAACAATCCGGCTGGAGTAATTATTGCTTCCGCCAAGGATTCGCTTGACGACAAACTGGAAGGGCTGCAAATAGGGGCGGATGACTACCTCGCCAAGCCTTTCCATCTTGCCGAACTGAGTATACGCATCTATGCCATCATACGCCGCAAGGAATTTGGAGCGAACAATATGCTGGAGTGTGGGGGCATTTGCATCAACTTGCTTGAAAAGAGTGTTACTGCCAACGGACATTCCCTCACGTTGACAAAGTCCGAGTACGAATTGCTGTTGTTCTTCATCGGCAATAAGAATCGTGTACTATCAAAGAGTGCAATTGCCGAACATCTGAGCGGCGACTTCGCCGACATGATGGACAATTTCGACTTTATCTACACGCATATCAAGAACCTGAAAGCCAAACTCGCAAAGGCTGGCATTAGGGATTGTGTCAAGAATGTATATGGTATGGGGTATAAATGGAATGCTATATGACGAAATTCAACGAAACAGCAAGGCATGGGAAATCAAAAAGCCTTATGCGTAAGTCGATGACACGCTTTGTTGCGTGCATTGCCACATTGTTTGTGCTTGCCGCCCCTGCATTTTATCTGCTTACCAAGAATTATTATGCAGAGGATATGGCAGACTTGATAGAGGCTGTACAGTCAGGGAATGACATCCCTATGATGGATTTGGAGGAAGACATTATGAAGGGCATCATGCTGCAATATCTGCTGATAACAGCCTTGCTGTTTATTGGCATCATGTTGACCATACGGATGATGTCGAAAAAACTGTGGCAACCTTTCGACAAGACACTCTGTATGGTTGAGTCTTTCAAACTGGAGAATATGCAAGTTCCTGTCATGCCGCAAAGCGACGTGAAAGAGTTTGAAAGACTTACCGATGCTTTGCGCAAACTGATGAAGAAGGATATTGACAGTTATGTCGCACAAAAGGAATTCACGGAGAATGCCTCGCATGAGTTGCAAACACCACTTGCTATATTCCAAACCAAACTGGAACTTCTGTTGCAGCAACCCGAGTTGACGGCAGAACAGGCAAACATCATACAAGACCTTTTTCAAATGACATCACGTCTTTCGCATCTCAACCGCAGTCTGCTGTTGCTTGCAAAGATTGACAACAAGCAGTTTGACACCAAGGAGCGAATACAGCTCGACCTATTCATTGACAGCCTTCTCCCCTCACTTGAAAGTATTTCAGGTCATTTGCACATATACAGAAAGTATATACAAAAAACATTGAGCATCAATGCCAACCGCATCCTCTTGGAGAGTATGGTCAACAATCTTTTCATCAATGCCGTGAGGCACAACATCCCCGATGGAGCTATTACTATAAGTATAAACGACAAAAGACTTACCATCTCCAATACTTCCGCAGAACCGCCGCTATCCCCATCGCTTATCTTCCGTCGGTTCTATCGCCCGACACAAAACAAGAGCGGTAACGGACTTGGTTTGGCCATTGTCAAGGCTATTTGCGATTATCATGGTTGGAATATAGAATACCAATACAAAGAGAACCAACAATGTTTTGTTGTAAGTTTCAGATGAAATCCCGAGATTTTGTACAATCTCCAACATTTCCACAAAGTTCCACCTTATCTTTGCTCAAAGAATTATATTGTCGCAAACAAAATAAGGTACTTATGTGGGAAATATTCATAGACAAACTTGACAGCATAGACAAACATATTATGCTGTTGTTAAATTACGACGGAGGCTATTTGCAGGATTGCTTTTGGCAGTTTATGTCTTCTCGTATATTGTGGGTAGTGCCGTCACTGTTATTCATTATATATGTCTTCAAGCATTTCAATCACTCAGTGGCTATCGGTATGATTATCGCCATGGTCGTGACTGTTGCTTTGTGCGATCAGGTTTCATCAAGTGTTCTAAAACCGTTCTTTGCACGCTTGCGACCGTCACATGCCACTGAGCTGGAAGGCTTGCTGCATCTTGTTAATGGGTATCGTGGCGGACAATATGGCTTTGTTTCAAGCCATGCTGCAAACTCCTTCGGTGCCGTTTCGCTTGCATCATTGATTATACGTAGACGATGGACTACAGGCTTCTTGATAACTTTAGCTCTGTGCGTGTGCTATTCGCGAGTTTATCTTGGTGTTCATTATCCTGCTGATGTATTATGTGGCGGAATATTGGGCGTTCTCATAGGATTTTGTGTTTACCATGCAATGCGCTACACGTTTAATATGACGAAGCGGACTAAACTACGTTTGGCTTTAACCATCTGCGTTTTTGTTGTCAGCAACAATAATGTGACTGCGGAAGAGTTGAACGACAGTATACCAGTTGTTAATCAACCAGATCAACCTTCGCCAAAGGTAGAAAGCAAATTGGACAAGTTCTCTTCATCCCGACTGTATCAGATGACATATGTAGGTGTTCCCTTGGTTGCTGCTGGACTCATCGTAAAGAGTGAAGATGACCATTTTCGTAGTCTGCGCAACGACTATATGCCTAAGTTTCGCAACCATACTGATGATTATATGCAGTTTGCGCCAGCAGCCGTCATGCTCGGACTAAAGACTGCAGGAGTAGAAGGACGCAGCTCTTGGAGCAGAATGTTGGTATCTGATGCATTTTCTGCCATGCTTATGGGCGGTGTGGTGAACACGCTGAAAACCACAACGCACGTAACGCGCCCCGACGGTTCCAACGAGCACTCTTTTCCTTCTGGACATACAGCAACAGCCTTCATGACTGCCACTATGCTTTCAAAGGAATATGGGCATAAAAGTCCTTGGATAAGTATAGGTGCTTATACTACGGCTACAGCAACGGGACTTATGCGTATGGCCAACAACAAGCATTGGCTGAGCGATGTGCTGACTGGTGCAGGAATAGGAATACTCACCACAGAGATGGGCTATTGGATTGGTGACTTGATATTCAAGAATAAAGGCATCAATCATTCTGCCACAACTGACTTCCAATTGGATGGCGGAATGGGCAATCCGTCGTTCGCAAGCTTATATGTGGGACTTAACGTCCCTCTCAGCAGATATGACATCGACGAAAACAATACTTTCCGCACCTCATCAGGTTCTTCCGTCGGATTGGAAGGGGCATATTTCTTTAATCCTTACCTTGGCATAGGCGGACGGTTTACTGTATCAAACACAGCGTTGATAGTTAATGGTGACAAGGCTGAAGAAAATTCATTTGACGCTGTTTCCTTATGTGGTGGCAGTTACTTATCTTATCCGTTGTCACAGCGGTGGGCAATTGGCAGTAAACTTCTATGTGGTTTTGTGCATTATCCACGTTTGGAACTTTCCAATGTTACTGTCGGTACAAGAAACGGTGTATGCTTTGGCAGCGGCCTGTCCTGCTCTTTTAAGGCAAACAACAATTACGGCATCCGCTTCTTCATTGATTACAATCTACAACCATCTCACAACAAGGCAAGTGGAGAATGGATGAACACTTTGGCATGTGGCGCATCTTTTGCTTTGCTCTTGTAAAAATTGCGAATAATAGCTATAAAACAGATTTATAGCAAAGAATATGACTTGTAATAACATCCGTTAAGGGTAGAGTATCAACCGTACCTAAAAAATCATGGGATAACTATTGTTTGCCACATTATGGGTTCGGTTGAAACAACCCCATCCAATCCTTGTTTTTGTGATTTTTAATGTAATCGAAAGTTAAATACGTTAAATCTTAGCCATTTCGTATCTATATTGAATCCATACAATTACTTTTCTACCGTTTAGAACGTATAGTACTGATAATCAACTAATAATAGATACTTCTATTGTGATTCACTCACAAGCATCATCATTCCGAATGGTGTGACAAGCATTGGTGATCATGCTTTTTCTAAGTGCAATTCTCTTAAAAGCATCATCATTCCAGACAGTGTGACAAGTATTGGGAATTACGCTTTTTTATGCTGTGATTCCCTCACGAGCATCAATATTCCAAATGGTGTGACAAGTATTGGGGAAGGTGCTTTTTATGACTGTGATTCCCTCACGAGTATCAACATACCAGACAGTGTGACAAGTATTGGGTATTACGCTTTTTCTGACTGTGATTCCCTCACGAGCATCAATATTCCAAATGGCGTGACAAGTATTGGGGATTGCGCTTTTGAAAATTGTCATTCCCTTACAAGTATCAACATTCCAGACGGCGTGACAAGTATTGGGGATTGCGCTTTTTCTAGTTGCTATTCCCTTACAAGTATCAACATTCCAAACAGTGTGACAAGTATTGGGTATTACGCTTTTAAATGGTGCAAATCTCTTATGAGCATCAACATTCCAGATTCTGTGACATCTATTGGTAATGGAGCTTTTTCCGATTGCAAATCCCTCTTAAACATCAACATTCCAAATGGTGTAACGAGTATTGGGGATAGCGTTTTCGTCGATTGTAATTCTCTTATAAGTATTACAATTCCAAGCAGTGTAATTGCTATTGGTATGAATCCTTTTCGTGGATGCCATGCTGATTTGAAGAACGAGTCAAAAGCGTTCATATATGAACACAATGTCTTATTTGACAGAGATAAGACAGCCATTATTTCGTATAGAGCTAAAGAAGCAAACTATGTCATTCCTGACAGCGTGATAAGTATTGGAGATTTCGCTTTTTCAGAGTGCAATTCTCTCACAAGCATCATTATTCCAGACAGTGTAACAAGTATTGGGTATAGCACTTTTTCTGAGTGCAAATCTCTTACAAACATCAACATTCCAGACAGTGTGACAAGTATTGGGGATTTCGCTTTTTCTGGCTGTGACTCCCTCACGAGCATCAATATTCCAAATGGTGTGACAAATATTGGGCATAGCACTTTTTCTGAGTGCAAATCTCTTACAAACATCAACATTCCAGACAGTGTGACAAGTATTGGGGATTTCGCTTTTTCTGGCTGTGTCTCCCTCACGAGCATCAATATTCCAAATGGTGTGACAAATATTGGGCAAGGCGCTTTTAAGAATTGTGGTTCCCTTTCTCCTCAAGTCAAATCCGACATCATTCAACGTTTTTGGGGGAGAAGTCTTTTATGAGGAAGATATCTGGTCCATCTGAAATATTGAAGTGACGCATGAGGTTATGTAAGACTTTTACCTATAATAAAAGTCTTACATAACAACGTTTACGCCCAAAATCCTTTGACATTGGAAAACAACAAATACCCCAATTCGGGATAAAATAGCGATTAGTTGCATGTGAAGACAGATACGCGAATTCTCTTCCCATGCCATCAGGCAAGGGCAATATATAAAGAATCGAAAGAGATTATTACTGCGTCAAGACCAAAGCGTACAGTTCGCCTTATATGTATATATGTCTGCCCAACCTCTGCCCATCGGGGCTTCCGGTATGGGTATAGACGTTACAAACGTAACACTTTTACCTTGAAAACCGCTTTGTTTGGCTGGCAAAGTATGATTTTAAGGTCTGATTTAACATTGTTAAATATAAATGTATCAAAGAATTCCACTTTTGCTTGATTTGTCTCGCAAAAAGTTTGTATTATCAATGATTATTCGTATTTTTGCAGCACGAGAACCCGCCAAGCCTCTCAACGATGCTCAAATGTGCGGGTCGTTTTTGTTTTTATGGGTATATGGCAACAAGAATTCCGTTCATAAAAACATACTCCACACCCCAAGAGTTAGTGCAGCTACTCAAAACCAGAGGTATGGAGATAACCGATGAGGAAAAGGCTCAGCATTATCTTTCCCACATCGGTTACTATCGTTTGTCTGCCTATATGTACCCATTGCTTTCCATTCCCAAGGAACAACATTTATTCAAGCAAGGAGTAACTTTCAGTAAGGTTATGATGTTGTATCGCACAGAAACCCACAGAAATGACTAATTTTGCAACGCCATTAGACTAAAGAGCCAGAAAAGTGAACGGATATCCCCGTTTTGGGTGGGTGGATATCCTCCGCTTTCAGCAGATAAGATGATGCTTGCGACAAGCAACTCGGATGGTAAAGCCACTAAAGAGAAAGGGGCTAAGCCGATGAAAATCGCCTATTTCTTTTGTTCGCTCAAAAGAAATAGGCAAATCTTTATAAGTCGCAATTTAATTCCAAAAAACTTTTAATAGAGTTACCTATAGAAAATAGTAACTCATTATTTATTGGTCCGCTTAATTGTCTTGTATGGATGACTAACTTATTTGATTTGTCGTAATCAAGACCATCATAATGAATCCAATAATTTTGAGTCGAATCAGGTAAACCAACTTTGTGAAAAGACACTCCAAAAGTATTGTCAATTTGTCTATTGCTTCCTTGATTGACAATATAGCTTCCACAAGCAAGCACCACTACAGGAAAAGATTGTATGAACTTAGATTCTTTGAACAACTCAAGTTTTGTCCCTATCGTGTCTTTTTTTGCATAGGCAGAATGGCGAGCACAAACATTATTGAGCTCCGTACAAAATGCCATTTCTTCAAAATCTAATTTTCCTGCTATATGTTTTCTTTTAGGATAAACAGCATCTATTATCTTTTGATACTTGCTCCATGTACATCCCTCGCCTTTTTTCGAGCGGATTTGCCAAAGGTCCTTATAACTCTTGCCATTTAGTTCATTCAAGCACTCAAAGGTGTGTCTGTTGTTTCTCACCTTCAGCTCCGGCTCATTTGTATCGTTGGGTTCACAGCCGACAAACAAAATCATTGAGTTAGGATTTCCTTGTCCTATATAGAAGTCGCTGTTGCTGCATTCTTGCGCAAATTCTTTAAATAGTAAATATCTGTCTGTCATATTTTTTTGATATACCTAATTTCCGCAGCACTATGAGTTAGTATTTTTTATATGTACCTGAGCAACAAAAAGTTGCTCAGATTTTTGCCATGTCAGATTTTTCACCTACCTTAGTGCTGCAAAAAGAAGTATAGCAAAACCTCCGAATGACATGGCAAATGTATAAATAAAATCCGAGAAACCACTCCTTTTGGAGGAATTTTTCCAATCATGGAGCAATTTGATGCTCTTTTTGCTCAAACCATAGTCTCCACATTGGGGATGAGATGCAAATGGCATGGCTATCAGTATAGCGAGATCCTGCGCTCTTTGATGTGCGTCTATCTTTGTGGCGGCTCATGTGTCGAAGATGTGACAACTCACCTCATGAGGCATTTGTCTCTTCATCCATCCCTTCGCACTTGCAGTGCGGACACCATATTACGCGCTATCGAGGAACTAACTTGTGAGAACACCACCTATCAGTCAGCTTCTGGCAGAGTCTATGATTTCAATACTGCGGACAAAATGAACAGTCTGTTGGTCAATGCCCTACTTGCAACTGGGCAGCTGAAGGCTGGGCAGGAATACGATTTTGACTTTGAACATCAATTCATAGAGACGGAAAAAGTCCTAATAGTTGCGGATTTGAGGTTGATATAGGGTTAGCTTTGCTCTAATTTTAAAAGCGCATGTAGTTTTTCCAACAACTGCCTTTCTTTTTCAATAGTCTCTTCTACTTTTTCAAATCTAATGCCAGCAAGCTGAGCCATACTAAAATTTGCAATATGTCTTGAAACAATCTGCGAAATTTTATATTCGGTTTCCAACATTTGCACATACTCGTTAATGTCACGTGAGTTTCTGAGCATTAGCAATGTTCTTTCTATATTACTATCTGAGCAACATATTAGTAGGGCTTTACCAACTGCTATTTCATTCTCTGTCGCCTTTATCCAATCTTTCGTATGACCATACATATAGAAGAATATAGAATGATTTCCTAACACCCCATTAGTGGTAGGCTTAGGCGAGTGTTTTATTTCTTCAGCAAATAATTCTTGTGAGAGTAAAAGGTAATCTTTGTGTTTCCCATTATCAACAAAGATAATATCGTCTGTAATTTTTCTATAATTCGGTTTGTACCGAAGCAATTTGGAATAATTTGATATTTCCTCAACTTTGTAGGTATATATTTTACCATCTTTTATTTCATATCTTATTTCCTTATGCATAAAATCCATTTCAGTAAATGCCAACGGCTACCATATTGGCATGATTAATAAATGGTTGTTATATATACATGAAAACGTGGAGCCAATCCTGTCACTCGTTCCACGCAGTAAATGCTCTGGCATCGCCCAAGTTGTCGAAACGAACAACGCCGAAAGCCCCACGCCTGTGTACGTATATAGGAAGCTCTCTTGACCAACGGACAACAGAATCGTCCGAAGCCAATAAGGGCTGTATACAATACACCTCATGAGGCGTTCCCGTTGCTTTGTTCTTGACAACTTTGCTCGAACTGTCAGATTCTTACTGCGTCAAAACCAAAGCGTACAGTTACGCCTTATATGTATATATGTCTGCCCAACCTCTGCCCATTGGGGCTTCCGGTATGGGTTAGACGTTACAAAGATAACACTTTTACCTTGAAAACTACTTTATTTGGCTGGCAAAGTATGATTCCAAGGTCTGATTTAACATCATCAAATATAAATATGTCAAAGAAATCTACCTTGCGATATTTTTCTTGCTAAAAAGTTTGTATTATCAATGATTATTCACATCTTTGCAGTGTCAGTCCTCGCCAAGCCTCTTAACAATGCTCAAATGTGCGGGTCGTTTTTGTTTTTATGGGTATATGGCAACAAGAATTCCGTTTAGAGCGTATAATACTGATAATCAATTAATAACACATTCCGCAATTGTACCTCTCTTAAAAGTATTAGAATTCCATGTAGCGTAGTTGCTATTGGCGGCAATCCTATTTGCGGATGTCATGCAGATTTGTACAATGAGTCAAAATACTTTGTGTTATGGCCAACTAATTACAACCCTTTCACCTTTCTGAGTCGGAATCACCAGCACTTCGCCCTCACGGGTTACATCGCCCTTATTGCCTGTCACCGTTGGTTCTCCATTTTGCATAGACGCAGGCAAAGCAATACGGCAAGTTCCGCCAGCCGGCTTCTTACAGATTCCAACTCACGATGGACACCCTTTCCTTTGGCTATGTAATTCCCGCTATTAGGGCTTACTCGGGACTTGCACCCGTTATACAATACTCATGCCGAGCATACGAAAAAGACAATGGAACGTTAGAGCTATCCTCACAGGGCACATTATTCATAAACACCTAATACACAAGACGTTGCAATGAACTATAAAAAATTATCTCTTCGGGGCACGCTATCTACTGATAAACGTCAGTATTAATCACTCCAAATATCAGATGAGCCTTTTTTTAGAGTTTACCCTCCTTGCTTTACTTCATTCTGTTTTTCACTCTAACTTGAATGATTTTCCAATAGCCGCCTCTGGCTGCTCCCACGCGTTCTATGAGTCCCATTCTTTTAAGATTGGCCAATTGCTTCTTTACTCCATCTTCCGATATGCCTATCCTTTCAGCGATGTCTTTCCTGCTTGCATGAGGGGTTTCTTCTATTATTTCAAGGATTCGTTTCTGGGTACTGTCAGATGCTTTCTGGGTACTTTTATGGGTATCACTTGAAGCTATCTGGGTACTATCAGCGGTTATCTGGGTACTGTCAGATGGTTTCTGGGTAGTATTACCTTCCTTTATGCCGTCTTTAGGGGCAGTGCGCCAGACCGTGACCTTAAACTGGTTTGCCGACTCTTCGTTGTCGAAGTCGATGCGGGCATTCTCACGCACCACACGCTTGATGCCCGAACCAAGTCCACGGTAGATCATGGCTCTGGCGGCAAAGCCTGCCATCAAAGGGTTGCGCTGACGAGAGACACCCAACTTGATGTCGTCTATCTTGAGACCGCCATACAGGCTTCCGGGATTGATGATTTCTAAGCGGTCGTTGAAAATCAACAGGCGAATGGCGGCATGGTGGAGTAGGTCGAAATGCACAAGCGAGTTCTGCAGGAGTTCTTCCAACACCACTTCTGGTATTTCGAATTAGTGGAGCCCAACTATGTTTATCAGAAAGAAAAAAACATAAAAAACACTTTGTGTTATGGCCAACGGATTATAATCCTTTCACCTTTCTGAGTCGGAATCACCAGCACTTCGCCCTCACGGGTAACATCGCCCTTATTGCCTGTCACCGTCGGTTCTCCATTTTGCATAGACGCAGGCAAAGCAATACGGCAAGTTCCGCCCTGTTCAGGATAAATGCTGATTTGCTGCACCATGCCACCTTTTTGCTCGGCAGACACAAGGAAGGCGCCCATGGCACGCAGATCCTGGAAAGAGATATCTTGCCATGAAGCTGGAACAGCAGGGAAAATTCGAATGATACCAGTATGGCTCTGCATCAGCATCTCTTGTATTCCGGAAGCAAAGGCGAAGTTGCCTTCGAGCGTGAAGGGGCGATAGGTAAACTTTGATTTACCACTATTCGTCTGGTCGCCATTGGCATGGAAGGTGTTGGGCAAGCAGAAGCATTCGGCAAAGGTCTTCAGGGCCTGAGCGGCACCCTCGCCGTCAAATGCACGGGCTTTCATGTTGCCAAACCAACTGTAGGAATAACCGCACCACCAGTCCGGGCCCACTTCCTGCATGCGTTTGAGCGTTGCATTGATGATCTTTTGGGACTCCTCTCCCTGACTGTAGTCAAGCAAGCCTAACGGATGAATTGCCATGGCGTGGGAGAAGTGGCGATGCGACTCGTTATAGGGGAAACCTTTGGCGAAAGTGAGCGAACCCTCCTTGTCCAGATCAAAGGCTGGCAACTGTTTTCCTACTTTTTCCCAATGCGCCGCCTCGTCATTCAATTTCAAAGCCGTGGCCATTTCGGAAGCAGCCTTGAAGGCAAACTTCATCAAGGAAAGGTCGTAGTTGGTCATGTCCTTGAACCAAGCCTTGATACTATTGTCGAATATTTCGGGACTTGAACTCATTGGCAGGCGACGAAACCCCTGGTTGTCAACACAGGAAAGCTGTTCGAGGAAAGTCGCCACATCCTTCGTAAACGGATAAGCCCGTTCTTTCAGAAATACATTATCGGCCGAGTATTTCCAATGCAGATAAAAATGCTGCGACAGCCAAGCACTCACCGTCGGAGACATGGCATACTGAATCCAGCCACCCATCGGCTCGCCAGTCAATGTGCAAACGCCCGGAACGTTAATACCTTCACATTCAAAGTATTGCTTCGTGTATTTCCTATAGACCTCACGTTGGTTCCAAAGCGTATTCAGATAGCCCATCTCTTCCTGCAAATGGTTTCCCATATAGGATGGCCAATAACTCAACTGCGTATTCAAGTCGTGATGATAATCACCCTTCCATGGTGGAAGTTTCCCATTGTCGGCAGTCCATACTGCCTGGAGAGAGATTGGAGAAGAGTTTTCACGGGAAGCAGAACCAAACTTGTACATTTCGTTGTCGTATTGCTTCTGCAAGACCGTATCGGGTATGGAAATGGAAGAGGCTTGCCAATAGTTGTTCCAATAGTCCATGTGGGCACTGTAGTCCGAGTCCACACCACGCTCCAGGGCTTGGAGGGTTGCTTCCGAAGCCTTGTCGGACGACAAAGAAGAAGAGACACTCCAAACACCATACAACTTTTTGCCTTTTTGTTTCCAACGTACATTCACGTCGTAATAGAATCCGCCCCACCCCGGCTGATGATAGGTTATTTCCTGCTTCTCAGTCCGTAGCGTTCCTTGTTCATAGCCCAGACGACGCAAATCTAAGCCTGTCACCGGATCGTTATCACCAGCAGCTACAGGCTTGTTGTATTGCGGTGCTATCAAACTGGGGCATATTGTGTCGGGGAGGTTTTCAAAAACAAACCAGCCCACAGGCTCAGTGGCATGGACAAAAGTCTTCAGTGTGGTGCCATTATCCCAACGGGCCTCGCACAACGCATTGTTCAGATACAGACGTATGTCGCTAGGTTCACCTAATTTTTCCAAAGGAAACTCAAGGGCAACTCCTGGTATTTTCGAAGGAGCAGGCAGCTGGTCGTAAGGCCAGTCGTATTTCTTCTGAACCGGCAGATAGTCGCCCTTTTGCACTTGACTATATACCCACGAGAAACGGTTGTTGGATCCGGAGATACTATCCATAGGTCGAAGGTCCCAAAGATCGGTACGGTCCAGGGAAAAACGTAGAGCCGAATCCCTTTGCCATAGCAAAGCTCCAACAGTCGCATTGCCCAATGGGATGCCCTCGTCCCAGCTTCTCGCCAACTGTGTGAACTGCAAATCGCTTGCCAAAGGCTTTTCCCTCCAGTCTGTCTTCACTTGGCATGAGCACAATATTCCGCCAATCGAAATCAGACCCAAAAGAAGAAAAGACTTTCCACATCGCCTGACACCCATTATAATCTTCACAAGTCCGCTTTCACGTCCTGCGACGAGTTCATTCAAGTATTTCTTAGGTTCAAACCTCATGTTATGGTGTTATTTTGGATATTGGTATCACATTTTACACCACAAAGATAGTGTTTTTATCTCAACAGATGGCATCAACGATAGAAAAACTGCATTTGAGAAGTTCAAAAAATAAAAATGCAGAATTTGTAGGTCGAATGTTTCTCCGCTGCAAGGTAGAAGGAATTAAGGTTCTTCCGAAAAATGGAGTGATTCGACGTGGACACATAGAAGACAACTTGAACAACTTTTACAACAAGTAACAACTCTTTCGGTAAGCCATGAGCAGAACTGAGCTTGCTCAAGTTATGCCATGGCGAGAAAGAGTGCCATGTAATGGAACAGCTTCGCGGGGACATCGCCTCTTCGAGGCCCATGCTGACCAAGGGTTGCTGCAAGGGAAACAACTATGAACAAAACCTATCACTCGATTTTCCGGATGAACAAAAAAATACTCCACTAAAAGAGAGTTTCTCTGATTTTATTTGTAACTTTGCCGTATCTATTGACGAATTCTCTTGTTTGTTTTGCAGCACTAAAACAGGTGAATTCTCTGAGATGAAATGATCCTGGGCAACTTATTATTGACCAGTCGCTTAAAGAACATAACAATCTATAGTGCTGCGGAATTAAAGTATAGTATTATGCTACTTAAAAAAGGGACTCTTCTTCAAGGAGGTAAATACAAAATAGAAAAAGTCTTGGGACAAGGCGGGTTTGGAATCACCTATCTTGCAACTCAAATCAACCTAAACAGAAAGGTTGCCATCAAAGAATTTTTCATGAAAGATATGTGCTGTAGAGAAGAAGACACAAATCAAGTATATTACATCTCCTCTGACAGAAATTTTGTTGATAATTTCAAAAACAAATTCATTAAAGAGGCTCAGACAATATCTTCTCTTAATCATCGTAATATAATTCGCATACATGACACTTTTGAAGAAAATGGCACTGCGTATTATGCAATGGAATATATTGATGGATGCTCGATTAGCGACATTTTGAAACAACAAGGTAAGTTGCAAGAGGATGTAGCAATACAATATATCAAAGAAGTAGCAGAAGCGCTTAACTACATACATAGCAAGCATATCAACCATCTTGACATTAAACCTAGCAATATTATGGTTCGCCAAGTTGATAATTCTGTCGTTCTCATTGACTTTGGTGTTGCGAAACAATATGATCTATTGACAGATGAAGGCACTACATCAACCCCTGTTGGCGTAAGTCATGGTTATTCTCCACTTGAGCAATATTCCGATGGAGGCGTGCAGAACTTTTCGCCACAGTCTGATATTTATGCCCTAGGAGCAACCTTATATACGATGGTTGTTGGTGAAAAACCACCACACGCTGTTAGCATCTCACAGAATGGCTCCCCTACCATCCCGAATACTATATCTCCAAATATTCGCAATGCGATAACTGCTGCTATGAAGCTAAAACGCTCCGAGCGACCTCAAAGCGTTAGTAGTTTTGTAAATATATTAAATGGCCTGGATTGTAACGAAGAAACAGTAGTTATAACCAAGCAAAAAAAATCAAAAAGACCTATTGTATTAGCCTCAACGCTTTTGTTATTGATAGCAATAATCGCACTTAGTGTGTTTGCTTGGAATCAGAATAAGACCTCCACGCGTATGAATACTAATGCTGTTGACACAATAAAGATTGATTCGCTAGAAAAGAATGAACCCAAGATTAATGATCAAGTAGAGGTTCAAACTTTCTCGTACAAGAAACAAATAGGTGATAACCTTGTTGATTATTCCATAGACTATCCAACAGCGGGCAACCCCATACTTAGAAGAAATGTTATTGAATGGATAAACGAGTCGCTCGGTGGACAATACACAGGAAATTTAAAGGATGCACAATCCATTGTGGATTTTTATGGTAAAGAAGTTGAATTATCGAATGAAAACTACATAGAAGTAAAGCACCATATAAAAATGAAATATCAAACAGAAAAATATGTAACATTCGAGCATAGCGGTTATGCTATGCAAGAAGGAGCAGCACACGGATTTGGAGGAACAATCGGCGCAACATTTAGAAAAGATGATGGACGTAAATTTGGCTGGGATATGTTTAGTAACTACGAGGGACTTCAACCATCTATTAAGCAAGGACTTAAGAGATACTTTGAGGTAAGCACTGATCAAGAATTAGAGGAACACCTTATATTTCTACCAGAAGGGAATACAATTAACTCTTTGCCTATGCCATCATCCGACCCATGGTTAACACCAAACGGTTTAACCATGAGTTATGGTGCTTATGAAATTGCATGCTACGGCGATGGAGAACCAACTTTCACAATTCCTTTCAACAATATCAAGAATTGTTTAACAGCAACAGCAAAAAAATTAATTCCAGAATAATATCATAGAAGCGGTCGTTAAGCAGAATGAAGTGTACACAAGACTTTTAGGTCTCAGCCGAAAAATGGTTAAAGAGACTAAGAAGACACCTCCTAAGCCAAGCCTGCTTGAATAGAGGAGGGACTTACTTTTTGAAATCGAGTAGGAGGTAAATACTGTTCATAGGTATTTATCTCCTACTTCGCATTTTGCGCCCCCCACTCCATCGTACATGTGGTTTCGCATGGCTTCTGCTTGACATACGAAACGAATGCTGTCAGATAAAACTTTTGTTTCCTCCCGAGGTTTCAAAATTTTCTCCACGAGGAATGCGATTTTGCCCACAGGTTAATCATGCGGATTCGACACAAGTTGGTCGTACAGTTTTGACCTAAAATCGGTCGTTGAGAATTATCGGAAAAAGACGAGGAGGACATAAAAACTTGACGCAACAAGACTGCTAACGCATCAAGTCAGAAGACAACACTACACTATCGGCAAAAAGTGACTCCGAAGGGATTCAAACCCTTGACCTTCAGAACCGGAATCTGACGCTCTATTCAGCTAAGCTACGGAGCCAATTGATAAAAATCGGGTGCAAAGATACGGCATTTTTTCCAAACCGCAAAATATTCCTGCGAAAAAACGCCGTATCTTTGCCGCCAGGGACAAGGGCAGCAAGACAAGGGTGGGAGCAATAGCACGTCAGGCCAGATCAAGGCTGAGGGATTGCACCAACCGGCCCACAGCAGTATTCTCCTTGACCAGTTGGTCGAGCGTCTCCTTGGGCGAGAGCAGGGGCTTGATCTCATCCTGCTTGGCCAGACGGATGGAGACCTGCAGACTGCCGTTCTTCAGGCATTTGGCCAGCGTGGCACGGATGCGGCTCTTGATGGTCAGCATCTGGTCGTAGAGGATCTGATTCTCCGCCACGATCTCCACGTTGGGATAGTCGGTGATGACAGGACTGAGGTTTCGCATTCGCGTGGACATAGCCCGCATGTTCTCTGGCATACGGGTGCACATCGCGCGCCACTGGACGAGGAGATCCTCCTCCGTGAAGGCGTTGCGCTCCTCGGCATTCTCCACCTCCACCGTCTGCTCCGCCGTGGGTTTATCCTTGTGGGTCAGGATATCGCCAAAGGACATTCCCATACTGCGCCCGAGATTGAGCTTGGCCGACTTCAGCGCCCCTGCGGGAGGAGCCGTCCTAACTGTCTCGGGAGACTGCTGAGTTAGCTTCGCTTCCATCCTTTGGTCAGCCTTTTGGTCAGCAGACTGCAACTGATCCGTAGTCGGCTGCACGGTCTGCTGAGCGTGTTGCCGTTTTCTCTGTGCAACCGGGGCCACCTGCGCGCCCCTTTCTGGCTGCACCTGTCGGAGTAGTTTCTGAAACAGGGTTTTCAACTGCTTAGGGCTACGCCCCGCACCCGCCGTATCGTCCTCGGGCTGGGTGATCTGTGCGATCTCGATGAGCGTCAGTTCCACGAGCAAGCGCTTGTTGGACGACTGGCGATACTGCACGTCGCAACGGTTGGCAATGCGCAGCGCTTGGTAGAGGAAGCGAGCCGGACACTTCTGCGCCTGCTCCCGATACTGCTCGCGCTGGCGGTCGCTGACCTCCAGGAGCGGCAAGGTTTGCGGATCCTTGGCCATGAGCACATTGCGGATGTGGCTGGCCAGTCCGACGATAAAGTTGCCCCCATCGAAGCCCTTCGCCAGCACGCCGTTGAGGAGCAGCATGATGTCGGCCACCTTGTTGTCCAGGGCCAGGAAGACGGTCTTGAAGTAGTTGTCGGCATCGAGGACGTTGAGGTCTTCGATGGTCTTCTCGAAGGTGACATTGCCCTGCGAGAAACTCGCCACCTGGTCGAAGATGGAGAGCGCGTCGCGCATACCGCCGTCGGCCTTCTCCGCTATCACGCCCAGGGCCTCCTCCTCATAGGAGATTTTTTCGCGGTCGGCCACCATCTTCAGTTGCTGGATGATATGGGCCACGGACATTCGCTCGAAGTCGTAGATCTGGCAGCGCGAGAGGATGGTGGGCAGGATCTTGTGCTTCTCGGTCGTGGCGAGGATGAAGATGACATGGGCGGGCGGTTCCTCCAACGTCTTGAGGAAGGCATTGAAGGCCTGCTGCGAGAGCATGTGGACCTCGTCGATGATAAAGACCTTGTAGCGTCCCACCTGCGGGGGGATGCGGGTCTGCTCCATGAGCTGCTTGATCTGATCGACACCATTGTTGGACGCGGCATCGAGCTCGAAGATGTTGAAGGAGCGGCCCTCCTCAAAAGCCTTGCAACTCTCGCAGGCGCCACAGGCCTCGCCGTTGTCGGTGGGGTGCTCGCAGTTGATGGCCTTGGCGAAGATGCGCGCACAAGTGGTCTTTCCTACACCGCGCGGACCGCAGAAGAGGTAGGCGTGGGCCAGTTTGCCCGACTTGACCGTATTGCGGAGAGTGGTGGTCAGCGCGTCCTGGCCGACGACGTCGGAAAACTTCATCGGACGGTATTTGCGCGCAGAAACTATATATTCGTTCATTGGCTGAGTTAGGTTTTGGCCTGATGTCGGCGACGCAAGACGGGCAGCCCCCATCCACGCCACAACCAAGCGCCCCAAGGCGCCCGCAGGCTTTATCACATTGCAAAGGTAGCAAAAAGTTGGTAACAATCCTCGCGCCCATCCACATTTTATGGTTAAATAGATAAAAAATGCAAGAGCGTTTGCCCTTTGTATGCTTTTAAATACTTACTTTTGCAGAAACAAAAATCGAACGTGATTAAGATTACCGGACATATCGTCAGAATCCTCAGCCGCTTCAAATACCACATCGTGGTGGTGATGGGCGTGCTCTATGTCGGCTTCTTGGGCGACGACTGCTTCATGAAGCGCTTCGAGTACGACTACAGGATCTCTGACCTACAGGACGAGATCGCCAAGTACGAGAAGGTCTATCAGACCAACAACCAGCGGCTGCACGAGCTCCGGGCCGATTCCTCGGCCATGGCCCGCGTGGGTCGCGAGCGCTATTTCATGAAGACTGACAACGAGGACGTCTTCGTGCTGAGCGACGACGATAATTCGGACAACAACCCAGCTTTCTATGAAACAATTAAGTAAGGCAGAGACCTTCATCTTCCTCGCCGGCGGCGTGCTGATGGTGGCGGGTGCCGGCTGCTATGTGTTCTTCATCCTCCAGGGCCTTGTCTGCTTCCTGGTGCTGGCGGGAAGCCTGCTCTTCGCCGCCATGCAAGCGCGCCAGCGCTATGAGGGCACCAGCATCACGCTGCGCCGTCTGCGCCGCATCCAGTTTTTCGCCCTGGCCTGCTTCGTCTGCGCCGGCGTGTTCATGGTCGAGGACTGCTACCACCTCCTCAAGCCCTGGTTTGCCCAGTCCATCTCGGGCTATGCCAACTACGTCAATATCTTCCACAACAACTGGGTGGTGGCGCTGCTGATAGGCGCCCTGCTGGAGATGTACACCACCCACCGCATCGGCCACGAACTGCGTAAAGAAGAGCAAGAGAACCATCAATAACGAAATCTAAAAGGATCTGTCGCCGAGACCGCCTCGGCCAAATGGTCAAACATATTATGAACAAGATCGTCTATACTATTACCGCACTCCTGTCGCTCACCTCCTGTGCCGGCACCTACGACATACAGGGTTCCTCCAACGTGTCGGACCTTGACGGCCAGAAGCTCTATCTGAAGGTGACGAAGGACGGCAACCTGACCAACCTCGACTCCTGCGACGTCGTACACGGTCAGTTCTCCTTCAGCGGCAAAGTAGATAGCGCCCACGTCGCCCGCATCTTCATGGACGACAAGGACCTCTCGCAGCCCGTCGTCATCGAGCAGGGCAACATCAGCATCAAGCTCGACAACACACAGCAGAAGGTCAGCGGCACACCGCTCAACGACAAACTCAACAAGTTTTGGAACCGCTTCGTGCAGATCCGCAACCAGTATGCCGACATCGACCACGAGCAGAGCGCGGCCATCATGAACGGACAGGACGAGGCGGCGGTCAACATCCGGCTGGCCAAAAAAGCCATCAAAGTCTTTGAGCAGGGCGACAAACTCTTCACGAAATTCGTGACGGACAACTTCGACAACATCCTGGGTCCGTGGGGATTCTTCACCCGCATCCAGTATGACACCACGCCCGACGCCTACCCCGTCTGGCTCAACGACTACCTCTTCGCCACCGCCCTCGACGGTCTGCCCTCGTGGATAGAGTTTATCATGGCCAAGGCACCCGACAACTTCAAGAACGACCCCGACGTGAAGCAGTTCTACCAGCACTTCCAGGAGACCTTGCAGCGCAACAACGGCACGATGGAGGACGTGCCAGCCGTGCCCATGAGCGAAGGCGACGCCAACGTGGCTCCGATCACGCCCAACCAGATGGCGAGCGACTCCATATCTTATTAGACTTCCATTCCCCTATACCTATTATATATATAGACACTGAGAATCATGAGCACGCTGATCAAAAACGGCACCCTCGTCAATGAGGGCGTGTCGAGACAAGGCACCATCACCATAGACGACGACGGACGCATTGCCTCCATCGGGACGGAAGCCCCCATGGCAGAAGACCGCTACGACCACGTCATCGACGCAGCAGGATGCTATGTGCTGCCGGGCGTCATCGACGAGCATGTCCACTTCCGCGAGCCGGGCATGACGGACAAGGCGACGATACGCAGCGAGAGCCGTGCAGCAGCCTACGGCGGTGTGACCTCCTATATGGAAATGCCCAACACCGTGCCTACCACCACGACGGAAACGGCATGGGAGGACAAACGGCAGCGGGGAAGGAAAGACAGCGCCGTCAACTACGCCTTCTATCTCGGCGCAACCAACAACAACGCCGAGACGCTCCGTCAGGCCGACTGGCAGCATACGCCCGCCATCAAACTCTTCATGGGATCATCGACGGGCAACATGCTCGTGGACCGTGGCGAGGCACTGAAAGAGGTGTTCCAGTTGGCTGCCAAGCTCGACATTCCCGTCGTGAGCCACTGCGAGGACGCCACACTCATCAGCGAGAACATGCGACTGGCTAAGGAGCGCTATGGCGAGGATCCTGCCGTGGAGCACCATCCCGAGATCAGAAGCGAGGAGGCCTGTGTTCGGTCCACCGCCCTGGCCCTCCAGTTGGCCACCGAGGCAGGAGCAAGACTCCACGTGGCCCATATCTCCACCGCCCGCGAACTGGAGATGATCGCCGCCCATGGCGACGCCAACATCACCGCCGAGGGCGTGACGGCACACCTACTCTTCACGGACAAGGACTACCAGCGACTGGGCACCCGCATCAAATGCAACCCTGCCGTCAAGACTGCCCACGACCAAGAGACCTTGATCGAAGGACTGACCGACGGACGCATCCTCACCATCGCCACCGACCACGCCCCTCACCTACCCTCGCAAAAAGAAGGAGGCTGCGCACGGGCCGCTTCGGGAATGCCCATGGTGCAGTTTAGCCTCGTCGCCATGCTGGGACTGGTCGATGCGGGACGGATTACGATCGAGCAACTGGTGGCGCTCATGGCCCACCATCCGGCCCAATACTTCCACGTCAGAGAGCGCGGTTTTCTGCGCCCAGGCTACCATGCCGACATTGCCATCGTGCGCCCCGACAGTCCGTGGACGCTGACGAAGGCAGAGATACAAAGTCCGTGTGGATGGAGCCCCCTGGAGGGAAAGACCTTCCGCTGGCGCGTGGAGCAGACCCTCTGCAACGGCCACCTCGTCTATGACCGCGGCACCTTCGATGAGGGCTACCGTGGCGAGGAACTGGAGTTTGACCGTACAAAATAGCATTTGACAGATCAAGATAACATCTGACCATTCAAGATAGAAGCACTCAGAGCCCGTGATAGCAAGAATCGTCATCCCCCTCCTGTTGGTCATCGTCCTCTCCGACCTCTATATCGACGTCCACTATTTCCGCCGCCGATATAGTCTGCCGTGGTGGCTGCGACTATTGTGGTGGGTGCCTTGCATCGCACTCTCGACCTATACCATCACCCTCGCGTCGCTCCCGAGTTTTGCTCCCTCCGACCTTGCCTGGCTCAACACCTATTTGCTCCTGCTGGGCCTCTTCGTCGGTCCGAAGGCCATCTTTGCCCTGTGCTCCTTCCTCGGGTCGTGTCTGATGCGGCTGACGGGCTGGCCGCGCATCAACCTGGGCCACTACATCGGCATCCTGCTGGGCTGTGGCGGCGTCCTGGCCTATATCTATGGACTGACCGTCGGCGTGAGACAGGTGAAGGTAAACCACCTCACGCTGCAGTTTGACGACCTCCCCGCAGCCTTCGACGGCTACAAGATCCTCCATATCTCCGACCTCCACCTCGGCACCTTCTACGGCTGGCGACAGAAGATTCTCCAAGCGGAGATGGACTCCATCGCCCGGCAGCACGCCGACCTGATGGTCTTCACGGGTGACGTGCAGAACATCCGTCCCCAGGAGATCTTTCCCCACACCGACCTGCTGCGCAGTACGACCCAGGGCATGGTCTCCGTACTCGGCAACCACGACTATGCGAGCTACGCCAAAGACACTCACGAGGCTCAGGACCGCCTGCTGCGCCTGCTCGTAGAGACAGAACAAAACGCCCTGGGATGGCGGTTGCTGCGCAATGACCATCTCGTCATCAGACGCGGTGGCGACTCTCTCGTCGTGGCAGGCACGGAGAACGACGGCGAACCACCCTTCCCCAACCTTGCCGACACGAGGAAGTCCCTTGAGGGCGTGCGGTCAGGGGCATTTGTGGTGATGCTGCAACACGACCCCTCGGCCTGGCGACGAGATATACTGCCCAAGACCACGGCCCAACTGACGCTGAGCGGACACACCCACGGCGGACAGATGCAGTTCTTCGGACACCGGCCGACCCAGTGGCGAGGCCGACCCGACAAGGGACTCTACGAGCAGCAGGGACGCTACCTCTACGTCAATGCCGGACTGGGAGGGCTGGTGCCGTTCCGGCTGAACATGCCGAACGAGATCACCGTCATCACGCTCAGGACGAAGCGCCGGCCGACCGACCCGGTCGCCAAGGCCAACTGACAAGAACATCCGAATCGATAATAACTCAATATTTTTTAAAACACACACACAACATGAAACTCATTTACAGGATTTATCAACTCTTTGTGGTCCTGCCCTTCCTCATCTTCAGTTCCATCGCCTGTGCGCTGGTGACGACGATCGGATGCACGCTGGGCGACGGACACTACTGGGGCTACTACCCCGGCAAATGGTGGGGACGGTTCATCATCTGGGTCAGCCTGCTCCCCATCAAAGTGGAAGGACGGGAACATCTGCGCAAGGACCAGAGCTACGTCTTTGTCAGCAACCACCAGGGATCGTTTGACATCTTCATCATCTACGGCTTCCTGGGCCGCAACTTCAAGTGGATGATGAAACAGGGACTGCGCAAGATACCCTTCGTGGGCAAGGCTTGCGAGGCAGCCCACCACATCTACGTCGATAAGCGCGGCCCGAGCAAGATCCGCCAGACCTACGACCAGGCACGCGAGGTGCTCCAGGAGGGCATGTCGCTGGTGGTGTTTCCCGAGGGAGCACGATCCTTCACTGGCCACATGGGCGTGTTCAGAAGAGGTGCGTTCATGCTGGCCGACGAACTCCAGTTGCCGGTCTGCCCGCTGACGATCAATGGCGCCTTCGACGTGATGCCCCGCATGCGCGACTGGCGCTGGCTGACGTGGCACCGGCTGAGCCTCACCATCCACGAGCCCATCTACCCCACCACGCAGGGACCGGAGAATGTCAAGACCACGATGGACGAAGCGTATAAGCGCGTGATGTCGGGACTGGTCAAGGAATACCAAGGATTTGTGGAGAACCCCGATCAGTAAGGAAATTGTGGGACTCCGACCAGCAAGAACAAGGAGAAACCCGCGGGGGTTAAACTTTTTTATCCTCATCCTTGCGCCCTTTCAAGTAAAAAGCATTATCTTTGCAAACAATATCAATCCAACCTATTATGGAGAAGAGCGACAGCATCATCATCATCCCGACGTACAACGAGAAGGAGAACATAGAGAAGATCATACGAGCCATCTTCGGCCTGGAGAAATACTTTCACATCCTGGTCATCGACGATGGCAGTCCCGACGGTACGGCCGACATTGTCCACCACCTGATGGAGGACGAGTTCAAAGGCCGCCTCTTCATCGTGGAACGTAGCGGAAAACTGGGACTTGGCACGGCCTATATCGCCGGATTCAAGTGGGCTTTGGAGCGCGACTACGGCTACATCTTCGAGATGGACGCCGACTTCAGCCACGATCCAAACGATCTGCCACGCCTCTATGCCGCCTGCCATGACGAGGGCTACGACCTCAGCGTGGGCAGCCGCTACGTCAGCGGTGTGAACGTCGTCAACTGGCCGATGGGACGCGTGCTGATGAGCTATTTCGCCTCATGCTACGTCCGTCTGGTGACGGGTGTCAACATCCACGACACCACGGCAGGATTCGTCTGCTACACTCGGCGCGTGCTGGAGACCATTCCCCTCGACGAGGTGAGATTCAAGGGCTACGCCTTCCAGATCGAGATGAAGTACACTGCCTACAAAATTGGCTTCAAACTCAAGGAGGTGTCCGTCGTCTTCACCAACCGCCGCGAGGGCACGAGCAAGATGAGTGGAGGTATCTTCTCCGAAGCGCTCTTCGGCGTCGTCCGCCTGCGCCTGGATGGCTTCTTCCGCCGCTATCCGAAGATCAAGGCATAAGAAGAAAGGCTTAGGGGGAGCGCCAAAACGCCGGACACCGCCAGGGTGGCTTGCCAATGACAGAAGAGCGACCGTGGACCTGCGATCATACGGTACCAACAAAGCATACGGCCAAATAACGCATACGGTTCAACAACGTTTTACGACTCAACAACGTATACGACCCAAACAACGCGTACAAATACGAACTGCGTCTAAAAGCGAGTTTCACCCACAAGGGATTCTCCTGGCGCTTCGTCCTTGTAGGAGTTGTTTGGGTTGTCCGTTTTAGGTGATTCGTTTTGATTTGCTCCCGATCCCGCCAGGGCAAGACGGCGACCTGGGCCGACTGGGCCGAAAGCCTCACTTTGCATAGCGTGTGCAAAAACTGTGCAACAAAGCCATGACAAAGGCAAAAAAGATGCGCAAATAGTTGGTTCATTGGCGAGTTTATCGTACCTTTGCAGCAACTTCGCGGCCCATCCATAGCCTCGCCCCCTTGTCGGGACGATGGAGAAAGGGCTTGGCGAGGCTTCATTTTTAGATTGTTTTCATGGAACAAGAGAGATTATTCCCCGACTATATCTTTGAGACCAGTTGGGAGGTCTGCAATAAGGTGGGCGGCATCTACACCGTGCTTTCCACCCGGGCGAGGACGCTCCAAGACCGGATCCACGACCAGTTGATTTGCATCGGGCCAGACTGCTGGCAGGACCGCCCGTGCCCCTACTTCGAGGAGGAGAGCCTCTTCCCCGAATGGGAGGACGTGGCCCGCTGCGAGGGTCTGCACGTGCGCGTAGGACGCTGGACGATCCCGAGCCGTCCCGTAGCCATCCTGGTCGATTGGCGCCCGCTTTTCGACGAGAAAGACGCCTTCTACGGCCGCCTCTGGCAGCAGTTTGGCGTGGATAGCCTCCACGCCTTTGGCGACTACGACGACTCCGTCCTCTTCGGCTGGGCCGCCGCCAAGGTGGTGGAGAGTTTCTACCGCCACTACCGTCTGGACGACCAGCGTGTCGTGCTCCACGCCAACGAATGGCAGACGGCCTCCGCCGCCCTGGTGATCCAGAAGCTCGTGCCCCAGGTAGCCACGATCTTCACGACCCACGCCACCTGTATCGGACGCAGCATTGCGGGCAACAACAAGCCGCTCTACGACTATCTGTGGGCCTACAACGGCGACCAGATGGCACAGGGGCTCAACATGGAGAGCAAACACTCGATCGAGAAGCAGGCAGCCCACCACGTGGACTGCTTCACGACCGTGAGCGAGATCACGGCCCGCGAGTGTGCCGAGCTGCTCGACAAGCCCGTCGATGTGGTGCTCCCCAATGGTTTCGACAACAGTTTCGTGGCCATCGGACCGCAGTTCACGCGCAAGCGCAAGGCGGCCCGCAAGCGGCTGCTGGCCATAGCCAACGCCCTGCTGGGCACACAGATCGGCGACGAGGCACTGATCGTCTCCACCTCAGGACGCTACGAGTTTCGCAACAAGGGCCTCGACGTCTTCATCGAGGCGATGAACCGCCTCAGATGCGACACCGACCTCCAGCGTCCCATCGTCGCCTTCATCGCCGTACCAGGCTGGGTGAGTGGGCCGCGGGCCGACCTTCAGGAGCGGCTGAAGCAGCGCAAGAGCTATGACACGCCACTGGAGAACCCCATGCTCACCCACTGGCTGGGCGACATGGACCACGACCAGGTGGTCGGCATGATGCGCCACCTCGACATGGCCAACCGCCAGGAGGACAATGTGAAACTTATCTTCATGCCCTGCTACCTCACGGGCGACGACGGCATCGTCGATCTCAGCTATTACGACACCGTACTGGGCAACGACCTCTGCGTCTTCCCCTCCTACTACGAGCCATGGGGCTACACCCCGCTGGAGGCCGTGGCCTTCCACGTGCCCTGTATCACGACCGACTTGGCCGGCTTTGGCCTGTGGGCCAACAGCGTCAAGGGCGCCAGTGCCAGTATAGAGGACGGCGTGGAAGTAGTCCACCGCACCGACTACAACTTCTCGGAGGTAGCCGACCACATCAAGGCCACCGTGGCACGCTTCGCCGCCATGACGCCCAAGGAGGTGCGCGCCTGCCGGAGCAAGGCCGACAAACTCTCAAAGAAGGCCCTGTGGAGCGAGTTTATCCCCTACTACGAGGAGGCCTACGACCTCGCGCTGCGCAAGGCCGAAAAGCGGGCGGAATAGAAGGGCCAAGGATGCGCCCCGACACTCCGCTCTATCCATTATATATATAGAAACAACATTACAACAATAGATAACACTACACGCTATGAAGATCAAATCGGATTATTCCAATTTGCCCCAGTGGAAGGAAGTGAACGTCAAGTCGTCACTGCCGAAGGAGCTGGACTGCCTCAACGAACTGGCACACAACCTTTGGTGGGCATGGAACTATGAGGCCCGCAACCTCTTCAAGAGCCTCGACGAGAAACTCTACGAGGAGGTGGGCCATAACCCCGTTCTGCTCCTGGAGCGCCTCAACTACGACCGCAAGGAAGCGATCGTCAAGGACAAGGAGCTGATGCGCAAGGTCCACAACGTCTATAAGCAGTTTCGCGAGTACATGGACGAGGAAGTCAACAAGTCTCGCCCGTCCGTGGCCTACTTCTGCATGGAGTTTGGCCTCAACCAGGTGCTGAAGATCTACAGCGGCGGCCTGGGCATGCTGGCCGGCGACTACCTCAAGGAGGCTTCCGACTCCAACGTCGATCTCTGTGGTGTCGGCCTGCTCTATCGCTTCGGCTACTTCACGCAGTCGCTGTCGATGGACGGTCAGCAGATAGCCAAATATGACGCACAGTATTTCAACGCGCTGCCCATCGAGCGCGAGCTCGACGCTAACGGCAACCAGCTGGTGATCGATATCCCCTACCAGAACTATCAGGTCCACGCCCTTGTCTGGCACGTGAACGTGGGACGCATCAAACTCTACCTGCTGGACACGGACAACGAGATGAACTCCGAGTATGACCGCCCCATCACCCACAACCTCTACGGCGGCGACAACGAGAACCGCCTGAAGCAGGAGATCCTGCTCGGCATCGGCGGCACCCTCATGCTCAAGAAGCTGGGCATCAAGAAGGACATCTACCACTGCAACGAGGGCCACGCCGCCCTGTGCAACCTCCAGCGCCTGTGCGACTACATCCAGGACGGCCTCTCCTTCAACGAGGCCATGGAGCTGGTGCGCGCCTCGTCGCTCTATACCGTCCACACCCCCGTGCCGGCCGGCCACGACTACTTCGAGGCAGACCTCTTCGGCAAGTACATGGGTGGCTATCCCGAGAAGCTGGGCATCAGCTGGGATGAGTTTATCGGCATGGGCCGCATCAACGCCGACGACCACAACGAGAAGTTCTGCATGAGCGTCTTCGCCTGCAACACCTGCCAGGAAGTCAACGGCGTGTCGAAGCTCCACGGCTGGGTGAGCCAGAAGATGTTTGCCCCGATCTGGAAGGGCTACTACCCCGAGGAGAACCATGTCGGCTACGTCACCAACGGCGTCCACTTCCCCACCTGGACGGCCACGGAGTGGCGCAAGCTCTACGACTCCTACTTCGACAACAACTTCCTCTACGACCAGAGCAACGAGCGCATCTGGCACGCCATCTACGACGTGCCCGACGAGGAGATCTGGGAGACGCGCATGGCGCTGAAGAAGAAGCTCGTGAAGTATATCCGCGACAAGTTCACACAGCAGTGGCTCCGCAACCAGGGCGACCCCGCCAAGGTGATGTCCATCATCCAGCGCATCACGCCCAACGCTCTGATGATCGGCTTCTGCCGCCGCTTCGCCACCTACAAGCGCGCCCACCTGCTCTTCACCGACCTCGACCGTCTGGAGAAGATCGTCAACGATCCCGACCGTCCCGTGCTCTTCTTCTTCTCGGGCAAGGCCCATCCCGCCGACGGTGCCGGCCAGGGCCTCATCAAGCGCATCTTCGAGATCTCCCGTATGCCGCAGTTCCTGGGCAAGATCATCTTCCTGGAGGACTATGACATGCGCCTGGCCCGCCGCCTCGTCAGCGGTGTGGATATCTGGATGAACACGCCGACGCGCCCGCTGGAGGCCAGTGGCACCTCGGGCGAGAAGGCCGAGATGAACGGTGTAGTCAACCTCTCCGTGCTCGACGGCTGGTGGGTGGAAGGCTACCGCGAGGGTGCCGGCTGGGCCCTGCCGCAGGAGCGCACCTATCAGAACCAGGCCTACCAGGACCAGCTCGACGCAGCCACCATCTACTCGCTGCTCGAGAACGACATCATCCCGCTCTACTTCAACCGCGGCCGCAAGGCCTACTCCGCTGGTTGGGTGAAGGTCGTGAAAAACTCCATTGCCACCATCGCCCCCCACTACACGATGAAGCGGCAGCTGGACGACTACTACGAGAAGTTCTACAACAAGGAGGCCGACCGCTTCAAGGAGCTGGTAGCCGACAATTACGCCAAGGCCAAGGAGATCGCCCTCTGGAAGGAGAACGTCGCCGCTCGCTGGGACGCCATCCATGTGGTCGATAAGGACGAGACGGCCCTCCTGGACGTCGCCACGGGCAAACCCGTCACCCTCTCCTACACCATCGACGAGCAGGGACTCAACGACGCCATCGGACTCGAACTGGTGACGCTCAGCAGCCATAGCGAGGACGACCTGCAGATCCACAAGGTGTATCCCTTCGAGATGGTGAAGCAGGAGGGCAACCTCTTCACGTTCAAGGTGACATTCGAGGCCGAAGAGGCCGGCTCCTACAAGTATGCCGTGAGAATGTATCCGAAGAACGCCCAGCTTCCCCACCGTCAGGACTTCTGCTACGTGAAGTGGATCGACTAAGGACTAAGGTATAGTAAAAAAACTATGCGAGGGGATGTCGTGGAAACTCTTTTTCCACACATCCCCTCGCCTCTTTCTTGGTCCACCACGGCCCGCAGGGCGCCTATCAGCCCACAATCTGTCGCCAAGCAGCATTTTTGCGCTTATAATTTTTCGGGTATTTAAGATTTTTCGTACCTTTGCGGCGATATGAGATTCTCCGTCAAATGTAACCATTGCGGCCAGACCTTCATCGCCGAGACGCAGAACTATGGCCGCATGAAATACCGCTGCCCATACTGCCAGTCGGTCATGGTTTGCCAGTTCGACCCGCCCAAGGTGTTTCGCACCCGCGCGCGGTCGGTCATCCCCGTAGCCGATACTTCCCCCGTGACGGCCCATAGCCACCTGCCCATGGTCTCGTCGCGCCTTGTCACACCACCTGCGCCCCAGCCTGCCGACGCGCCCACCCCCGCCCCTGCTGGCGAGGAACAATTGCCGGAGGCCAGCGTCCACCAGTTCAAGAAGCGTGCCGAGGGCTTTGCCGGTATGCTCCTGTGGATCTGGTGCCACCTGAGCGTCTTCTGCTTGTGGAGCGGCGCGAAGATCCGCAAGTTTCAGGAGGACTACGAGGACGGCGACCTATGGATCTTCTTCGCCTTCAGCCTGCTCTTCGTCGTGGCCGTCTGTGTGGGCCTGTGGACGATGGCCGAGGTGACGACCCTCATCGCCGAGGGCAACTCGTGGCTCAAGAGCACCTACTACTCCATCAAGAATATGATCTGACGACATAGCCACGGTCATGGAGATACCCACCACGGAGGCAATAAACGGCCTCCGTTTTCGTTATATTAGCATGATGAAGAAGACACTTACAGCATGGGTGCTCGCCGCGCTCTGCCTTGTCTCCTGCGGTGTGGACAAAAACATCCGCAAGGGCGAGAAATTTCTGCAGTTGGGCGAGTACTATGACGCGGCGGCCCAGTTTAAGACCGCATACCAGCGCACTCCGCCCAAGGATCGCGACAAGCGCGGACAGTTGTCGGCCAAGATGGCACATTGCTACGACCGCATCAACTCCTCCGAGCGTGCCGTCGCCGCCCTGCGCAACGTCATCCGCTACCATCAGGACGACGGCGAGACCCACCTGATGCTGGCTCGCAACCTCATGAAGTCGGGACGCTACGCCGAGGCCGAGACGGAGTTTCGCGCCGCCCTCGACTCCATGCCCGACCACCCGCTGGCCACGCAGGGCCTCAAGGCCGCCCAGGACGCCCCGCGCATCAAGGAGCTCGGATCCAAATATACGGTGAAGCGGATGGAGATCTTCAACTCCCGCCGTGCCGACTACTCGCCGATGCTCTTCGGCGACGAGTTTGACCAGCTCTTTTTCTCTTCCACGCGCAACGAGGCGCAGGGCGACGAGCTGAGCGGCATCACGGGCACGAAGAACGCCGACATCTTCGTCAGCGAGAAGGACGAGAAGGGACGGTGGCAACGCCCCCGCACCATCGACTCGGGCCTCAACTCCGACTTCGACGAGGCCACGCCCGCCTTCAGCGTCGATGGACGCGAGATGTATCTCACGCAGTGTCCCACCGACCCCTCCTATCCCCGCTACGCCCAGATCGCCGTCAGCAAGCGCTCCGACGCAGCCTGGGGCAAGCCAACGAAACTGGAGATCAGCCGCGACACGCTCTCCAGCTTTGCCCATCCCGCCATCTCGCCCGACGGCAACTGGCTCTACTTCGTCAGCGACATGCCCGGAGGCAAGGGCGGCCTCGACATCTGGCGCGTACGCATCACGGGAGGCGGCCTCGGCGGCGTGGAGAATCTCGGCGAGCCCATCAACACCCCTGGCGACGAGATGTTTCCCACCTTCCGCCCCAACGGCGACCTCTATTTCTCCTCCAACGGCCACCCCGGACTGGGAGGCCTCGACATCTTCATCGCCAAGGTGGGCAAGGACCGCCGCTACCACCTGGAGCATCCCGGCTATCCGCTCAACTCCCAGGGCGACGACTTCGGCATGACCTTCGAGGGCCCGCACAACAGGGGCTTCTTCTCCTCCAACCGTGGCGACGGCCGCGGATGGGACCATATCTATAGTTTCGAGTTGCCCGAGGTGGTCCAGACCGTCAAGGGATGGGTCTATGAGATGGACGGCTACGAGCTGCCCGCCGCCGAGGTATTCATGGTCGGCGACGACGGCACCAACCTGAAACTCTCCGTCAAGGGCGACGGCTCCTTTGAGCAGGTCGTCGATCCGGGCGTCAACTACATCATGCTCGCCACCTGCAAGGGCTATCTCAACCACCGCGTGGAGCTCCACGTCGATTCCGTCGATCAGTCGGAGGAATACACCCTGCAGTTTCCGCTGCCCTCCATCCGCGTGCCGGTACTCATAGACAACATCTTCTACGACTTCGACAAGGCCACGCTGCGCCCCGAGTCGAAGACGGCGCTCGACGACCTCGTGAAGTTGCTCAACGAGAATCCCAACGTCACCATCGAGCTCTCCGCTCACACCGACTACAAGGGTCGCGCCGAGTACAACAAGCGCCTCTCGCAGCGCCGCGCCGAGTCGGTGGTGGCGTATCTGACCGAGCATGGCATCGCCCGCGACCGACTCACTCCCGTGGGCTATGGCAAGGAGAAACCGAAGACCGTCCGCAAGAAGATGCTGGAGCGCTACCCGTGGCTCAAGGAGGGCGACGTGCTCACCGAGGAGTTTATCAAGAAACTCGACAAGGACAAGCAGGAGATCTGCAACCAGATCAACCGCCGCACCGAGTTTATCGTCCTGCGCACCACCTACGGCATGTTTGACGAAAAGGGCAACCTCAAGACCATGCCGACGCCGAAGCGCGACGAGACGGGTGACGACGACGACCTCATACTCATAGAATAACGACGCATGACACTTCCCGAGGAGTTTACCACCTACACGCGCGCCCTGATGGGCGAGGAGCGGTTTGCCCGCTTCCTTGGCGCGCTCGACGAGCCCGCTCCCGTGTCCATACGGGTCAATCCCTTCAAGGCCAAGGCCACGCCAGAGACCGGGGCAGACCGCGTGGCCTGGTGTCGTGGCGGCTACTATCTCGACAGCCGCCCAGCCTTCACCTTCGACCCCCTGCTCCACGCCGGAGCCTACTATGTGCAGGAGGCCTCGTCGATGTTCATCGACCACGTCGTCCGCCAGTTTGTCCACGCGCCCGTCACGGCCCTTGATCTCTGTGCGGCCCCGGGCGGCAAGACGACGTGTCTGCGTGCCGCCCTGCCCGAGGGGAGCCGTCTCTACAGCAACGAGCCCCATCCGAAGCGGGCGCAGATCCTGGCCGAGAACGTCGTGAAGTTTGGCCACCCCGAAGTCGTCGTGACCAACAACTACGCCATCGACTACCAGCGCGCCGGCCTCCGCTTCGGCCTCATCCTCGCCGACATGCCTTGCTCCGGCGAGGGCATGTTTCGCAAGGACCCCGAGAGCATCGGCGAGTGGAGCCCGGCCAACGTGGAGAAGTGTGCCGCGCTGCAGCGGTCCATCCTTGCCGACATCTGGCCCTGCCTGCTGCCCGGCGGACTGCTGATCTACTCCACCTGCACCTTCAACGCCCACGAGAACGAGGACAACATCGCTTTTGCCGTAGAGGAACTGGGGGCCGAGCCGGTCGCCATCCCCGTGGAGGAGGCGTGGCGGGTGGCAGGCCCGCTGACGGGGCCCCATCCGATCTGTCGCTTCATCCCCGGCACGACCCGTGGCGAGGGACTGGCCGTGGCGCTGCTGCGCAAGCCCGAGACCGCGGCCGACCTGCCCTCACGCGACCGGGGCAAAGGACGCACGACGCCCTTGCTGCGCGTCCTGAGCGACGGCGTCAAGCCGCCCCAGGTGAAGGGCAAGAAGACCCTGCCCGACGTTTCCCAGGCGCTGACGATCCTCGACGAGGCCAATCCCTATCCCCGCGTGGACGTGGGCTACGACGAGGCCATAGCCTACCTGCGCCGCGAGTCCATCGCGCTACCTGCGGCGGCCCCGAAGGGCCTCGTCACGGTCTGCCACGAGGGGTTCGCCCTCGGCTTTGCCAAGAACCTCGGGACCAGGGCCAACAACCTCTACCCCCAGGAGTGGCGCATCCGCAGCACCCACCGGCCCGAAGAGCGGCCCGTCGTCGGCCTCACCCCCATCGTCCATCCATAAGAAGAAGAAACAAACAAGCTATATGCAACCCTACTTATCCTTATTAAACAGAATCCTCACCGAGGGCCACCAGAAGGGCGACCGCACGGGCACGGGCACGCTGAGCGTCTTCGGCCACCAGATGCGCTACGACCTCCAGGACGGCTTCCCTCTGCTCACGACCAAGAAACTCCACCTGAAGTCCATCATCTACGAGCTGCTGTGGTTTCTGCGTGGCGACACCAACGTGCGCTGGCTCCAGGACCACGGCGTGCGCATCTGGAACGAGTGGGCCGACGAGAACGGCGACCTCGGTCCGGTCTATGGCCACCAGTGGCGGTCGTGGCCCGACTACCGTGGGGGCACGATAGACCAGATAGCGCAGGTGGAGGAGATGATCAAGCGCAATCCCAACTCCCGCCGAATGCTCGTCACGGCGTGGAATCCGGCTGAGGTCGAGGACATGGCGCTGCCGCCGTGCCACTGCCTCTTCCAGTTTTATGTCGCCGACGGACGTCTCTCGCTCCAGCTCTACCAGCGGTCTGCCGACACCTTCCTCGGTGTGCCGTTCAACATCGCCTCCTACGCCCTGCTGCTGCAGATGATGGCCCAGGTCACGGGGCTCCAGCCTGGCGAGTTCGTCCACACCACGGGCGACACCCATCTCTACCTCAACCACCTGGAGCAAGCCCGACTGCAGCTCTCGCGCACCCCGCGGCCTCTGCCCACGATGCGCATCAACCCCGACGTCAAGAGCATCTTCGATTTCCGCTACGAGGACTTCGAACTGGAGAACTACGACCCCTGGCCCCACATCGCCGCGGAGGTCTCCGTCTGATTCATCCAAAACATTCTTCAAGCTATGCATATCACTCTGATTGCTGCCGTGGCCGAAAACCGCGCCATCGGCCTCGACAACCAACTGATTTACCACATCCGCGAAGACCTGCGCCGCTTCAAGTCGCTCACCACGGGCCACACCGTCCTCATGGGGCGCCGCACCTTTGAGTCGCTGCCGAAGGGCGCGTTGCCCAACCGCCGCAACATCGTGGTCAGCCGCACGGTGGCCCACTTAGACGGCTGCGACACCTACCCCTCACTGGAGGAGGCCCTGCGCCACTGCGCCCCCGAGGAGCAAGTCTTCGTCATCGGCGGGCAGACCGTCTATGAGCAGACGCTGCCGCTGGCCCATCGCCTCTGCATGACCGAGATAGCGGCCACACCGCCGCGGGCCGACGCTTTCTTCCCGCCCTACGACGGATGGGTCAAGGAGGCGGAGGAGCGCCACGAGGTCGACGAGGCCCATCCCCACGCCTTCGCCTTCGTCGACTACGTGAGACCGGACGAATAGGCTTGGCCAGTTTTTTCGAAAAAAGGCTTTTTTGAAAGAAACGGTCTTGGCCAGGCTTATTATTTAGGAAAGAGGCTTGGCAAGACTTCTTATAAGGTAAAGACAAGAGTAGGCGGAAAACCCGAAAAACAAAACAAGTTTTCGGGATTTTCCGCCAACTACTCCCCCTGATTGCACCCAATTGCATAGTTGAACAATAAATATTGCACAATAGTTTTGGTACTGTGCATAAAAAACTATACCTTTGCACAAAATTTTTTAGATTGTGCAATGAAGCCGACACAGAGTTTCAACTCATATATAGAAAATAGCATCAAAGACAACTGGGATCGGGATGCGCTCACCGACTACAAAGGCGCGACGTTGCAGTATCACGACGTCGCACGCAAGATAGCCAAGCTCCACATCCTCTTCCGCCACAGTGGTCTCCAGCCTGGCGATAAAGTGGCGCTCTGTGGGCGCAACTCCTCGGCCTGGGCCGCCGCCTTCCTGGCCACGATCACCTATGGTGCCGTGGCCGTCCCCATCCAGCATGAGTTTACGCCGGACATGGTCTATAACATCGTCAACCATTCCGAGGCGCGACTGCTCTTCGTGGGCGACGTTGTCTCGCCGACGATCGACGCTGGAGAGATGCCGGCGCTGGAGGGCATCATCTATATCCCCGACTTCTCGCTGACGATGTCGCGCTCAGAGACGCTCACCTTCGCGCGCGAACATCTTAATAAGCTCTTCGGCGAAGAATATCCGAAGGCCTTCGAGCGCAGCCACGTCAGCTACCACCAGGACAGCCCCGAGGAGCTGGCCCTCATCAACTACACCAGCGGCACGACCGGCTTCTCCAAGGGCGTGATGCTACCCTATCGTGCGCTGTGGAGCAATCTCGACTTTACGATGCGCAGCCTGGGCGCCAATATGGCCCCGGGGTCCAATGTGCTCTGCACACTCCCCATGGCCCACATGTACGGCATGATGGTGGAGTTTTTCCTCAACTTCTGCTTAGGCAACCACCTCTTCTTCCTCACGCGCCTGCCCAGCCCGTCGCTCATCCAGAGCGCCTGTGCCGACATCCATCCCGCCGTCGTCATCGTCGTGCCGATGGTCATCGAGAAGATCATCCGCAAGATGGTGTTCCCGCTCATCCAGCAGCGCTACGTCCACCTGCTGCTCAACATGCCGGTGGTCAACAAGAAGATCAAGGCGCGCATCCTCCAGCAGGTGAAGGATATCTTCGGGGGCCAGCTCTTCGAGATGATGTTTGGCGGCGCGGGGCTCAACCGCGAGGTGGAGGACTTCCTCCGCCATATCGGATTTCCCCTGGCCGTGGGCTACGGCACGACCGAGACGGCCCCGCTCATCACCTACAGCGACTACCGCGACTTCGTGCGCGGCACCTGCGGACGGGTGGTGGACAACATGGAGATACGCATCGCCAGTCCCGACCCTACCAACGTGCCGGGCGAGATCCTCACGCGCGGCACGAACGTCATGCTGGGCTACTACAAGAATCCCGAGGCCAGCCACGCCGTGCTCGACAAGGACGGATGGTTTCACACCGGCGACCTCGCCACCATCGACGCCGAGGGCCACGTCTTCATCCGCGGACGCATTAAGAACATGCTTCTCAGCGCCAACGGACAGAACATCTATCCCGAGGAGATCGAAAACAAGCTCAACTCGATGATGATGGTCAGCGAGAGCGTCATCATCCAGCGCGACAACAAGCTCGTGGGCCTCGTCCATCCCGACATGGACGCTGCCAAGCAGCTTGGCTTCTCCATTGGCGACCTCGGCGACGTGATGGAGGAAAACCGCAAGCAGCTCAACAGTCTCCTGCCCGCCTTCTGCAAGGTCTCGGCCATACAGATCCACGAGCAGGAGTTTGAGAAGACGCCCAAGAAGAGCATCAAGCGCTACCTCTACCAGAACGCCTGACGGCACGAGCCAAGCCATGGCCTCACGCCCGCTCACCTACAATAACGAATAGCTTTGCATAACGATAACAAGTAGCGACAGATGGAACAAATTCCTAGTTTTAACGCCCTCATCGAGAAGAGTATCATCGACAACTGGGATCTCGACTCGCTTACCGACTACAAAGGCAAGACGCTGCAGTATCATGATGTGGCGCGCAAGATAGAGAAACTGCACATCATGTTTGAGGCCTCGGGCGTGCAGCGGGGCGACAAGATAGCCCTCTGCGGACGCAACTCCGCGGCCTGGGCTGCTGCCTTCCTCTCCATCCTCACCTATGGCGCGGTGGCCGTGCCCATCCTCCACGAGTTCACGCCCGACCAGGTCCACAACATCGTCAACCACAGCGACGCCAAGCTCCTCTTCATCGGCGACGTGGCGGCCACGCAGATCGACGCCACGAAGATGCCTGGACTGGAGGGCATCATCTACATCCCCGACTATTCGCTCGTGGTCAGCCGCACCGAGCAGCTCACCTACGCCCGCGAACACCTCAACGAGATGTTTGGCAAGAAGTATCCGAAATACTTCCGCCAGCAGCACGTCCACTACTACCACGAGCAGAGCCCCGACGAGCTGGCCCTCATCAACTACACCAGCGGCACCACCGGGCGCTCCAAGGGCGTGATGCTGCCCTACCGGTCGCTGTGGAGCAACGCCGACTTCGCCTTCCACGTGCTGGGCAAGACGCTCAAGCGCGGCGACAACGTCATCAGCATCCTGCCCATGGCCCACATGTACGGCATGGCGTTTGAGTTTATCTTCGAGTTTCTCAAGGGCATGCATATCTACTATCTCAACCGCGTGCCCTCTCCCGCCGTCATCGCCCAGGCGCTGGCCGACGTCAAGCCGCGCATCATGATCGCCGTGCCGCTGGTCATCGAGAAGATCATCCGCAAGAAGGTGTTCCCCAAGTTGCAGAACAACAAGATGCGACTGCTCATGGCCATGCCCGTCATCAGCAAGAAGGTGCGCGCCGCCATCCTCGCCCAGGTGAGCAAGGCCTTCGGCGGCAACCTCTACGAGGTCATCATCGGCGGTGCTGCCCTCAACGGCGAGGTGGAGGCCTTCCTGCGCAAGATAGGCTTCCCCTACACCGTGGGCTACGGTGCCACGGAGTGTGGCCCCATCATCTGCTACCGCGACTGGCAGACCTTCGCCCAGGGATCGTGCGGACAGGCCGCCTACCACCAGGAGGTGCGCATCGACAGCAGCGACCCTGCCAACGTGCCGGGCGAGATCCTCACCAAGGGTCCCAACGTCCTGCTGGGCTACTACAAGAATCCCGAGGCCACCCAGGCGGCGATCGACGCCGAGGGATGGTTCCACACGGGCGACCTCGGCACGATGGACGCCGACGGCAATGTCTATATCAACGGCCGATCCAAGAACATGCTCCTCGGATCCAACGGCCAGAATATCTATCCCGAGGAGATCGAGGACAAGCTCAACTCGCTGCCCCTCGTCGGCGAGAGCATCGTCGTGCAGCGGGGCGACAAGCTCGTGGGCCTCGTCCATCCCGACTACGACGAGGCGAAGCTCCTGGGCCTCAACAACGAAGACCTCAAGGGCGTGATGGAGCAAAACCGCCAGCAACTCAACCAGGTGGTGCCCGCCTACAGCAAGGTGGCCGAATTTGAGATTCTGGAGGAGGAGTTTGAGAAGACACCAAAGAAGAGCATCAAGCGCTACCTCTACAAATAGGACTGGTCCCGGGCCGACCACCGCGCCGGCCCCGCCACCCGCGTCGCAACATACCAACGCCCCCAGCCGGAAGTCGTTCTCCAGCCGGGGGCGTCTTGCGTTCACTTTCTTTTTTGCTCTCTCGCGCGAGAGCTATCTGTACGGCCTTGTTTTAGCCCAATATGCGGTCTCTTGTCAGAGCGCTCTGTTCTATCTTGCTGCGAAATAGACACTCTCGTGTACGGCTGCGCGAAGCTGGTAGAGACCGGCCTGGTCCTGCGTCACGTCCATCTTCTTGCCGTCGGGCAGCGTGGCGCGGATCGTGCCGTCGTCGTTGAAGCGGAAGAGCTCCTTCAGGGCGCCATTGTCCTTGTAGTTCCAGCTCTTCTCCTTCTTGTTATATACCAAGTAGGACTTCTCGCCGTTGGGGTCCGTTATCTCATAACCGTTCTTGAGCGTCTTCACGGCATACATCCTGCCGTCCTGACCCATCACTTCCTTCGTCTCTCCCACATGGGCAATGACCTTGCTGTCAGTCCAAAACTCCACCGTGTTGAGCACCAGGAGGTCGGCCAAGCCACAGACGGCATAGGCGGGACTGATCAAGATGAAGACCAGCTCGTTGACAAACTTGTTACTCAAGCCCTTGTTCCAGTCCAACAGTTTGTTGGTCAGTCCGAAAGAGCCGATACATGAACTCAAGGTCACCGCGCCTACCAACAGGGCGAGAACAATTTTCATTGCGGTTTTTCTCATTTTCAAATCGCTTATTTGTTACCAATAGATTTATCGCTGCAAATATATGACTTTTTTTGCATATACCGCAAAGATCAAGCTATATTATTAGTCGGGTGGTATAAAAAAGTCGATTCTTACTGCGCCTGACCGTGAGCTGCTGCCGCATGTTTGCCGTCGTTTTGCCGTGGCTACACAGCCGCCATGCAGCTCGTCACGCCGAGGGCCGTGGCGATGGCCGTGAGGATCGAGATGGCGGTCTGAATGACAAAACGCCATACCTGTCTTTTCTTTTCATCCATAATTTTTCTTTTCGTTTAAGGGTTTGACAATGAGTACTTCTCTCTGTTTTTGGTGGCAACACGAGGACAAGTGAAGAAGACAACCAATACAACTTTTACAATATTTTACAACCAAGTTTGCTTTGTCCACTCAATATCCTCAATGTCATTAGGATAAGTTAAGAAAACAACTAAAACAACCTTTACAACAAGTAACAA
>ERZ827490.879-NODE-879-length-43207-cov-5.399889_pt1 | contig 43207 bp, 55 predicted proteins | sample MGYA00519770_ERZ827490 | MGnify/ENA primary metagenome ERZ827490 (study PRJEB31778, sample SAMEA3449324) | human gut metagenome | biome: human gut; feature: human-associated habitat; material: faeces | place: United Kingdom | collected 2010/2012 ...
TCCAGGTCATGGTCGAGGGCCCGGGTCACATGGCGCTCGACGAGATCGCCGCCAATATGAAGCTGCAGAAGCGTCTGTGCCACAACGCCCCGTTCTATGTGCTGGGGCCGCTGGTGACCGATATCGGCGTGGGCTACGACCACATCACCGCAGCCATCGGCGGCGCCATCTCCGCGAGCTCCGGCGCCGACTTCCTGTGCTACGTGACGCCGGCCGAGCACCTATGCCTGCCTAACGCCCAGGACGTGCTCGACGGCCTCATGGCCACTAAGATTGCCGCGCACGCCGCCGATATCGCCAAGAAGGTGCCGCACGCCCGCGACATGGACGACAAGATGGGCCAGGCACGCCGCAAGCTCGATTGGGACGCCATGTGGAAGTGCGCACTCGACCCGGTTACGGGCAAGAAGCGCTACGAGGAGTCCCCCGCCGCCACCGAAGGCACTTGCACCATGTGTGGCAAGATGTGTGCCGTCCGCACCGTCAACAAGATTTTCGAGGGCACCACGATCGCCCTCGGCATGGAGGACTAGCCCTGTCGCCGCGGCCGCTTCTGGCGGCGAGCTGGTGCCTGTCAATTGTTGACGTGTGAACATTTGCTTGCATTTGCGTAAAGATTGCATCGCCCGCCCGGGTTCGACATAGAGTCGGCCCGGGCATCATTATAATGCTGGCTTATAGACCCATTTGATTCCGACCGAACAAGGGAGCGAACATGGATCGCAGTAAGGTACCCGCCGTTCTATCCATCGCAGGATCCGATTCCAGCGGTGGCGCCGGCATTCAGGCCGACATCAAGACCATCACGGCGCACCGCCTGTATGCCGAGACGGCCATCACCGCCATCACAGCGCAAAACACCCTGGGCGTTACCGCCGTGCAGGATATCTCGCCAGATATCGTAGCCGCGCAAATTGACGCCGTTTTTGACGATATCCGCCCGAACGCCGTCAAGATCGGCATGGTTTCTTCTGTCGAGATTATCGAAGTCATCGCCGACCGCTTGAGCGCCTGGAACGCAACGAACGTGGTCGTCGACCCCGTCATGGTCGCCACCTCGGGCGCGCGGCTGATTGCCGAAGATGCCGCCGAGGCGCTCACCCGCCGCCTGTTCCCGCTAGCGACGGTTATCACGCCCAATATTCCCGAGGCCATGGCCCTGCTCGACTACGAGGTCGACTCCGAGCGCACGCAGCAAAATGCTGCCATGCTCCTCACCCGCCGCTTTGGTTGCGCATCCCTCGTTAAGGGTGGGCATCTTGTCAACGAGGCCAACGATGTACTGGCCGAACCCGCGCCACTCGATGACGAGGGCAACCATCTGGGAGATCCACTCACCACGTGGTTCCGCCACAAGCGCATCGAGACCGACAACACGCACGGCACCGGATGCACGCTCTCGTCCGCCATCGCCTGCGCGCTGGCTCAGGGCATGGATCTTGCCGACGCCGTCAACGCCGGCAAGGCCTACCTAACCGGCGCTCTGGCCGCCGGCTTTGACATGGGCAAAGGCTCCGGCCCCGTCAACCACATGTGGCAGTACTGAGACAGTTTGCCGCAGCTCGCTATTGATGCTGACCATCAGGCAAAACGCGCTGAACGTACCGCAACACGCTGACCGTACTTAGGGTTTTGCGCCTACTTGGGATATTCGAGGGATACGAGAAAGGGGGCCGTGGCGACGAACCGCCACGACCCCCTTTCTGTTGCTATCGCCCGCGGCCGCTAGCGCCGGTTGATGCTCACGAGACACAGCCCGATTGTTGCCACGGTGCCGCCGAAAAGCGCGCCGCGGACGAACGCCAGCGCGATCATCGGCGGGTACCGTCGGACACGTAGCACTGCAGACGATCGAGCGCATAGCCGTACATGCCTGCGTAGTCATCGCCGCCGTAGGTGGAGCCATCATCGCAGACCTCGTCCCAGTAGCCAGCGTGGGCAACGTCCTGGCTACGGTAGTAGACCTGCTTGTAGCCGCCGTCAGGCGTGATGTAGTACATCTGAACGCCGTCGATGGTCTGGCCCCAAAGGCCCGCCATGCCATTCACGCTGTCGCTGTAGTTGGCAGACTGTACCCAGTCGAGCCAACCGCTCTCCTTGGTATGGACGCGGTACTTGAGCGTGCCGCTGTCCACCCAAGCGATCAGCATGTCGTGGGAACCGTAGGGCATACCAGCGAAGCCCTCGGAATTGGAGTCGTTGAAGTTAGTCACAGCCTCATTCCACGCACCGTAGCGGTTATGGAGAGCATAGTGGATGTTTACGCTCTTGCCCGTGGACTTCGGGAACTTGGTGCGGGTTGCAGAATAAGAGGGCTGATAGGTGCCTCCATTGCCGTTGGTCGGCGCGATGGGAGCGATATAACCGCTGCCGAGATAGGCTGCGACCGCCTGCTTGAACTCCCACCACGACTTGCCGTACTGGGCGAAATAGCCATTCGGGTCGGTGTGATCGGACCCGCCCCAGCGCTGAGCCGCTTCGTAGTGGCTCAAAAGGCGGGACGTATCCCAGCCGCGAGAGCGGAGTTCGTCGCCCGCCCACTTCACGGCCTCGGACCACTGCTTGGAGAAGTCGGAGGCATTGGTGGCGTGAGCAAGCTCGATACCAATGGTGGCGTAGTTGCCGTTGCCCACGTGCCAGCAAAGTCGGTTCTCGGGCACCGTGTTGTACACGGTGGAGCCGTCAAGCTCCATTACATGATGCACAGCGTAGGTATCGTTGTGCGACCACAGCAGCGTGTGATTGTAGGCGCTCGCGCCCGGGTTTGCCGTCTCGTGGATTACGAGATATGACGCATTGAGGTAGCCGTGGCCGTTGCTCACGTACTTGTCGACACTCTGGTACGCCTCGGCTCCGCACGGGGCGGCGAGGGCCGCGACGAGCGCGAGGACGATTGCGAAAACGCTGCGCATCGGCAGCTTGCGCTTGGGCTCGGCGTTAGTCTCCGTCATGCTCGCCTCCCGCCTTGAGTCGCGCGGCGTCCACGGCCTGTTCGGCCGCGGCGTAGATGGCCGCGCTCGCGACCCCGCACACCGTGCCGATAGCGGCGACAGTCTGGTTGTCCGTGGCGATGCCGGCCACGCTGGTCGCGACGGAGCCCAAAAAGGCAGCCGTGCACAGCCAGAACTTGCGGCTCGTCACCTTGCGGATAATGTCTTCGGTAGTCATGATTCCTCCTATCTACCTGTTTCTTTGTCGTAGAGCAGGTCGACTCGGTCGCAGATGTGGTCGACCTTCTCCGCCATTCCTTGGCTTCTCGCCTGACTGTGCGTAAGGTCGCTGTGCAGGACCTCGTTGGACGCCACTACGGACTCCATCAGCGTCTTCATGGCCTCCATGAGGCTGTTGGACCTCTCCATCTGGGCTGCGATGCGGCCTTCCATCTGTGATCGCTCACGGTCACGCTGCGCCCGCTCGTCCACCTCGGCCTGCTTACGCTCCTCGCGCTTGAGGTCGAGCTCGCCCTTCCGCTGGTTTTGTCGCTTGTACTCGTCCAGAAATTGCCTACCGAAAAAGAAGGCGATCAGCGCCAGCAGCACGCCGCCGAGCCACCCCGGCCCGTACGGCGCAAAGAGCTTGAGTACCTCCATCTGACCTCCTTCCCGTTCTGCAGCGTGGTGGGGCCCATTCCCCGCCACGCTGCAGGTTCGGACCCCCGTAACGCGGGCCTACACCGCCGCCATCGTGCCGACGCACACGGCCAGCGGGCCCTGCGACAGGATCACGGCACGGTCGGTGATGATGCACCCCGTGCAGGAGCGCACCATCGGGACCGTCACCACCGCGCCGTGCAGCATCACGTCGAGCGCAGTGCCGTGGACGCCGACGACCGTGCCGAACTCCATCGTCAGCCGCTTGCCGCCCGATGGCATCGCCGCCGCCAGCCGCGCCGCCGCGCCCTTGATCTCGGCCGTCGAATCGCTCATCGCTCGTACCTCCTCGCCGTGTGCTTTATGACGCAGCCGGCGTCGAGCGTCAGCGTCTGCTTCTGGATTGCCAGCTTGCCGACAACCCCGCCGGTCCTGTAGTTCATCGCCACCGCCATGCACGGCTCGACGGGCTTGTACACGCTCCTGAACTCGTCCGTGCGCGTCACGGCGCGCTCGGTGGCGAGCAGCTCAGCCGCCTTGCGGTCCGCCGCCGCCTGCATGGCGTCCTGGGGCCAAGGCGTGGCGTTGCCTCCCTCCTCGACCTTGTCGGCGACGAAGATGGCCTCGCCGCCGTCGATGTAGCAGTAGCCCCAGCTGACCTTGCTGTGGTTCTCCGTGGCGTGGTAGGTGTAGCTGACCTTCTGCCACTCGCCAGTCATGGTGAACCCCTTGGTCACCGGGCCAAGCGCCCTCTCCTGATCCCAGAAAGACTGTATGATGCCCGTCGCGCCCTTAGTGCCCTTGACCCACACGCTCTGCGTGTAGTCCGTATCCTTCTTGACGCTCGGCCCCTCGTCCTGGCAGAAGCCGACGCGCCCGCCACTCGAGACGACCTTGATGCCGAAAAGCACGCCCACCTGCGGCGAGTCGGAGACGTAGACGGTCTGGATGCTGCCGTGCGAATCGCTTTGTCTGAAGCTCTTATCCGACTTCTTGCCGGTGCCGATGAGGGCGTTGGCGGCGCCCTCGACAAGGTTGGCGTCCTCGGTATCCACGCCCGGCAGGCTGTCGTAGCTGTAGCTCTTGACGATTCGACGACCGACCGAGACGGTCGAGAGGTCTGAATCGGGCGAGTCGTCCACCGCCGTGCCGCGCACCGATGCGTCCTGCGTGCTGAAGTCCACGTGCACGACGTTGCAGACCTCGGCGCGGTTGGTCGATTCGGTCATGTCCGACATGAAGCGCGCGTCCCTGCCCTCGGTGAACTCCGCCGAGATGGGCATGTCCGAGGGCTCGATGTAGCGCCTGAAGAGCACATTGCCCATGCGGTCGGTCGAGGCCGAGTGGAACCCCGCCGCCTCAAGGAGCAGGTTCACGGCATCCAGCTTGGTTTTGGCGTCGTTGTTCTTGCCCACGCCGAACACCCAGTTGCTGCCCAACAGGAGGCTACTGCTGTCGGCGTAGACGGTGAGGCCGACCGACTCGGCTATCTTGACGGCCTCCTCCACCGCATTGCTGTCTTGGGCGATCACGTAGGGACCGTCGAAGTCGTCGTCCTTGAGCAGCTTCAGGAGGCCGTAGGCGTTGATCTGGCCCTCGCGGTAGGCGCCGTCGATGTTCACCGAGTCCACCTGCGGCATGAATGTTCCGAGGCACTCGCGCCTCTTACTGCCGTCCGTGAAGGTGGCGTTGAGGTACACACGCAGAAAGTCGTTGCCAACGTCGAACTTGTCAGCGAAGTCCAGGGATGCAGTCTCATAGAGCGCCGTGTTCGCGTTGCGCTCGATGGAGCCGCCGTTCTCGATGTCGCGCACGAAGTCGAGCTCGAGCCCCGTCTCACGTGATACGCGCACGAAGTCGTAGGAGGCGTCGAACGGCCTTATCCAGCTATCAGCCATTGGCGGGCTCCTCCCACGTCTCCCACGTCGGGTCGCACGAAGCCACCCACGCGCCGTCGGAACGCTTCACGCTGCAGCTCAGGCGGGCGCGGAACCGCTCGCCGTAGAGATCGCGCACCCAGAAGCGCCCCGCCATGTTCATGACCTCGAGGAATGACTTGTAGTCCTCCTCGTCGAGCAGCAGGAAGTCCATGCTGTCCTTGACGTCCCGTTCGTTGATGCCGTACGAGACGGGCAGCCCTTCCCCGCCGTCGGCGAAGTGCAGCATCTTGTATCCGTGCGTCACCTTGCGGCTCGAGCCCTTCTTGAGATAGCGCCCGAGCCACGACCTCTCAGCGCCGGCTCCCCAGTTGAGAGCCACCTCGCGGCTCGCCACGGTCGTTTTGACCCTCGTCGCTGTGCTCACGCCCGTCGCGGCGTAGGCAACCGCGACGTACTCGAACTCGCTGTTGAGCGGAGGCAGCGGGTCGCTCGCGCCCTCGCCAGCCGCAAGGTGCGAGCCGAGCTGCAGGGTCGAGCCGTCGGGCAGGACGCGCGACACGGTGAAGTGGGACGTCTCGGGCGTGTCGTCACTGTCGGCCTTACCTGGGAATACCGACAGCTGGCATCCCAACCTCCCGTCGACGAAGATGTTGAGCGACGGTTTGGCTGGCGGTGCCCAGTCGGTCCGGAAAGTTCTCGAGACGGTGACCGATAGCGACGATCCGGCCGTGACCGTGAGCACGACCCTGTAGACCGTGTGGTTGACGAAGGCGTGCTGCGCGTAGCCGAGGCCAAAGGAGCGCGCGTCCTTGTCCACAGTCCCGCTCCACAGGAGGTTGCCCCTGATGTCGCACAAAGACAGGTACTGTCGGCTGACGCCCGTCTCGTCGGCCACCTTCCATGTGAAGGTATGCGGCACCGCGCGCAAGGTCGCCCCGTCCGCAGCCGGATCGGTGAAGAATGCCTGGGGCGCGTCCGCCACGGTATATGCCGCCGCGCTCGACCATGCGCCCCAGTCCTCGTCGAGGCCCTTGGTGCGCACGCGCACGGAGTAGGGACCCTTGGTGCCGGTCGGCAGCTTCAGGCTCGTACCCGGGCCATCGACCGTCGTGGTGGTGGGACCCGTCGGCGTCGTGACCTGCACCTCGGCTGAGGTCTGCGCCGAGCCGTCCGGATGGTTGGGCACCCATTCGAGCGTCGCGGTCGAACCTGTGGCGTAAGCCGCCCTGACGCCCCTGATGGACGGTGCGAGCGGCGGGCATATTGTCGTGACCTCGTTTGACTCGGTCCACGGTCCCTTGAGGCCGCTCTTGACCGCGCGGGCGCGGTAGCGCACCGTACCCGCCGGTGCCTCCTCGTCCTCCCATGAGGCGTTCACGTCCGCATCGACCCACGTCTTCCCACCGTCGGTCGTGAGCTGGAACTCCCAGCTGTCGACGAAGGCCGGCGCGTCATGCCCCTTGAGCACGACCTTCGCCGCCTCCGCCTTGACGGCCTCGAGCATGCCGAGCGCCGTCGGCGTGGTGTAGATCGCCGGCGCGCTCACGCCGTAGTCCGACGTGCCGCCGGGGCCCGTCGCCTTGGCCGAGAAGATGTACATGCAGCCCGGCTCGAGGCCGTTGTAGGTGTGGCTCGTGGTGTCCCAACTGACGGTGCCGACGTCGGTGAACTTCCCGGGGCCGTTCTTCGCCACACCGACGGTCACGGTCGACCAGGGGTAGTCGCCGTTCATGCCCGTGTAGTCGACGTCCCAGCTGACCTTCGCGCTGGTGTCGCTCAGACGCTCCGCCCTGATGTTCTTCGGCGTGTGCGGCGTGTGGTAGGCGCGGCACGGCACCGTGACGGTGTTGGAGGCGTTCGAGGTGCCGTTGCCGAAGCCGCCCGTGACGTTAATCTGGCCCGTGAAGGTGTGGTTGTAGGCGTCGCCGTTGCCGCGCGCGAGCTCGACGTCGCGCGACGTGCACTGCACCCACACCCAGCCGGAGTTGTTCGTTGAGTAGACCGAGCCGTTCCACGAGCCGCCCGCCGACGAGCTGCCGTTTGCGTAGCAGTCGATGGCGTAGCGCGTGCCGTAGCCGTGCGTGACGCGGTAGGTCACGGTGGTGTCCGTGCGCCCGACCTCAGCAACGTCCACGTACGCGCACCAGCAGTACTTTCTATAGCCACTGCCGCCTTGAACCCAGTTTCCCTGCGCCATACTACGCGACCCCCATCGCCATGCTCTGCTCCACCGCCGCGACGAAGCTCCTGAAGGCGGAGGCCACGCGCCCGTCGACGCCCAGCAGGTCGCCGTTGAGGTAGAGGTTGTAAACGTTGCCGCCGCCCGCGATGCCCGCGGCTCCGCTGGCGGTCGCCCCGTATGCTCCGCTGCCGGTAACGCTCGCACCGAACACGGCGGCCTTCTCGACGTTGCGCACCGCCGACCTCATGGACTTCACGGGCTCGTCAGCTGTGTCGTCGATGCCGAGGGCCGCGCCCTGCATCACGTAGCCGAAAATCTTGCGGAACACGCGCGACGGCGAGTGGATACCCAGCAGGTTCTTGGCCGCGTCGATGGCGCCGCCCACCACGCCGGTAATCTTGCTCACGACCACGCCTGCCGCGCCGCTGATTCCGTTTGCGATGCCCTGCACGATCTGCGAGCCGATGGAGGCCACGCGGTCCGGGATGGAAGACAGGGCGCCCATGATGGAACTGCCGATACTCGAGGCCGCCGAGGTCACGAAGCCGACCGCGCCGCGGATGGCGGAGCCCAGGCTGCTGATTCCGTTGCGGCCGATGCTCGCCAGGATGGACGGCAGGTTCTGGATTGCGCCGCGGATAGCGGACACGATATTGGTGCCGCACGAGCTGACGAAACCGACCATGCCGGTGATGCCGTTGCCCAGGAACGTGATGGCGTTCCTGCCTAGGCTCAGCCAGTCGAGCGCCGACCAAGCCGAGACGAAAGCCGAGAAGATGGCCGGGATGTTGGCGATGAGCGTCGGTATCGCCTGCACGATGCCAAGTGCCAGCGTCACGATTGCCTGGATGCCGGCACCGAGCAGTATTGGCGCGTTGTCGTTGATCGCGCTGGCGAGGTTCTGCACGATGACCGGGGCCTGCTCGATGAGCGTCGGCAGGCTGCCGGCGATACCCTGCGCCAAGCCGACGATGAGGTTCGCCGCGCCCTCTGCCAGAACGCCCGCGTTCTCGGCTATGGACTCGGAGAGGCCGGTGAGAATCTGCAGGCCGCTCTCCGTGATTGAGGGCAGGTTCTCGGACAGGTAGCCGCCGAGCGATGTCATGAGCGACGCCGCCGTCTCGGAGAGGAACGACAGCCCCATCTCGATTCCCTCGGCGAGCCTGGGAACGACCTCGCCGCCCACGTCGGCGAAGCCCTCGGCGATGCCGGGCAGCGATGAGGCGATATTCTCCTGCAGCGTGGACAGGTCGCCCTCGAGCAGCGTCAAGCCGTAGACCATGGCGAGGTGCAAAGACTCGAGCGGGTTGTCACCAACCGACCAGATCTCGCCAAGGCCCTTGAAGCGCTCGCCGATCTCGTCCACGCCGTCCGACACGGCGGAGAGGATGTCGCCCATGGGCCCGGGCACGGCTGCCGCCGCGCTGTCGAGCGCCTGCGTGAAGATGTCGACGAACGCCTGGCCGAGCACAGGCCCGACCGACGTGACAAGGCTCGGCAGCTGCGACAGCGCAGTGCCGGCGATGGTCGCCACGCGCGGGATGACGTTCGAGGCCGCCGTCTCGACCGACTGTACCAGCTCCTCGGTGAGCTTGCCCATGTCGGCGTCGTCCTTGCCCAGCTCCGTTATCCAGTTCTCCCAGGCGGCCTTCGCCATGTTGCAGGAGCCCTCGATGGTCGTCGCGGCCTCGCGCGAGGTCGTACCGGCGATCTGCATCTGCTCCTGCATCGTATGGATAGCGAGCACGATATTGTCGAATGAGAGACTCGACTCGTCCACGGCGGAGTTGACGGCGTGCGCGTCCTTGACGAGGCGCTGCATCTCCTCCTTGGTTCCGCCATACCCCAGCTTGAGGTTGTCGAGCATCGTGTAGTTCTGCTTGGCAAATCCTTGGTACGCGTTCTGGAGGTCCTCCATCGCCGTGCCGAAGGTGTTTGCGTTGTCGCTCATGTCGACCATGGCCGTGTTGGCGTACTCGGCCGCCTTGACCGTGTCGCCCCCGAGCGATTTGACAAGCGAGGCCGAGAAGCCTGTGACCTGCTCCATGTACCGGTTGGCGCTCAGGCCGGCCGTTATGTAGGCGCGGTCGGCGTTTGCCAGCACCGTCGTCTGGGCCTGCTCGAGCTGCTCCCACTTACCGGAGCACTGCTCGACGGTCTGTCCCGTAAGCGCGGCGTACTCGTCGAGCGACTTGCCCATGTTGCCGAAAATCTTCTGGATGCCGCCGACGTTCTGCTCGTATGCGGCGTATGCGCTCATGCTCATGCCCGTGATGGCGGTGACGCCCGCCCCCACGGCGGCGACGCCAACGCCTATCGCCTTGGCGGCGGTCGCGCCGGCCTTGCCGAGCGTGCCCACGACCTTCGAGGCCACGCCCTCGACCTTGCCACTGGCCTCGTCCTTGAGGCCGACCTTAATCATCAGGTCGAGAAGGTTCACCTAGACCACCTTCAATCCCATCCGCTCGATGATGTCTGCGGCGATCTCGTCGCCGCCGCGCGTGTCCTCCGCCTCGGACCCATCGCCCGCACCGCCGTTGACGATGCTCAGGAAGGGTTCCTTGAGCCACTTCCCCTGCGCCATGAGGCGCACCGACTCGCTCAGGTACACGCGGAACGCCTCCCGCTCGTCCCGCTCGCGCCACCGCGCGACCATGTACCTAGAGAAAGGGCGAGCACGCCGTGGCCCGACGTACTCGCCCAGACAGAGCCATATGTGAGATGGGTCCTCGGCGGCTATCCAAAAAAAGGAGCCAGGACGTCCTTGATGCCGTCGATACCGTCGATGGCATCCTTGATGTCGTTCACCCACTTCTTGACGGTGAAGTCGGCCTTGTACTCCTCGAGCGTCTGGCCGTCGAGTGCGGCGAGCAGCTTGTAGCTGATCTCGCCACCCTGGCGCAGCACGTCGGGCAGAAGCCCCACCACCATGTCCACGGCGAGGCCGTTGACCTCGGCGGTTGCGGCTGCCTTCGCGGCCTCGGGGTCGCCCTTGGCCTTGGCGGTCGCCTTGGCCTTGGCCTTGGCGGAGTCGGAGCGGAACTTGGCGTAGGCGGCCTTGGCCTTCGCGCCGAGTTCGCTGTTCATGACGTCCTCGGCAACGTCCGCCAGCAGGCACATGGCGTTCTGGAACTCGTCGGCGTTAAGGTTCTCCAGCTTCATGGTTAGGCTCCAATCTCCTGTTTGATATACAGCTCGTAGGGCACGATCTCGGGGTTCTTGATTGAGTAGTGGCCCGTGAACTCGAACGCGAACTGGCCCTTGGCCTTGTTCTGCGTCGTGATTTGCAGACCGCCCGTGTTGAGCGCGTTGATGAGGCGGATGGCGATATAGCCGTTGCCGTTCTCGCCCGAGTAATCGCCGATGAGCCAGATGTCGGCGAAGTCCTCCTCCGAGAGCGCGGAGCGCGGGACGATCTTCCCCTCGGTCTCGTCGGCTGCGGCCGCGAGCTTCTTGCCGAGCGCGGTGTTCAGCGTCACGAACGTGCCGCTCAGCTTGGCCTCGATGCTGTCGATGCGCTTCAGCTCCATCGTGTTGGCGGGGCAGTTGTCGATGTCCTCGCCGTAGTCGATGAAGTTGGGTGTGGCGGCGAAGCTGGTTCCGCCGCTCGTCGCGCCCATCAGCTCGGACTCCGCGACCTCGGCGGTCTTGGGGTTGAAATTCGTGGCGAGCAGGCCCGCGTTGATGACGATCTCCTTGAACGTGTTCTCGGGGATGCGCGTGAACTTAGACATATGACCTCCTAGTAGCTGGTCATGTACTCAATGGTCAGGTTGATGATTCGGCGCTTCACGGCGTTGTCCTCGTCGGCCATGGCGTTGCAGAACGGCTCGCCCTGCATCACCCACATGCCGCCGCCGTCGCACGGCAGCAGCACGCCGGAGAGCCCGAGCGCACGGGCGACCTCCTCGGCCTTGGCGTTGGGTGCGGCCTCGGACGATGTACGGAACCAGAGGTTCACCTCGGAGTTGCACTGCGTGCCGAACGCCGCGGTCGGCAGGTCGTAGGTGATGTAGGGCATCTTCGCCTCGCCCGGCACCGCCGAGTCGCGGTACACGGGAAGGCCGAAGCCCTCGAGCCACGCCTGCAGCGCTGCCGCCTTAGTCACCATCCGGCACCTCCCACTCCTCCGCGCTGCACTGGCCGAAGCCAAACGACGCGCAGCACGGCGCGGCGCCGTCGTCCGCGTTCGACGTGCAGCGGAATACCTGCCCGTCGAACGCACGCTGGAAGAGGTCGCCGTAGCGCAGCGGCTCGGCGGTCGTCACGGTGTAGACGTTCCTCACGCCGTCGTGCTCCGCGATGCGCGAGGCCGTCGAGCTGTCGCGCACGATCGCCGCCGTGAAGCCGTCGCCGACGGCGAGGACGGTCTTGAAGCCGCCCTCGCCGTCAGGCTCGGTCTTTGCGACGAGCCTCGCGCACGCCACCGCCATGCGCTCGTACAGGCGGCTCACAGCTTTCTCCAAGGGTCGAGACGCGCCTTGAACTGCTGCCGCCACGCAATGGGCGAGCCGTCGCCGCCGACGCGCGTGTAGCTGTAGCCGCCGAAGCTCTCGGATGCGTACGGGCTGTCCAGCTCCTTGGCGTGCTCGGCCTGCCACGCTGCGATCTCGTCAGCGAGGTCGACCACGGCCTGCGGGATGGCGAGTGCCCAGACGGTGCCGACGAACTCCTCGTCCGTGAGCCCGTTGTAGGGCCACGCGTGCAGCCCGTCGTTGAAGGTCGAGCCCGTGATGCGGACGTACTGGCCCTCCTTGAGGCCGAGGGCCGCGGGCGGCACGAGGCGGCCGTCCTCGATACGGACGCGCCCCGTGCGCTTGTCGGCGACAAACCAGTTGCGCAGTGACAGAAGCACCTGCTCGAGCATCTCTGCGCCTATCGCTTATCGGTGATGACGGCAGCGAGCTCGGGGCTGAGGGTCTTGACGCCGCAGAGCATGTCGATGGAGACGGTGTCGGTCTTGGTCTTCTGGTCGTAGCCCTGGACTACGCGCAGGCCGAAGCCGTCGTAGGAGGTGGAGAAGGCCTTGGGCGCGCCGAGCGGCATCTCGAGCTGGCGGGTCACGAGCGCGAAGGCGTTCTTGTGGAACGCGATGGACGGCGTGTAGTTCGCCGTCTCGGCGGTCGTCTTCTGAACGTTCTGGTCGCAGTAGAAGTCGAGGCCGTACTTGCGGCCAAGCGATGCCTCCTTGAGGGCGGTGCCGTTGTCGCCGACGGCGGACGCGTTGGTGAACGCCTCGGTGTTGAGCAGGTCGGCCTCGGCCTGGGAGCCGTAAACGAAGCGGCGCTCCGTGGAGGGCGCCTTGGCGTCCACGAGGAACTTGCGGGCGGCGATGATGTCGGAGACGGCGATGGCGCCCTTGGTGTGGTCGACGCGGTTCGTGACGTCCTTCTCGAGCGAGAGCAGGTAGCCGTCGATCTTGTCGGCGAAGGCCTGCATGGCCGGGACGATGAACTGCGCGGAGAAGTCGACGATGCCCATCGTCAGCTCCTTGGACGTGACGGCGAACGTCACGTCGAGCAGCTTGTCCATCTTGACGGGAACCTTGCCCTCCGTGGCGTCCTGCACCTCGACCTCGGTGGTGAACTCCTTGGCCTCGAAGGTAGCGGGCTTGCGGACGGTGATGGTGTCGCCCACGCCCGCGACGAACTCGGAGGAATAGTCGCGGTGGACGAGGTTGGCCATGACGGCGTTGGTGCGCAGAACGTCCAGCGCCTCGTTGGCGATGATGTTGGGTGTAAGGATGGTGTTCGACATAGAAACCCCTTAGCCTCTCTGCTCCGCCTTGTACTTCATGTACTCGGCGGTGCTCATTTCGTTGATGTCCTTGCCGCCCTCGCCCTTGGGGGCGTGGGCCACGTCGGCGCCCTTGACGGTTGTGGTTGCGATGAAGTCGGCCCAGTCGGCCTTGATGCCCTCGGTGAGCTTGTCCGCGCCCTCGATAGCGCCGTCCTTGACGGTCACGTTCTCGAGGTCGGAGACCTTGAGAACGGTCTCGATGCGCTTGGGGTCGACGCCCGCCGACTTGAGCAGCTCTCGGTACAGACTGCGCTTCTCGGCTGCGGCTTTCTCGCCCTCGACCTTGGCCTTGTAGTCCTCTAGGTTCTTGACGGCGGCCTTGTACTTTTCCTCGTACTCGCCCGCGCCCTCGCCCTTGGCCTTGAGCGCGTCCAGCTCCTTCTTGTAGCCGTCCGCCTTGCCCGCGGCCTCCTTGAGCTCGTCGCGCTGCGCCTTGAGCGCGTTCACGCTCTCGGCGTGCTCCTCGATGATCTGGTCGATCTTCTCGTCCTCGATGCCCATTGCCTTGAGCATCTTTCGCGTGAGTGCCAACAGAATCTCCCTTGCTTCGGAATGGGCGGGTCCCAGCCTGTTGCCTCGGCAGGGCCCGCGCCGCAATACCTCGCGGCAAGGGTGAGTATCCAAGCGGAGTAACGCGGCTCTACGCGCCACCCCTCAGGTGCTTCTCGAGAATCGCCCGGTACGTGTCTCCGTGGCCCGTCGCCGCCTTGCGCAGGAAGTGCTTGCCCTTCATGCGGGAGGTCCCCTCCTCGACGTACGGCGCGTACTCGACGTTGGTCCCGATGAAGCAGTCGTAGCCTTTGAGTAGGTGCGTGACGGAGTTGCGCAACCTGCCCGTGTCGACCGGGCACGTCGCCTTGGCGTAGCCCTCCGCGACGAGGCCTATCTCCTCCAGGCCCGTTTTATAGGCGCGCAGGAGGGCCTTCTCGACCTGCTCGATGTTGTTCTGCCGTATCTCGATGCACTCGGCGGTGTCCAGCTTCGCGGCGTTTACGATCTCCTCGGTGATGAGGGTGCTGTGCCGGCCGTGGTCGCCGACGCCGCCGACGAGCCCGTAGGCCATCAGTCGAGCACCTCGCACCCGTAGCCCACGCGGCCGTTGATGTCCGCCTCGATGGCCTCGATGGCCTGCACCGGCACACCCTCGCACCCGAGCGTGCAGCCGTCGTCGGGCTCGACCTCGTCGCCGCGCTGCGTGCAGATGTATGTATCCGAAAAAGTGAAGCCGAAACCCAGCTTTACGGCGCAGTCGCCGCAGTTCGCACAAGTGAATAGCTCTTTCATGCCTGCCCCAATCTCTCTGCGGGCAGTGTCGCGGCACGGTCACGCGGCATGAAAAAAGCCCCGCCGTGGCGGGGCCTGCTGTGATCTATTGGACTTTTACCTCGTGGGCCTTGTCCATCTCAAGCTCGATAGCCGATGGACTCTCGCCTCTGAGGAAAAATGGAATCGGAAAGAAGTCAATCCTGCCCGTTTCCTTGTCGATGGCATAAGGAGTGTCGCCCGGGGTCATCTTTCCATCGAAGCCGAAACCGACGAACCAATGATATTTGCCCTCGTATGCGCACACTGGGCCATAACCATCAACGGCCTCCTCTTCCAGAATCGGCTTTATGGCCTCTTCCAATGTGAGCATATCAACCTCTTGTCGTCAGGCACTCGTCGATAAGGTCGCCAAACTCGGCGTCGTCAACTCGCGCGAACTCCGTCTCCTCGGCCTTGATTATACCAAAATACCAGCTCACGTCCTCATCGCCGCTCTGTGGGTCTATGAACTTGATAGCGTTTCCCGTCTTTTCCGCAACGAAAACGTGTCGTCCGCTCTTGCCGCAAAGCGCGTGGTCCCAGGAAACGGAGACCTCGGCCCTCGCGTCCCCGTTTAGCGCAAGGAGGAATGACGTTATTTCTTTCTCCGGCTTATCGCCACCACGTTTCCAAGTGGCCCCCGGAAACACCTTTTTGTACGACTCGGCGCGCGCGAAGGGGTCATATGCCGATATTTTCCCCCACTTGTTCATCTTAACCGACTTCGCAACGACGTCGAGCCCACGCCGTCTCGCCTCATACGCCGGAACGCACCTTTGGCAGTTGTACGAGTACCTGCCGTCTTTGTCCTTCTTTGTCTTAAAGTTCGGGTTGACCTTGGCAAGGTCGGAGCCTGCGGAATGCTCGCCCTTGATCTCCTTGAAAACGCGCCGGCCGTTGACAATGGGCGTCGAACCGGGCGCAAGCACCGTGTCGAGCACCTTCTGCTGGTCGCCCGCCAACATCTTCCTGAACCCGCTCGACGGTATGCCGTAGTCCTCGAGCTGGCGCGAGAGCCGCTTTCGCGCCTCGGTCTTGGACACGCCCGCCACGTCCAGCTTGCGCTTGGTTCCGGGCATTTCCATGAACTCGGAGATGGTGCGGTTCGCGGGCTTGGTGCCGTTGACGGCGGGCTTGCCGGCCTTCCATTCCTCGTAGGTCATGCCCTCGGGCAGGCGGCTGAAACGCTCGCCGTCGAGCACGTCGAGTCCGTCGCAGCACGCCACCAGCGTGCATCGGCAGTTCGCGGTCTGGGCATACGGCGCCTCGGGGTCGCCCGGGTAGCGGCACCCGTTGCTGAACTTCTCGCCGACCTCGACCTTCTCGCGGTCAATCTCCCTGTGGCTCGAGCGCGTGCGCAGGTCGAGCGTCGCCACCCATTCCTGCTGCACCTTGATACCGAGCCCCTTGGCCCTCTTGTAGCTGTCGACGCGCCCGGCGTTCTCCGCCGCCGTCGTCGAGGTGCGCGCCAGACGCACCGCCGCCGCGCGGTTCGCCCCCGTCACGTCCTGCATGCGCTTGGCTATCTTTGGTATCGACTCGCCGAGCAGCACGCCCTGCGTGATCTGGTTTGCGATGAGCCGGCGGTTCCACGCCACGTCCTTGGCGACGTTGACGGACGGCTTTGGCAGGTAGCTGTCGTGGTCGGTGAGCAGCCTCTGAACGGTCGAGGCATCCTGCAGCGCGTAGGCCGTGTCAACGCCAACGGCGCTCTCGACCTGCCACGTGCCGTAGTTGTAGTTCTCGGCGTAGACCTCGGGCAGCCTGCCCTCGATGGCGGCGGCTGCGACGACGTTCGCGTGCGTCATGGCCTCGGCGCACTGCTTGAGCACGATTCGGTAGCGCCTGCCAGCCGCTATCTTCCCGCTTCGCCAAGACCTGTATTGCGCCTTGGTGATCTCGCCGGCCCCGAGACGCTCGCGCATCTTCTCGTCGTCGGCCTCGAACTGCGCCAGATAGCGCTTGAGGTTGTCGTAGGCCGTCTTGCTCGCCTCGCCGTACACTCCCGCCACCTCGCGCTCGAACGCCCGAATCTCGGCGTCTGAGAACTCGTGAGCGCTATCCTTCGCCATGCGCCGCCTCCAATCGTCGGCACGCATGGTCGCCCGCGCATAACGGAAAAGGGCCCCGACCGAAGCCGGGGCCCTTCACTACTCGCCGTCTGCCTCTAGCATCTGGCGTACCTCGTCGCGCCAGCGCTCGGGAACGCTCTCGAGCGTGCGCTTGCCGCTTTTCACGGCGCGGTAGTAGATCTTCGCCAAGTTACTCACCTCCAACGATGTCGCCGAGCTCGAGAAGGGCCGCTTGAGAGTCGGCGACCTGCTGCTGGAGCGATGCGATCTGCTCCTCCATGCTCATGCCGTCCGCCTCGTGTGCCGTCCAGACGGTGTCAAAGTCGGCCTTTGCGCCATCGACCGTCAGCTCGCCCGTCGGGTCGGTGAAGTGCAGCTCCTCGTAGGTGAACACCTTCACCTTGACGGAACCGCCCTCGCCTCCCTGCTCCTCGCGCTCGCCCTCGGCGATGCCGCGGCGCAGCCAGACGTCGGTCCCCGCGATCTCGACCGTCTCGGGCCTCTCGCCCGTTCGCTCCGACTTCACAACCATATTTTTCCTCCTAACCCACGGCCCTCGCCGCGTTGAATATGCACCGCTTGACGTTCATCTGGTGCTCCATGACAGCCGTTTTCAGCCAGCCCCAGTAAGAGCACACGCGCCTCGCCAAGCGCTCGGTGCGCCTGCGCATGTAGCGCGCGAACGCGCGTCGCAGTCGTTTCCAGAGCCTCTTTCGCAAGTCGACCCGGCGCCCGCGAGCGCACCAGATGCGATAGCCCGCGAAGTCGATGGGCTCGGCGCCGTTGCGCCTCACCTTCCACGGTTTCAGCGACAATCCTAGCCGCCCCAAAACGCGCGCGGCGATGGCCGCGGCCTTCCTGAGCGAACGCTTTGAGTTGCCGAGAAAATAGCCGTCGTCGGCGTACCACACCTGGCATCCCGCGAGCCTCACGCGTTTGCCGCGCCGCTCCTTCGCCGCCTCCTCGACCGCGTGGTACGCGAACGAGATCACGAGCGCCGCCAACCGAAGCGACAGGTAGCTGCCGAGGATAAGGACGCCGTTCATCGTCGACAGCAGCGAATGGAGCAGGTAGAGGACTTGGCTGTTCTTGACGTAGCGCGCCACCAGACCCTCCACTATCGCCGTTTGCATCGAGCCGTAGCAGTTGCGGATGTCGACGTGTACGTGGTAGGCGAAGCGATGAACCTCGCGCCTGAGCTTGCGCATCCCCAGCGCCGCGCCCTTGCCCTTGACGCCGCTCGACACCTGCCAGAAGCCGACCTTGGCGGCAAAGAGCGGCTCGAGTGCCCCAACGCACAGGTAGTTGCACACCTGCCGCTTGATGCTCTCGACGCTTATCTCGCGCAGCTTGCCGCTGTTCGGGTCGTGCTTCAGGTAGGTTCGAATCGGCTCGAACGTAAGCGTCTCGGTCGAGAGCTCTAGCCAGATGCGGTCGACGAACGCCGTCTCGGTGCCATATTCGTCGGCGACGCGCCAGCCGTTCTCCTTGCCTGAGTCGCTTTTCTTCCATCGGTGCAGGGCTTCGACGACGCTTCCGCGCGTGAACTCGATGCCCTTGCAGTAGGTTTTCATAGATCAAAGCTCTTTCTGTCTGTCATACGAGCGTTCGCCTTGCGGCTACCAGCCCGTGAGCCTTGCGGACAAATTTCACTCAAAGGAGTCAGGCTGAGCCGCGTCCCGCCAGAAAGCGGCGGGCGCGGTAGACACGGTGCGAGTAGAGATTTATAGACAGATTGCCGGGAGACGAAGTTCCAAGTGGCCCTACCGGACCTGTTCCTCGAGTTCGCGTAACGAAGACCGGCATTCGAGCCGTTCCTCAGGTTGCCGAGGAACTGAACCAGAAACCAGCGCCGCCCTCACCGTGAATCCCTGTTTGGGGTTAGGAGGGGGCCAGCCCCCTCTCAGGGCTACGCCCTGATTCACCCCCGGCTACGGCCCGTAGCAGAAAGCCGGGAGACGAAGTACCAAGCGGCCCCACCGGACCAGAGCCACGAGTACGCGCAACGAAGACCGGCAGCCGAGCCGCCCCCCAGGTAGCCGAGGAACAGAACCAGACGGATTGTGCCTTTGACTTTGCCGCCGGAGGTGTCGAAGTAGAAGTAGTCACCGACACCGGTCGTCGCCGAGCCGCCGAGCCCCTTACCCAAGATGAGGCCGTTGACGAACTGGATGTCGAGCATGTAGCCATCTGCCGTCGGCATGCACGCCGCCGTCGGGGTCACCCCGTCCGCCACGGCGTTCTTCTTCTCATTGCGAGTGTCGGGGTTGACCGCGATGCCGAAGCCCGTGCCGTCAGAGACGAAGAGCGTATCGCCCATGAACTCCCACAGGCCCAGCCCCGTCTCGACGCCGCCGATCTTGAACGGATGCTTGCCGTCCTTCGCCACCTGGCCGTCACCCACGAGGGCATCGGTGTTGCCCGTGTTCCACGGCGCACTCTGGAGCCATGTGTTCACGGTCGTGTCGAACGCCTTGGCGACGTCCATAAGAAGCGCCACGTTGCCGTCTGCGAGCGTCTCCTTGCCGCCGACGACCGCACCGTCGAACACATCGTACGCCGCCGCGGCGCCTCGGTCTGGGCACGTGGTGCCCGTGTCGGTGCCGTACATCATCGACGCACCCACGGGAATCTTCGCCGCCTGCTCGGCGGTGACGACCACGCGCGTGACGCCCGTCTCGGCGAGCGCGGGGTGGATCTGGATGTTGAAGTCCGTGCAACCCGGGAAGTCCACCTGGGAGGACTTGCAGAGCGTCTTGGTCAACTGGTGGAAGTTGATATACCACTGGTCGTAGACGCTCATGCCCGAGTAGCCCGTGGTCGCAGTCTTGCAAAGGTCGACGAGCGAGTCGTGCGACGTCGTGCGGTTGGCGACCTTCGCGCCCGAGACGGAGCGCGGGCGCCCGTCGGCGTCGATGCTCATGGGGTATGTCGGCGTCAGCATGTACGGTCGCAGCGTGCCGTCCGGCAGCAACGCCTTGGGGTTCGGCTGCGAGCCGCTGAATCGGCTGTCGGACCACGAGACGAGCAGGTTGCCGTTCTCCAGCACCTCGACCGCCTGCCACACGACCGGCGCGATCTCGTAGACGTTGTTGCCGTGTCCGTTGTCCACGCGCGAGAAGCCGTAGTCGACGCCGTCGATGGCCTCGACCCACGGCACGCCGTCGGCGTCGGCACCGGCGTTGGCGGACACGTGGAACCACGGGCCGCCCTCGGCGTCGAACGGGTCGACAGCCGCGCTCGTCGCCGTCGCGGGCACGAACTCGGTGGAGGCCACGCGCTTCGCGGCGGCGCTCATGGGCTGGATGTCGGTGGGGCTGCCCGCCGGGATGAGGAACGTGTACACCAGCCCCGTCTTGTGCTTGTCGACCATCGCGGCGACGCTCTCGTTGGCGTAGCGGCCCGTAGAGGCGTCGCGCTCGAGCGACTTCTGGTCGCCCAGATTCTTTACCGCGCCGACAAGCGCCCACACCGCCTTGTCCGATGCCAGCGGGTCCGCGTACTCGAACCCCTCGGTTGCCTGCTCGGTTGCCTGCGTATCGGCCATTTAGGCACCTACCTTTCGCATCTGGCAAATCTTGCCGTTTACCTTCTTGAGTCCCAGCGCCGTCACGGCAGCCGCCGAGTCGATAATCGACTGGTAGTTCAGGGCTGCCGTCTTGGCGTCCTTGAGAGCCGCCTGCGCGTCGGCGAGGGCTTTGGTCGAATCCTGCTCGCGCTTCTGCTCGGCGGTCTTGCGTCCGGCCTCAGCCTCCTTGCGCTCCGTCTCGTTCTGCCTGCGCTCGGTCTCTTTCTCCTTGCGCCCCGCCTCGGCGTCGGCGCGGCCCTTCTCCGCCGTTTCGACAGAAGCCTTGAGCTGCTTGAACTCGTTGTTGACCTTGTTCACGCCAGCCGCCGCGTCCGTCGCGGGCTTCTTGAGCTCCGCGATCTGCTCGGCGGTGAGGTCGCTGTACCTCAGCGCGTCGCCCTTCGGCACGCCGACGACCAGCACGTTGCCCTCCATCGCCGCCGTTGCCTCCGAGCCCGAGGCGAGCGTCGTGGCGCGCGCCCCCTTGACCTCGGCGGCGACAGCCTAGTCGCGCGCGGCCTCCGCCGCCTTCTGCGCGGCCTTGGCCTCGTCTCGCGCCGTCTCCGCGTCCTTGATGGTGCGTTGGTCGCTCGGCTCGTAGATGTACTCGGCGGGCTTGGCTCGCCTCTTTACGTCCCAGAGCGCCTCGATGCGCGTGCGTCCGCCGTATGCCTCGTCCGTGATGTAGGCCCATGCGTACACGCGTCCAGCCGCCTGGAGCAGCTCGTCGGGAATCTTCGCCTTGCTGTCGGCCACCGCGACCGTGTAGCACGTCCCCGTGGTCGACTTGGCGAAATGCACCTGCTCGCAGCCGACAACCTCGACCTCGCGCCCGGTGTCCCACTGCCACAGCTCGCCGTCAAGCACCTGCAATGCCGCCATCACTCATCACCTTCCTCGTCCTCGTCGTTGTCGTCGTCCTCGTCGCCCTCCTGGGCACCCTTCGCGTTAGCCGCCAGGGCGGGCGGCAGCGCTGCCATGCGCTCCTCCTGCTCCCGCTGCTTGCGCTCCAAAATCTTCGCCCTCTCGTCGGGCGTGATGTTCGGCAGCTTTCGCAGGATCGTCTCGTCGTCCAGATACTCGGCCTCCAGGCACACGGTCTCGACCTGCTCCTTGGTGTTGCTGATGCGAGTGTGCGTGAACACGGGCGTGTCCTCGATGCCCTGCAACGCAAGGATGTCCATGATACCCTCGCGGATGTGGCGCTCAAACTCGGCGGCCTCCTCGTCCATCGGCTGGTATGCCGCGTCGATATGGTCGTTGGTCGCCCCCGCCGCGATGGTATGGACGTCCAGCGCGCCGAAGTCCTCGTAGATGTCGGCCTTGATCTGCGCCAGCGTCTCCTTGCGGCCCTCGACGGGCACCTCCTGCGTGTACGGCGTCACGGACTGCCCCTGCTCGGCGTCGACCTCGGCCACGTGCGTCAGCTTGAGCTTCGCCCGCCACAGGTCGAGGTCCCTGTCGTCCATGCCGCCGGCTCCGTTGATGAGCCAGTAGATCTGTGCGCAGTCGCGCGTATCGTTCACCAGTCCGCTCTTGATCAGGTCGTAAGCGTCGATGCTCTCGCGCATGCCGACGAGCGTGCTCTGGTGCGCGTCGCTGCCCCAGACCGCCACGATGGGCAGGCGGGAGTAGTTCTCCGCATCGACGGCCAGCTTCATCCCGTCCGCCGGTATCTCCCGATACGTGACCTTGTAGGCGCGCTTGGCCTCGGCCACCTCGAAGTCGAAGCCGCTGCCGCCCGACACCATCTCCGTGTAGCCGTCCTGCTCGTAGAGTGTCGCGTGCCACGGGTGGTCGGAGTCGAGCCGCCAGAACCTCACGCCGGCGTATAGCGCCCCCGAGTACTCGTCCCACACCGGGCAGAACTCGTCGGCGGTGAACACGTCGATGTGGTCGAGGTTCCAAAACGGGAATGACACACCGTGGATGAGCGCCTTGAGCCCCATCTCCATGACATCGTCGTCGAAGCGGTCGCCAAGCCCCTCCTTGGTCGTGTCCTTGCCGCCCGCCGAGACGTCCACGAAGCTCACGCCCTTACCGAGCGAGTACGTGCAGCGCTGGACGTTTAGGCGCTTGAACAGGTTACTCGCCAGCCTCAGCTTCGAGGCCGTGAAGTCCTCGGCCTCGGCACCGGAGCACGAGTAGATCTTCTGCACGAAACGGTTGATCGTGACGTTGTGCTGGCGGTAGTACTCGTTCGCGGTGACGGCGTTGCGGTACATCTCGCTCGACATGTGCCGCTCGATGGCATCTGCCGCGAACGCCGTCGCCGACGCCGCCGCCTTGAGGTCGCCATCGGTCACCAAAGGCCCCTTAGACAAGCCGCTACCTCCCTCCAAAGAATGGGTTTACCTGCTCTTTCGCAGGCTTGTACATGCGCAGTGTTGCCACGCCGTAACGGAGCGCGTCGCAGCTGTGGTCCTCGACCTTGACGGGCCTGTCGCCGTCCGCCTTGGCGTCCCAGCAGTAGCCGCCGAGCTCGCCTATCAGCCCCGCGCAGGCGTCGGAGATGCGCACCGTGCCGTTGCCCAGGCACACCCCCGTCTCTCGTATGCCGTCTGCGACGTCGTTGCGCCCCTTCTTGGTCTTGAACCCGGCCTGCCGCATCGCGGCGATGAAGCTCGTGGCGCTCGGGTCGATGATGAACGTGGGCGGCTTGCCCAGCCCGCGCACGAAGTCGGCCATGTCGGCCACGTAGTCGGCGTCCGTCTTCTGGTGCCCCGTGTCGCGGCCCGAGTAGCGGTACTCGTCCACCGCGTGCCACACCTTGCCGTCAAACGCCCACAGAAGCGCCGCGAAGGCGTTCTGCGTGCCGTAGTCGCAAGACACCGCGTACTTGACAGCGCCGCCCGCATATCGGCTCTCGAGGGCACCCTCCCACTCGGTGTAGACCAGGCCCTCGGCCAGCGTCCACTTGCCCAAGATGTAGCGGTCGTAGTACACGCCGCTGCCGTAGTCCTTGATGAGGGCCTCGATGACATCCGGTGCCAGCGCACCGTCCCAGATCGTGTAGTCCTGCCTGTAGATGTCGCTGTCGCCGTCGAGGAACCGCCTGAACCAGTGGTTCGGGCTGTCGGGGTTGCAGGTGCCGTCGAAGCGGCTGTGCTCGCAGCGCAGGCGGCTCTTGAGCATCTGGAACACGTCTTCGCTCCACGTGGCGACCTCGTCGCCGTAGACCCACTCGAACGTGGCGCCTTGAATCTTGGATACGCTTGTCTTCTTATCCGCCCCGAGGCAGTAGACCTTTCGCCCGAATATCTGGGCCGTGTTGTCCCGCCCGATCTGGCTGACGACGTCTTCGCTGTAGAGCGAGCGCATCGGCTCGAGGATGTTGCGCTCGAGCGTCGAGCGGGTGTTCCCGATCATCACCGCCAGCCCCTCGCCCCTCATGGCGAGAAGCCTCTGCGGTATGGTCACGGCTATGTCGACGTAGCTCTTGCCCGAGCCCGTCGCCCCGCACTTCACGTTGTAGCGGTGCGTGCAGTTGGCGAGGTACTCGCGCTGCATCCTCGTGAGCGGCATCGGCTACTCGTCCCCGCCGATTGAGGACGGCACGGACAGCACCAGCTCCTTGGCGGCCTTGAGCACCGCCGTGTCGGTGGTGTCCATGATGCGCTGCGCCTTGGCGTACTCCTGCGGGTACTTGCGCTCGAGCAGCCACGCCGCCGCCTGCCAGCTGTCGCCGCTCGCGTCCATGATGCGGCCCACGAGCGTCGCCTTGCGCTCGACCTCGGCCTTTTTTAGAACGTGACACAGTTGACGCTGATTGTCTGTTCTGGGGTGGTTGATCCAGCGGCTGTATGTCTCACGTGCGACCCCGAGATACGCGGCGATGTCCCTGTCGGTCATTCCGGCACGGCACAGGCGGACGGCATCCTCGATGCCCTCCTTGGTCAGTTTTTCACGCCCTTTTCCCGCCACAAAATCACATTTCCGCTGGTAGATAGCCATATGGAAACGCGAACGTTCCCACCTTTTTACGCACGTGGACAAGCGCGTGCGTTTGCCCACGAGCGTAAAAAGGGGGTAACGTTTAAAGAAAAGGCCCCGGGAAACCGGGGCCTTTCGGCTACTCGACCTTGGTCGACTTGATTCTGATTACCTCGGCCAGCCTCTCAAACGTCTCCGTCCAGCTTCTGCCGTCTGTGCGCGGCCTGTCGTATGCGGTTGCTCTCCGCCTCTTCCTCGAGCCGACTCTTCCGCTCCGCCAGATAGCACCCCTTGCATAGCCTCCACTTCTTCGCCTGCGCCGACGTGTCGAACACGGGCCGCGCGTCGCACACGATGCACAGCCCATCCGTTCCGGTCGAAAAGCGCCCGTACCGCTGCCGCGCGTGCCTCACGGCGCTCGGCGTCACCCTCAGCTCCGCCGCGATCTCCGCCGCCGTCCGCTCCGGGTGCGCCTGCATCCGCCTTATCATCTCGTCCGTCCACAGGACGTAAGAGGAGCGCCCCTTCCGGAGCGCCCACTCGTCCCTCAACGGATGTGCTGACTTTGTGGATGGGCCTTTTGGCCCATCTCCTACAGGTGGCCTACACGCCATTCGCATACCCCCTAAAGCTCGACCGCCACGGCAGAACCTTATCAAGCGCCGGAGACCAACTCACCGACGACGCTCGATCTTCTCCCCGCACCTCGGGCAGTGAACCGGCTCATAGGCCAACATGCCTCCGAAGCCGATGTACTCCCAGAGCTGCCCGCTCCAATCGCAGCTTGAGCAGTGGAAGTAGCCGTCGGCCATCTGCTTGCCCGGGATGAACGGATCCTGCTTGTGCTCGACAAGGTCGTGGCACACCGGACGGTCGATTAGGTCGGCCACCTCCAGAAGGCTGTCGGAATCGAAACCCTCCACCGCCTCGCCTCGATAGAACCCGACGGTGTCGGCCGCGATGAACTCGTTGACGTAATGGCGGTTCGCCGCGAGCTCTCGAAGTTCCGCTGCGACCTTGCGCCGCTGCTCGTCAGTTGCCATTTGACTCAACTTCAGCTCGCTCATTCGTCCTCCTTCAGCTTGCGGCCGCAGAACGGGCAGAAACTGATCGGGATGCTCCATGCGAACGGCGGGTCGGCAACAATGACGTACTAGCCGTCGTTTGGCTCGTTAATCCACATCTCGACGCCCTCCTCGTCATCACCGAAGTTGAAATGCGGTTTCCCGCAGTAGGGGCAGTCGTTAGGCATCGCCCTCACCCCTCAGCTTGCGGATACGCTCCTTTATGTCCTTGAGTGCCAGCGAGTCACCATGACATGGGCCGTCGCCGTCCAAGATGCGTTTGAAACACACTCCGGACGGGTTGTGGTACGAACAAAGGCCGTCCGCCTCGATGCACCTGTCCAAGTCATCCTCCAATTTCTCCCATGTGTCGGGCTTGGGCGTGGTGAGGTACACGAGTGCTGGGTCGAGTGCAAATCCACGGTCGGTAATCGCACGCCATTTGTTCGACCATCCGTCACTCAAATCAAAGTCCGTGGTGAATGTCCAGCGCACGATGCTATATACGTTCCCGTCACGGTTGAACAGCGCCACGGTATCCAGCGGAATCTCGCGTCCCTCGGCATCTTTCGGCAATTCGATACTCATAACCCGAACTCCTCGTAGTCGCGGCACTCGCCGCACTCGTCCTCGCAATACAGCAGGTTCCCCATGAGCCACGCCACAGCCCACTTCGCCAGGCGCCAGAACCCTTCCTTGCGGTCAGGCGCCTCCGTGTCGTAGGCGCGCTCAAACCCGAGATGGCAGTAGCCGTAGTCGACGTGAATGTCGCTGCCGCAGAAATGCCTGCAGTTCCCGCACATCCTAGGCTCGCAGGCCCCACCGAAGTGGCGCTCGATAGCGGCGTCGGTCACCCCCATCGGGTAGTCGCCGACCCTCGAGTCACTCATCGCAGTCCGCCCCCCCTACGCCCTCGTCGAGCAGGTCGATGGCATCCCCGACGGTCGCCTCGATGCTCGTCAGCTGGCGGCGCAGGTTCTGCACGAGGTTCGCGTCGGCGACCTCCGCCCTTCCCGCCTCGTAGGCGCGCTCGATCATGTCGGTCACCGCGACCTGCATCGCCGTGTCGTTGTAGCCGCGCCTGACGCGGTACTTCCCCAGATAGGCGTGCGCCCTGTCCTGCGGCCTGCACTCGCGGTCGAAATGGAACACCTCGACCGCGTCTGCCTTGATCTGTTCCAAAGTCTCCATCACAAACGTCCCCTCTCTCGGTTCCTCTCGTTGCAGCGCTCGATTGCCGCGTCCACGTCCTCCTGCGTGAACCCCTCGGCGTCGAGCAGGCTGACGACCGCCTGGACCACGTCCATGCACTCGTCGATAAGGTTCTGGCGGTACTCCCTGCGCGCCGTCATGATCGGACTGAGGCGCATGTCGTCGCAATCCTGCCAAGCGCCGTATACCTCGGCCGCCTCCTCGAGCGGCTTGAGCGCCTGCACCTTGGGTGCGTCCGGCTCATCGAGCGCCCCGAACTCGAACTTGTAACCGTCCCGCATCAGATGCGCCTCCCCTGTGCCAGCGCCGCGCGCATGGCGTTGACCTCTCGGCCCGACTCGCTCCTCGTTCCGAGGTACACGTCCACGGGCCGCTTGCTCTCGTTCCTGTGAGCCACGTTCTCGCACCAGCCGCAGCAGTACCGCTGGTGCGCGCCCCTCGCGCGGAACCGCCTGCCGCACTGACGGCACACGAGCACGTTGCCCCCTCGCATGTCCCGCGACTCAGCCCTCATGTCGCGCCTCCCAGTAGTTGCACCTAGCGAGCCCCTGCGTGGTGTGCACGAAGTCGGGGCAGCGCATGCACGTGTACCGTTTGCGGCCCTCGCCGGACGCCGTCATGACCGCCTCGCTCACGGCGCAGAACCCGCACGTCTCGCAGCGGGCACTGCGCGGCCCGTCGTCGTAGATGCTCACAGACCCCTTCGTTCTGCCCATGTTCTCGCTCCTCTCGTCGTCCAAGCTCATGACGCCCTCCTCTCGCATGCGGCCCTCGCGTCCAGCAGACGCCGCGCGTCCTGGTACGCCTTGAGCGCCACCGGGTCGGCGGTCGTCCCCCTCGGGGCCTTCACCTTCGCCGGGTCGATGCCCGGGTGCTCCTCGCGCCACCTGCGCTCGAGCTCCGCCCTCGTCTGCTCGGGCGTCCTCGTGGGCCTGAACGTGGCGGCCTGAATCTCGGCATCGGTCGGATTGCCGCGGGCATGGGCCTCGGCGTCGAGGCGCTTCTGGTTGCCGTTCCACAGCATCGCCGCGGCCTTGAGCGAGGCCACGGGCATCCCGTTCGAGCGAATCCAGCCCTGCGACTCGTAGTGCGCCCAGAACTTGTCAGGGTCGCCGCTGATGCAGTTGGCGGCGAAGTACGCGCGGCACTCCTCGAGCGTCGGAGGCTCGAAACCCTCGGTGGTGGTGGCGCGCGTACCATCAACACAAGCTAGGCTAGGTAAAGCTAAGCTAGGACAGGTTAGGTTATGGTTTTCGCTTTCGGAAACCTCGGTTTCGGGTTCGGTAAACCTAGGTTTCCCGTTTTCAAAACCTAGGTTTTCGCTTTCGGAAACCTCGGTTTCGGGTTTTTGCTCAGGCTCGGGTTCGGGCTCCGGCTCGGCCTTGGCCTTGCGCGGCCTGCCGCCCTTCTTGGCCTGCTCGCGCTTGTTCTTGGAGTTGTCGATGGCGTTCTTGAGCCCCTTGAAGGCCCTTTTGACGCTCTTGGGCAGCTCGATCTCGACCCCGTGGAGGCCGTACATGAGCACCGCGTCCGCGAGCATCATGCGCTCCCTCATGTCCTCGGGGTCGTTCGGATCGTAATCGTCGTAGAGCTCGGCTATCGAGCTGGCGAAAACCGTGAAGTCGTTGGCCATCAGAACCACCCCCATAGAAGCGAAGAGAAGAACAGGAAACCCGCGGAGAAGGAGGCGGCGAACAGGGCCGCCTCCCAGTGGTCGCGGATGATGTCGGGTACGTGCCTCATCAGAACGGCACGTCCTCGTCGTAGAACTCGGACTGCGGGACCGCGGCGTAGGCCTGCTGGGCGCTCCACTGCGGCGCGGCCTGCGCCCGGGGCTGCACGGGCACCGTGTCCGCGAGGCTCTGCTGCGGCTGGGCCTGCGTCTGCCCCTCACGGCGCACCATGACCTCGATCTCGTCGACGATAACCTCGAGCTTCGAACGCTTCTGGCCGTCGCGCTCCCAAGAGCTGTAGCGCAGCTTGCCCTCGATCGCGACCTTCATCCCCTTGGCGAGGAATCGCCCCACGGCCTCGGCGCGGTTGCCGAACATGGTGCAGTCGACGAAGTTGGGGTAGTCCTTCCACTCGCCCGTCTGCGCGTTGCGGCGGCGGTCGTTTACCGCCACGCCGAAGGACAGGACCTGCGTCCCGCCGGCGGTGGCGCGAAGCTCGGGGTCGCGGGTGAGGTTGCCGCTGATGTTCACTCGGTTGATGCTCACTGCCCGTCCTCCTTCGCGGTCATGTTGTTCTTGATAAACGCGACAAGGCGCGGCCCCTGCATGTACCCCAGGCCGCTCACGCGGCGACCATCGGGGATGTCAAGCGCCTTGACGATCACCTTCGCCTTGACCGTGCCGATGCCCGGGAACGAGCGGGCGAACTCCTCGACCTTGAGCCTCTGCGCGATGGGCGCCTCGATGGCCGCCTCGGGCGGGATGTTGCCCGCCTTGCAGGCGGCCTTGAACGCGGCACGCTCGCGGCGCGTGTGGACGGCCCTCGCCATCGCCTCCTTGCGCTGCTCCGGCGTTCGGAGCGGCGGCAGGTTCTTCTCCTCCATGTCCTACATCCTCTCTACGTGTCCGTGGATGCCGTTCTCGACCATGACGGCCCTCACGCGGCGCAGCTCGTCCGCCGTGGCGCACTCGATGACCACGCGGTAGCCCCTCTGCGGTGCTGGGGCCGCATCCTCGGCCACATCCGGCTCGGGGCGCGACGGGACCACCCGCACACACCTCGGCACGCCCAAGGGCGGCTCAGGCTCCTCGACGGGCATCGGCTCGGGGTCGGGCGGCAGCGGCGCGGGCTCCGGCTCGGGCTCCGGTGCGGGCGCCATCGCCTGCTCGTAGGTCGCCGTGAGCGCGGCGGCCTTGGCGACCTCCTCGCGATGCGCGGCGACCGCAGCCGCCACCTCGCCCGAGTCCGCCGGCAGGGTCCTCGCCCACCACGCCACGGCCCATGCCTTCTCGGACTCGTCCGCGTAGTCGATGCCGTTGACGAACTTGAACTGGTGCAGCAGCTCGCCCACGCGGCGCTCGATGATGTTCTTGGCCTTGACCTCGCCGAAGCTCGCGTTGAGCCACTTGTCGTCGGCGATGCGCTCGTATGGCACCAGCGGCCCCATCTCGCCCGCGAGGTCGTAGTAGTGGCCCTTGAGCGCGGTGAGGCGGCGTTTCCTGCACTCGCCGTCGTATCGGTCGATTTCGGCCTTGTACTCATCGGAGAGCTTGTCGATTGGCGCCGTGATCTCGCCTATGGTCTCGTCGAACGTCTTTAGCAGGTCTCTGTACTTCTTCTTTGCGGCCTTGCGCTGCTCCTCGATGGGCTCCTTCACGGCGTTGACCGCCGTGCGGTACTTCTTCGCCGCCTTGAAGTCCTCGTCCTTCTCGATGCGCTTGACGTCCATGTAGTCCGCCAGCTTCTCGTCCACGTTCTTCTTGAGCTTCGCCAGCTTGTCCTCGAGCGTGTCGTCGATAGCGAGAGACGCCACCAGCGTGTCAAAGTCCTCCTCGAGCGGCACGGCCTCGACCGCCAAAACCTCGTCTGCCATTAGAAGCCTCCCAGAAGGTCGTCGTCGGTCGCGTACTCGGCGGGCGCGGGCTCATAGACGGGCACGGGCTCCGGCTCGGGTGCGGCGGGCTCGGGTTGCGCCTTGCGGGCCGCGATCTCCTCCTCCATCCACGAGGCCGCGCGGCGCGCCTGCATGAGCGTCATGTCGTGCATGTTGCCCGACGAGCAGCCCACGGCAGCGCAGATGGCGGCCATGGCCCCGGCGCTGTCGAGCCCAGTCGCCGCCATGAACGGCTTGAACAGGTCGCGCACGGGCTGCAGGTCGGCCACGGGCTCGACGCTCTCGGCCTCGACGGCCTGAGTGCCGGCGTGCATGTCGCGCTCGACCTTCTGGTCCATCTCCTCGCCCGTGTACATCCCGCCGAACTCGTCGGGGTAGGCCAGGCGCCACGCGCCGGCCTTGGCGCACTTCTCGATCATGACGCCCGGCATCTTCGCCCAGTTGCTCTTGCCCGTGCTGTAGTCGGTGAGCGCCAGCTCCACGTAGGCCGGCTCCTTGCCGTCCTTGAACTGCACCTCGGCCCAGCCGCCGAGCAGCTGTTCGCCCACCTGCTTGTAGACGGCGCTGCCGCGCTTCTTGACGATCTGCCCCTCGCGCATCACCACGACGCCGCTCTTGATGCCGCCGTAGCTCTCCTGACGGTTGGCGCGGCGGTTGAACACCTGATAGCTCGTGATGATGCTCGCCGGGGCATCCCTGTACTTCACCAGGTAGACCTCCTTGGTGAAGGGGTTCAGGTGCTGGCGGTTGCACAGCTCGATACACAGCGCCAGCTCGCTTTCGGTCGCGTTCGGGCACAGGCGCTCACGAATGTCCTGCGAGGTGAACTTGACGGGCATGCCCGCATCGTCCTTGAACTCGATGACCTCGTTACTCATTGATGGTCACCCCTTCGTCATTGATCTCGACCTTCTCGATGTCCACGCCCGCCAGCTCGGCGAATACGCCGCGCGGCCCGTTCAGCTTGTAGATGCGCTCCATGCGGCCGGCGCTGTCGACAATGGAGTCGTAGACCTCGGGGTCCTGCGAATCGGCTCCCAGCAGCTTCACGCTGTACAGAAGCCCGTAGGCGATGCCGCGCAGGCACGCTGGCTTCAGGCCCCTCTTCCCTATCTCGGCGCCATCCTCGTCTGCGAGGCAGATAAGGTTCGTGGCGAACTCGTCCAGCACCTCGAACGCATCGTCACCGACTTGGACGTCTATGTGCATGTACTCCATTACTTAATCTCCGTTTCTCTTCTTCTCCCTGGTGCCTGCGAACCAGCCGCGGTAGACCCGTATGTCCATATGCGGCTCGATGCCGCGCATCCGGGGCCACTTGACGACGTGGAGCTCGACCACCTGGTTGTCGTCACCCCAGACAGCCCCGTTCATCCCGTCCAGCACCAGCTTGGCGATGTTGTCCGCGTCCGGCTTGAACGTGTAAGGCTCCGACGTGATGCTCTTCGGCCTCGACTCCGGCAGCGGGCCGTACGCGTCGATGCGTACGGCGACGGGGACCCTGAACGGGAACAGCATCCCCTTGAGACCCGGGTACGCCTCCCGCATGGCCTTGAGCGCAGCGTCGCGGATGGCCGCCTCGTTGCGGATGGTCTCGGTGGGCGTGTACATCCGGGCGTGGCGTCGGTCGAGCCTGTGGCGCAGCTTGCCCGCCACGAACGGGACGGTGAACGCGAAGTTCCTTCCGATCACAGTACCGACCCCATCCCGAGCACAACGCGGATGCCGTCCGTCACGAGCAACATTGCCCGCAGGACGTACGGCATGAGCGCGTACACCGCGAACAGGAGCGCGATGTACGCAGCGCACCTAAGCAGCCTCGATGCCATGCGTTCCCTCCTCGATCCACTGCTCCACCCATTCCGGGCGCACCATGCGCCCCACCTTGCGCCCCTCGGGCAGCTGCGAGCGCAGGCGGCCCGCCTTGCACTCGATACGCAGCGTGTCGTAGGGCACACCCGTCACCCTCGACGCCTCGCGCAGCGTGTACATCAGCTTGTGGCGGATGCCAAGCTCGTCGGCCATCTGCTGGAACGTTTTGGCTCTGCTAGAATCCATGAGTGACCTCCTTTCAGGTCTGGAGCCGTCCCCGCCTTCCACACCGGGCGGCTCTTTTTTTGTCGGTTTCGGGGCCTCGCCCCCGGCACGGCACCGGTAGGGAACGTCCCCGCGGATGGTTATTGGAGAGCCGCGGGGCAACGGTGCCGCCCCGGGGATGGGGCCCGCGGGTATTGCCTGAGCGGCAATACCCGCGTTAACGCGTTACACACGCGTTAGGCTTCGGGCCATGATTCGTAGACAGCAGACATATCGCCCGAAGCACGTCCGACCAGCGGGCCCCCTACTCGTGCGGCTCGTCGACTGGGTCGAGCGGCACCCTCGCATCAGCGCCGCGATCGTCCTCGCCGGGTTCATCAACGACGCCTGCGACCTGCTTGGGCGCGTCGTTGATCTCGCGATGTTTCTCATGAAGCTCGCGGGTGTGCTCTAGCACGAACGCGACCGCGAGAACGTCGAGGAAGACCCGGACGGCCGCATGGATAAGGTTCAACATCGCCGCCGCCCCTACTTCGTGCCCACGATCGGCTGGGAGCCCTCGGGCACGACGACGAGGTTGCCGTCCTTGCCGATGCTCTTGAGCGCGTCGATGTAGTGCTGCTGGATGACCTGGTCGTTGAGCGAGTTCGCGAGGACCGCGTTCGCGTCCGCCTCGCCCTGGGCCTCGATCTTCTTGGTCTCGGCCTGCACCTTGGCCGTCTCCTGCTCGTTCTGGGCCTTCTGCTTGGCGACCTCGGCCGCCTGCGCCTCGCTGTAGCTCTTGGTGATGTTCTTCGGGTAGCGGACGTCCTGCACGCTCACCTGCTCGACCGTGAGGCCTATGCCCTTCCACTTCTCGGTGAGGGCCTTCTGGACGGCCTTGGTGAACTGGGAGCGGTCGGTGAGCATCGTCACCGTGTCGAAGCCGCCCGAGACCTCGCGGGTGACGGCGCGGACGTCGTTGGAGATGTACTTCTCCACGAAGCTCTCCTGCGTGCCGTACTCGCTATAGAGCGTGAGCGCGGCGTCGGGGTTGAGCGAGTAGTTGACCTGGATGTCGATGTTGGCGCTGGCGCCCGACTTGTCGTTGATGGAGACCTGCTTGCCCTCGTAGGAGCCGCCGTCCACCTCGTAGTCGGTGTCCCCGTAGAAGTTGATGAGGTTGTTGCGGACGTCGTATGTCACGACGTCCTGCCAGGGGGCCTTTGCGTGGAAACCGGCCTCGGAGGTCGAGCCGGCGAGCGAGCCGCCGAGGTTGCGGATGACGCAGACCTCGCCGGTGTCCTGCGTGTAGAGGCAGGCGGAGGCGGCGATGACGGCACCCACCAGGATGAGGGGCAGGGCGCACGCGGGCGAGACGATGCGGGCCTCGTACTTGTTGCCCCAACAGTCCGCGGGGCCGGCGGCCTTCTCGCGCTCGGCCTCGTTATACCGCTTGATGGCGACGGCGGCGGCCACGCCGCCGAGTCCCAGACCCGCTCCGATAATCAGTTGAATCATGTCTTCCTCCATTTCGATTGGTCAAATCTAATTACGGTCGGTCTCGACATAGGAGCCGTCGACAAGCTCGAAGTCGTAGCGGACCCGCTTACCCATCGCTACTCACGCCCCTTCTGCAGCTGATACATGACCCACTCGCCCGCAGCGAGGCCGACCTCAACCGGCTGGATGCCGGGGTCGATGGCGTCGGCGGTGTTCATGCAGACCGTGCGCTGGACGTAGGCCATGACCGCCTCGCCGCGCAGCAGCCCGTCCAGGCGACCGCGGGCGTCGAGGAACGACTCGAAGGCCTCATGGTGCCAGCCGCCGCCGGCGTCGCACCAGCAGACGATGGCCTCGATACCCGAGAAGCCGCTCGGGCACTCGATCTCGAAGGACTTCCCGCGCGCCTCGTACCTGATGTTCTCGCGGCGCATCTTCACGTCTCCCATGTCGCCCTCCCCTACAGCTCGAAGTCGGAAAAGTCGCGGGTGTCGACGGGCTCGGCCTCGACCGTGATGGCCTCGGGGATGTTCCAGCCGCCCAGCTCGATGTCGATGTAGTTCTCGTTCATGGTTCTCTCCGTTTCGTTAGATGCAAACTTTAACTTTCCTCTGTTGCTAAAAAAATATCGTCGCGAGTGATGCCGAGGAATGTCAGGACCCTTTCGAGGTCCTTGGCTCGCATCTCTCCGGGATATAGCTCGTAGCGGTCATAGGTCGGTTGGCTAACTCCCAACATCCGCTGAACTGCGACTTTCTTAACCCCTTTGCTCTCGCGAACATCTCGCAGGGTATTCAAGTGGCCTCCTCTCTCTTGCTGAACTAATAGTAAGTCTTTCTTTGCATCGTGTAAACAAAAACTTTTCTAGAATGAAAAGTTTTCTTTTCTAAAATGATAAGTAAAGTTATACATAGGCAAGGAGAGGCCCATGGAAATCGGTAAAAACCTTCGCCGGCTCAGAAATAGAGCTGGACTGACCCAACAGGAAATAGCCGACAAACTCGATGTATCGCGAGTTGCCATCGGCCAGTGGGAATCCGAGAAGTCAATGCCGAGGAAAGCGAACCTTGAGCAACTCGCCGACCTCTTCGATACCACGGTCGCCGAACTCATGGGCGAGACCCCGGAGCCCGTGCGCCCCAACGGCGCCCAGTACGTGACCCTGCCCGTGCTCGTCGCCGGGCACGCAGGCGAGTTCACCGATGAATTCGGTCCCGACGAGGTCGCTGACGTGCCGATCTCAGTCCTCGAGCGCGTCAACGACCCGGACGCCTACCTCATGCGCGTGCGCGGCTCATGCATGAATCGCAGGTTTGCCGACGGCGAGAACGCACTGCTCTCCCCCAGGTGCGAACCGCGCAACGGCGACGCCGTGGCGGCCGAGTACAACGGCGAGATGATCCTTAGAAGCTACTACCGCGGGGCGTCGACCCTCGTGCTGTCGCCGGACAGCTACGAGGACGGCTACACCGACATAGTGTTCGACGATCCGGAGAACGCCAGCGTGAACTTCCGCGGCGTCGTCAAGTGGCACCAGGCCAGCGAGGTCAAGAGGTATTAGAGACAGAAAGGCGAACCGATGGCTTTCAGGGACATGTTCAAGGCGACCGAGTACAAGCAGCGGGTAGAGGAGCTCGAGTCCATGCTCACGCCGGAGATGGCGGACGCGGATAGGCTCAGGCGCGAGGCCGAGGGCCTCAGGAAGAGAATCGAGGAGGAGAAGGCCTCGCTCGAGAAGCTGGAGAAGCAGAACGGCAAACTGGATGCCATCGTCAAGGAAAAGGAGTCCAAGTCGCGCGTCCTCGATGACGAGCTGCTGGTCGAGGAGTTCGGCCTGTACCGCCCGCGCTTCGACTTCGCCGACTCGACTCACTACAAGGACGCCCTCGACCGATGCCGCAGGAAACAGAAGGAGGCCGTCAAGAGCTTCAGCAAGGCCGCAGACAAGACGTCCTGGACGGTCAACGGCAGCGCCTCGAAGGGCAAGGCGATGGTCCGCGAAATCTCGAAGCTGCTCATGATGGCGTACAACGGCGAGTGCGATGAAATCGTGCGCAAAGTCAAGGCGACCAACGTCGAGCGCTCGCTCGAGAGAATCGAGAAGTCGGCCGCAGCCATCAACCGCAACGGCAAGACCATCGGCATATCCATCCCCGCTGCATACGTCCTCCTCAAGCAGGAGGAGGTCCAGCTGGCCTTCGAGTTCGCACAGGAGAAAGAGGAGGAGAAGGAGGCGCTGCGCGAGGCCCGCGAGCAGGAGCGCGAGGCCCGGAAGCTCGAGCGCGAGATAGCGGCCGAGCGCAAGAAGCTCGAGAAGGAGCGCTCCCAGTACCTCAAGGCGTACAAGGACGTCTCGGCACGCCTGAAGGATGCCGGCGACGACGAGCGCGCCGATCTCGAGGAGAAGGCCGCGGAGCTCAAGGCGAAGCTCGACGACGTGGACAGGGCAGTGTCGGATGTCGATTACCGAGAGGCGAACCAGAAGGCAGGCTTCGTATACGTAATCTCCAACATCGGCTCATTCGGTGAGGGCGTCTACAAGATCGGGATGACGAGGCGCCTTGAGCCGATGGACCGCATCCGCGAGCTCGGAGACGCGTCCGTCCCGTTCAATTTCGACGTGCACGCGCTCATCTTCTGCGATGACGCGCCGAAGCTCGAGGCGGCGCTGCACCGGGCCTTCGAGGACAGGAAGGTGAACATAGTCAACCAGCGCAGGGAGTTCTTCCGCGTGTCGCTCGATGAGATCGAGGAGGTCGTCAAGGCGAACTACGACAAGACCGTCGAGTTCCACAGCGTGCCCGACGCCGAACAGTACCGGACGAGCGAGAAGTTGCGCGAGAGGGGCATTTTCCACCCGCTCGCTTAAAGAGGGAGGTGATGCCATGAAAGTTAAAAAATCTCGGAACCGCAGGCTGATGCCGAGGTTCCGAGATTAAGGAGACGGCCCCTGCACTTTGGAACGTGAGACGGGGCCGCAGTCAGAACCGGGCGAAACGGAGAATAAGCCCGCGATCTGAACGGATCTGATTATATGACAAAGAAGCAGCGCCGCCGCGTCTGGGGCTCCGTGACCGAGATGAGGCGCGGCAAGAAGTACGTCCTGCGCTGGATGCAGAACACGCCGCAGGGCCGCAGGCGCAAGACCAAGACCGTGTACGGCACCTACCGCGAGGCGTGCGCGGAGCTCGACCGCATCCACGTCGAGCACGCCGACGACGCGCCCGTGCCCACCATAGCCAAGGCCTACGAGACGTGGCTCGTCCCCAAGATGGCCGCACAGGTCGAGGCGGGGACGCTCGCCCCCAACACCCGCGACCTCGTGCTGCGCTCGTGGAGAAACTACGTCGGACCCCGCTGGGGCGCAATGCCCGTCGACCAGCTGCGCGCCGTCGAGCTGCAGGACTGGCTGCTGACATTGCCCGCCGCCACAGCCGACACCGCCCTGCTCACCCTGCGCAAGGTCTACGCCTGCGTCTCGACCTTCATCCGCCTGCCGCTCGACCCGTTCGCCGCCAGCGTCAGGTACACCATGCCCACCCGCAAGACCCGCGAGCGCTCAAAGCGCGTCTACACCCTCGACGAGGCCCTGGGCGTCCTCGACGAGCTGCGCGGCAACCCCCTGGAGCCCGCGTTCATCCTCGCGTGCTTCGGCTCCTGCCGCTCGGGCGAGTCGCTTGGCGTGCGCACCGAGGAGGTGTTGCACTGGGAGCGCAGCGGCACCGTCCTCGCCTCCGCCGACATCTGCCGCCAGATGCAGCAGTCCGGCACCGAGCCGGTGGGCGCCCTCAAGACCGCCAAGTCCGCCCGCACCGTCGTGATCTTGCCGCAGGCCGCCGACCGCCTCGTCGAGATAGCGGTCGCCCGCGCCGCCGAGGGCCGTGAGTGGCTGAGCGACCGGGGCGACGGGCTGCCCATGAACCGGAGCATCTGCAACGACCGCTGGCGAAAACTCTGCGCCGCCCGCGGCATCGAGCACATCCCGTGGTCGAACCTCCGCAACTCCTGGCGTACGATAGCGGAGGTCGAGCTTCGCCTGCCGTGGGACCTCATAGAGATGCTGATGGGCCACGCCCTCCCCGGCGTGTCGGGCAGACACTACATCCGTCCCACCGCTGAGCAGGTCGTCCGCGCCGCCTTCGACGCGCTTGGGATAAGTTAGGATATTCCCCCGCAAAGCCGCAGGTAGATGGCACGCAGTTAGTTGTGGCAGTATTAAGATTCGCAGTCCAAAGCCACCGCAAAGGCGCCCGTCCCCTTTGCGGTGGCTTGGGGTCGCGCTACTCTCCGAGCATCTCTTGGAGCTTGGCTGCCACGGCGTGGCCCAGGCTCTCGTGGCTTTCGGGCATCATGTGCAGATAATCGATATCGCCCGGCTCGGCAAAATCAGCGGCATTCAAAAAGTCGCAGCCAAACTGTTTAGCAGCATACGCATAGTATTCGGCAAAATGCTCCGAGGCCTCGACGGAGCGCTCGTCAAAGTCGGTCATGTACACATCGGCGATCTGCGGTTTAATCTTGATAGGCGCCATCAGCAGAATACGCGGGCAGGGCGCGGCTTCGGTCCAGGGAAACGCGCGGACGGTGCGAATCAGCGCCATGGCACCGTCAGCGATATCGGCAGCCCCCACGCTAAAGACCGTCTTGCAGTCGTTGGTGCCCAGCATAATCACGATCGCATCCAGCGGCTTATGAGCCTCGAGCAGCATCGGCAACGCGCGGATGCCGTTGAGATTAGTGTCCAGATGGCACATGTCGTCGCGTACCGTCGTGCGGCCGTTGAGGCCTTCCTCAATCACGTGCCAGCCCTCGCCCAGGTCGCGCTGGGCCACGCCGCACCAGCGCACATCGTGCGCATAGCGTACCGCGGTGCCGTCGCGCATGCCCGCCGGATCATAGCCGTAGGTATTGCTGTCGCCAAAGCACAGAACGTTTTTCATCGTAAGCCCTTCCTCTAGTAAAAAGAAAAAGTCGGCGGGAGCAGTCTCTCCCGCCGAATCGACCTATCTGTCAGCACATACCGATTACAGGTACTTGCGCCAATCGTCATCGTCTTCATCGTCCTCGGCGGCAGCCTGGGCCTGCTCGGCGGCGCGGGCAGCCGCAGCGCGAGCGGCAACCTGGGCATAGGACTCCTCGTTGCGCTCGGGGAAGTTTGCCAGCACGTGCTCGAACTTGGCAAAATCCTCATCCCAGCGCGTAGAAGGCACGGCAAAGAAGACTTGCTTGACCTTAAAGTCGCCCGACGCGAGCTCCTTGCGGAAGAGCTCGGCCACGGCCTCTGCGTCAAAGCCGTTGTTGTCGCAGCCCCAAGCACCCAGCACGAGCTTCTCGCGACCCAGCTCGTCGCAGATGGCAAGCACAAAGCGAATGCGGTCGCGCAGGGCATCCAGCAGAGCATCGTCGCTCACGCGATACTCCTGGCGGGCGCGCTTAACGTTGGGCGCGGCGGCCACGATCACGTCGGCGTATGCATGCACGTGGTTGCGGTCGAAGCGCACCGCAGGCACCACTAGGGCGCGGTTACGATAGAGCTCGCAGTTGATGTTGCGGCGACGGTTCTCGCCGTACCATTTGCGCTGCTTATCGAGAACGTTGTACAGATACGAATCGGCGCACAGTGTGGCCTCCTGGCCCAGATAACCCTGAATATAGCCACCGCCCGGGTTGGTGAACGAGGCAAAGGCGAGCACGGCCATGTCGCAGAACTGCGCATAGCCACGACCGTTGTCCAAGATGGCCTGCGTGGCGGAGGCATCGAGCACGGTGACCTCAGGCAGAGACGCAGCAGGCTCCTCAGCAGGCGCGGACTCAGCTTCGGCGATTTCCTCGGCAGGCTCCTCGACGGGCTCAGGAGCTGCCTCGGTCTCGGGCGCTGCCTCGCTCTCGGGTGCCGCCTCGACCTCGGCAGCCTCCGCGCCCTCGACGTCCTCGGCAACCTGTTCTTCGGTGGCCACAGCACTCTGAACCTTGGCCTTCATCGCCGAGACAAAGCCGGCAGGCATACCGTCAAACTCGCGAACACCGGCAAGCGAACGCTCGATATCCTTGGCGCACGCTTCGGACACAGTTGCCACGTGACGCTCGGCGGCCTTGGCACGGGCCTCGCGCTTGGGATTGGGCTGACCCGCTCGGTTGGACCTGCGGTTACGGTTCCTGTTGTCGACGTCTGCCATAAGTGGTCACCTTTCTCGGTCTCTGCCGCTATCGGCTTTTCCCATCCATGATACCCCGCCGCGTACAAAAAAGACGGCCCCGAAGGACCGCCTTTCGCATCGATTTGCACGCACGGCAAGCACCGCCGCAATTCGCCACTAGTCGCGACGGCCGAGGATGTTCAGAATGCGCAGGAACACGTTGATAATATCCACGAACAGGTTAGAGGCCATGAGCACGGCGTTGGGCAGCGTAGGCGGCACCGTCGTGGCAACATAGGTGTCGTAGCCAATAAAGCCGGCGAACACCACGATCACGATCAGGTCGGTGATGGTCTGTGAGACGCCCATGAACATCAGCACGATCTCAACCAGAATAGTGGCGAGCAGAATGCCAAAACCGATGCCATATACGCGCTGGAAAAACTTGGGGAACGTCACGCCCAAGGCGCCAAAGACAAAGGTGATGGCGGCCGTGGCGATAAAGGCAGTGTTGATGGTGGGCAGGTCGTAGTTGGCAAGGCCAAACGACGCGGTCAGGCCAAAGGTGCTCGCAAAGATTACGTAGCCCACAAGGGACAGGCCCACGGACTGCTTGCTGGCGGCGGCCGACATCATGACCATGCCGACGATGGTCAAAATAAACGAGCCAAAGACCAGCGGCAGGGCGGCGCCGCTCATCATCATGCGCGCAAACGACATGGTGCTCGTAAAGTAGGCGCCGGCGCCCATGGCGCAAAAGCCCAAGAAGATGAGGGCAGACATGGCGAGATTGTACGCGCGCGGCGACATCTCCTTGGCGCGGCTTGCGCCGCTCTCGACGGGGCCGTTCTGATAGCCCTGGATATCGTTCATAGGTTCGTCCTTTCAAAAAGTGCCGTGAAAGACGGCGCAGCAGGTGACAAGATTCCTGTCATTGTACCCGAATGCCGTACGTCCTTACCCACGGCGCTCGCCCTCGAGCGTACGGTCGAATGCCCACACCCACCAACGCATCAGATGGGCCTGCGAACCATCTGGTCGTTCGCGCGTCTGGTCCTCCAGATACAACTCGGTCGCGTGCCCGCCAAAACGCACCTTATAGGTTGCCGTACGGATGCCGTGAACCGTCAGGCCAAACCCAGTGGTCGAGACAATCTCGTCAATCGTAAAGCAACGACCGTCGACCCAGCAGACGGTGACCGGCACGACCTGTCCGCCCGCGAGGATGCGAGCCACGACGTCCACATACTGCTTGTGCACGCGCCGAGTTTTGCCATCTGTCTGTCGATATTCCATGCCTCCTATTATCGAACGCATGTTTGCATGTTGTAAAGCGAACAGACTGTGGTTTTGGAGTGTCGTAGTAATCGCACGTGTCCGCATGGCGTGTTAGCAAAAAGAACACCCGCGGTCAACAGGGCTAATATTCAATTTTAGTGCCAAAAAGTTCACTTCTCCCATCAGAACTCGGTAAAGAGACCCGCAGGAGGTGATACGATTTATCATGTTTTTGTAACGTGTCTGCAAACTTCGAGAAAGCCCATATATGGACGTAACGTTCTCAACCTTCCTCGGCCAAATTGTGTCGAACCCAGTCCTTGCCGTCACCGTGATCCTCGCGTTGGGCGCCATCTTCGTCAATGGATGGACCGACGCGCCCAACGCCATCGCGACCTGCGTCACTACGCGTTGCATGCCCGCCCGCGCCGCCATTCTCATGAGCGCCGCATTCAACTTCCTCGGCGTGCTCATCATGACGCACTTTAACGCGAGCGTCGCCAACACCATCTCACATATCGTCGACTTTGGCGGAAACAGCACCATGGCGCTCGCCTGTCTGTGCGCGGCGCTGTTCTCCATCGTCGTCTACGGTGCCACAGCGTCGCGTTTTGGCATCCCCACCTCGCAAAGCCACAGCCTTATCGCCGGCCTGACCGGTGCCGCTATCGCCCTCGGCGGCGCGAGCAGCGTCAACGTCCACGAGTGGATGAAGGTCATCTACGGCCTGGCGCTCTCCATCGGCCTGGGCTTTGTCATGGGCTGGGTCCTGTGCAAACTCGTCTCGATTCTTTTCGCCGCCGCCAACAGGCGACGTGCCAATGTCTTCTTTAAATACGCTCAGATCGCGAGCGCCGCGGCCATGAGCTTTATGCACGGCGCGCAGGATGGACAGAAGTTCATCGGCGTGCTCTTTTTAGGCGTGGCCTTCGCCAGCGGCCAGACGAGCGTCGGCGATGCCGGCATCCCCATCTGGATTATGCTGCTGTGCTCGGCCACTATGGGTATCGGCACCAGCGTGGGCGGCGAGCGCATCATCAAGTCCGTCGGCCAGAGCATGGTTAAGCTCGAGAAGTATCAGGGCTTCTCTGCCGACCTCGCAGGCGCCGCGAACCTGCTGCTTGCCACCCTTACCGGCATCCCCGTGTCCTCCACACACATCAAGACCTGCGCCATCATGGGCGTCGGTGCCGTCAAGCGCCTCTCGGCCATCAACTTCGGCGTCGTCAAGGACATGATGTTCACCTGGTTCTTCACCTTCCCCGCCTGCGGACTCATCAGCTTTGTCATGGCCAAGCTGTTCATGATGTTCCTCTAGTCAAACCGAACGTCCATCCGGACCGCAACACTTCGCCCACCCGTCTTCGCCTCGAAAGGACCCACCCATGGCAAAGAAACCCGATTCGTTCTACTTTGACAACTACGTTGCCTGCGCCGACCTCGCCGTCCAGGCCGCAGAGCTGCTCACCAAGATTTTTGAGAACTTCGATCCCGCGCAGATTCACGACATGCTCAATAAGATGCATGCGATTGAGCATGCGGCAGACAAGAAGCACCACGAGCTCGAAGACGCCCTGCTCACCGCCTTTATCACCCCGCTCGAGCGCGAGGATCTGGATCTGATGAGCTGCTCGCTCGACACCGTGCTCGACCGCATCGAGGGCGTCGTGCAGCGCGTCTACTTCACCAACATCCAGAGCATCCATCCCGACGCCATCGTCATCGCCCACAAGGTGACTGACGCCTGCCGCGCCATGAAAGACCTGATGGTCGAGCTGCCCAACTACCGCAAGTCCAAGACCCTGCGCGAGCTCGTCATCCAGATCAACACCATCGAGTCCGAAGCCGACGAGCTCTATATCAACGCCATGCGCAACCTGCACGTTAACGGCAAGGACCCGCTCGAGGTCATCGCCTGGCGTGACGTGTACGCCTTCCTGGAGTACTGCGCTGACTGCTGTGAGAATGTGGCCGATGTTGTGGATTCGATTGTCATGAAGAACAGTTAGTTGGGGGTACGTGTCCCGGCGGCGAAGGGCCGGCCGCGGTTTGCTTTCTCACTCCGGCTGCTTTGCAGAGTCGTTCGAAAGTAAACCGCGG